>WNEY01004514.1_pt1 | contig 10606 bp, 8 predicted proteins | sample 5400531 | NCBI WGS metagenome assembly WNEY01 (sample SAMN13153338, study PRJNA577476) | soil metagenome | isolation source: 200 cm saprolite under Douglas fir tree site 1 | place: USA:California | collected 2015-04-18
GGAGGCGAGGCGGGCGTCCTGCACCGAGACCGCCACGTCGACGCGCCGCCGGCCGTAGCGCTCGAGCCCGATCAAGGCGGCGACGATCAGCAGCATCAGGCAGGCCATCTGCGCCGCACCCGCCAGGCTTCCGCGATTGAGCCAGGTGGTGAAGATCGACAGCGTCAAGGTCTGCACGCCGAGATATTCGCTGGCACCGATGTCGTTGAGGGTCTCGAGCAGCGCGAGCGCCAGCCCGACCGCGATGGCGGGCCGTGCCAGGGGTAGCGTGATGCGGCGCGCGAGCGTCCACGGGCGCGCGCCCAGCATGCGGGCGGCTTCCGCGTACAACGAGCCTTGCGTCTGGAACATCGCGCGCGCAGCCAGATAGACGTAGGGGTAGAGCACGAAGCCGATCACGAACACGGCGCCGCCGAGCGAGCGAACATCCGGAAACCAGTAGTCGGCGGCGGAGCGCCAGCCGAAGAGCGCGCGTAGCGCCGATTGCACCGGCCCGAGCGCGTCGAGAATGTCGACGTAGACGTAGGCCACGATGTAGGTCGGGATCGCGAGCGGCAGCGGCAGCAGCCAGGTGAGGGTGTCGCGGCCCGGGAACTCGAAGGTGGTGACCGCCCAGGCGGTGCCGACCCCGAGCACGATCGTCACCGCGGCGACGCCCGCCAGCAGCAGCGCGGTCTGCGTCGTCGCGACCGGAATTACATAGCGCGCGAGATGCAGCCATAGCTCGCCGGTCTCGCCCAGCGCGACGAAAACCAAGCCGGCGAGCGGTGCCAGCGCAAGCGCCGCGGCCGCGACCGCGATGGCGCCGACTGCGGCCGGCCCGACGCGCCATCGCCAATCAGAACGGGCCGGCCATCGCGGCATGGACGGCCAGCCCGCGGACTTGGCGGCGATCATGGGCTCAGAGCGCATCACGATCGGGTCGAATCGTGATGCGCTCTCGACTCGTTGATTTTGCGCATGTTCTATTCGGAAAACCGGTTCCCACTTTTCCGGAACATGCGCCGGAGCATTTTCCGGAAAAGTGGACACCGGTTTTCCGTAGAAAATGCGACCACCAAAGGAATCTAGAGCGCATTCTGAAATGCGCTCTAGTTGTCGAACCCGACCTTGTCCACCAGGTTCGCCGCTGCCTTTTTGTTTTCCGCGATCTTGGAGATCGGCATGGTGTCCGGCTTGAGCGGGCCATAGCCGGCGATCGTCGGATTGATCGCGATGCCGGCGCGCACCGGATACTCGTAGTTCGAGTCGGCGTACATGTGCTGCGCCTTGTCGCCGGCCAGCCATTCGATCAATTTCATCGCGTTGGCCTTGTTGGGCGCGTGCTTGGCCAGCACCACCCCCGACAGGTTCACGTGCGTGCCGCCGCCCTCGAAGGTCGGCAGGATCACCCGGGTGGCGTCGGCCCAGGCCTTCTTGTCGGCTTCCTTGTCGTTCATCAGCGCCCAGTAATAGGTGTTGCCGATGCCGATATCGCATTTGCCGGCGGTGACGTCACGCGCGGTTTCGCGGTCGCCGCCGGAGGGCTTCTGCGCCAGGTTGGCCTTGACGCCGCGGAGCCATTCCTCTGCCTTGGCGGCGCCGTGGTGGGCGATGAAGGCGGCGATCAAGGCATTGTTGTAGATGTGCTGGCCGGAGCGGATGCAAATCTTGCCCTTCCAGTTCGGGTCGGCGAGCTCCTCGTAGGTGATGGCGCCCTGCTTGACGCGCTCCTTCGAGGCATAGACCACGCGCGCGCGCATCGAGATGCCGTACCAGTGCCCTTCCGGATCGCGGAATTGCGCCGGCACGGCCTTGTCGAGCAGGTCGGACTTGATCGGCTGCGTGATGCCGGCCTGCACCGCGTCCTCGAGGCGTCCGATATCGACCGTGAGCAGCACGTCGGCCGGGCTGTGGGAGCCCTCGGTCTTGATGCGTTGCTCGAGACCGGAGCTTGCCGAGATGACATTGATCCTGACGCCGCTGTCCTTGGTGAAGGCATCGAGCAGCGGTTGGATCAGCTTGCTCTCGCGGTAGGTATAGACATTGACCTCGCCCGACTGGGCGAGCGCGGAGCCGACAGCCGCCATCAAAGCGGCTCCGGCGACGGCGAGGCGGGCGAGCCGACGCCCGCTGACGGTGGTCATGGCATTTCCTCCTGTCGACAGGGGCAAGCCCTTTGATCGATCAATCGATCGTCGCCGGCGGTGCGCGCGCGGCGCGTGGCCTTGAGGTAGTGGCAGGCCCCCTTCGCCGTCAATCAGATTAGCGCTGTAAATTCAAAAGCTTGGAACGATTCTAGTCTGCCTCTCTCTAGAACGAGTCGAAAGAGGGCGCTTGCGCCTTGATCGCGCTGCGGTCCGGCGCGAGCGCCGTCCCGGCCGGAGCCAGCGCGCCAGATGCGGCAAGCCGCCTCAGCGGATGACGATGCGCGAGGCCGGCTGCCACGCAGCAATCTCGGCGATCATCTTTCGGATGATGGCGCGGCCGAAGGAGCTGAAGTTCTCGGCCACCATGACGAAGGCGCCCGGACCGCCGATGACGTTGTCGTGGTAGTACTTCTCAAGGCCACCGGGCGGGTTAGTGTGCTCCGCGTTCCACGGCACCGGCCGGTCGCTGAGGATGACCAGGCCGTTGATGGAAATCCCTTTGGCGACCACCTCGTCGCGCGCGAGACGTACGTCGCGGCCCGCATTGTTGGTGCCGTCGCCGGAGACGTCGATGGTGCGACGCGACGCCTCGAACGGCGCCTGCGCCAGCTGGGCGGCCGCAAACTCGATGCCGCCGCTGATCGAGGTGCGATCGGCGAACGAGCGCGGCAATTCCAGCAGCTGGTCGCCGAACTTGCGCGCGCTCGCCGGGCCGTCGATCGCGGTCCAACCGATCACCAGCTTCTGGGCGCCGAAGCCTGACCACTCGACGAAGCAGATCGCAATCCTCTGGTGCGGCCCGGAGCGGATCGCGTCGACCACCTGCGGGTCGGAGATCGCGGCCGCATAGCCCTCCCGCTGCAGCAGGAATTTGGGGTGATCGACGCTGCGCGACACGTCGGACGCGAGCGCGAGCAGGAGGTCGACCTGCTCGGCGGCCGCCACGCACGCCGTCTGGCCGAGCACCAGCGCGACCAGCACCACGATCGATCGCATGAGCCGGGTCATGATACCTCCAATGGCATCCCCGCGGCCGATGCCGTTCAGCTATGACTCCCTAGGCCAGCCTAGCCGATTCCAGGTCGGTTGCGTACTGGTCTGCGCGCATGGCACGCCGTTATCCCGCCGATACCCGCATCGCCGGGAAGGCAATCTCGACCAAGGTGCCGGCATTGGGTGCGCTCTTGATGTGAAACTTGGCGCGGTTGGCTTCTGCCAGCGCCTTGGTCAGCGGCAGGCCTAGCCCGGTGCCGCCCGAGCCGCCGCGCCCGGAGGTCGCCAGCTGCCGGAACGGCTCGAGCGCGGTCTCGATGTCCTTCTCGCTCATGCCGATGCCGGTGTCGCGCACCCGCAACACCACTTCGCCGTTGTCGGTCAGCGCAGTCGAGACGATCACCTGGCCGCCGGCGCCGGTGAACTTGATCGAGTTGGACAGGAGGTTGAGCGCGATCTGACGCACGGATCTCGCGTCCGCGACGATCTCGGGCAGCTTCGGCGACAGCGAGGTGCGGATGATGATGCGGTCGCGGTTCGCCTGCGGCTGCATGAGGGCGACGCACTGCTGGGTGAGATCGTTGAGTGCTACGCCCGCGAAGGTGAGCTCGAGCTTGCCGGCCTCGATCTTCGAGAGGTCGAGCAGATCGTTGATCAGCGAAATCAGGTGTCCGCCGGAGGTGTGGATGTCCTTGAGGTAGGCGCGGTAGCGATCGTTGGCGATCGGGCCGAACCGCTCCTCCATCATCACCTCGGAGAAGCCGATGATGGCATTGAGCGGGGTGCGGATCTCGTGACTGATCTTGGCGAGGAAGTCGGATTTGGCCGAAGAGGCCTTCTCGGCCTGGCGCTTGGCTTCGGTGAGCTCTTCCTCGACCTTCTTCCACGGGGTGATGTCGCGAAACACCGCACACAGCTTGTCGGCGCCGTCGCCGATCCGTCCCATGGTCATGAACAGCGGGATCAGTCCGCCCTGGCGGACGCGGCCGATCACCTCGCGTCCGCCGTTGAGCAGCCGCGCGCCGTCCTGCCGCAAGCCGTCGAGATATTCGGACGCGGTGTCCAGGCTCTCGGGCGCGAACAGGTCGAACAAGCTGCGGCCGACGAGCTCGCGGGACTCGTAACCGAACAGCGCCTCGGCGCTGCGGTTGGACGACAGGATCACGCCGGCGCGGTCGATGAGGACGACGCCGTCGGTGGCGGTGTCGAGGATGGAATTGAGCTCGGCGCCTTCGGCTTGCGCTACCGCGAGCGCGGAGCTTGCCGCTTGCTGGCGCTGCTCGGCTGCGCGGTCTTGTGCCGCGCGCTCCTGCGCCTCGCGGTCTCGAGCTTCAGCGTCCCGAGCGTCAAAGTCTCGAGCTGCAAAATCTTGGGCAACCGGAATGGTCAAGAGCGCAAACGCCGACTCGCCGGCCCAGGGCACCAGGAACAGGCGGCCCTCGGCCTTGGTCTTTTCGCCGATGCTGCTGGAGATCGCGAACGGCTTGTCGCCGCCGGTCTCGAACGAGACGGCTCCCGGCTCGACGAACAAGCTGTCGAGGCCGCCGGCCTCCGCGAGCGCTCCGACACTCTCGTATCCGCTCCAGCGCAGAAACGGGTGATTGGCATAGAGCAGGTGGCTCAGCCGATAGACCAGCACGCCGAACGGAAGCCGGTCGAGGAATGGCCGCGCGTCGGTCGTCGCGCCGGCGGCCTCCGGTTCGCTCTCGTTATCGGACCCGGCGCCGTAGCCGGTTTGCGGCGCGGAGGAGAGCGCGTGCACGCCGGTAACTGCCGGCTCGAGCGGCTCGAAAAGTTCGGGATCGACGGGCGGCACTGCGGCGACATGCGCGGCCGCGCCCGCATCATCGCCATCCGCCGTTACGGCCGGCCCGTGAAGATCGGGGTCGGCATGGTTCAGATGCTGCGTGAGCCGGCGTGAGAGCTCACGAAAGGCGCGGCGCTCGATCGCATTCAAAGCCGGCGCGCTGCCATCGGCCGCAACCGAGGGGAAAGGCACCACGTTCTCGGCCGGTGCGATGAGTGCAAGCAGCGGGGGCATGTCGTCGGAAGGCGCTGGCGGCGCTTCGCCAGCTTCGGCAACGCTGCCGGATGGGCTCGCGGCGGCGCTGCGCCGGCGCGCCAGTTCGGCGATGCGCGCAAGGTCGCGGCAGACCCCGAAACCGCGATAGCCGCGGAAGTCCCGGGCGCGGTCGAATACCGGCAGGCCGGACAACTCGACCGCCAGCCGCTCGGTGCTGTCGTCGACCGGCCACCCCACCGTGAGCCCGCTCCAGGTCTCGTGGGTGGCGAGCGCTTGCGCAACCCGGCGCTCCGGATCGAGGGCGAGCTCGGCCGCGATATCCTGCCACGGTCGTCCCAGCACGGCGGCCGTTCGCGGCCCGATCAGAGCGATGAATTCATCCGACCCGAGCGTGAAGCGGCCCGCTTCGTCCATCTGCCAGACGAAGCGAAGCGGGTGACGCCGCTCGGGCGGCATCGGCAACGCTTGCGCCGGCGAGGACGGCAGCTCGGGAGCGTCCGCCGGCGGCTGCGGAGGAGGCTGTGCTGCGACATCCGGCGATGCCTGCGCCTCACCGCTTGCCGCAGCCGTCTCGGCGAGGGAGCTCGAATCGTCGATCGCAGGCGACGCGGATTCTTCAGCAAGCACCGTGTCGCCGGTGACGGGGCCGGCGACCGGCTCGTTCGCCGGCGCTTCCGGCGCGCTCTTCGCTGCGCCCGGCGGCGGTGCCGGCGCGGCATCGCTCGACGGCATGCTCTCGTGCACGACGGCCGCAGGATCGGCTGAAGGCGCCACGATTTCCGGTGCGAGTGCTGCGTCGGACTTTGCCTCCGAAGTGATGGGAGCGATGACGCCGGGCGCGGGCTCGTCGGCCGGGCGCCGTTGCGGGAAGGTCGCGATCAGCACCGTCGCGCCGTCGCTGCCGATGCGGTCGGCGGCGATCGGTCCCTGCGCAACCTCGGCCTCCGCATGGCCGGTCCGCACCGCGTCGGCGGCCAACGTTGGGGCGCCGAGCGCGGCGAGCGACGTGGCGCCGTCGAGGCGCGCCGCCGCAGCGGGCGTTGCATGGATGAGCTTGCCCTCCGGCGCGAAGACCGCGACCGGTTGGTCGCAGCCCGCGAGCAGCCGGCGCACGCGTTCGTTGAGCACAAGCTCGGGACCGGCGCGCTCGGCCGCAACCACGAGGACGGCGGGCGTGTCGTCGGCGAGGGTGATGCGTGAGCAGGCGCACGCGAGCGCACGTCCGACGCCGGCGCCGAAGCCGCGCAGCCGCTCGAGGCGCGGCGATCCATCCGGCGGCAAGGTCGCGGCGAGTTGCGCAATTTGCGCCGCGGCCGGCTGGCCGGCGTCGAATTTGCGCGTGCTGACCGCCGCCGACGTCGCCGCGCCGAAAATCGCCGCCCCGGTCGGGTTGGCCCACAGGATGCGGTTCGCGTCCGCGCTCCACAGCCACGCCGGCAGCGCGCTCGTCGCGACCGGCGCGAGCCGCACGTCACGCAGACATGGCAACGAGAACGCGGGTTCGCTCATCGAAAGGGCGCACTCCGATTCCGGCGCGAGCGCCGATATCAACGGCATTTTAGCAAATTTTTCATACTGGCCGCGCACGCCGCCGTCCATGCAGCGAGCGCGCGCCAAGCGTGCAAAGCCGCGCTAACGTTAACCCGTCCCTTGTGCCCGTCGGAGAGATTCTGCCCCAATTGCGCCTCACGCCGCCAGCTCGCGCATGATGTGGTAGAGCGCCGATTGGCCCTCGAAGCCGATGCCGGGCCGCTCGGAGATCGGCAGATAGCCGCCGTCGAGCTTGGCGTCATCGGCGAAGCCGCCGAACGCACCGAACACGCCGGGATAGGATTCGGCGCCGCCCAGCCCGAAGCCGCCGGCGATCGCGAGCGACATCTGGTTGCCGCCGTGCGGAAACAGCGCGCGCCGCGGCCAGCCGTGGCGCTCCAGCATGGCGACGGTGCGTGCGTATTGCACGATGCCATAGGCGTGCGGCGGGTCGATCTGGATGACGTCGTTGCGATCCGGACGCAGCCCGCCGAAGCGGACCAGGTTTTCCACGTCCTGCGTCGAAAAAAGATTTTCGCCGGTCGAGAGCGGGGGCTCATAGACGCGCGCGATCTCCGCCAGCAGCGCGAAGTCGAGCGGATCGCATGGCTCCTCGAACCAGCGCAGCCGAAACGGCGCGAGCGCGCGCGCATAGGCGAGCGCCTCATCGCGCGAAAATTTCGAATTGGCGTCGACCGCGAGCTCCGCGCCGGCGGGAAGGATGGTCTTGACCGCCTCCACTCGGCGCAGGTCCTCGTCGAGTGGCATGCCGCCGACCTTCATCTTCACCATGGTGTAGCCGGCGGCGAGATGGCGGCGCATCTCGTCCTGCAGGTCCTTGACGGTTTGGCCCGGCCAGTACCAGCCGCCGCCCACGTAGCAGAACACTTTGGTCGCGACCTTTCCGCCATTGTAGCGCTCCGCCAGCAGGCGATGGAGCGGTTTGCCGGCGATCTTGGCGATCGCGTCCCAGACCGCGACCTCGATCGTTCCGATCGCGATCGAGCGCTCGCTGTGGCCGCCGGATTTCTCGCGCTGCATCATGCGGGCGAGTATTTTCGCCGGGTCGAAATTCTCGCCGGCGGCGTCGAGCAGTGTGGCAGGATCGGCGGCCAGGATGCGTGGGATGAAGCGCGCGCGCATCTGCGCGCCGCAGGCATAGCGGCCGGTCGAATTGAAAGCGAAGCCCACGACCGGCTTGCCGCCGCGCATCACGTCGGTAATGATGGCAACCACCGAGGTCGTCATCTCGGAAAAGTCGAAGCTCGAGTTCCGGATATTGGATTTGAGCGGAACCGCGCATTCGCGGATTTCGACGATACGCATCTCGGCGTCCCGTATTTCGGTTGCCTTTGGCCGGAGCCGATCGGCGGTTCCGGAGTTAATACCCTAAAGCGGACCGCATCGTCGCCGCCGGGAAACGACAATCCACGCAAAAGGAGGAAGTGGGCATGACCGCCACCGAGCGTTTCGAAATTCCACCGGAAATGCGGGCATTGGCCGAAAAGAGCGTCGAGCAGGCGCGGCAGGCCTTCGACGGGTTCATTTCAGCCGCCCACCGCGCCGTCAGCGCGTTCGAAGGCTAGGCCGAGAGCGCCCGCAAGGGTGCCCAGGATGTCACCGAGAAGGCGATCGTTTTCGCCCAGAACAACATCGCGACCTCGTTCGACTTCGCGCAAAAGCTGGTGCAGGCGCGAAATGTCGAGGACGTGCTGAAACTGCAAGCGGACTACATCAAGACCCAGATGCAGGTGTTGACCGAGCAGGCCAAGGAACTCGGCGAAAGCACCAGCAAGGTGGCCCGGGACGCCACCAAGTCCAAACACTGACCGGTTGGTCTCGCGAATTGCTGCCCGGCGCGACGGAGATAGGAAAATATGAGTATTGTGCAATGCAATATTTTCTATTGCGCCGCACCACGACCGATGCTATATTGTGGCTATTGAGCGGCTGCGTAGCCTTCCGGACAGACGGGGCGGCGAAGGCCTGCTGTAAGGCACGGACCTGCCGGGCGGCGGGATCCGGAGGATGCCGGGACACCGCCCGATTACAAGGATGGACCCTATGACCGAGGCCACTTACACGAGCCCAAAAGCAAAGTCGAAGCCCGCCAGCACGTCTGCCGCGTCGGCATTCGAGTTGCCGAAATTCGAGCTGCCGAATTTCGAAATTCCCAAGATGGAAATCCCCGCTGCCTTCCGCGAGATCGCCGAGAAGAGCGTCTCGCAGGCGAAGGAGACCTACGAGAAGATGAAGTCCGCCGCCGAAGAGGCGACCGACGTGCTCGAGGATACCTACGCGACCGCCACCAAGGGCGTGTCCGAATACGGCCTCAAGTGGATCGAGGCGGCGCGCGAGAACACCAACGCCACCTTCGACTTCTACGGCGAGCTGATGACGGTGAAGTCGTTCTCCGAGGTGGTCGAGCTCTCCACCGCGCATGCGCGCAAGCAGTTCGAGACGGTCACCGCGCAGACCAAGGATCTCACCGCGCTCGCCCAAAAGGTGGCGACCGAGACCGCCGAGCCGCTCAAGGGCAGCGTCACCAAGGCGTTCCAAAAGGTCGGCTAAGTTCCAGCGCGACCTGGTTTGGCTGCACGCTACCGGAGCCCGGGCCGTTCGCCCGGGCTTTTGCTTGAACGCGGCCGCTCGCCGTTGCGACCAAGAACCGGCGGCCCACCGGCTCTTGTCAAACAAGGACGGTGCTCCTAGTTTGCGGCCGCTGGCGAGCAGACGTGCAGCTGTAGCTCAGATGGTTAGAGCGCCGGTCTGTGGAACCGGAGGTCGGTGGTTCGAAGCCACCCAGCTGTACCAACCTCTCCGCGATAATCTGTCTGATTGGAAGCCGCCCAAGCCTCAAGCACTGCGCGTGGCGACAAAGCGGGCGGCCGCCTTGAGAATCGCGGCATCGCCGCCGAAGGGGTTGAGCGCCGCCTGCGCCTCGGCAACGAGCGCCTCGAGCCGGCGCTTGGCGGGCCCCGTCCCGAGCACGCCGACCAGCGTGGCCTTGTGCGCGGCCGCATCCTTGCCGGTCGCCTTGCCGACCGTCGCCGGATCGCCTTCGAGATCGAGCAGGTCGTCGGCGATCTGGAACGCCTCGCCGAGCGCCGAGCCGTAGCGCTCGAGCGCGCTCAAATTGGCCGGGCTGGCTTTGCCCAAAATCGCTCCGGCGACGCAGCCATAGCGCAACAGCGCGCCGGTTTTCATCGCCTGCAGGGTCTTGACCTCCTGCTCGCCGAGCGCCGGCGGCGAACGGTCGAACCGGCCTTCCGCCGCGAGATCGAGCATTTGGCCGCCCACCATGCCGCCGAGACCGGAAGCGCGTGCGAGCGCCGAGACGAGCTTGAGCCGCACCTCGGCATCGGGATGGGTTTGCGGGCGCGAGAGAATGTCGAACGCGAAGGTGAGCAGTCCGTCGCCCGCCAGGATGGCGGTGGCCTCGTCGAAGGCCTTGTGCGTGGTCGGGCGGCCGCGCCGCAAATCATCGTCGTCCATGGCGGGCAGGTCGTCGTGCGCGAGCGAGTAGCAATGCACGCATTCGAGCGCCGCCGCCGCCATCAGCGAATGCTCGCGCGCGACGTCGAACAGCGTGGCGCATTCGACCACTAGGAACGGGCGGAACCGTTTGCCACCGCCGAGGCTGGCATAGCGCATGGCGTCGAGCAGCCGCGCCGGCCGGGCCCGCTCGCCGTCGACCGGGGTCGACGCCAGCAATTGGTCCAGGAGCGCTTCCGTCTGTTCGGCGACCTGACCGAGGCGATCTTGAAAGAGCGCCTCGATGTCCACGCCTTTTTTCACAGCGTCACTGCGGGCCATGCTTTCCGCCTGCGAGAGCCGCAATGTACCAAGCGGCTCGGGTACGTCCAAACTTTTCCTAGCCCAATTCATTGAATATGTTGAATTGTTTTTGCGCGGAAGGTTACGAAGGCCG
>WNEY01004515.1_pt1 | contig 10606 bp, 6 predicted proteins | sample 5400531 | NCBI WGS metagenome assembly WNEY01 (sample SAMN13153338, study PRJNA577476) | soil metagenome | isolation source: 200 cm saprolite under Douglas fir tree site 1 | place: USA:California | collected 2015-04-18
CATTGTAGGGCTGCTATATCTGTTCATTGGCTTGTTCATTTTCATCCGCCGCTGGAATGCGCCGCGAGCCGTTCATTTTTACGTTTTCTGTCTGGTCTCTTTCGTTCTCTACTCGTTTCATTTCAGTGGCAAATTGGATGCGTTTGACCAGGAAGTATATTGGGCGGGTATTGCCGCGCGCCTGCTGGCCCCGGCCCTGCTCTTGCATTTTGCGTTAGTGTTTCCGGGGCGGACCGAAACGGCCATTCGTTCCACCTCGAAGCTGCTGACGGTTTACGCACCTCCCGCCGGTTTGCTGCTGATCCACGTCAGCACGGCGCGAAGTGCACTGGGTTTCGTGCCTTGGCTCGGCTCGCGCGTCGTGCTCGATAAATGGGAACTCGGTTACCTGGGCGTCTGTTTCCTCGTTGCTGGCCTGGTTTTTTACCGGAGCTACCGCCAGGCACCCTCTGGCGTGCTCCGGCAGCAATTAAAGTGGCTGACGGGTGGCACGCTTTCCGGCAGCCTTCCGACTGTTTTCTTGTACGTGGTGCCCTTTATTCTCGATGCGGGGTCGCGCGCGTGGATGAGATTTTCTCTTCTCAGCTTGGTGCTGATCCCTCTGTGCTTTGGCTACGCCATTATTCGGTACCGCTTGATGGACGTGGACATTATCTTCAAGCGTGGTTTGGCCTACACCGCTGCGACTGCGGGTGTCGCCGCGGTTTACTTCGCGCTGGTCGCCTTAATCGCCGAAATCTTTCATACGCCCACCAACGGTCCCGTTGGCGGAATGATTGCCATCGTTATCGCTGCGTTTTTGTTCCAGCCATTTCGGGAATGGATTCAGGCGCGTTTGGACCGCTTCTTTTACCGGGACCGTCTCGATTACCGCCGCACGCTGATCGAATTCGGACGCACGCTCACGAATGAAGTGCGCCTCGATCCCATGCTGGGCTCAGTCATGGACCGCATCTCGCAGACTCTGTTGATTGACCGGCTCGCGATCTTCGTGGAAAACGCGGAGCAACCCGGGCGGATGCGCATTGCCCGTTCCATGGGCGTGCGCCTCACTGAATCTTTGGACCTAAGTTTCCTCGAGCCTGCCCGGCCCGAGTTTGCCCACGGGCCGATCTTTTTCGAATCGGCCCGTGTGGCGAGAGACGTCAGTAACGCCGTCCGCCGAACTCTCGAGCAACTCGACCTGAATTATTTTGTGCCATGCCGCATCCGCGACCATACCGTCGCAGTGCTGGGCCTCGGCAAAACGGTTGACGGTGACTTCCTGTCCAGCGACGACGTCGAGCTAGTGGAAACCATCGCGGGATACGTCGCCGTGGCCCTCGACAACGCGCAACTCTACAGCTCTCTCGAGCAGAAAGCGCTGGAGATCGCCCGCCTGAAGGATTTCAGCGAAAACATCGTGGAATCCCTGAACGTTGGCGTGCTGGCAGTGGATCTGGAGGGCATCGTCGAATCCTGGAACACGCGCATGGAGCAGCTATTTGGTGTAGCGCGGCAGGAGGCTGTCGGTCGCCAGCTCGGCGCCCTGCTGCCGGAAGAACTGGCCCGCGAGATCGCAGCGCGCGGTGACGAGGAACAGATCACCGGCATTTATAAACAGAGACTTCAACATCAGGGAAAATCCCTGACGTTAAACGTTTCGATTACCCCGCTGGTGAGCAAATCGGGCGAGCGCATCGGCCGCCTTCTGCTCCTCGATGACGTGACGCAACGCGAGCGCATGGAAGAGCAGATGACGCAGACCGAGAAGCTCACTTCGCTCGGACTTCTCGCCGCCGGCGTTGCGCACGAGGTGAATACACCGCTGGCGGTTATCTCCAACTACATCCAGATGCTCGCCAAGCAAATGCCGGAGGGCGACCCGCGGCAAGCGATCATCGAGAAGATCGTCAAACAAACCTTCCGCGCCAGCGAAATCGTCAATAACCTGCTCAATTTTTCCCGCACCGGCGCGGCAGAAGCAGCGGACGTTGATGTGAATCGTGTCGTCGAAGAGACTCTTTCGCTCGTCGCCCATCCTTTGAAGACTTCGCACATTCAGGTGGTGAAGCAGCTCGGCGAGACCTTGCCGCCCGTCCGCGGATCCGCCAACAAATTGCAGCAGGTCTTCTTGAATCTCTTCTTGAATGCGCGCGACGCCATGCCCGGCGGTGGAATGCTGGAAGTGCGCACTGCGGCGCACAACGGCAGCGTCGAAATCGAAATTGCGGATACCGGCGCCGGCATTGCCCGTGAACACATCCACCGCATTTTCGATCCGTTTTTTACCACCAAGTCCAACGGCCGCGGCACGGGACTGGGGCTTTCCGTAAGCTACGGCATCATCAAGGAGCACTCCGGAAAGATCGACGTGCGCTCGACGCCCGGCAAGGGCACATCCTTCCACGTCGAGTTCCCGGCGGTCAGGAAAGCGGTCCATGTCTAAGGGTTCCATCCTGGTAGTTGACGACGAATCGGAAATCCGCGAAGGCCTTGAAGTTCTGCTGAAAAGTGAAGGCTACGGCGTCTCCAGCGCGGAGACCGGGGAATCCGGCCTCGCCAAACTGGAGGAGCATCCTTTTGATCTCCTGCTTCTGGACGTGAGCTTGCCGGACCGTAACGGGCTCGACATGCTGAAGGAAATCCGCCGCCGCGATCCGCAGCTCTCCATCGTTTTGATTACCGCGTATGGTTCGATTGACATGGCCCGCGCCGCGTTTAAAAACGGCGCCATGGACTACATTACCAAGCCGTGGTCCAACGAAGAGTTGCTCGCGCAAGTGGCCCAGGCCGTGGAATCCCGCCGGCTTCGCGATGAAAACGTCCAGCTCAAGCGCGCGCTCAAACAGCGCTTCAGTTTTCCCAGCATCGTCGGCAAGAGCGAAAAGATGCAGACCCTGCTCGACCTGGTCACGCAAGTCGCACCGTCGCGTTCGACGGTCCTGATCAGCGGCGAAAGCGGAACCGGCAAAGAGCTCATCGCCAAGGCCATCCACTCCGCGTCACCGCGCGCGGACAAAGCGTTTGTGCCGGTGAACACCGGCTCCATCCCGGTGGATCTTCTCGAGTCGCAGCTTTTCGGCCACGTGAAGGGCGCCTTCACCAGCGCCATCGCTTCAAAAAAAGGTCTGTTCGAAGTTGCCGATCAGGGCACGATTTTCTTTGACGAAATTGCCACCATCAGCCCCGAAACCCAGGCGAAGCTCCTGCGCGTCATCCAGGAGCGCGAATTCATGCGCCTCGGCGGCACCGAGCAGATCAAGGTAGATGTCCGCATCGTCGCGGCCTCCAACGTTGATCTGCTGACGCTCGTCCGCGAGGGCCGATTTCGCGAGGATCTCTATCACCGCCTGAACGTGATCCATCTTCAGATTCCACCATTGCGAGACCGTCGCGAAGATGTGCCTCTTCTGCTGGTGCACTTCCTGGGGCGCTATTGCCAGGAAAATGTCAAGCCCTTGAGGCAATTTACGCCTGCGGCGATGAAACTTCTGATGGATTACGACTGGCGCGGTAACGTGCGGGAACTGGAAAACGTCGTCGAGCGCGCCGTCGTTCTCTCCACCCAAGAGCGCGTTGACGTGGACCTGCTCCCGGAAAGCATTCGCAGCAAGGAAATCGTTCGCGGCGTCCGGCTGCAGCTCTCGGAATTCCTGCCGTTGCTTCCCGGTGAGCCGGGCTCGCGAACTGCTGCGGACCATCCTCAGCCCTCGTTGTTCCAGATCATGGACGAAATCGAGCGCCGCATCATCATTGACATGCTGGAACGCACCGCCTGGAACCAGACCGAAGCCGCAGAGCGTTTTCTGATCCCTCTTTCCACGCTGAACCAGAAAATCAAGCGATTGGGCATTGACGTTCGCCGTCGCGGCCGCGGTGACGAGAGTTTCTCCGCTTCGTTGGGAAAGTAGTTTCCCGCGGACATCCGGAACCATACTTCCGGTCAGCTCTCCCGAACAATAAGCTGTTCCATCACGTACACTATTCCCAGGCCACCATGGTCAACTCCTTGCCGCCAGCGCCTTTGTCTGACACGAGTGCATTCCAGCGCGAATGGCCGGTCCTGCTCGAATGTGCCTCTCCCACACCGGATGTTCAGCGGGTCGGCGGGTTGGTCCAGTCCGTCGATTGGCCACGCCTGCTCGCACTTGCGGAAGAGCACGGCGTGACGGGACACCTCGCAAGATCCTTGCGTGATCTTGACGGAATCGTGGTCCCCGAGGAAACAAGGAACGCGCTCAGCGAGCGCCGGCGCGCGCAGACTTTCTTCTCGCTGAAGATGAGCGCGGAGCTGTTCCGTCTTCTCGAGCGATTCACCGCGGAAAAAATCGGTGTGCTGGTGGTCAAGGGGCCGGTCCTTTCGGTGCGGGCCTACGGCGAGCCAGCGATGCGCAGCTATGGCGACCTGGATCTGCTCGTGCGCCAGCGCGATATTCGCCGCGCCACAGAATTGATGATCGATGCCGGCTACGAGCCAAAAGTTCCCGTCAGCGCGATCAATGCCGGGAAGATCCCCGGCCAGTACCTTTTTTGCAGGCGGGATACGGAAGAACTGATCGAACTCCACAACGATTACACCCTGCGTTATTTCCCGCGCCGGCTTCCCCTCGAAGGATGGTTCGAACGACAAGTCCGGGTCCGGCTCGATGACCAAGAAGCCCCCGCCCTTTCGATGGAAGATGAGTTAGTGTTGATCAGTGTCCACGGCGCGAAGCATTTTTGGGAGCGCCTGATGTGGATTGCAGACGTTGCCGCGCTGGTGTCCCGGCAGACGGGCATGGATTGGAAGCGGGTGGGCGAGTCAACTGGAGAGGTTGGAGCGGAACGTATCCTTCATCTAGGTCTCCGGCTCGCCGCGGAGCTGTTCCAGGTGCACTTGCCAGATCAAGTTGCGGCGGAGGTGCGGTCGGATGTTGTGGCCAGGCGGCTCGCTGCGCACGTTCACAAGTGGCTCCCCGCCGCGGGCTATGCGAGTCCAGTTCTCTTTGAACGCCTCCTGTTTCGCCTGCGCATGAGCGGCGGTCTGCTGGCGGGCCCGGCGTATCTCTTGCGGCTTTCCTTTACGCCGACTGAAGAAGACTGGAAGGACGCCTCGCCTGGAAGCGGACGCTGGCTTCCCGATGCCGTTCGCCGACCGCTTCGTCTTGCGCGGAAGTATGGCCGCGGCGGCAAAGAATAAACGGTCCCGAACACGAACTTCACAACCTGCGTCCAACCCCCCGGGTCTCCATGGTGGCAATCCCCCCAAATCTCTGCCGATTTGTTCTCCCTTGCAGCTTGCCCCCCTGCGCCGACGCTCCGCTTGGACCTAGACGGAGAACTGTTCCAGTCCGGAACAGAGCTGAAGTCGTCGCTTCAAGAACAACCCAAGAGTTGCTGGCGGGGGAGAGGGCACGCTGCACACAGCTAAAATACTGCCCCAATTCGGCAATTTCCTTTTCTAGATAGGATCCGTGACTGTAGTGAATCAGATAACTCGCACACGCCCCGTCATGGATAGCAGAGCGTCTCGGAAATGGCGGCAGGGCTGAGGCCTGGTGCTATATCAATGCGAAATCCTGGTGGATGATTCGGCAGAGGTCTTCGAGCCGTGCGGGATCGTCGCTAGGCCTGACCTGGCGGACCGGTACCTTGGCAATCAGGCGCCCAAGAAACGCAAACTCACGTCTCCTCATCTCTCGATCGAGGATGTTGTTGGCGTAAGTGCCGGCAACGAGCGAAAGAAAAGCAGCCTGCGGCCGCATTCCTTCCACCCGGGGAGCCGGGTGTGGACCGCTCTCGCCAAGAATATAGATGGCGGCGAGTGGAAGTGGACGTCCTTCGAAGCGAGTCCCCTGATCCCCGGCCGCAAGCCGACGCTTATCCCAATCTTGGATGATTCGAGGAAGCGCCTGCTGGGAACCATACAGCATCTGGACGGAGTCAGGCCACAGGCAAAGATGCGGATAGGCTGGCATTACCTGAAAAAGGCCTTCCCGTTCATCGAGTGCGACAATGTCATCAGAAATGACCGCGTAACCCTGCTTGGCGAACGCCGCCGCGGTGGTGGACTTTCCTGCCCCCGCCGGACCGACAAAGGCAACGCTTCGATCCTCCAAGGCCACTGCGCTCGCGTGCAGGCAAGTCACGCCTCGCAGCCGCAACAAGATTCCGAGAACAGGTCCGAGCAAATACGACGCCGCATCCTCCAGGGCTGCTTCCGGCGGCCAGACCGCCCAGAGGCACTTCCCCTTGCGATCCAGCCAGAATTGCATTCCGTCATAGTACGTGAGATGAAGAAGAGAACTGTGCCCAGCCGCCCGCATTTCCCAGATTGGCTTGCCGCTTTCATCCTTGTAGGAACTCTTATTCACAAGGGGTTGAGATTCAGGTGGCTTTCCGAATCCGGTGAGCGGTGAAACGCCGAGATGGAGTTCGATATCAAAAATGGGGGAAGGGGTTTCCAGCAGGGGAAGTACCGGAAGGAGACGATTGGATCGTAGAGTGAGGCCGAAGGCGGTGTGCGTGAAATCCACTTCATCTACTATACAAAACAGAGGCTCGAAATTCGTATCCCTGGACCGGCACGGCTTGATTCAATCCATTATGCGCGGGAATTGCGGTCTCCAAGGCTGCATCCATTTTTGCCCGGAGTTCTATCCGCTTCTTCTGTCGAGTCGAGATGGCTCTTTACTACGTGTGTGTCCTGCTTGTATTTCTTGCCCCGCCATCCTTATTACCCTTGTTTCCCACCGCCTGCGTCAGTTCCCGCACCGTCCCGTAAGCGGTCAACGCGGGCTTCGAATACGGTTTTTTCGTTTCCCGTATGACGGGCTTAACCATTACCAGCCTCCGCATGCAACTTATAGCGAACTCTCCGCGCAGACTGCAACCAAATGTTGAGGCAATAGGGCCGTAAGTTAACACTCATCTGCTGCGAATCCATCTTACCATGCAGTGTCGGTAGTGCGGACCGATCGATGTATCGTGACGAATACGGGCTCCACGGCATTTGGTCTAGCTGCGCGGTTCCCGTTCGCTGGAATTGCGCGGAGAGCGGGTCGCCCTGCAAAGGTGTCTTTGGGCGTGCGCGTACACGCTCAGGCAAACGCCCTGCCATCGCCTCCCGGAGCAGCATCTTTTCGAAGGTCCAGGGGAACGGCGGCACTCCGAGCAGGTAATTCACGATTCTCAAGTCCAGAAACGGGTAGCGCACCTCCACAGGGTAGAGTGTCACGCCCGGGTTCTCCTGTTCAAACATGTGAGTCCAGTGCGGCAATGAGAGCGAGGCATAGCCCCTGGGATGAATAGGATGCGTCGCCGATGCCATTGGTAGCCCGCGCGTTTCCTTCCATCGCTCTTCCAGGTTTAAGCGCCGCGCGAAATCCTTATCCAACCATTGCGGAAACACCGGTTGATCGGGTTCCTTCCCGATGAGCCCCAATACACGCGCACGAATGCCGCGCCACGGAAATGGCCTGACCCAACAATAGTTCGCTAATTCCGTCAAAAGACGCCACCACTCCCCTCTGCCCCGCAGGTCTTTCACATAGGGCCACATTTGAAAGTCCATCAAGTTGTCGTTCCCCTCTCCCGACAACAAAACCCGGCAATCCCTGGAAATAATGCGCGAGCAATCCAAAAACCCGGCAAACAATGGATTATCGACAGGTTCGGGCCAGCTTAATTCGGGATCATTCCAGCCTTGAAAGAGTTGGATTTCATCCATCGTCAAATATTTGACCGGAATCCCCAGAAATTCCCCCGTCTCTCGCGCATAATCACCCTCGCGATCCGGAATCAAGGATTTGTAGACGTGCGTATAGCCCTGAATTTCCGTGCCTGGCGCACGCTTTGCAGATTCTTCTTTGGCCACAGCTGCCACCGACGACGAATCCAGCCCTCCGCTCAAAAGGATCCCGACTCGGTTCGTGCGAAGCCGGTCCGCCACAGCGGCCTGGAGCAGAGCCTGGAAATGCTCGACGTATTCATCGGCCTTTACATACCGGATTCGCCCGTCCGTGGGCGGCGTCCAGTAGCGTCTGATCTGCAAGCCTTGTGCAGAAAAAATCAGGCAATGAGCAGGGGGCAGCCGACGAATGTCGCGAAAGGTTGTCGTGGCGTTGTCGCAATTCAGCCCCGACAAGAGAAAATCACCAATCGCTGTTTCGTTGATCTCCCCGGATACCTCCGGGTGCAACCGCAGGCAATTAAGGGTGTTGCTGAATAAAAACAAATCCCCCACTTGAGCGTAATAAAAAGGCTTGATCCCAAAATGATCCCGTGCGCAAAACAACTGTTTCGTATGCGCATCCCAAACCGCGAAGGAAAAATCGCCCGACAGATGGTCGACGCAGTGCGTTCCCCAGCGAGCGTATGCGCGCAGAATCAGTTCTGAGTCCGGAGCGCTAGGCGGAGTCCCGTGACCGGCGCGTGCGATCTCCGTTGCAAGTTCCGGCCTGCCATCCAGCCGCGCGTCCGCGGCAATCCAGAATCGTTCATGAAGATTCGCGGGTTGCCGCTCGCGGAGAGATTCGTGCGTGGTCCGCAGCATCGCGTGGCCAAGGCCCATCGCGCCATCCGACCAGACGGTACGGGAATCGGGGCCGCGGAAGGCGAGAAAATCAACAAGGCTCTGCAAGAGAGCGCGCTCCACCGGCGCGCCGTTCCGTCGGCAGATGCCGACGATGCCGCTCACGCAGAGTGCCTTTCCATCAGCTTCACTGGCCCTCCGAATGGCAGAAAGGGAAGATCCGCGCGTTCATTTTTGCGCAGGACAATGCTATGCACCTGCATCCGGGCATGCGCTCCGAAGCGTATTTCCCCGGCAGCCGGGAAAAGCATATCGATTGCTACTAGGCTGGAACCCGATTGTACTGGCACCTTCCGTTCGCGGCAACCGCAGACGCTCCGGAAAGAAACTAAACCAGCAGAAAAACAGGAACCACCGCCAGCAGCCCGCAGCGCTGTTGACTTTTATCTTGCAACTCCGGAACCGTCTAGGCAGAGTAACGAGGAATGATTCTGCGTCTCCCCAACTCTTCGCAGCGTGGGATGCTCGTGGCCGCCGCCTTCTTTATTTCCGTAATTCTCGCTTATTACAGCATCCGGAATGCGCGAGCTAGCTACTTTGCCGGGTTGCAGACCCTGAAAGGATACGAGCGCTCCACTCATCTCGAACCAGGCGACGCCCGCAACTGGCATTTGCTCGGCCAATACTGGCATTACAACCTCGAGGATACGAACACCCCGCGTGCCATCCGCGCTTACCTTACAGCCTTATCGTTGAACCCGAAATCCACGGAGACCTGGCTGGACCTCGCTGCTGCCTATGAATCGGAAGGTGATCCTGCTTCGGCGCGCGACGCTTACCTGCAGGCCAAAAAAGTCTACCCACTCTCCGCGGAAGTCTCCTGGCGTTACGGGAATTTCCTGCTGCGCCAGGGAGAGCTGGAGTCCGCGTTCGCCGAGATGCGGCGCGCCGTCGAGGGCGACCCCAAACGCGCCGCGGAAGCGTTTTCCCGCTCCTTACGCGTTGAGCCCGATGCCCAAAAAATTATGGATCGCGTCCTCCCGCCCGTTCGTGACGTCTACCTCGATGTCATCCAGGATCAGACGTCCACAGGCCATACCGAGAACGCTCTCCGGGTGTGGGACCGCCTCGCCGCAATGAATCCGCGACTAGCTCTCCCGAACGTCTTTGCTCTTGTTGGGGCCTTGCGGGCGGAAAAACGAACCTCGGAAGCGCAACGCGTCTGGAACCAGGCCGCGGTTTTTGCGGGCCTTGGTGAACTTCCGGACCCTCCCGGCTCGATTTTGTGGGATGGGGGCTTCGAGTCAGGAGTCAGCGGGGCAGGTTTTTCCTGGCTTTTTCCTGAAGATTTCCGTGCGGTGCAATTTAGCCTTGACGCCGAGGAGAAACATTCTGGAACTCATTCCTTGCGCTTGACGTTTGACGGAAAGTCCAACGTCAATTTCATGGGCATCTGCCATTACGTCCCGGTGCAGCCTTTGACCGACTACCGTTTCTCCGCCTGGGTGCGCACCCGGGCGCTCACCAGCGATCAGGGGGTGCGATTCCAGTTGCGCTCTCTCGGAGCGCGGAGTATTTCCGGAGCGGTGACGCCTGACGTTCGAGGCACGTCGCCCTGGACCCGCATAGAACTCCCGTGGTCGTCGGGAGCAGACATCCATGAATTGCAAGTGTGTTTGGTGCGATATCCAGGCGAGCAACTCGGCAACCGGATTCAGGGCACAGCCTGGATTGACGATGTCGCGCTCGTGCCGGAATCGGTGGGGCGCGCCAAGCCATGAAGTTTCTGCGGGTCGGCATTTGCGCGCTAGTCGTGTTCTCTGTGGCTGCGCACGGTGGTGTCGAGGACTGGGCGCGCGCTGTCTTTGAAACCACTGCGGGACTCTTCTTCTTGGTCTGGGCTGTCTGGATCTATTTCCGCCGCGAAGAGCAACTCTCTTTCTCTCCCCTGCTTCCGCCTTTCGTGGCATTTCTTCTGATTGTTTGTGGGCAATTCGTTTTCCGCGGTACTGCGTCTCCCTACCACACGAGGATCGAACTGCTGCTTCTCCTGGCCGACCTGATCGTTTTATTCCTCGCAGTGCAAGCTTTTCGGACTCTGGAAGACTGGCG
>WNEY01009348.1_pt1 | contig 10603 bp, 7 predicted proteins | sample 5400531 | NCBI WGS metagenome assembly WNEY01 (sample SAMN13153338, study PRJNA577476) | soil metagenome | isolation source: 200 cm saprolite under Douglas fir tree site 1 | place: USA:California | collected 2015-04-18
GCCGGTTCGCGGTCGCTCCCGCGTAGGCCGAGCGGCCGTAACTCTTGGCGGCCCGGCGTCCATCGCCCGACTCCGCCGGGGTTCCCTCACCCTTCGCTTCGCTCAAGGGCAGGCCTAGCCTCTCCCGCGGCGGCGGGAGAGGGACAGACTCGGATTCGGCCGTGGGGTTCATCACCGGCTCCGTTGGCTGCACCACGATGTTGACGTGATAGATGGTGTGCACCACGTCGTGCTGGATGGTCGACATGAGGCCCTGGAACAGGTCGTAGGCTTCGGCCTTGTAGGCCACCAGCGGATCCTGCTGGCCGTAGGCCCGCAGGCCAATGCCCTCCCGCAGATCTTCGATCGTGGTCAAGTGCTCCACCCATAGGGTGTCGATGACGCGCAGCAGCACCAGCCGCTCGACGTGGCGCATCAGCGGCGCGCCGAGCTGCTCCTCCTTGGCTTCGTAGGCCTTATCGGCCGCCTCGATGACGAGCTCGTTGAGCTCGTCCAGCGTCATGAGCTTGAAGTCTTCCGCGTTCCAGTCTTCCGGCACGGGGAAGATGGGCCGCAGCGCTGCCAGCAGGCCCTCCGTGTCCCAGTTTTCGCCGTATTCGTCGGAGCAGAACGAGCCGATCATCTGCGTGATCTGCTCGTGGACCATGTCCAGGACTGACTCTTTGAGATCCTCTTTCTTGAGGATCTTCTGGCGCTCGCCGTAGATCACGCGGCGCTGCTCGTTCATCACGTCGTCGAACTCAACGGCGTGCTTGCGGATGTCGAAATGGAAGCCCTCGACCTTTGTCTGCGCCTGCTCGATGGCGCGCGACACGAGGCTGTGCTCGATGGGCGTGTCCTCGTCCATGCCGAGCTTTTCCATGATGTTGGCGATGCGCTCCGAAGCGAAGCGGCGCATCAGGTCGTCATCCAGCGAGACGAAGAAGCGCGATGAGCCGGGATCACCCTGGCGGCCCGCGCGGCCCCGCAGCTGGTTGTCGATGCGGCGCGACTCGTGGCGCTCAGTGCCGACGACTGTCAGGCCGCCCATGCCGACGACTTCATCGTGCTGTTCGGCGCATTGGGCCTTGTACTTGGCCAGCAGCGCCTCGTAGTCCTTTTCGCCGCCGGATGCTTCCCACTCATGCTTGGCCAGACCCTCGGGGTTGCCACCCAGCAGGATGTCCACGCCGCGACCGGCCATATTGGTGGCCACCGTCACCGCGCCCTTGCGGCCAGCCTGGGCGATGATGCCGGCCTCGCGCTCGTGGTTCTTGGCGTTGAGCACCTCATGGGGGATGCCCTTGAGGTTGAGCTGCTGGCTGAGCCGCTCCGACTTCTCGATAGAGACGGTGCCGACGAGGACCGGCTTGCCCGCTTGGTACAGCTCCTCAATCTGCTCGACGACTGCCTTGAATTTGCCCTTCTCGTTTTTGTAGACGAAGTCAGGCGCATCGCGGCGGACCATCAGTTTGTTGGTGGGGATGGTGACCACTTCGAGCTTGTAGATCTTGTGCAGCTCCTCGGCCTCGGTCTGGGCCGTGCCAGTCATACCCGCCAGCTTGTTGTAGAGCCGGAAGTAGTTCTGGAAGGTGATCGTGCCGAGGGTCTTGTTCTCGCGCTCGACGCGCACGCCCTCCTTGCCCTCAATCGCCTGGTGGAGGCCCTCGCTGTAGCGCCGGCCGTACATCTTGCGGCCGGTGAACTCGTCGATGATGATGACCTGGCCGTTCTCGACGATGTAGTCGCGATCGTTCTTGAAGATGACCTCGGCCTTGAGCGCGTTGTCGAGATAGTGGGCAAGCGTGTAGTTCTGCTCGTCATAGATATTCTCGACGTTGGCCAGCCGCTCCACCTTGGCGATGCCGTCCTCGGTCAGACTGACCGCCTTGAGCTTCTCGTCGACCACGTAGTCCTGCTCGGGCCGCAGCTCCTTGACGATGTGCGCGAACTGGTAGTAGCGGTCGGTGGCTTCCTCAGCCGGGCCAGAGATGATGAGCGGCGTGCGCGCCTCGTCGATGAGGATGTTGTCGACCTCGTCGACGATGGCGTAGTGCAGCGGTCGCTGCGTGGGCACCGCCTCGCCAATCATCAGCCGGCCGTACTGGTCGACGGCCATGGGCGGCGTGATCATGTTGTCGCGCAGGTAGTCGAAGCCGAACTCGTTGTTCGTGCCGTAGGTGATGTCGGCGGCGTAGGCTGCGCGCTTCTCCTCGCCGTAGGGCTCCATGGTTGACTGGATGCAGCCCACGGTCAGGCCCAGGGCGTTGTAGATCGTGCCCATCCACTCGGCGTCACGCTTGGCCAGGTAGTCGTTGACGGTGACGATGTGGACGCCTTTGCCTTCGAGAGCGTTGAGGTAGGCCGGCAGGGTGGCCACGAGCGTCTTGCCCTCGCCGGTACGCATCTCGGCTATCTTGCCCTGGTGCAACACCATGCCACCCAGCAGCTGAACGTCGAAATGGCGCATGCCCAGCGTGCGCTTGGAGGACTCCCGCACGGCGGCGAACGCATCAGGCAGCAGGTCCTCCAGCGGCTCGCCTTCCGCCAGCCGCTGCTTGAGCTCGGCCGTCTGGTCGCGCAGCTGCTCGTCGTTGAGCTCGGCCATCTCGGATTCGAGCGAGTTGATTTCGTCCACCAACGGCTGGAGCTTCTTGAGCTCTCGCGCATTGGGATCGCCGACGATCTTCGTCAGCACCTTCAGCATGAATTCGGGTCCTTCAGAGTAGGGGTTCGAGGCGGATCATAGCGTTTGGCCAGGCGTCAGGCGTCAGTCGTCAGGCGTCAGGCGTCAGTCGTCAGTCCAAGTGAGCGCCAACAATGTTTGGCTGGCCGCGTATGAATTCATCGCCCGGCAGAACGGTGCCCGTCTGATCCTGCTGACGCCTGACGCCTGACGCCTGACGCCTTGCTCTCAGCACCTTCAGCAGCTTGCCATTCCAATACGTAAACGAACCCGGCCAGGGGGTGTAGGCGCGGACCTCGCGCACGAGCCGCTCGGCGGGTTTCGTCCAGTCGATCCGTCCGTCCTCCTTTCGCAGGCGCGGAGCGTAGCTGGCTTGGGACTCGTCCTGCGGCTTGGCGGTGACCATGCCCCGCACTCGCAGGTTCACCACTTCCACCAGCAGCTCCGCGCCTAAGCGAGCGAGCTTGTCGGTGAGCGTGCCGGCGTTGTCGTCGGGCGCAATCCTCAGCGCGCGCTGGCGGAAAACCGGCCCGGTGTCCCAGCCCTCGGCCAGTCTCATGATGCTGACGCCCGTTTCCTGGTCGCTATTGAGCAAGGCCGCGGCCACGGGCGAAGCGCCGCGATACTTCGGCAGCAAGGAGGCGTGTACGTTCAGGACGCCCATCGGCGGCAGCGTCAGCAGCCAGTAGGGGATCTTGTGGGCGTAGGCCACCACCACCATGAGCTCGGGCTTCAGGCGCTCCAGCTCGTCCCGAATATCGTCCAAGCGCCGCGGCTGCAGAACCGCCAGTCTGTGTTCCAGCGCTAGGGTTTTCACTGGCGGCGGCCGCGGCTGCTGGCCTCGGCCGGCGGGCCGATCCGGTTGGGTGAGCACCAGCTCAGGCCGGTGGCCCGCCTCGATCAGCGCGGCCAGCGACGGCACGGCGAAATCCGGGGTCCCGGCGAAGATGAGCCTAGCCAGGGTAGTGGAAATCCACGACGCCCATGCCGATCAGCCAGGCTGGCACAGGGGCGTACATCAGCCACTCGGCCGGACGGCCTTCGGCGCAGCCCATGGCCGCGATCCAGTTGCGGATCTCCTCGGCGCCATTGCCGGCGGCGGCGATCTCGTCCGGCCGCATCGACGCCAGGCCCTCGAGGTCGCCGCGCTCGAACAGTGACACCCAGTGCTGGTCGAAGTCCTCATTGATGCGGCCCTGGCCGGGCACGCCGATGAAGTGCGACATCCCCCCAGCGCCGACCACGACCACGCGCTCGTCTCCCGGAAAGCTTTCGACGGCGCGCCGCAGCGCCGCGCCGAAAGCGGCGGCGCGTCTCAGCGTTGGCAGCGGCGGCTGCACGCAATTTTGGAAGGTGGGAATGAGCGGCAGATCAAACTCAGGGAATGTGTAGCGCACCGGCACAAACGTGCCGTGATCGAGCTTCATGTAGTGGCTCACCGAGGGCTCGAAGCTCTCGTGCTGGTACAGGTGCTGGACGATGTGCTTGGCCAGCGCTGGGCTGCCCGGGATGCGCACGGTGCCCTTCTCATATCGCAGGTCGTCCTCGGGGCCGATCCAATCGTCGGCCACGCCAATGGCGTAAGCCGGCAGATTGTTCAAGAAGAAGTTGTTGAAGTGGTCGTTGCTGATGGTGATCAGCGCCGTCGCGCCGGCGGCTCGGATGCGGCGGCCGACCTCTTGCATGGCGGCGAGGGTGCGCTTGCAGACGTCCTCGCCCGCGCGTTCCCAGGTGGTCACCAAGTTGGGCGCATGCCCGGTGGCGTAGACGCCCACGATCTTGGCCATGGACTGATCCTAGGCCACTTGATGAGTGCGCTTGACGTCTTTGACATGAGTGAGTGCTCACTCATATACTGGAAAGGCATGTCGGACGCACTCACAGCCGCGGCTTTAGCCGGTCGCGCCGCGGCGCGGCACCGCGCGCCGGCCATGAGTCCCGAGGACCGCCGCGCGGCAATCATCTCGGCCACCCTACCGCTCCTGCGTGAGCAAGGCGCGAACGTCACCACCAGCCAGATTGCCCAGGCCGCCGGCATCGCCGAGGGCACTATATTCCGCGTATTCCCGGAGAAGCGCGAGCTCGTCATGGCCGCCCTGCGCACGGCCATGAGCGCGGACGCCGAGGTGGCCCGCATCGCCGAGATCCCGCTGGAGGGCCCACTTGTCGAGCGCCTCGTAGCTGCTCTGGCGGCCACGAGCGATTACCAGGATCGCCTGTGGTCGCTGATTCGAATCTTTCGTGACTCAGGCTGGCACCCCGAGCATGACCATATCGATCAGCAGGAGCACCATCCACGGCACGAGATGGAGCGCATTGGGGCAGCTATCGCCAGCCTGTTCGAGCCGGAGAAGGAGTCGCTGCGGCTGGAGCCATGCGCCGCCGCCCGCATGCTCCTGGGCCTGGCCTTCGCCAACCGCATCCAAGAGCACGGCGAGTCATCCACGGCGGAGCAGATCGTCGACCTGTTCCTGCACGGTGCCCTAGCCGACGCGACCCCAAACAACAGCAAACCGAACTGAGGCCACATGCTTAGACTGCTGCGCTTTCTGGCGCCCTACCGGCCGACACTGGCGCTCGTGCTGGTGCTGGCGTTCTTGCAATCGCTGGCCAACCTGTCCCTGCCCCGGCTTATGGCCGACATCGTCGACGTGGGCGTGGTGAAGGGCGATAGCAGCTACATCTTTCGCACCGGCGGAGTGATGCTGCTGATTGCCTTTGCCGGCACGGCCTGCGCTGTGACCGCAAGCTTCTTCTCGGCCAAGATCGCGATTGGCTTTGGCCGCATCATTCGCGAAAAAATCTTCACGCACGTCGAGAACTTCTCGCTGCACGAGTTCGATACCTTCGGCACGGCGTCACTCATCACCCGCACTACCAACGACCCGACGCAGATCCAGCAAGTGCTGACCATGATTTTCAACATGACCATCACCGCGCCGATGATGGTCATCGGAGGCGTGATCCTGGCGCTTACGCAAGATGCCACCCTCACCTGGGTGCTCGTGGCGGTTATGCCCGCGGTGGCGGCGCTGTTCCTGGTGATCATGAGGAAGGCCATCCCGCTGTACCAGGTCATTCAGGTCAAGATCGACAAACTGAACCTGATTCTGGACGAGGCGCTCGGCGGTGTGCGAGTCATCCGCGCGTTTGACCGCGGCGCTCACGAACACAGACGCTTCGACGTGGCCAATCTCGACTTGACCGATACCAGCATCAAGGTCAACCGCATCATGGCGTTCATGATGCCGGGCATGATGCTGACCCTGAACTTCACCAGCGTGGCCATCTTGTGGTTTGGCAGCATCAGGGTGAACCAGGGAGACATGCCCATCGGCTCGCTGATCGCCTTCCTGCAATACGCCACGTTCATTCTGTGGTCGGTGCTGATGATGACGGTGATGTTCGTGATGCTGCCGCGAGCGGCGGCGTCCGCTACTCGCATCAACGAGGTGTTGGACGTGACACCCGAGATCAATGATCCGGCGCAGCCTCAGTCGCCTGGGGTGCAGCGGGGCTTTGTGCAGTTCGACGGGGTGACCTTCAGCTATCCAGGGGCGGAAGAGCCGGCCCTGTGCGATGTGTCGTTCTCCGCCGAACCGGGTGAGGTCACGGCCATCATCGGCGGCACTGGCTCGGGTAAGTCGACCCTGGTCAATTTGATTCCTCGCTTCTACGACGTCGACAAGGGTCGCGTCCTGGTGAACGGTGTGGACGTGCGCGAGATGTTGCAGGCCGACCTCCGATCGAAGATCGGCTTCGTGCCGCAGCGCGCGGTGCTGTTCTCGGGCGTGATCGCCGACAACATCCGCTACGGCAAAGGCGATGCGTCGGAAGCTGAGCTGCAGCATGCGGCCGACGTGGCGCAGGCCACCGAATTTGTGGCGGCTATGTCGGACGGCCTCGGGTCGGTCATTGCCCAGGGCGGCATCAACCTGTCGGGCGGCCAGAAACAGCGCCTGTCGATAGCCCGCGCTTTAGTGAAAAAGCCCGAAATCTATGTGTTCGACGACAGTTTCTCGGCGCTCGACTTCGCGACCGATGCCAAGGTGCGAGCCGCGCTCAAGGGCGAGACCACCGGCGCCACCGTGTTCATCGTGTCCCAGCGCGTAGGCACGATTATGGACGCGGACCGGATCATCGTGCTGGACGAGGGCCGCGTGGTCGGCATCGGCAAGCACCGCGACCTGCTGGACAGTTGCACTGTGTACCGCGAGATCGTGGAGTCGCAGATCTCGCTGCAGGAGGCGGCCTAGATGATCGAGCGCGGTACGCGGCGACCCGGCGCAGGCCAGCCATCTGGGCCCATGGGTCGCTGGGGCCCAATGAGCGGCTTCGGCATGCCGGTGGAAAAACCCAAGAACGTCAGAGGCACGACTGGGCGGTTGCTGGGCTACTTCAAGCCGATGCGCTATCAGCTGCTGGCTGTCCTGATTGCGGCGGTGTTCGGCACGTTGTTCAACGTCATCGGCCCGAAGATCCTGGGCTTGGCCACCACCAGGCTGTTCGAGGGCATCCTGGCCAAGAGCCACGGCACGGGCGCGGTTGACTTTGGCTATATCGCGCGCATTCTGCTGATCGTGGTGGGGCTGTATGCGGTTAGCGCACTGTTCCTGTACTTCCAGCAATACCTGATGGCCGGTGTGGCCCAGAACACGGTGTACGCCATGCGCAAGAAGGTGGAGGAGAAATTCGAGCGCCTGCCGCTGAAATTCTACGACTCACGGACCCATGGCGAGATCCTGAGCCGCGCCGTGAACGATATGGACAGCATCAGCAGCACACTGCAGCAGAACTTGACGCAGCTGATTACGTCTATCGTCACGGTGGTTGGCGTGATTGTGCTGATGCTGACCATCAGCCCGCTGCTTACCGTGGTGGTGGCGCTGACATTGCCGGTGAGCTTGTTCATCACGGCGACGATCGCCAAGAGATCGCAGACGTTTTTCAGGCGGCAGCAGATGTCGTTGGGGCAGCTCAACGGCCACGTGGAAGAGATGTACACGGGCCATAAGATCGTCAAAGCCTTCGGCCACGAAGGTCAAGCTGTGGCGGAGTTCAAGGAGTTCAACGACCAGTACTACCAGGCCGGCTGGCGAGCACAATTCGCCACCGGCATCATCATGCCGATCATGAACTTCGTCGGCAACGTTGGCTACGTCTTCGTGGCCGTCATCGGCGGCATCATGGTCACGCAAAGAGCCATCGCCATCGGCGACGTTCAGGCTTTCATTCAGTACTCGAGGCAGTTTTCGCAGCCGATCATGCAGCTGAGCAGCATCGCTAACACCATTCAGCTGACATTGGCTTCAGCCGAGCGCGTGTTCGAGTTGCTCGACGAGGAGGAGGAAGCGCCCGACACGGCCGATGCGCGTACGATCGCTGAGCCGCGAGGCGCCGTTCAATTCGACCACGTCAAGTTCAGCTACAAGTCGGACGTGCCGCTGATCGAGGACCTTAGCATCGACGTCGATCCGGGCCAGACCATCGCCATCGTCGGCCCGACGGGCGCGGGCAAGACCACGCTGGTGAACCTCCTGATGCGCTTCTACGACGTGAACGGCGGCGCCATCCGTGTCGATGGTATCGACATCCGGGAGCTCGAGCGCGGCAGCCTGCGGCGCATGTTCGGCATGGTGCTGCAGGATACGTGGCTGTTTACGGGCACCATCCGCGACAACATCGCCTATGGCCGGGACGACGCCACGGCGGAAGACGTGGTTCGGGCCGCCAAAGCCGCTCAGGCGGATCACTTCATTCGAACGCTGCCCGACAGCTACGACACGGTGCTGACTGAACAGGCCACCAACCTGTCGCAGGGCCAAAAGCAGCTCTTGACCATTGCCCGCGCCTTTCTGGCCGATCCTGCGATTCTTATCCTGGACGAAGCCACGAGCAGCGTCGACACGCGCACCGAGGTGCTCATCCAGGAGGCCATGGCCCACCTGATGCGGGGCCGGACCAGCTTCGTCATCGCCCACCGGCTGTCCACCATTCGCAATGCCGACTCCATCCTGGTGATGCACCACGGCAGCATTGTGGAACAGGGCAGCCACAAGGAGCTGCTGTCCAAGAACGGATTCTACGCCGAGCTGTACAACAGCCAGTTCAGCGGCCGGGTGCTCGAAGAGGCAGCCGCTTAGGGGGCTGACCGTCGTCCTAGTCGTCGGCTGCCGGGGAACCCTGCACTTCGCTCAGGCGGGACTCGATCCGGCGATCGGGAATCAACCACATGAGCGCCACGCCGACGAACAGCGCAATGGCAATCCAGCGATTCACGAACGTGAGTGGGATCGCCGCCACATAGAACACGACTGAGACGTTGCCCTTGAAGTCGTTGCCCACGGCCGCGGCGAGGGTCGAATTCGGCGGCTGACAAGCCAGGAGCGCCCGAAACAGGATGGAATAAGCGATAGCGGCCAGAAGGAGCACGCATCCGTAAATCGCGGTTGGCAGTTGCCCAACACCCGTCTCGCCCAGCCAGCGGGTGACGAACGGCACCAATGAAAGCCAGAACAGGAGGTGCAGATTTGCCCACAGCACGGACCCGCTGACGCGCTCGGTTGCCTGGAGCATGTGGTGGTGGTTGCTCCAGTAGATGCCGAGAATGACGAAGCTGAGGGCATAGATCGCCAGCTCGGGCAGCGTCTCTAACAACGCATGCAGGCCGGCTCCTGCCGGCGATTTGAGCTCGAGCACCATGATCGTGATCAGGATGGCCATGACGCCATCGCTGAACGCCTCTAGGCGGGTCTTACTCATATGGGGCTCCCCGGGAGGGGCTGCCTAAATCGCGACCGGAACCTTTTCGCCGAGGGCTTCGCGCTCGGCGTTCTCGGTGCAGATCTCCTCTTCGTCGGCGTAGCGGACGTCGGTCGCCTTATCCGTGTAGAGGATGCCGTCCAGGTGATCGATCTCGTGCTGGATGCAGCGAGCGAACCAGCCTTCGGCGCGGAGGCGTTTCTCGTGGCCGTGCTCGTCGCGCGCCTTGACCGTGACCCATTCGTGGCGCTCCACGTCGCCGCGCAGGCCGGGCACACTGAGGCAGCCCTCGGCGGCCACCACCATCTCCTTTGAGGCCTTCACAATCTCTGGATTCACGAAAGCCATGGCCTCGTGCTCGTCGTCCTGCATGTCGACGACCATGACCCGAACGCCGGCGCCGACTTGCGGCGCGGCGAGGCCGATGCCGCGCGTCTCGTTGTTGTACATGGTGTAAAACATGTCATCGATCAGCCGGCGCAATGAGTCGTCCACGCGGCTCACTTTCTTGGCCTTCTGGCGGAGGACCGGATCGCCGTCTGTTCGCACCGTGAGAAGCTTGGGCATCGCGGCTTGGAGTATAGCGACGGGAGGCAGGCAGGCACCATGGTTTTAGAGGGCAAAGTAGCCATCGTCACAGGTGGCGGGCAGGGCATCGGCAAGCGCTACTGCCGCGGGCTGGCCGGAGAGGGCGCCAAGGTGGTTGTTGCCGACCTGGCCGAGGACAAGGCCAAGGAAGTGGCCGCCGAGGTGGGCGGCACAGCCGTGCGGGTGGACTGCGCCAACGAGGACAGCGTGAAGCAGATGGCGGCGTCCGCCCTGGACGCCTACGGCCGCGTGGACATCCTGATCAACAACGCCGCCATATTCACCGAGGTGCTGCCGCGGAAGTCCTTCGATGAGATCCCCGTCGACGAGTGGGACAAGGTCATGGCCGTGAACGTGCGCGGCGTGTGGCTGTGCTGCAAGGCGCTGGCTCCCGTGTTCAAGCAGCAGCGCAGCGGCGTCATCGTGAACATCTCGTCCGGCACCATCCTGGGCGGCACCCCGGGCTTCATGCACTACGTCACCAGCAAGGGCGCGGTGTGGGCCATGTCTCGCTGCCTGGCGAACGAGCTGGGCGAGTACGGCGTGCGGGTCAACTGCATTACGCCCGGTCTGACCTCCAGCGAGCGA
>WNEY01004518.1_pt1 | contig 10602 bp, 9 predicted proteins | sample 5400531 | NCBI WGS metagenome assembly WNEY01 (sample SAMN13153338, study PRJNA577476) | soil metagenome | isolation source: 200 cm saprolite under Douglas fir tree site 1 | place: USA:California | collected 2015-04-18
CGTGCAGCTCGCCGACATGTCGCCCGATTTGCTGATTTCATCGTCCTTTCTTCCCGGAGAGCCTCCGCGCGATCCGGCCGACCGCATCATCGTCGCAACGGCGCGCGAATACGGCTACACCCTGATCACGCGCGACCGGGGGCTTTTGACCTATGCCGAGCAGGGCCATATTCAGGCGATCGGCTGTTGAAAGGACGCGAGGCGCGGTCATGAACCTTGCCGAACTCAAACGCGCATTGGCGAAGCCGAAGCCGCTGGTCGGGCTTGCGCCGGCGCTCGAAGCCCTGTGCTGGGCGGCGAAGGGCGACTGGGACAAGGCGCACGGCATCGTGATGCATGAGAGCGGCCGCGACGCCGCCTGGGTGCATGCCTATCTGCATCGCCTGGAAGGCGATCGCGACAATGCCGCCTATTGGTACCGGCAGGCGCGCCAGCCGGCCGCCTCGGGACCACTCGAGACCGAATGGGACGCCATCGCCACGGCGCTGCTCGCAAAGGCCGCGAGGACCGCATGAACGTTCAGCCCAAGCCCAACAAGCTGGTCAAGGGCGCGACCGGCGAATGGGAGGTCGTCGTCGGCATGGAGGTGCATGCCCAGGTCACCTCGAACGCAAAGCTGTTCTCCGGCGCGTCGACCGCGTTCGGCGGCGAGCCGAACGCGCACGTGTCGCTGGTCGACGCGGCGATGCCCGGCATGCTGCCGGTGATCAACGAGGAGTGCGTGCGCCAGGCGATCCGCACCGGGCTCGGGCTCAACGCGCGGATCAATCTCAAATCGGTGTTCGATCGCAAGAACTATTTCTATCCCGACCTGCCGCAGGGCTACCAGATCAGCCAGTGGAAGGCGCCGATCGTGGGCGAGGGCGAAGTCCTGGTCGACATGCCGGACGGCGAGACGGTCACGGTTCGCATCGAGCGGCTGCACCTCGAGCAGGACGCCGGAAAGTCGCTGCACGACCAGCACGCCACCATGTCCTTCGTCGATCTCAATCGCTCGGGGGTCGCCCTGATGGAGATCGTATCGAGGCCGGACCTGCACTCGGCCGAGGAGGCGAAGGCCTATCTCGCCAAGCTGCGCACCATCCTGCGCTATCTCGGAACCTGCGACGGCGACATGGAGAAGGGCAACCTGCGCGCCGACGTCAACGTGTCGGTGCGCCGGCCGGGCGCGGAGCTGGGCACACGCTGCGAGATCAAGAACGTCAACTCGATCCGCTTCATCGGCCAGGCGATCGACTATGAGGCGCGCCGGCAGGTCGAGGCGATCGAGGAGGGCGGGACGGTCAAGCAGGAGACCCGGCTGTTCGATCCGGACACGGGCGAGACGCGCTCCATGCGCACCAAGGAGGAGGCGCACGATTACCGCTATTTCCCCGATCCCGACCTGCTGCCGCTGGAGCTCACCTCGGCCTACGTCGACGACCTGCGGCACGGCCTGCCGGAATTGCCGGACGAGAAGCGCGCGCGCTTCGTGCGCGAATACGCGCTCGGCGCTTACGACGCGGGTGTGCTGGTGGGCGAACGCGAGATCGCCGACTTCTTCGAGGCGGCGGCAAAGGGACGCGACGCCAAGAGCGCGGCCAATTGGGTGATCAACGAGCTGTTCGGCCGGCTCAACAAGGAGGGCTTGAGCGTCGGGCAGTCGCCGGTTTCCGCGGTGCAGCTCGGCGCTATCCTCGACCTGATCGGCGAGGGCACGATCTCCGGCAAGATCGCCAAGGATCTGTTCGAGATCGTGTGGAGCGAAGGCGGCGACCCTCGCGCGCTCGTCGAGGCGCGCGGGCTCAAGCAGGTCACCGACGTTGCGGCGATCGAGAAGATCGTCGACGACATCGTCGCCGCCAATCCCGACAAGGTCGCGCAGGCGAAGGCGAAGCCGGCGCTGATCGGCTGGTTCGTCGGCCAGGCGATGCGCGCTTCGGACGGCCGCGCCAACCCGCAGGCGGTCAACGATCTGCTCAAGCGCAAGCTCGGCATCTGACGCGGCAGCGACGCTGCCTTCGCCCGTTCCGGCGGCCGCCGATCGTCGGTCGCGCCCGCGTTCACGCGGCCGCGCCGGGCGTCAAACGGCTCCTCAAAAGGCTTCGCCGCCGCGAATCACCGGCACTGATTCGTTCGCTGTCGGGCTGTTTTTGCCTCCGCGCAAGTCGCATCGAGCGAGCTGTGGAAAAAATTTTTCCCGCCGCTCCGGCGTCATGAGGCGCCGCCGATCGCCGCGCGCAAGCGCGTCGTCGTCGCGCGATCGGCGCTTCACGCCGCGATCGAGGAAACAGCGCGCGTGCGATAAACCGCTGTGCCGCAGGCATTTCTGCGATATCGCCGCGACGGGTCGCGCGGCGATGCCGTCTCGAGCGATCACGCCGGCGAACTGTGCGGTTGCGCGCGGCGTCGCCTCCGCGCGTCGGCGGCATGCGTCGGCGGCGTGCACCATTCGTTAAGCGGATTCGCTGTTTTTTTCGCAGTGCTGTAGTAATCGGAGTGCAGTGCAGCTCGATTCGCGACTGCACTGTCCGATGTCGCCATCTCAACCATGGCTAGGAGGGCAGAATGGCGAAGAAAGCGAAGAAGTACGGAAAGAAAGCGGCGAAGAAGAAGAAGTACAAGGTGCGGAAGAAGAAGTAAGTCTGAGCCGCTGAAACGCGATTGGCATCCTTGATGCCAAACGCACCGTCGCATATGTCGGCGAGGTCGACAGCACGCAAGCGCAAGGCTGGTGCGAAGCGCCTCGCCGACAAAAGTCGACGACAGAGGGCGTCGGCGAAACCGAGGTTCACCCTTCACGGATTCTGGCTGTCGGGACCGACCTACAAGGTCGGCCTCATGCTCTCGCTCAGCGGCGCGCCGTTCTCATACGCGCACGTCAACCTGCGCGAGGGCGAGCACAAGCGGCCGGATTATCTCGCGAAGAACCGGTATGGTCAGGTGCCTTGCCTGAGTACGGGCAAGATGCATCTGTGCCAATCCGCGTCGATCCTCGAATACCTCGCCGACGCCCTCGGCAAGTTCAAGGGCCGCGGCGCCGAGGAGACCGCGCGTATCCGCGAGTGGATGTTCTGGGATTTCGACCGCCTGGCGCCGGGCATCTACCGGGCGCGCGCGGTCAAGCGCGGTTTCCGCCAGGCGGGCGCCGACACGCTTGCGATGTACGAGACGGAAGGCAAGGCGGGCCTTGCCGTGCTCGAGGAGGCGCTGGCCGAATCGCCGTTCCTGGTCGGCAAGCGGCCGACCATCGCGGACATCGATGCCTATGGCGTCGTGCACTTCGCCGCCGACGGCGGCTTCGACCTTTCGGCTTTTCCCCATGTGACCGCGTGGAAGCAGCGCATGGAGAAGCTCAAAGGCTTTGGCACGCCCGAGCAGGTATTGCCGAAGCAGTCGCGGCCTTGACCCATCTGCGGCCGCCCGCGCTCATCGCGCGCGGCGGACGGTCCGACAAAGCTCGAATATTTCAAATCGACTTGCGGGCGCCGCGGTTACGGCAATCGGATGATGGTTATCGCCGTGCCAACGGCGAAGGTTTCCGTCCGGTAATCGGCGGGGCGAAGTTGCAGCGGCACCGCGATTTTCGCGGTTAATCCTCCGTTGCGGCGATTGTTCCATTCAGATTCGATTCATCGCGCCGTTTAAACCCCCGTTCAAACCTCCCGTCGATGATCATGCCGCTCGGGCATCGCGCCCGGGCCGGGGCAATAGCGCGTCGGGGAAGCAAGCGCGCGACAGGGGAGGGCGACATGGCCCGTTACGACATCGCCGACGTGGACGACGCGGCGCTCGGCCAGGCCAATGGGGCCGCCGACATGCTCTTCGAGCTCGGCATGATGTATTCGACCGGCCGCTCGGTGCCGGCCGATCTCGTCACCGCGCACAAATGGTTCAATCTCGCCGCCATGCGCGGCAACAGCGACGCCGCGCGCCTGCGCCGCGAGATCGCGGCGGACATGACGGATGCGCAGATCGCCGAGGCGCTGCGTGCCGCGCGCGACTGGCTGCGCGCCAATCAGCCCGCGCAGCTTGCGCCGGCACCGATGCCGCAGGCCGCCTAGAGCATGTCCCGTTCCTTCGGAATCGGAACATGCTCTAGGATCACTGAGCAGCGCATGTTCTTATCGGCGAACCGGTACCCACTTCGCCGGAACATGCGCTAGCTCGCCGCGGCGGCGAAGCCTGCCAGCTCGCTTTTCACGCGCGCGATCACGCTCTCCCAGTCGCCGACCGCCGGCTGGCGAAACAGCCGCGCGGTCGGGTACCAGGGACTGTCCTCGCGTTCCAGCATCCAGCGCCAGTCGGGCGAGAACGGCAGCAGGACCCAGGTCGGCCGTCCCATGGCGGCGGCAAGATGCGCGACCGCGCTGTCGACCGAGATCGTGAGGTCGCACAGCGCCAGCACCGCCGCGGTGTCGGCAAAATCCGCAAGCTCGTCTCCCACATGGGCGACCGGCGCACTCGCCAGCATCGGCGCGTCGCCGCCGCGCACGTCGCGCTGCACGCTCACGAACCGTGCGCCCGCGCTCGCCAGCAGCGGCGCCAGCCGCGACAGGGCGATCGAGCGATGACGGTCGTTGGCGTGCGCGGCGCTGCCCGACCAGGCGAGCGCGATGCGCGGCCGGGCAAGGCCGTCGATGCGCTCGCGCCATTTGGCGAGGCGATCGGCCGGCGCCGCCACATAGGGGATGTCCGCCGGGATGCCGCCGAGGTCGGTCTTGCAGGCGAGCGGCAGGCTCGCCAGCGGGCAATGCAGATCGAAGCGCGGGAGCCTGTCGCCGGATGCGACGACGCTCGTTGCGCCTTCGACGCTCGCGAGGACCGCCGCAAGCGCGGGCGCGGCCTGCACGATCACGCGGGCGCCGGCGCGCGCCAGCGGCGTGGCGTAGCGCGCGAAATGGAGGGTGTCGCCGAGACCCTGCTCGGCGTGGATCAGGATGGTCTTGCCGCCAAGCGGACGCTCGCCGAGCCATAAGGGCTGCGCAAACGTGCGGCGATGCGGTGCGTTGCCCGGCGTCTTCCAGCGCCACTCGTATTCTGCAAAGCCGCGGCGCAAGTCGCCGAGCGTCAGGAGCGCGTGGGCGTGGTTGAGGCGTGCCTCGGCAAAGTCCTGCTGGACCGCGATCGCGCCGGCGTAGCTTGCGAGCGCCTCGCGGTGGCGGTTGAGCGCGCGCAGCGCGATGCCGCGATTGTTGAGCGCCTTGGCGTAGCCCGGTACGATGGCGAGCGCCCGGTCGTAGGCGGCGATCGCCTCCTCGAAACGGTCGAGGCTCGCGAGCGCCGTTCCGCGGTTGAACCACGCGCCGGCATGGCGCGGCGCGGCCGCGAGCAGGGCGTCGTAACCGGCGATGGCCTCCTGCACGCGGCCGAGCTCCAGCAGCGCATTGGCGCGGTTGACCTGCGCCTCGACATGGCGCGGGTTTTTCGCCAGCAGCCGCTCGAACGCGGCAAGCGCCTCGGCAGGGCGCTTCATGGCGAGCAGGGCGGTGCCGCGGTTGTTGAGCGCCTCCGCATGATCGGGGTCGAGCGCCAGCGCCTTGTCGAAGCTCGCCAGCGCGTCCGCGTCGCGTCTGAGCGCATGCAGCACGAGGCCGAGGTTTGAGAGCGCGTCGGCCGAGCGCGGATTGACCGCGAGCGCGGCGGTGATCAGCCGAAACGCCTCGCCGGCCTTGCCGGTCTGGTGCTTGAGCATGCCCAGCAGGTGGAGCGCGTCGAAATGATCGCGGCGGACCTTGAGAACGCGAAGATACGCCTTCTCGGCGCGGCCCAGCTGTCCCTGGCGATGCAGGGCGAGCGCATCCTCGACCGCCCGGGCGAGGTCTTGGCGCGCAACTGGGCTGCCGGGAGACTGCGGAAAACGATTCGTCACGTTACTTTCGCCCCGGCCACGCGCGTTCCGCCGGCCTCTCGCGGACAAGCCATTCGTCCATCGCCCTCTCCCGTGGCGCTCGCTTGCCGATAACCCGCCGCGGCCGAGGCGGGCTGTAACCGCCGATCCAACGCCCGGTCAATCGGCGTCGCAACCGCGGCTTGATAAGATTCCTGCCCTGGGGCATACCCGCCGCAACGGAGAGGTGGCCGAGCGGCTGAAGGCGGCGGTTTGCTAAACCGTTATACGCTCAAAAGGCGTATCGAGGGTTCGAATCCCTCCCTCTCCGCCAAGGCCATTGAAATCGCTAGGTTTTTTCCAGTGTTTTCGATCCGACCCCTTCGAAGGGGCAGACCGCTGCGGCCCGAGCCTCGCGCGATGGGACAGGTGGTAGCGCGGGGAGGAATTGACTTGCGCGTTGTGCTCCAATGAGCGGCAACTAGGGCGGCGGGTTTTATTGAGATGCCCCCATTCTGGGGTTTGGGCTCTGTCCCTGATGGCAAGTCCGTCGAACTCCCCGCCAATTAGGAGCAAACAAATGGATGGTGAATGGCCTCTTGGCGAGGCCAAGGTGAAGAAGCGTCGTAAACGTGGCCCGAGCGGCAGGCATTCTTGTTGGGTGGTATCGGCGAGCACCCCGGCGCCTGGTGTAGGACTCAGGTGGTTACCCACATTTTTATCGTTTCGCTGAAAGAAATCTCAATTTAATTTTTGTATGAGCCCCTGATGCCAGCCTTCTCAAGGGGTGCTCTCATGCAACGGCTATTCGCGCGTTTTGTGAAAGATCAGTCCGCCGCCACCGCCATCGAATACGGCCTCATCGCCGCCGGCATCTCGGTTGCGATTATCGTCGCGGTCAACTCTCTCGGCACCACTCTCAACAACACCTTCACGAACGTGAACACCCAGCTTCGCTAAGAAACGTTGCCGGGTCAGTTCAGGTCGGTTGGGATGGAGGCGAGAAGATGCGCTTAGTTCTAGCTGCCGCCTTGCTTCTTTCCGGCATGGCGGGGGCGGTTGGGCAGACTTACGAGACGCGGACGACGCGGAGCCTTGACGGGAATACCATCAGGACTGAAACCCCGCGCTCGATCATCACGACTGTCACGGGCATCAATGGCACGATAACTACGACTTACGAACGCAAGCCGGACGGCCGCTATCATCCTCTAGGATCAAGCGGCTATCGTCCGTTGGGACGCTGAAGCGCCCCTGGCGGACTTCAAACTTTTTGAGCGCGTTTGTCCGCTACGCCACTCAGCCAGCCTTGGCAGAGCTACCCAGAACTGCGCCAGGGCCACGTAGTTGGAAATACTCTCCGGGGCGCCCGGTCAATTCCTCACAGCAGGAAATGCCCGTCGTGGCCGAAGGCGGCGGCGAGATGGTCGAGCGCGTGCGGGTCGGCGCCGCGCAAAACGCCCAACATCGAGTCCGGCGCGGGCCCCGATGCGCCGTCATCGCCGCGAAGCTCGCTCCCCTGCCCATTCATCGTCGCGACGGTCGGGGACGCCTGGGCGCCCTGGGGCGGCGAGGAGGGCGGGGAACCCGGCCCGATCAGCTGGTTCGACACGATCTGCGGTCCGTTCATCTGCCACGCCAGGTGGTCGCCGGCGTCGCTCGTCAAGATCACGTCGGACTTGCCGTCGCCGTTGACGTCGCCGGTGCCGGTGATGTGCCAGTTGCTGGGGATCTGGGCAAAGAACTGGTTCACCAGAATCTGCGTGCCGTTCATCTCCAACATGACCTGGCCGCCTGTCTCGCTTGACAGCAGGATGTCGGCGTTGCCGTCGCCGTTGAAATCGCCGGTGGTGGCGACGCGCCAGTTCGAGGGGATGTGCGCGATCGTCTGGTTGACGGCGACCTGGGTCCCGTTCATCTCCCACATCACCAGGTCGCCGCCCGGGGTCAGGAACAGGATGTCGGCCATGCCGTCGTTGTTGAAGTCGGCGACCGCCGCGGCCTGCCCGCCGGCCGGCGCCGGACCGATGAACTGGTTCACCATCACCTGGGTGCCGTTCATCTCCGTGATGAGGACGTCGTGGGCGTCGCTCTGCCACAACACGTCGGACTTGCCGTCGCCGTTGAAGTCGCCGATGCCGGCGATGTGCCAGTTGGTGGGGACGTGGCCGGCCATCTGATTGGCCACGATCTGGTTTCCGCTGAACTCGACGATGAGGAAGTCGCCGGCGTCGCTGCGGAATATCGCGTCGGTGTTGCTGCTCGACCCGGGAGCTCCGGCGAAGTGGCCGGTGCCGGCAAGCTGCCAATTGGCGGGGACCTGCGCCAAGGTCGCGATGCTCGCGAGCTGCGCGCCGTTCATGTCCCAGCTGACCACGGTTCCATCGAGGTTCTGCCACAGCAGCTCGCCGTTGCGATCGCCGTCGGTGTCGTAGTCGCCCGAGCCGCCCAGGATCGGGACGGGAGTCGCGATAAACCCTTGCTCGGCGGCGCTCTGATAATTTCCCGCAACCTGTCCCGAGTTGTTGATCGCGGTCGGCTGGGTGCCGAAGCCGGGACTGCCGCCGGCGTACGGCTCGCTGAAATTGGTGAACGTGCCGCCGTTATAGACGAATCCGTGCGACACGCCGCTGCTGTCATTGTAGTAGCCGGTGACCTCGTCGGAGTCGTTGATCCCGTAGACAAAGGTCCCCGCGCCGCCGGAATTGGGCGCGGCACCGGGATCGCTGAAATTGGCGAAAACGCCGTTGTGATAGATGAACCCGTGCGCGACGCCGCTACCGTCAAAATAAAACCCCGCCACGTCTCCGGCGCTGTTAATGGCGGTGACAATGGTGCCGCTAAAGTTGCCACTGCTGCCCGCGGCGGGATCGCTGATTTCGATAATATTGCCGTTGTGATAGATGAATCCGTGCTCGACGTTGCTGTTGTCCAGATAGTCTCCCACGACCTGGTCGGAGGCATTGATAGCGGCGACGCCCGTGCCCTGAATGCCGGCATTCGGGTCATCGAAATTGGTGAAATTGCCGTTGCTATAGATGAAGCCGTGGTTGACGCCGCTGTTGTCTTTGTAAGAGCCGGCGACCTCGCCCGAGCCATTGATGGCGGCGGGATACGTGCTGCTGCCACTGGGGTCGTTCAAATAGGTGAAATTGCCATTCTGATAGATGAATGCGCCGCCTGAATTGATCCCGATGACTTGGTCCGAATCGTTCAACCCGGTGACAGTGCCGACAATGCCGAAATCAGTGAAATTGCCCGTGCTATAGAGAAACCCATGCTCCGTGCCGCTTTGCTCATAGAATCCCGCGACGTCACCGGACGCGTTGATCCCGGCGACAACCGTATTGCCGCCCGCGTTGGGCGGCCTGATATTGGTGAACGAAAAAATCGTCATAGCCGCCGCTCCCTCACGACGCAGCCCCGCCAAAGGCGACCTGGCGTCGAGAGCTCATCGGCGTCCGCTCGCGCATGGCGGAGCACAATAGCTCCCAGAAAGGGGCACTGCCAGACTCCAAAAGGCCGTACCATATTACACCTGGGCCGCGCTGCTTCCGTTCCTTCATCTCCCCCAGCAATTCCGAGTTTGGTACCGCTGGATAGTAGTGTGGCACGGCTCAAGACGCCTACCGAGTCGTGCCGTACTGAAGTAGGGGAAGGCTCACGCGGCCGCTTCGGCATGGCCAGAAGCTGAGGAGCAGGACTCGTGCAATCCAACGCGCTCGCCAACATCCCCGCCGGCTCGTTCACCGGGACGCTGGTCGGCTTGTTCGAGAAGGGCCTGCGCTACTCGACGGTGATCGATGTCGGCTGCGCCGACGGACATTTCTACGTCTACCATTGCGGGCTCGGGCTGTTTGCCGGCGCAACCGCGCTCAACATCGACGCCAACGCGATCTACGAGGACTCGCTCAAATCGATCAGGGAGGTCTTGGGCGGCCATTACGTGATCGCCGCGGCCAGCGATCGGGCCGGCGAGGTCACGTTGACCACCTCGGCGCATCCGTACTGGGGCTCGCTGCGCGGGGAGGGCGATCCCTACTGGGAACGGCTCAATCGCCTGCACCAGGGCACGGTCACGGTTCCGGCGGTCACGCTCGATTCGCTGGCCGAGAGCCTCAAGCTCTCGGGCCCGTTCCTGCTCAAGCTCGACGTGCAGGGCGCGGAGGCCGAAGTGCTGCGCGGCGCGCGCGAGGTGCTGCGGCACACCCACGTGGTCATCTGCGAGGCGGATCTCGATGATTTCGCCGCGCTCCATCAGGCGCTGGTCGACGCCGGGTTCGACCTGTTCGACGTGACCCAGCCGCACTGGCGTCCGACCGTTCGCTCGGCTGGTTCTATCCGGTCTATTTGAACCGCGCTCTCGACCGGATCAGGCCGCGCGCGTTCTGGGACCCGGCGCAGAATCCTGCGGCGCTGGCGATGCAGACCGAGCGCCGCCGCAACATCCGCGACCAGCTGGCCCGCATGCTGGCCGAGCAGAAGGCTGCCCGCGTAAAGCGCTAGGCGGCCGGTGCGCGATAGCCGCCCGGGCTCGTGCCCATGATGCGGCGGAAGCGGCGATTGACCGTCGACAGGTCGTTGAAGCCGGCGTCGAAGGCGATCGCCGAAATGGGCTCGTCCGAGCGGCGCAGGCGCACCGCGGCGCGGTGCAGGCGCGTGCGCAGGACGAACTGGTGCGGCGTCGTGCCGACCACCTGCCGGAAGACGCGCAGGAAATGATAGGGCGCCATCGCCGTCTCGCGCGCGAGATCGGCGAGCGCGAGCGGCTCGTGCGCCTGCGCCTCGATCCG
>WNEY01004520.1_pt1 | contig 10599 bp, 11 predicted proteins | sample 5400531 | NCBI WGS metagenome assembly WNEY01 (sample SAMN13153338, study PRJNA577476) | soil metagenome | isolation source: 200 cm saprolite under Douglas fir tree site 1 | place: USA:California | collected 2015-04-18
TGGGTGCTGGTTCTCGCCCGACCGTGCCGGCCGGAAAATCCCGGTTCTGCTCGAGGACCACGTTCGTGATATCGGTCGGCGTGCGGTTGAGCTGCGCCATACGGACCGGGTCCAGGATCAGCCGCATGCTGTAGTTCTGGCCCCCGAAGACCAGGGCATCGCCCACGCCGCGGAGCCGCTTGACGTTGTCGAGCACGTTGATGATCGCGTAGTTGGAAAGATAGAGCATGTCGAATCGAGGGTCGCTGGAACTCAGGGCCACGACCGTCAGCAGATCCGGGGACACTTTTTTCACCGTGATACCCTGGCGAATCACCTCGTTCGGGATCTGCGGCTCCGCCAGCTTTTCGCGGTTCTGCGTCTGGACCTGCGCGATATCCACGTCGGTCCCGATCTCGAAGGTGAGCCGGATGGTCATGTGCCCGTCGTTGGTGCTGGTGGAATCGTAATAGAGGAGATTGTCGATGCCCGGAAGCTGCACTTCGATGGGGCGGGCCACCGAATCCGCCACCACCTCCGCGTTCGCGCCCGGATAGTCGGCCTCGATCTGCACCACCGGAGGCGTAATTTCGGGAAACTGGGAGATGGGCAGAACCTGCATCGCCGCGAGGCCCACCACCACGATGACGATGGAAAGGACCGACGCGAAGATCGGACGGTCGATGAAAAAGTGAGAAATCACAGGTCGCTCTTCGTCTTGGTGTCCACCGGCTTACCCACGGAAGCAGCACCGGCCTCCGCAGCGGGAACCGGTTTCACGGGAGCGCCCGGCGCAATTCTTTGGAGGCCGTCCACCACCACCCGCTCTCCTGCACGGAGTCCTTCCTCGATGAGCCACTGGCTGCCCTGCCAACTGGTGGCCTGGACATTACGGACCTCCACCTTGTCGCCCTCGCCCACCACATAGACGACGGAACCCTTGGGCCCCTGCTGCACGGCCCGTTGCGGCACCAGGATGGCGCCGGTTCTCGTATATCCCTTGACGCGAATCTTGACGAACTGTCCGGGAAGCAGGACCCGTTCGTGATTGGGAAAGACGAACCGTCCCTGCCTGGAGCCCGTATCCGTGCTCAGCCCCACGGAGGCAAAATCCAACTGCCCCTCATACGGATAGATGGTGCCGTCCATAAAGGTGAGGATCCCCCGGAGTTGATAGAGGCCCGGCCGCTCGACCTTCTTTGTTGCGAGTTGCTGGCGCCGCTGCAGGAGGTAGCTCTCCGGAGCGCTCCCCACGACATACATCGGATCCACTTGGTGGATGACGGTGAGCAGGTCGGTCTGCGCGGAGATGAGGCGACCTTCGTAGAACTTGGTCCGCTCGATCAGTCCGGAGATAGGAGCGGTAATGAGCGTGTTATCCAGGTCGAACTGGGCCTTCACCAACTGGCCTTTCGCCGATTCAAGGGCCGCCTTCGCTGCTAGGTCTTCCGCGACGGCATCATCCACATCCTTCTGGCTCACGGCCTGTTCCGCCAGCAGCGGCTTGACGCGATCGAGATTCTGCTTCGTCTGGACCACCCGCGCTTCGGCTTGGGCCACCATCGCTTTGGCGCTCACCACAGCCGCCTGGAACGGCACAGGATCGATTAGATAGAGCCGGTCGCCTTGTTTGACGTCACGGCCCTCGCGAAAGAAGAAGTTTTTAATGATACCCGTCACCTGTGATCGGATCTCGACGATGCGGGAGGCTTCCGCCTGGCCGATGAATTCCGGATCGTCGGGTATGGTCTGAGCAGCTACCGTCATCACCCCCACTTCCGGAAGGGGATGGGCGGGAGCGGAGCCGGCCTCTTGCTTACAGCCCAGCAACCCGGCCACTCCCGCGCACAGGAGGAGGCCTGCACCGAATCTCAGTGTCGTGACGATGGCAATCATATCGGCTTCCTCCGTAGAGATGGCATTATACTAAAGGGGCGCATCCTGCGCCTCTACCCGCGCGTGTAGCGCTTCCAAGGGGAAATAGTGCACCGGTTTACTTGTCGACGGCAAAGTCGTTTTCCATCCACCAGCGCCAACCACCCTCCAACTCCATCACAGCGTAGCCCTTGCTTGCGAACCCGATGGCCGCCGTCGCCGCCAGGTGGCAGACATGCGAGTAGCAATACACGACGTTGATCCTGTCCTTGCGCAATCTGGTCTTCACTATCTTCGCATCCGTCCACTGATCCTTCGGCAGGTTGACAGCGCCGGGGATGTGGCCTTCGGCGTAATTTTCCGCCGACCGCACGTCCACGATGTGGACCGGCTGACCCTGTTGGACCATGCGTTCGAGTTCGACCGGCCCCGTCGTGAAGGCCATCTTGTCCTGGAAGTATTTCTTGGCTTTCGCCGCATTGGTGATCTTGAGTTTGGTCACCATGACTCCTCTCCTTATCATCTCAAAGGTTAAAATTACGCTCCCGGGATCTCCGTTATTTCTCCCATCCGCCGGTGATCAGTCGAGCGGAGCGCTGAAAGCTCAAATAAGACCAGGCCCAGTCAAAGAGAACGACGAACCGGTTCCTGAAGCCGATCAAAAGAAGGATGTGGACGAAGATCCAGATGACCCAGGCCACAAAACCGGAAAGCATAATCCAGTTGAAGTTCACCACAGCAGCGGCCCGACCGATGGTGGCCATCGTGCCCAAGTCCACATAATGGAACGGTTCGGATGGCAGCCCGTTGCACATCCGGAGAATATTGCGCGCGGCATGCCGCCCTTCCTGGACCGCGACCGCGGCGAGGCCAGGGAGCAGCTTTCCCGTCTCATCTACGAAGGCGGCAAGATCCCCGATGACAAAGACCTCCGGATGGCCGGGAATGCTCAGATCAGGGTTGACCGGCACACGTCCGACGTCATCAAGCGGCACGCCAAGGGAGCGCGCCAGCGGGGAGGGCTCGACACCTGCCGCCCAAAGAACAGTGCCGGCGTGTATCGTTTGAGTGCCCGCCAAGACCATCCCCTGATGGACCGATGTCACTGGCGAATTCTTCACGATCTCAACGCCCAACCGTTTTAACGCCGCCTCAGCCTTGAGCGAGAGCGATTCCGGCATGAACGGCAAGATTCGCGTTCCCGCTTCCACCAGAATGATGCGGGCGTCTTGCGGACGGATGGAACGGAAATCCTGCACCATCACCGTGTAGGCGATCTCGGCGATGGCACCCGCCAATTCCACCCCCGTCGGTCCACCGCCGATGACGACAAAGGTCAGCAGCGCGCGCCGTCGTTCTTCATCGGTTTCGCGCTCGGCCATCTCGAAGGCCAACAGAATGCGACGGCGGATCTCCAGCGCGTCGTCGATGCTCTTCAGGCCAGGCGCGTAGGCCTCCCATTCGGAGTGACCGAAGTAGGAGTGCCCGGCGCCGGTGGCCAGAACGAGATAGTCGTACTCCACCTCGCCGTCCTGCAGGATCACTTTTCGACGTTTCGTGTCGATCGCGACCACCTCGGCGAGAAAGACCCGCGTGTTCTGCTGCCTTCGCAAGGCGGCGCGGATCGGGTAGGCGATGTCGTTGGGAGAAAGCCCGGCGGTCGCGACTTCATACAGCAGCGGCTGAAACAGATGATAGTTGCGACGATCGATGACCGTGATTCGGACATCGCCGCGCTTGAGTGCTTGCGCCGCACGCAATCCCCCGAACCCCGCGCCGACGATCACGATATGCGGCTGTTGAGTCATGTTATCGTCACCACAAGCTTTTCTGACGGAGCCTGCCCCCATCCATAATCCGTGTCCCGTCACAGTGTTTTCATGTCGATGACAAACCGATAGCGAACATCGCCTTTGAGCGTCCGCTCGTAAGCCTCGTTGACCTGCTGAATGGGAATCACTTCGACGTCTGAAGTAACGTTCTTGGCCGCACAGTAATCGAGCATCTCCTGAGTCTCGTGAATGCCGCCGATGATCGAGCCGGCAAGGGCCCTCCGCTTCAAGAGGAGCGAAAAGACGCGGACCTCCAACGGTTGTGCGGGAGCGCCCACCATCGCCAGTACTCCATCCCTGTGCAATAGATTCAGATACGCATTGAGGTCATGGGGGGCGGAGACCGCGTCGAGGATGCAATCAAACCGATTGGCGAGGGCTTCGAGGCTCGTAGGGTCTGTCGATAGAACAAAATTATGCGCTCCAAGGCGGCGCGCGTCCTGCTCTTTCGACTTGGAAGTGCTGAGGACGGTGACCTCCGCACCCATGGAGGCGGCCAGCTTGATCGCCATGTGGCCCAAACCGCCTAACCCGACCACCCCGACTCGCTGGCCCGGACCAACTTTGAAGTGTCTGAGCGGCGAGTACGTGGTGATCCCGGCACAGAGCAGAGGGGCGACGTTGGCAAGCGGAAGCTTGGGGGAAATCTTGAGCGTGTAGTTCTCGTCCACAACGATTTGGGATGAGTAGCCGCCGTACGTCGGCGTCGTCTCGTCCTTCTCGGTTCCATTGTACGTCCAGACGACATGACCTTCACAGTACTGCTCCAAGCCTTCCTTGCAGCTCGCGCACATCCGGCAGGAATCCACGAAACAGCCGACTCCGGCAAGATCACCGATCTTGAATCGCTGAACCGCGGCTCCGACGCGTGCGACACGTCCAACAATTTCGTGGCCGGGGACCATGGGGAAAATCGCGCCACCCCACTCGTCTCGCGCCTGATGGATGTCGGAGTGGCAGATGCCGCAGTAAAGGATTTCGATGAGCACATCGTGGGGACCTGGTTCGCGCCGCTCAAAGCTGAACGGTTCGAGCTGAGAAGAAGGGCCTTTGGTTGCGTATCCGCGTGTCCATAGCATGGTCCTGGCCTCCTATAATTATGTGGACAGAAAAAATGGTTGAGTCACTGAGACGACCGGTGCAAGGGCTGAAGCGCCTTCTGGGCTTCTGCCTCAGAGAGCCCGCCATTGTTCATCAACTGCTGGATGAGTGTCTCAAAACTTCGCGTGTCCCGGCGCCGTATTCCTCGGACTTGAAACGAGGGTGGGTAAAAAAGCACGTAATCAGGGGAGCGAAGGCGGACGTTGATCGCCTGGCTTTCTTGGTAAGACGGGAGCTCGGACAATCCATCAGCGCGAATCATAAAGTACGGTTTGCCACCAATATTACCGTCTTGATTGGGGACCTCTAGACTCTCCAGGACGTTTTTTCCGGATTGATCCAGTACCTCGGAAAGCACGAGGAACAGCATGCCTGCCACAAGAGAGTCTCCCGTTTGGTTTATTACTTTCACGGAATAGATGTATTCGTTCGTGAATGTATCATGCCCCTCGAACGTCACGACCGGCACCACGCCACCTGTCAACTCTTCAAGTTGATCCACATCGACAGCCAAAGCCTGAGGACTTGTCAAAAGCAGGACTAGGCAGAAGAAGAACGCCACCAGCACCATGAGGCCGACGATGAGCCACCAGGATCGCCGCGCCGACTGATCGGAGCCCGACGCGAAAGCGTCAAGATGTGTGAGCAGGAGAACATCCAGGTATTGTGGTTGTCGTCGCTGGGAGTTCATGGTCGCTGCTCCTTACGTTTCGGAACCTCTACAAAGTAGCTTGCCCCCACTTTCCTGTCTCGAGGCTCTCACTTGAACGTCTTGTTAATTGGCGGACGCGGCCCAGAGCAATCAGGTGAAAAATGATGAGCAAAGGGACAAAGAATGTTGGGATCAGACTCAACGGGAACTTTCCCATCACCTGAGTCGTGATTTCTCCGGCCAAGATACCTAATGGGCTCGCTGATGCAAGAACGCCCAGGCTGACCGCCATCACCAGATCGAGAATCCCCAGCACGTTCCACAAGATGAAGATGCGTTTCGGGAAATTGTTCCGCGATGAAATCGCCCAGGCTACTAATGGCGCAGTTGCTCCGATTGCGATGTCGCCCCACCCCGCGGGAAGGGCAAACACTCCCGGCAGGACGCCCTGACGATGAAGGATCAGAAACACAACACCTCCGACCCTCCAAGTTTGAGCCAGGGTGAGAATACGGAGGTCTGCAGCGAGAACGAATTGCCGGAATTCAGCCGATCTCAGATACCAGGTTGCAAAAGCGACTACAGGTAGAATCGCGGCCGCTCCCAACGGGATCGGAGGACGTTGCTGGCTGTCAAACACGCCAAGCAACGAACAGCCCAGAGCCAGCAAGAACCACAAAGGAAGAACTGCGAGTGAATGATTCATAGCGTTTCTCCCTTCAGCAATTGGCGTTACCACTCACGTGGTGACGAAGGATCCCTGTCGGAGTTCTTGCAGCGTCTGCTCGATCTCCTCTTGGGTGTTCATCACGAATGGCCCATAGCGCGCAATGGGCTCGAGCAGCGGTTTCCCGGAAACCAGCAAAAAGCGCACCGGGGTCGCATCCGTGACCACCTTTACATAGTCGCCGTCACCCAACACGACGAGCCTGGGGTGCGAAATCATGGTGCCGTCTTCTTTCTCATCGCCAGAAAATTTCGCCCCGCCTTCAAAGACGTAGGCGAACGCCGTGTGCCCCCGGTGGACCGGATGGATGAATGAGGCATGAGCGGGTACGAACACGTCCAGGTAGATGGGATTGGCGGCAATTCCGGTCACCGGACCGCTGACCTCATCGACCGTTCCCGTAATCACCCGGATCCGTGCCCCGTTGTCCTTTTTGATTTCAGGGATCTCGCCTGACCGGATATCCTGGTAACGCGGCTTCGTCATCTTGAGCTTCGCCGGCAGATTGACCCAGAGTTGGAAACCCGCGATCCCTTCCGGGCGCACCTGCGGCATTTCCTCGTGCATGATGCCCCGCCCGGCCGTCATCCACTGGACGTCCCCGGCCCCGATGCTCCCGGAGTTGCCAAGAGTGTCCTTGTGATGCACCTCTCCCCGCAGCACGTAGGTCACCGTTTCGATCCCTCGGTGGGGATGCAAGGGGAAGCCAGCCTCATAGTCACGCGGATTGCTGGACGCAAAGTGATCCAGCAACAGGAATGGATCGAGATAGTCCAGCCTTTGCGTCGCGATACTTCGTTTGAGCCTGACCCCGGCGCCTTCAACGACAGGTTCCGGCTCAATGATCGTTTCGATCTTTCGCGGCAACGACTTCATGGCACCCTCCTTTCACCCCCCATTCCTACTTCATGAACGCCCGGGTTCTTCACCATCATGCCACCCCTACTCCCAACTCTTCCAATGGATAATTGCGATCACGCCAGGCCTCCACCCCGCCGGCCAGAGGCCGGACTCGCGTGATGCCGTTCTTTTTCAGCAGGAGCGCCATCCGGGCGGCGGTCGCTTCATTGGGACAGGCGCAGTACAGGATCACGTCCCGATCACGAGGGATTTCGTGATGCCGTTGCTCCAGCTCTTCCATCGCCATCCGCAGCGCGCCGGGGATCGTGTAGGGATCGGCCTGAATATCGAGCGGCTGGCGCAGATCCACGATCATCATCTCATGGCCGTTGTCCATCATCTGCTTGAGCTCGTCCGCGGTGATCCGCGCAATGCGCAATTTCCGCAGCAGGAGTTGCCGGTGAACGTATTTGTACACGATATACAAGGCCAAAGCGCCTACGATCACCACGACGAGCGAGCCGCCGAAACGGGCCGCCTGCGCCGCGATCTGCTCGAGCTGGTCGCTGAACAGATACCCCGGAGCGATATAGGCCACGGTCCAGAGGAGTGCGCCCAGGCCGGTGTAGAGCAAGAACCGCTCGACGCTCACATTGAACAGCCCCGCGAGGGCCGGCGTTACCGTGCTTACTCCGGGAATGAACTTGGCAAGAACGAGAGACCGCATCCCGTGTAGGCCGAAGAAGGTCTCCGTGCGGCGCACGCACGAATCCGGCTCGAACGAGATGCGACAAAGCACGTTCAGCACATGCCGCCCACGATAGCGACCCAGGTAGTACCAGATGAAATCGCCCACCAAGCAGGCGGCCACACTTAAGCCGACAGCCATTCCGAGGTTCATTTGGCCGGCTCCAGCCAGCGCCCCAGCGGCGAGCAGCACCGGGACCGCGGGAATGGGTAACCCCACCTGATCGGCAAAGACCACGGCGAAGAGGACGAGGCTGCTATAGCGGATCAAGAATTGCGTCACGTCATCCATGGGTCACCTTACTAGCGAATAGACACCCTCATCCGACGCTGACAGGACCGCGTCTGGACGCAGAAAGGCCTGAACGCGCTCGTCAGTGGACATCTTCAGTTCAGGGACCGTCCCATCGAAGATCTTCTCTCCTTGGTGGATCATGATCAGGTGATCGGCCACCTGATAAGCCGTCTCGATGTCATGCGTCACAACGATCTGGGTGACATGATCCTGCCTGTGCAGCCGGCAAATCAGCTCCTTAATAATGTGCGTGTTGATCGGGTCCAACCCGGCTGTCGGTTCATCATAGAGGATCAGCCGGGGGTGGCTCGCCAGCGCGCGCGCGATCGCCACCCGCTTTTTCATGCCACCGCTCAGCTCGCCCGGCATGGCCTCTGCGATGTCATCGAGTCCGACGAAGTGCAGGCTTTCCGCAATCCTGCTCTCGATCGTTGTTTCGCTTAACATCCCCTGGTCCCAGAGGCGATAGCCCACATTCTCCCGCACGGTCAGGGAGTCGAAGAGGGCAGAGCCTTGAAAGACCAAGGCCATCGTATTCCGGATACGAGTCATCTGATGCTCCGATAGACCCACAATCTCTTGGCCGTCGATCATGATACTCCCCGTGTCCGGTTGCCACAGCCCCTCGATAAGCCGAAGAATCGTCGTCTTCCCTGCGCCGCTCCCTCCGAGAATGGCAAGCGTCTCGCCAAACCGCACGGTCATCGAGATCTCCTTGAGGACCTGTCGGTCGCCGAACCTCACGGAGACATCTGTAAACTGAATCATGGCCGAGCTCAATGTATTCCTTCCCCTTTCCTTCACCCCAAACAATGGCAATTCACATTCCAAACGCGCCTCAACCTGCAGAAGTCGGCTAAGTTGTTGAAACGACTGCTGGTTAGAGCTTGCAGAGAGCAGGCTTTTGTCGGGTGAGGGATGCGGTGCCGAAGAAGCCGCGCCGACATATCGGCACGTGCCGAGATATCGGCATTCCGACCTTCACTCACGCGGTGAAGGAGCAAGCCAGATAGCCAGGTTGCGAACGTATGTCTTTATGTCGTTGAGAGTGTCCGGCTCGCGCCTGATGCCGTCGCCGGGCGGCTCGTCGACAAAACTCGGCGCGCCCTTCTCCGTTCCCCAGTTGTAGTCCACGAAGTGATGAAAGCTCGCCTCGGCTATTCCTCGACCGAGCGTGTGGCCCTGCTTGTCTTTCGCTCTCTCGAAAGCGACGACCAGGTTGAAGGTGCGACCGGTCTTCCGGCTTTTGCCAATAGCAATGACGCGCGCGTGCGCTTCGCCGTCGGGCACGCCGACCGCGCCTTCATGGGGATGAGCAGGAAAATATCTAATCATCCTGGAAGACGCACTCGGATTGTGCAACAGCTCATGCACAGGCTCTACGGGCGTGATGATTTGATAATCGCCGTTGCTGCCGGAATGATAATTCGGCCACGTGATGGCCCTAGTGTCGGAATCGTCAATTGTGCGCCGTGACTCATCCGGGTCGGGATTTCGCGTGTGAAAAAAATGAGCGCGTCCGACGCCGCCCAGCGTGCAGAGAGATGAGCCCAAATCCTGATGGTCCCGTGTGGCGAGAACCCCTCCGCCGCGTTGACGAAAGCGCGTGATGCCTCGACAGTCCGCAGCCGTCAGACCGTCGCCAATGTCAACGGCAAACAGCCAGAGCTCATCAAAGTCTGAGCGATCAAGTGCGCTCAGCACAGGATCATTTCCTCCGGCATCCGACTCGCGGTTGCGCGCTGTCACTTGGCAGAGCACGTTCCCTGCTTCGTCTTTCAAAGAAGCAAGGTGGTCGCGCAGCAGAGAGAATCGCCCGATGTGCCAGTCATCTTTCGTTTCAGGTATGGTCGTCTGCAACAGGATGCGAATCGGTCTTTTCATAGTTTTATTATCCCCTCACTCAGAGACGTTCCTCTTCCAAGTCATACACATCGAACCAGCGGTACACCACGCGATTGCGCGGCACGTACTTCTGGATGTAGTCCTCCATGTATTCCTGCAGCTCTGGGGTTAGGTCGCTCAAGCGCAGGTCGCGTTCCCGGTTGTTCCAGATGACGATGTCGGCTCGGGAGCGCTTCTTGGCGTGCTCGCCGATCCACGCGACAATCTCGTCGTCGGTCGCGCCGGTGGCGACAAACAACCTGAACGCATCGTAGTTAATCTCAGCGAACTTCAGCCACCGCTGATCGAGCGGGCAGTTGGAGTGGTATTCGCCCTGCCAGCCGACGAGGACGGCACGGCATTTGTCCACCGCGCGGGCGGCGAGCACGTAGCCGCCCAGCCTTTCGCGGGGGCTGCGCGGGAACTCTTTACCGTTCCGTAGATCGCGGGCCAGCAGTTTGACTTTTTCGAGGTTTTCTTTCATGGGTCTCTCCTTCTTGCCGTTCCTCGATCAAGCGTCCGGTTCCCAGAGTCGCTCGCGGAAGTAAACCCGCCAGCCTTCCGGAAGTGCGGGCAGATCGCTTGCGCGGCGCAAGAGGTCCTGGTTCGTCGCATCTGCCATGAACAGGTTGGTGATATCCGCCACCGTGATCCCGTGCGTGTCCCG
>WNEY01004522.1_pt1 | contig 10597 bp, 9 predicted proteins | sample 5400531 | NCBI WGS metagenome assembly WNEY01 (sample SAMN13153338, study PRJNA577476) | soil metagenome | isolation source: 200 cm saprolite under Douglas fir tree site 1 | place: USA:California | collected 2015-04-18
GTATCGACCACCGCGGCCGGAGTCGCCCGCAGCTCGGCGAGCAATGCGTCATACCGCTCGACGTGCCGGCCCGGATCGACGACGACGGCATCTCCGTCGCTGACGAGGACATGGCTGAGCGCCCCTTTTCCAACACGGTCGAGCTGCACGACATGAGAGAGCGAAGGTGTGGGCGAAAGCCGGCGCGCGACGTAGACCGCCTCCCACGCCGCCATCCCGCCGGTGACCGAAAACGCCTCGTAACCGCGCTCACGCAAGAACGCGGTCGTCTGTTTGCTGGAATTACCATGGCCGCAGATGACGGCGACGGGACGCCCCGCATCGAGCTGGAGATCGCGAGCGTCGGGCAGCGCGAAAATCTTAGAATTCGGCAGCGCGTGAAACTGGAGCTCGGTACCGAAGGCGACCCGGTTTCGCGCGACTCGGTCGGGAGTGCGCACGTCGAGCACCTGCAGCGACTCGCCGCGGTCCAGTCGCTGCGCTAACTCGTCTGCGGTGATCTGTTCGGTGACTCGATCCGGCATATTCGGCAGGGGACGCTACTTCAGCGGCATCGAGACACCAAACAGCAAGGCAAGGTCGTTCTCGGCAAAGGGAAAATTCCGGCGCTGTTTGAAGACCGTGTAGCCGAGCTCGGCGCGGCCCTCGAGCTCCTGGACGAGTGGAAAGCGATATCCCACGGCGGCATTGGCTCCCGCCAACGCAAACCCCGCGGTTCCTGTCTGCTCCAGATACCGGATGTTGCCGCCCGCGGCGGCGTAGACGCCGCCGGCAATCGCTACGTCGAGCCTCGGAGCGAGGTGAGCGTCAGAGAGTGTGATCCCCTGTTCCTGCGTGCGCTGCACCCCGAATCCAGTCTCGAGTGCAAACCGGCCCGCGAGCGGCGCAATAACGAACAGTTTTGCCGGACTTGTCGGGCCCGAGCCGGGGAAATCAACAGCTGTCTCGTGGAAATCGACATATAGTCCGGAAACTGATCCGTACAGATGCGTGCGCACGTATCCACCGGCGATGCCGAGTCGCAGGCGCCACGGGCCCCCACCCGCGTTGCGCGTCTCGATTCCTCGTAGCGAGCGCGAGATACCAAGCAGGAGTGAATATTGGTTACTCGGCAAGACCGAGTCTGCGCGTCGAAGCGTGAGCCAACGCGCTTCGATGCGCGCGCCCAGATTTGAGCCAAGGTTGTGCCGATACCCAACGGCGCCCAGAATGCCGGTCTGCACCGAGTGATTGTTGTCCATCGCCAGGTACCGAATCCCTCCACCCCCGGCGACGTAGACGCCCGAGGCGATTGCCACGTCGGCCCGAAGTGACAATCGCACCTCGGCGGTGGTTGCGGTGGGAATTAGTCCGCTGCTCTCGGTAATTCGGTCGTGCGTCGCCGACAGGCTCGGCTCCAATGCAACGCGACTTGCCACTGGGATGACCAGGAAGACAGCGGGGAAGGCCGCGCCGCTGCCAGGGAGGTCGACGTAATCGCGATACACTCCCGAACCGGCCCCTGCCGCTTTCACGCGCGCAAAGCCACCCTCGAAACCAATTTGCGTAGTCCACGTCTGGGCCGAGACCGTGATGGCGCTGCATGCGCCCAGCACCCAAACGATGATCGCCTGTTTCATGGACCGGGAAGGTAGTGCGTTTGTGGGACTCCCGTTTTGAGGACCCGCCTCTATATTGACCGCTATTGTGAAACTGTTCACAAACGACATCAAACCCCACCCTCAGCTCCACATGTCCCGGAGGACTTCCGCAATGCGCTTCGCTCTGCTCACGACCGTCGTCGCCTTTGGCGCGCTCGCCTGCGGTGGCAATAAAGGCGACCAGAACCAGACCCAAACGCAAGCAGCGCCTCCGGCCCCACCGGCTGGCACCGCGCCGGCGACTCCGACCGGCCCTGTCACCGAAGTGAAGATGACCGGCAACGGCAGCACGAAAGCGGGCTTCGAGCCGAATTCGATCACGATCGCGCCGGGAGCGACGGTGCGCTTCGTCAACGTCGCGGGCGGTCCGCACAACATCACGTTCTGGCCTGATTCGATTCCCGCAGGAGGCGCTGCGGCCCTCAACGCGGGCATGAAGAACACCATGGATAATCTGTCCGGGCCGTTCCTCACGAATCCCAACGACACCTACGACGTGTCTTTCGCGAACGCGCCCAAAGGCACGTACAAGGGTTACTGCACGCCGCATCTGCCGCTCGGCATGAAGATCACCATCAAGGTCCGGTAGTTGCCGTTGTCCAGACCCGCCGCGGCCCCGGAAATTTCGGGGCCGCTTTTTTGAGGTTAGATTCGCGACGCTATGACGAGCGAGACGACGCCCTCGTCCTCCCGAACTCTCGCTGACCGCTTGCGCTCCGGGCCCTTGTCCGTCCGGGAGGCGACGCAGATCTGTCGCGCGCTGTTGTCGGCCATCGAATCGGCGCACGCGCGCGGCGTAGGGTACGGCGACATTCGCGCGAGTACGGTCGTGCTCGAGCAAGGACGACCGGTCCTGGCGCCCATGAGCACGACGGCAGCGGAGTCGCCGGCTGCCGATGTTTATGCGGTCGCCACCCTTCTCTACGAAGCGGTCAGTGGGCGGAGTTGGACAACGGGCACGAAGCCGGAATCGGCTGACTGGTCCGGCATCCCGCGCCGGCTGCGACGGACGCTGCGCAAGGCACTGAGCACATCTCCCGATCGGCGCTGGCCGAACGCCGCGGCGTTCCAGCGTGCCCTGTGGGTACCAAGACCACGCGACACGATCTGGCCGGCGATAGTGGTCATCGGCTTGGCTGCTGCGATCATTGCGGCGATCGTCTTCTGCAAACCACTGGGCCTGTGTTGGGAGCGGCCCCCGGGGGGGGCGGGGGGGGCGGGGGGGGCGGCCGATACTCGCTAAACACATGCGTGCGGTCTTCGTCCTCATCGATGGCGCGCGCCCCGACGTCTTGCGGGAGTTGCTGGCGCGCGGCGATCTCCCGAACCTCGCCCGCTTCGTCATCGAGCCCGGCGGGTGGCGTGTGGGGACGACGGTGTTTCCCTCGACGACCGGCGTCGCGTACATCCCGTTCCTGTTCGGCCGTTATCCCGGCAGCACCGGCATTCCGGGTATTCGCTGGTTGGATCGCGCCGCCGCCACTGGTGGATGGCGGGAACAGTGGCGTGCTGCGCGCAGCTATTGCGGCGTGCAGGGCCCCTGGCTGAACAGCGACATCGCCCCGGCGCCGTCGATGTTCGATCTCGTGCCCGAAAGCATCGCGATCTGCACGCCGATCACCCGCGGCCTCGCCAACGGCGCACATCGCATTCCGCTCCGTCGCGCGATCCTTGGCTCGGCAGCCCACTACCTGGGGACCTATCCCGCGCTCGATCGCGCGGTTCAAGAAGCCTGGGTCGCGTTGGCCGCTGACCCGTGGCGTTTTCTGTTCGTCGTGTTTCCCGGAATCGACGGAACGACGCATCTCAAAGACCCCTGGCATCCCGCGGTGCTCGACGGCTATCGCCTGGTGGACCGGGCGCTCGGCGCTTTCGTCGCGCGCGTCGAGAGAAGCGGCAGGGAATTACCCGCATTCTTCGTCGCCGCCGATCACGGCGCGACCGTCATGAAGGAACACTGCGACGTGGCTGTGTTACTCGAGCAGTGGGGCTTTGCGACATTGCGGCATCCGATGCACGTGTGGCGACGGGGCGCGCGGGTCGCGACGATGGTGTCGGGGAACGCCAGCGTCCAACTGTACTTCGGGCCGCGCTCGGGGCGAGAGATGCCGCGGACGGAATCCGAGATCCCGCGGGATCTGTTGCAGCGACTGCTGGCGCTGCCGGCCGTCAGGCTGGCCGCGTGTCGTGATGACATGGATGGCGTGGTGGTGCAAAGCCGCGGTGCGCGCGCGCGGATCTCTCAGACGCTGGACTTAATTCGCTATCAGCCCACGGATGGCGACCCCCTGAACCTCGGCGGGTATCTCGAGCTCGACGATCGTGAATTGTTGGCGCGGACGCGAAACACGGACCTGCCAGACGCTCCGCGCCAGTTGCTGCAGCTCTTCCAGTCGGCGCGCGCCGGGGACCTGGTGCTCGCCGCGGGGCCGGGCGCGGACTTCCGCGGGCCGTGGGAAATCCCCGAACACCGGGCCGGACACGGCAGTCTCATTACGGAACACATGGAGGTCCCCATCGCGGCCAGTGTACCACTTCCGGAATCTCCCATTCGGACAGTAGATCTGATGCCGACGATGCTCGACTACCTTGGCGTCGCCTTGCCCCAAACGATCACGCTCGACGGAACTCCGCTCTCGGCTCGCGCCTTGAGATACTCGTGAGGCTTCGACGCGCGTTCGCAATGGTCGCTGCGCTGCCCATAGCACTCGCCGCGTATGGGGCGTGGAGTGCGGTTCCCGCGCAGCGACCGGTGTTACCGCTCGCCTGGACTACGTTGCCGCGAGCCAGCATCACCGCGGACGCCAAGCGGCGCGAGCTTGTGCTCGAGCTGCCGTCCGTCGACCTGCCCGCGGGTGCCGGACACGATATCCCGCCGGCCTCTCTGGGCGAGTTTCCCGTAAATGCCTCCATTTACGCCTTCCACGCGGAACTGAGAGATCAAGACGGGCGCCTGTTGCCCGCCGATTTGCTGCATCACATGAACGTGATGGATCCAGCCGAGCGGGAGCTCTTTCTGCCCATCGCGCGTCGCATTCTGGCATCGGGGAGGGAGACGGGCGAGATCCGCTTCCCGTGGTTGCTGTTCGGAGCGCGCGTTCGCGCGGGCGAGCGCATCATCGCCAACGCGATGCTGCATAATCCGACGCCAGTCAGCTATCGGGGCGTTCGGGTGCGCCTGGTGCTGAGCTACGTACCCGATGGCCGGCCGTGGCCGTTTTTTTCCGTTTTCCCCTGGCAGCTCGACGTCGCGTTTCCGGTGGGGGACAAGTCCTTCGACTTGCCGCCCGGACACAGCGAGCGCTCGTACGAAGGCAGCCCTGCTGTCGATGGCAAGATCGTGGTCATCGGTGGCCACATGCACGAATACGGCCGGACGATCGAGTTCTGGGACGTGACGACCGGCAATTTGCTGTGGCACGGCGAGCCCGCGCCCGCGCCGCCCGGCGAAGCGAGTCCCGTGCCGCTGGGCAGATTCTATGGCCTCACCGGAATCGGCTTGCCGATCATGGCGTCACACCGCTATCGCGTCCGGGTGGTCTATGAGAATCCGACCGGGCATACGATTGCGGCCGGAGGAATGGGTGTCGTCGGAGGGCTGTTTATTCCTCGTCGCGGTGCCGTGTGGCCGAGCGCCGAGCCGAGCAATGGCTTATATCAGCAGGACGTCCGGCATTTCACGGGACTGACTGGCGGTAGAACGAGCGGGATGGAGGGGATGGCGGGGATGGCGGGAATGGGGGGAATGGACTCCCACGATCACGACCACGGCTCCACTCCGTAGTCTCCAACCGTCAGACGCTGCGGCTCCGCCGCTTCCGCAGTCTGCATGATTCCCAACATCACTGCCGCCACCATCAGGCCGGCCAGCGCGTCCACCGCATAGTGAAACTGCCCGTAGACCACGGCCAGGATCAGGCCGGCGGTAAACGGCAACAGCACGAGGCCCAATGGCCGCCAGTAACGCAAGGCCATCCCGGTAGCGACCACCGACGCGGCGACGTGGGAGGATGGAAACGCGGCGCCCCACGAGTCGCCACGATCGAGCAGCCAGGCGGCGAAACGCGCCGGCCACACGTCTGTCGCGATGTTGTGAGCTCCATCGAACGCATAGCGGGGACCGGCAACTGGGAAGAAAAGGAACACGATGTAGCACAGGTAGAACGTCGCCATGACGGCGAAAATCGTATGACGTGATGCGTCCCGTCGTCCCACCATCCACAAACCCAGAGGAGACGCGTACAGGATCGGATAATAGGCGAGGTAGCACGCGTGCAGAATCCACGAGAGCAAGATGCTCGGGGATTCGCGGATCCAGCGATAAGAAATCTGAGATCCGAACACCCAGGTCTCGAGCCGCTGAATCAGCAGATCATTCTGAAAACCCGCGCTCAAGGTCAGCACACCGATTTCGCCGTACAGCGCTGGCAGCAGCACCATCGGATACCAGTCGCCGAAAAAGCGGCCTACTGGTCCGGCAGTGCGAGCGCGCGGCGCCAGCAACACCAAGGCAGCCATCAGTGCATGGGCCGTGAGCAGCCAGGGCCAGCCGGGTATCCCCTCGCTCCGAAAGGCAAACAGGACGACAATGGTCGCCACGACGACGTACGCTGCCGTCGCGAGGTCGATCGCCGTGAAATCCCGCCACAGCGTGTCGCTGACACCCCAACGGCGGTGGGCTACAGCCATCCTGCCTCCCGATACCAATCGGCGGCCCGGCGCAGTCCGGCATCGAGTCCGATTTCTGCGTGCCAGCCTGTGTCGTGTGTGAGGGCGTCGCTCCGGCAGGTCCAGGCCGGTGCGAGGTATTCATTGCCCTTGTCGGCCGACAGCAAGGTGGCGCGCCCCGCCAGATGCGCAAGGGTGCCCGCCGCCCACAACACGCCGCGCGCCACGAGCGGCGGTACCGGTATGACCCGTGGCTGTGGCCGGCCGAGTGCCCGGCCCGCCTCCATCACGAACGCACGGCTGGTCGTGATGGTGGGATGCGCGGCGAAATAGACGTGCCCAGCCGCTCTTGCTGAGACGGCCGCGGCGATCAACGAACGCGCCAGATCTTCGGCGTGAATGACCGACAATTCCTGGGATCCGTCACCGAAGACGGGCACGACACCGCGCCGCGCCAGTTGAAAAACCTTGAGCGTGGCACGATCCCATTCGCCGTACACCACGGGCGGCCGGACGATGGTCCAGGATAACGGCATCGCACGCACGAGGACCTCAGCCGCGAGCTTGGAGCGTCCGTAATCGGTGATTGGAGCGGGGGGCCGGGTTTCATCGATCGGATGTCCGATTGTCGTCGGACCGGCGACCGCGAGCGACGATACGAATACGAACCGCGCGACGCCCGCATCGCGCGCCGCCTCGAGAATGTTTGCGGTGCCGTCGCGATTCGTGGCCATGAACTCGGCGGCACTACGCGCAACGATTTTCCCCGCGACGTGGAACACCACTTCGGCGCCGGCGCATCCCTCTCGTAGTGCCGTGTCATCATCGAGATCACCGCGCACCAGCCGGACCTCGCTCCCCCAGCCGAGTGGCTTGACGAGCGCCGGGCGCCGCACCATGCAGGTGACCGTGTCGCCACGGGCACGCAACGCGTTGACCAGGTGGGAACCGACGAAACCGGTCCCCCCGGTCACAAAGACGTTCACAACGGCTTGTCGTAGACGCGGTACGTCTTGGAGACGCGGAATCCGAGCTGCGTTGCCGACTTGTTCATCAGGGCATTGTCCTCGAGGATCCAACCAGCCTCGCCGCGCGGCATGCCATGTTTGACGGAGGCCTGCCAGATGCGGTCGTACAAGACCGCGTCGACGCCGCGGCCGCGGAATTCGGGGATGACGCCGAGCAACAGGATGCGGGCCTGTTGGATCTTCCGTGAGTACCACAGGACCTTGAGGATCCCCGGAAAAAGATGTCCGGAGCGGTTGTGCAGTAGCGCGAGATTGAAATCGGGAAGTCCGACGCCGAACCCCACGATTCGGCCCCGCAGCTCGGCGAAGATCACGAGATCGGGCACGACGATGGGCTTCAGCTGTTTCGCCAGATGGTCGATCTCCGCGTCGGTCAGCGGCACAAAGCCCCAGTTCTTCTCCCACGCGCTGTTGTACAGCGCCTTGATGAGCTCGACTTCGGCATCAAAGCGCTTCATATCGAGGGGGCGCATGGTGATCCCGAAACGCTCGGCGGCGCGCCGCGCCAGTCGCATGAATCGCTCCGGCGCCGCCGCCCCGCCACCTTCGTAGGCCAACAAATCCTTGGCTTTCGCGAAACCGTAGCGTTCGTGCAGCGCGGGATAATACCCAAAGTTGTACGGCATCATCAGTGATGGCGGCGTGCCGTTGTTTTCGATCAGCAAACCGCAGTCGTCGTTGACCGACGGGTTCATCGGTCCGCGCATCGTGTCGAACCTGCGGGAGCGGAGCCACGTGGCGGCGGCGTCGAACAGCGCGTTGGCGACCGCCTGGTCGTCGATCGACTCGAAAAAGCCGTAGAAACCGACGCGGTCGTTGTGCTCGCGATTGTGCATGTCGTTCTTGATCGCGCCGATGCGCCCGACGATGCGACCATTCGACCGGGCCAGGAAGTACTGCGCTTCGGCGTGTTGGAAGAACGGATTCTTGCCGGGCGTCAGCAGCGTGCGCACGTCCCGGCGCAGCTGCGGCACCCACAACGGATCAGCGCGGTAGTGGTCGTACGGAAAGGCGATGAAGCGATCGAGACCGCGCCCGTCGGAGACGGGCACGATCTCCACTGCGGTCAGATGACCCCCAGCTCTTTTCCGAGGCGGCCGAACACCTCGAGCGCGCGGTCGATCTGGTCGGCCGTGTGCGTCGCCATCAGGCTGGTGCGCAGGCGGCACTGCGACGGCGGCACCGCGGGCGGAACCACGGGGTTGGTGAACACGCCGGCGTCGAACAGCTTGCGCCAGAAGAGGAAGGTCTTCTCGAGCGGTCCGATCAGCACCGGGACGATGGGTGTCTCCGTGGGACCGATATCGAAGCCGAGCGCGCGCATGCCGTCCTGGAGTCGGCGGCTATTCCGCCACAGCTGCTCGCGCCGCTCCGGCTCGCGCTGCATGACGTGCAGCGCGGCCAGCACGCCGGCGGTGTTCGAGGGCGGCAAAGCGGCGGTAAAGATGAGCGGACGGGAGTGGTGACGGAGATAGTGAATCACGTTCTCCGACCCCGCCGCGAAGCCGCCGATCGACGCGAGCGACTTGGAGAACGTACCGACGATGACATCGACTTCTTCGACCAGGTCGTAGTGAGCGGCGGTCCCGTCGCCGTTCGGGCCGAGCACACCGACCGAGTGCGCATCGTCGATCGCCAGGGCCGCGCCGTACTTCTGGCAGACCCGCAGCAGCCCCGGCACGTCGGCAATGTCGCCTTCCATCGAATAGATGCCGTCGACGATGACCATCGTGCCCGTGCCTTCGGGCACCCGCTGGAGCTTCCGCTCCAAGCCGGCCAGGTCGCCGTGGTTGAAACGCACGGTCTCTCCATGCGACATCTTCGCGCCGTCGACGATCGACGCATGGTCGAGCTTGTCGAGGAACACCACATCGGCACGGCCGACGAGGCCCGAAATCACGCCGAGATTGGCCTGATAGCCGGTCGAGAAGACGAGGCAGGATTCCTTATTGAAAAACTCTGCCAGCTCGGCTTCGAGCTGTTCGTGGAGATCGAGGGTGCCGTTGAGGAAGCGGCTGCCGGTGCAGCCTGAACCGTAGCGCTCCAGGGCGGCCCGCGCGGCCGCCAACACTTCGGGATGGTGCGTCAGGCCGAGGTAGTTGTTCGACCCCATCATCACCCGCTCTTTGCCTTCGATGACGACGACGGTGTCTTCGGAGCGGGAAATCGGCTTGAAGTAGGGATACAGCCCAGCAGCCTGGACCTCGCGCGCCCGGGTGAAGTTCTTACACTTGTCGAACAGCGCGATGTGCTGCAGGGTCTCTGTGCGCACGAAGCCTCGGAGCCTTATGGAGAGCGGTGGTACAGCTTAGCCCTACCGTACTGAAATGGCAAGGGAGGGCCGCTGCTGGAGTTAGCTACCCCTGTGAGGATTCGCACAGCTTTCGCGGCCTTGGCACAATACCCTAGATTGCGGGCTGACAGCCACGCATCTGGTTTTCCGGCGGAGGGTCTTCGTGAGTTCACGCGTTGTCTGGGTTTTCAGCGCCGCCGCGCTCGTTCTTTGCTTCGCTCCGCGCACCGCTGCGGCTCAAGATTCGTTGTATCCCCGTTGGGAAATTCCGGGCTTCGACTTTCGACCGAACGGTGCGTGGCGCGTGCGCGCGCAACAAATATCCGCGTATCGCCACCAGCTGATCGCGACCCGTAGCTTCTCGATTCTGAACGCGCCACTGGCCCGCGGTCCGCAAGCTGCGCTGACCACCGCCGTCAGCGGAACCCAGACCGTTCCCGCCGTTCTGTTCGGGTATCGAAGCACCGACCCGTCGTTCATGAGAGACACGAGTCAATACGAGCAACTCCTCTTCAGCACGAGTCCGCCCGGCACCAATCCATATACGGTACGAACGTTCTACGAGCAGCTATCGAATAACCTGCTGACGATGAATGGCCGCGTGTTTGGATGGGTGCGGCTCGACTCCAACGAGACATTTTACACGGGCACACCCGGCACGTGCTCTGGCAATCCCTTCGGCAACACGAACTGCAACGGCATTTTCAGTGCTGCTGCCGTCTTTGCGATGCAGAATGGCATGCGGGCCGCGCTGGCGCACATCGACTCCGTCGTGGATTTCGGACAGTTCGACAACGACGGTCCGGACGGCATTCCCAACTCCCCTGACGATGACGGGTACGTGGACATGATCATGTTCGCGCACCCGACCCGTGACGGCGCGTGCGGCGGCTCCACCAACAATCACATCTGGTCGCACCGCTTCGTATTTGTGAATCAACAGGAGAACGCCTTCCAGGATTTCGTCA
>WNEY01004524.1_pt1 | contig 10596 bp, 10 predicted proteins | sample 5400531 | NCBI WGS metagenome assembly WNEY01 (sample SAMN13153338, study PRJNA577476) | soil metagenome | isolation source: 200 cm saprolite under Douglas fir tree site 1 | place: USA:California | collected 2015-04-18
ACAGTTCTGGGTGATAGGCAAACCCTTCGGCAAACGCAGTCAGGGCGGCCACATCTTTGGGAAAGCAGCTCCCGCCCCATCCGATCCCGACGTCCAGGTATTGCGGGCCAATGCGTTTGTCGAGGCCCATCCCCTCCGCCACCAGCTTCGCGTCCGCGCCGACCCGCTCGCTGATCATCGCGATCTCGTTGATGAACGAGATCCGCGTCGCGAGGAAAGCGTTCGACGCGTACTTCACCATCTCCGCCGTGTAGATGTTCGGCGTGATCAGGACCGGTGCTTCCAGCGGCGCGTAGAGTCGCGCGACCTTCTCCGCCGCCTCCCGGTTGTGGCTTCCGACCACGACCCGGTCCGGATGCATGAAGTCCTGGATCGCCGAGCCCTCGCGCAGGAACTCGGGGTTGGAGACGACCGCAGAGTCATGCTTGGTGTTTCGCTGCTTCAACACCCGCGAAACCATGTCGCCGGTAAGCGGCGGCACCGTGGACTTGTTGACCACGACGAGCGGTCCGTCCATGGCGTCCGCGATCGAGCCCGCTGCCGACTCGACGTAGGAGAGGTCCGCCTCGCCACCCTCGCCTTCCGGCGTGCTGACGGCGATGATCGCGTACTCGGCGCCCGGCACCGCGTCGAGATAAGAGGTCGTGAACGTCAGACGTCCCGAAGCTGCGTTGCGTTCGACCAGCTCGTGCAGGCCGGGCTCATAGAAAGGAACGTGGTGCCGCTTGAGCTGCTCGATCTTCTCCTGGTCGATGTCGACCACCGCCACCTTGTTGCCCAGGTCGGCCAGGCATGCTGCTGTCGTCAACCCGACGTAACCCGCGCCGATGACGGCGACCTTGCTCACGGAGAGGCGATTATCTCAATACGGATTCGTAGGCCGAGATCGTCTCCCGTGCCGTGCTGTCCCAGCTGAACTTCCGCGCCTGCTGCAGCCCCGCCCGCCTCCACCGATCCGGGTCGCGGATCATCGCGGCTGCCGCATCGCCGAGAGCCTCCCCGTCGCCGTCCTCGACGAGCATCCCCGCGTCGTCGACAACCTCCGGGATGCTCGAATTCCGAAACGCCGCCACGGGGCAGCCGCAGGCCATGGCTTCGAGGCACGGGAGGCCGAATCCTTCGTACCGGCTCGGAAACAGCAGGCAGCTCGCCGCCGAATACAGGTCAGCCAGCTCCTCATCGTCCACCCGACCCAGCTGGATGGCGCCTGACATGCTGGGTGGGGCCTGACGGCCCGGAGCCCCGGCAATCAGGAGCTTCAGGTCGGGATGGGTGATGCGAGCCGTCGTCCACGCGTGCAGCAGGGCATGGGGATCCTTCCGGGCGTCGAGGGCACCGACGAAGAGCAGGTAGCGTCCGTCGATTCCCCACTTTTCCTTCACACGGCCCGACGCGCCCGGCCTGGGAGCGAAGACCGGGTCGGCCGCCTCGCGGATGATCCGGATCCGCTGCCGCGCGGCGACGCGCATGCCGATGGCGTCTTCCGCCGTGGCGTTGGAGACGGGGATGACCAGGTCGGCGCGCCGGAGGAGGCGGAGGAACAGCATGTACCGGAATCGCTCGCCACGCATGCGCGGCCCACCCCACGCCCACGGGATCAAATCGTGCAGCGTGACCACGAGCGGGCAAGGACTCCGACCTGGGAGATGGAAGTCGATCCCGTGATAGACATCTGGGCCGATCCGCTGGATGTCGCTCTGGAGGGCCACGGCATCTTCATAGGCGGCGAGCTGGCCGTGACCGCGGCGGCGGCAGCCGGCCACCCTGTACTGACCTACCGGCAGTGCCGGAGCGTCGAAGGCGACGTCGAGCAGGAGCGTCAGGTTGGAGTCGAATCCAGCCCTGATGAGTCCCTTTAGCAGCCCGCGCGCGTAGGCCCCTACGCCCCGGACGGCGCTCGGACCCTGGAGCGGCCTCATGTCCAGCAGCACGGACGGGCGACCAGCTCCCTTTCGAGGTGAGTTCAAGTGTCGGAGATCATAATTTGGCCGCCATGAAGGACCTGGACCCAGTCGACCTTGACCTGGTGATTGTCGGCGGATGCGGGCACGTCGGCCTGCCTTTCGCCCTCTCGCTCGCCGAGTGCGGCTATCGCGTCGGCATCAACGATATAGACGAGAAGAAGATCGGAGAGGTCAGGTCGGGACGCGTGCCCTTCCGCGAGGCTGGGGCCGACGCTCTCTTGACCAAGCTCCTGCCCACCGGACGTCTCGAACTGTCGCCCGACCCCGCGATGCTCAGGCGCACCCGGACCGTGATCCTGGTCATCGGCACGCCCATCGACGAGTTCATGAACCCGTCGATGCGGATCTTTGAGAACGTCCTCGACGAGCTGGCGCCGCACGTCCAGAACGGGTCGCTCATCGTGCTGCGGTCGACTGTCTATCCCGGCACCAGCGAGACCGTGGAGCGGCGCCTTCGCGCCGCGGGCATCGATGCGGACGTCGCGTTCTGCCCGGAGCGGATCGCCGAAGGACACGCGCTCGAGGAGCTGCGCACCCTGCCGCAGCTGGTGGGCGTCAACTCCGACGCGGCCTTCGCCAAGGCGAGCGAGCTGTTCGAGCGGATGGGCGTCGCCTCGGTCATCCGCACCACGCCGCTCGAGGCTGAGCTGGCCAAGCTCCTGACCAACACCTGGCGGTACATGAAGTTTGCGATCGCCAACCAGTTCTTCCAGATCGTCAGCCGTTCCGGACTCGACTACAACCGCGTCCTGAACGCGATCCGCCAGGACTATCCACGCGCGGCCGACCTGCCAGGACCCGGTTTCGCTGCCGGCCCATGCCTGTTGAAGGACACGATGCAGCTCTCCGCCTTTACGGCCGACCACTTTCCGATGGGCCAGGCCGCGATGCAGGTCAACGAAGGCCTTCCCGGCTACATCGTCGACACGCTCAACTCACGCCGCCCTCTGCTGGGGCGAACAGTCGGCATCCTGGGCATGGCCTTCAAGGGCGAGTCGGACGACCCGCGCGCATCGCTCAGCTACAAGCTGCGCAAGCTCGCCCAGTTCAAAGGCGCCAAGGTGATGTGCACCGACCCCTACGTCCCCGATCCGAGCTTCGAAGCGCTGGACACGGTGCTGCGCGACTCGGACGTCATCGTCGTCGGCGCCCCGCATCGCGCGTATCGCGGGCTGGAGCTGGACGGCCGCGAAGTGGTCGACATCTGGGGCATTACCGGACCCATCAGGCTCTGAAAGTCCTCGTCACCGGCGCATCGGGATTCATCTGCGGCTACCTGGTCGCCGAGCTGCTGCGCGCGGGTCACGAGGTGGTCGGAGTCGACAACTTCAGCAAGTACGGCCCGGTCAGGCGGACATTCGACAGCGATCCGCGCTATCGACTGGTGGAGGGCGACGCCAAGGACGCTGAGCTGCTGACGGGGCTGGCGGTCGATTGCGACCACGTCGTCGCCGGCGCCGCGATGATCGGCGGCATCTCGTACTTCCACGAGTTCGCCTACGACCTCCTGGCCGAGAACGAACGGATCTGCGCGGCCACATTCGACGCGGCGTTGAGCGCCTTTCGCCTGGGACGGCTGCGCAAGATCACGGTCCTTTCGAGCAGCATGGTCTTCGAATCCACGTCGGTCTTCCCGACGCCCGAAGGCGCGCAGCTCACCAGTCCTCCACCCCGCTCGACCTATGGCTTCCAGAAGCTCGCCACCGAGTACTTCGCCCACGGCGCTCATGAGCAGTACGGGCTGCCATTCACCATCGTGCGGCCGTTCAACTGCGTCGGCATCGGCGAACGGCGTGCGTTGCGCGACCATGACGTGATGAGCGGCAACGTGAAGCTGGCGATGAGCCACGTCGTGCCAGACCTGGTCCAGAAGGTTCTCAAGGGCCAGGACCCGCTGCACATCCTCGGCGACGGCACCCAGGTGAGGCATTACACGTACGGCGGCGACCTCGCGCACGGCATCCGTCTCGCGATCGAGTCGGACCGCGCGCTCAACGAGGACTTCAACCTCTCGACAGCCCGATCGACCACGGTGCGCGAGCTGGCGGAGATGATCTGGCGCAAGGTCCACGGGCCCGATAAGCCCGTCCGGCTCGTGTCCGACGCGCCCTACGAGCACGACGTGCAGATGCGTGTGCCCGACGTGCGCAAGGCGCGCGAGGTGCTCGGTTTCGAGGCGACGACGCCCATCGAGGAAGTGCTGGACGAGGTCATCCCATGGATCCGCGAAGAGATCGGGGCCGGCCGCATCTAGGCCCTCAGATGAGCCAGGAGACCCCGGCGCTCAGCGTCGTGATCCCCGTCTACAACGAAGGGGAGAACGTCGCGCCGACGCTGCGCGGTGTCGTCGAGCACACACGGACCCGACCGCTCGAGGTCCTGGTCGTTCACGACTTCGACGAAGACACGACGGTCCCGGTCGTGAGGCGCTTGCAGGCCGAGCTCCCGCAGGTGCGCTTGCACAAGAACACGCTCGGCCGCGGCGCGCTCAACGCGATGAAATCGGGCCTGCGCGCAGCGCGCGCGCCTTACGTCCTCATCACGATGGGCGACGGGTCCGACGATCCCTCCGACATCGATTCGATGTACGAGCTCGCGCGAGGCGGCGCGGACGTGGTGGCGGGGTCCCGCTACATGCGCGGCGGGCGGCAGGTCGGCGGCCCCCTTCTCAAGCGCACGATGTCTCGCGCGGCCGGCCTGTCCCTCCACTGGCTGGGAGGGCTGCCGGTGCACGACGCCACCAGTAACTTTCGCCTCTACTCCAAGCGCCTGCTGAACCAGGTGACCATTGAGTCGCGCGGCGGCTTCGAGCTAGGGCTCGAGCTGACGGTCAAGGCGTACCGGCTCGGGATGCGCGTCGCCGAGGTGCCGACGACGTGGCGCGACAGGACCGCCGGCCAGAGCCGTTTCAAGCTCTTGGAGTGGCTGCCGCGTTACCTTCATTGGTACTGGCGCGGAATGGCCGGAAGGTTGGTGATTAATCGATAAGATGTGCCGCGTGAAGGGCCTGATCCGCACGCTGACACTGGCCGCCGCCGTCGCGCTCGCCATGTCTCCGCTCTCCGGCGCCGCAGCCAGCACGCCCAGCCCCTCCCCGTCGCTGGACAAGGTGCTTGCCGCGCCGCCCGGCTCTGATTTCACCGAGCTGACGACCGGGGTGCTGCACGGTGAGTTCACCGCCCACGACTGGGCCACGACCAACGCGAGCGGCTCGGACGCCACCGAGACCGAGAAGACCCTGACCAAGGATGGATTCGTGGACGGGTACGGCAAGACCTGGGCTCAGGCTTCGGCCGGCCACGCCATGATCGAGGCGGTCATGGCCTTCACCGGCGGGCAGGGAGCCCGGAAGGCGCTGACCTCGCTCGAGGCCTCGGACAAGTCCGACAAGAGCTACAAACATACCGACACCGCCTCCGGGATCGACCCTTACTACGGCGCCCACTTCGCTGACACGTCAAGCAACACCGTCGGCGACCTGTTCGTCTTCGTCAAGGGCAACGACGTCTTCTTCGTCATCCTGGCGTCGCAGAAAGATGACGTGCTGACGGTGGCGACAAGCCAGGCCAAGGCGCAGTACGCGGCCGCGCCGGCCAGCACGATCCCCACGGCGGACTGGCCCGAGAACGCGTCGAGCCCGACCTCGGGATCGTCCGCGGCACTCGGCTTCGGCATCATCGCCGCGATCATCGTCGTCGTCGTGATCGCTGTCGTCTTTTTGGTGATGAGGCGGCGCGGTGCGGCGACGCCGGCGATGATGGGAGCGGTCGGGGGCGCTGGCGGGGTCCAGCTGTCGCCAGACGGCAACTACTGGTACGACGGCCAGACGTGGCGCGATGCGGCGCATGAAGCGCCACCGGCGGCCCAGCGATCCAGCGACGGCACCCTGTGGTGGGACGGTCGCACCTGGCGGTCGGTTCCACAGGCATCCCAGCCCGAGCAGCCACCGACCAGCTGACGCCGCGAGTCTGGCGATGATCCGTGGCATCGCGTTGGCCGCGGTCACGGCGGTTTGGTTGGCGCCGGTCGCGGCTGTCTCACCTTCCCCGTCGCCTTCGCTCGGGACGTTGCTGGCGGCCCCGCCGGCGTCCAACTACGTCGTGGACACCCAGGCGTTCATGAGAGTGGAGGGCGCCTTCGACGTGGCCGAGTACGTCAACTTCCTGGCGCCCTCGAACCCGTCCGATATGGAGACGACCCTGAAACACGACGGTTTTGTTTCCGGCTTTGGGCGCAGCTGGGCCCAGCAGGGCACCACCCACCTGCTCCTGGAGATCGTGGTCGCCTTCCGTGGCGGCACTGGCGCGAAGAGCTGGCTGGCGGCTTCGCAGGCCGCCGACTCCTCCAACCAGTACTTCAAGGGCGCGATCGTGGTCAGTGGAGTCGACCCTTCCTATGGCGGCCATTTCGCGGATCCCGCGACGCCCGCCTACGCCGACATCGTCGCCTTCGTCAAAGGCAACGACTACTTCCTGGTCGGGATCCTGTCCGGCTCTGACGATCTGGCCGACTCCGCGTCAACCCAGACCCTGAAGCAGTACGAATTCGCGCCGCCGAGCACGATTCCGCCCGCGCAGTGGCCGGAGAACGCCTCCAGCAGCAACGCTCAGCACGACCTCGCTTACCGGCTTGGCGGGCTGACGGCGGAAGTCCTCATCCTCGCTCTACTCGCGGGCATCGTCCTGCTCGTGGTGGGGCTGATCCGCCGCTCGACACGCCGCCCCATGATGGCGATGTATGCCGCCCCGCCCGGCGGCGTCCAGATGTCCCCCGACGGCAACTACTGGTGGGACAGCCAGGCATGGAGGGACGCCTCGCGGGAAGCTCCGCCGGCCGCCCTGCGATCAGTCGACGGTTACTACTGGTGGGACGGTCGCACGTGGCGCGCGGTGCCGCAACCGACGTCTACGTGACGAGCGGCCGGTAGTTGCGCCTGTAGTACTCCCAGTACTCGCCTGACTTGAGCGGCCGCCACCACTCGGGGTGGTCCACGTACCAGCGGACCGTGCGCTCCAGGCCTTCGCCCAACTCGACCTGAGGCTCCCAGCCGAGCGCGGTGATGCGCGAGATGTCCAGGGCGTATCGGTAGTCATGACCCGGCCGGTCGGCGACGAACTCGATCAGGCTCTTGGGCTTGCCCATGATCGCGAGCACCGCCTCCGCAACCTGCAGTCCGCTCGTCTCGACGCCGGTGCCGATGTTGTAGACGTTGCCCACCGGCGCCTCGTGGAGCACCTGGTCGATGGCGCGGCAGTGGTCCTCGACGAACACGTAATCCCGGACCGCCGACCCGTCGTTGTACAGAGGCAGGGGACGATCGTCGATCGCGTTGGTGATGAGGACGGGGATCAGCTTTTCGGGGTACTGGTGAGGCCCGTAATTGTTCGACCCACGCGTCACCAAGAGCGGCAACCCGAAGCTCTCCGCATAGGCCTGCGCGATGTGCTCGGCCCCGGCCTTGCTCGCGGAGTACGGGCTGCGCGGCTTCAGCGGGTCGGTTTCCGTGGAGCGGCCAGTCCGCACGTCGCCATAGACCTCATCGGTGCTGATGAGAAGGAACACCTCGTGGCCGTGCTTGCGCGCGGCCTCGCAGAGGACGGCGGTGCCGCGAACGTCAGTCTCGACGAAGGCAAAGGGATCCATGAGCGAACGGTCGACGTGCGTCTCGGCCGCAAAATTCACGATCGCGTCCGTCTCCGCCGCGAGCGAGTCGACCAGCTTCTCGTCGCAGATGTCGCCATGGACGAAGCGATAGCCGGGCTGTCCGTCGAGCTCGGCGAGGTTCGCGAGGTTGCCCGCGTAAGTGAGCTTGTCGAGCACTGTGATCTCGACGCCGGGGCGCGTGCGGCGAAGATGCCGGACGAAATTCGATCCGATGAAACCAGCCGCTCCCGCGACCAGGAGCCGCTTCAGCCGCCGGGTCACTTGACCGGAGGACCCGCCGTCCAGTCGTAACCGATCGTCGGATCGTCATGCGAGATGCGCCCCTCGTCGTCAGGCGCGTAGACGTTCGACGTGATGTAGAGCAGATGGGTCAGGGCCAGCGCCCTGCATCCGTGCGCCACGCCCGGTGGAATCTTCAAGCACCCGGGCTTGCCGTCTCCCAATAGGAACTCCATCAGCTGACCCCTCGTCGGCGAGTCCTCACGCATGTCGTAGAGCGCGACCTTCAGCGAACCGATGACGTACCACCAGTCGGTCTGGCGCTGGTGGATGTGCCAGGCCTTGGCGACGCCGGGGTACATCAGCGAGTGGCTCCACTGGCCGAAGTGATCGAAGAACTCGTCCGATTCGCGGATCACCTCGCGGAAGAAGCCGCGCTCGTCCACATGCGTGACCAGCTCTTTCAGGACGACGCCGTCGATGCTCATGCGTCCTTGTTCGCGCCGTGCGCGCGGACGAAATCATGCACCGCGTAGTAGGCCTGGATCGACTCGCCCGCGTCCCCCCAGTAGCCGTCGAGGACGTCGTATTCCATCAACCCTCGCTCGAGGTACCAGTTGTTGACGTCGGTGATCTCGAGCTCGCCGCGACCCGACGGTTTCAGGACGGGAAGCACCTCCCACACCGAGTGGTCGTAGAAGTACACGCCCGTGACCGCAAACTCGCTGGGCGGCTCGGCCGGCTTTTCGATGATCCGCTCGATCCTCCGGTTGCCGTCGAACTGAGCCACACCGAGGTGGCGCAGGTGCTCGGGTTCGGGCTCCTTGGAGAGGACGACCCGCGCGCCACGCTCTTGCTTCCGGAACGCCTCGACGCACGGCCGGATCGAGCGCTCGAACAGATTGTCCGCCAGCAGGACGACGCACCGATCCCCGGCGACAAACTTCTCCGCCAGGGCGAGCGCTTCGGCGATCCCACCCGCCTTCTCCTGGTACGCGTAGAAAAGGCGGTCGATCCCAAACTCGTTGCCGTTGCCGAGCAGGCGGAGGAACTCGCCCGCGTGCGTCCCACCGGTCACGAGCATGATCTCGCCGACTCCCGAGCCGACCAGAGCCTCGATCGCGTAGCTGATCATCGGCCGGTCGTAGATCGGGAGCAGGTGCTTGTTGGTGATTCGCGTCAGCGGGTGCAGCCGGCTGCCCGTGCCGCCGGCAAGGATTACACCCCTCATCGCCACCGGATTCTAGAGGCCGGGGGCCTCCCGCCCGAGCCTCTGTGCTGCAAGCAGGGGCCGGCCACAAGTGGTTGTGGCAGACTGGCCGCCACAGCGAGATGGCGAGACCGGACAACTGGCCCAGGACAATCCTTCACGTCGATCTAGACGCGTTCTATACGTCCGTTCACCAACGCGATGATCCCAAGCTCCGCGGGGTCCCGGTCGCGGTCGCCGGCCGCTCCAGGCGCGCGGTGATCATGGGCGCGTCATACGAGGCTCGGGCGTATGGGGTCAGGTCCGCAATGCCCCTCCATGAGGCCCTCCAGGTCTGCCCCCAGCTGGCCGTCGTGGTACCTGACGGCGCGCGCTATCGCGAGGCGAGCCGGCTCGTGCACCAGATCTTCCGGCGCTTCACCTCACCCGAGCTCGTCGAGGGAGTCGCCCTGGACGAGGCGTACCTCGACGTGACCGCCCGCACCCGGCACGGGACCTCGACCGCCGACGAGGTGGCGCGGCGGATCAAGTTCCAGATCCACACCGAGGTCGGGCTGACGGCGTCGGTCGGCGCGGCCACATCGAAGCTCGTCGCCAAGGTGGCAAGCGGGACGCGCAAGCCGGACGGCCTGGTGCTGGTCCCTCCCGGCACCGAGGCCGACTTCCTGGCGCCGCTTCCGATCAGCGTGATTCCGGGACTGGGGCCGAAGACAGAAGAGAGGCTGCGCGCGATGGGGTTGCGCACGGTCGGCGCGCTTGCCGCCTACGAGACGCAGCGCCTCGTCCAGGCGTTGGGCACCAACGGCGCCGTGCTGCAGCGCCTCGCCCAGGGCCGCGACCGGCAGCCGGTCGACGGGAGCCGGCCCGCCAAGACCATCTCCGCCGAGACGACCTTCGACAAGGACGTCAGCGACCGCGGCCAGCTCGAGCACGCGCTGCGCGACCTGACCGACCGGGTCACCGAGAGGCTGAAGACCGACGGGGTCCGCGCGCGGACCGTCTACGTGAAGCTGAAGCTCCCCGACTTCAGCCTGGTTAGCCGCCAGGTGAGCCGGACGAGCCCGACCGACGACGTCGAGACGATCTTCCGCGCCGCCCGCTCGGCGCTCGAGAAGTCGCACGTGGAGTCGCGGCCGGTGCGGCTGATTGGGGTTGGGCTGTCCGGGCTCGAACACCCTGAGCCCGACTTGCAGCTGACGCTCTTCGACTAGGCGCGGTCCGGTCCACGACCGGTCGGGGCAACGCGGCCAGCACGTCCCCGACGGTCGACCAGCCGAGCTTCTCGCGCGCTCGGGCGATCAGCGCGCGGAACACCATCGCGGTGGCGCGCGCGTCGTCGAGCGCCGCGTGGGCGGGTGTCACGTCCAGGCCCAGCTCAGAGACCAGGCGAGCCAGTCCCGGCGTCTGGCCTTTGGGGAGGTCGAGCACCAGCCTCGCAAGGGCGGTGGTGTCGATGATCGGGTGCTCGAGGGGGCTCTCCAGCCCACGGCCGACAAGCCACGTGTCGAACGCGTCGTGGCTGTGCTCGACCAGCACCGC
>WNEY01004528.1_pt1 | contig 10594 bp, 9 predicted proteins | sample 5400531 | NCBI WGS metagenome assembly WNEY01 (sample SAMN13153338, study PRJNA577476) | soil metagenome | isolation source: 200 cm saprolite under Douglas fir tree site 1 | place: USA:California | collected 2015-04-18
CTGCAGCGCTTTCTGCAATTCACCGACCGCATGACGGTTGAAGAGTTGCAGGAATTCCACGCCCCGTTGTTCCGGAGCGTGCCGAGGCCGACCGTTTTTTTCGGCATGCAGGGCCTGAGGGATTCTCTTTCCGGCCGATATCCTGCTGCCCAGAAACTGCAGCCGTCGGATATCGTCGACTCGTCCTTTATCGACGAGCTCGAACGGAGCGGTTACATACAGCGGCTCTATGGCGTGAACGCCGGCAGGTAGCTCGGACCCGCGACGTGAAAGACGTTGCGAGCGGCTTCGACTTTGGTGCTGGTGAGTGGACTCGAACCACCGACCTACTGATTACGAATCAGTTGCTCTACCAGCTGAGCTACACCAGCCTGCGCTAGGATCGCGCGCTTCGACGAGCGCGCATTATAGCAGCCGCTCCCCTGACGAAGGCGCGGGCATCCCTGTCAGGACTGCGGACGCGTGCGGATGATGATGTCGACGCCCTCGGCGACCGTCCCCTCCGGCAGCGGCGGCAGCCCAGTGACGCGGATATCTTTGGCGGGCAGGTCCGTGAGCTTTCCTGTAACGACGTCGTAGAAATGATGGTGCGGCAGGGTGTTCGGGTCATATACCACTTTCGCCGGATCGACGATCAACTCGCGGATCAGCTTCTTCTCGACGAACAGCTTGAGCGTGTTGTATACGGTCGCCTTCGAGGTCTCGGCGTAGCGTGTGTTGACGTGGGCGAGAATCTGGTCGGCGGACAGATGCTCGCGTCGCTCGAACAGCACGCGCGCGATCTCGAAGCGCTGATGTGTCGGCGTGATGCCATGCTGGCGCAGCAGCTCGGCAATCTTTTCCCGGGTATAGACTTGGTGCATGGATCTGATTCTAGACCAGACGTTGGACTTCGTCTAATTCCTTCAGGAGGCCCGGACGGCACGACGGTCACCCATCGTGCCGCGGACGCCACGCAAAGCCGTGGCGACGTTTACTCGACCTTGCGGAACCAGTAAGTCCGGACCCGGGCCTCGAATTTGATGCCGCCCGCATCTTCACAGTGCGGACCGAACTGCACGCATTGTTTGTCGTCTTTAGTGCCGCTGCCATTGTCTATTTGGGTGATTTCGTATTGTGGATTAGGCAGATAGCCGCCCCCCGCGACGATTTTCGAGCGGTCGGTCGCCGTCAGGCCGGCCGTCGCGCTCAGGTTGGCGGTCGCCGTGGCATCCTTGAAGCTGACCTCATATATGCGCGCGATCCCGAGATTGCTGCCGCAGTTCTGGCCGCCGGCGGTCGCCGAAGGCTGGTTGGTGCCGAAGAAAGTCGTCCCCGAGACAGTGACTGACGATCCGATCGTCTTTTCGCCGGAAAGGAGCTTGATCATCCACCCCTTGCCGTTGAGCAAGTCGGCCTGCGCCTGCGCTTTCTGCGCGCTGGAACAGGCCACGTCCTGCAGGCAGTCGCTGGTGGCGTCGAACAGATCCGCCTCGGTAATCGGGGCCAGCGGGCTGACGGTCGCCGGATCGACATCCGTGAACTTGCGGTCCTTGAACATATAATAGCGGTTCGCGACGGTCGCATCGAACGGGTGCTCCCGGTCGCCGGACCCGATCAGCACCGCGTCAAAATTGCCGTTTGCATCGCTCGCGGCCACCACGTCGGGCGGGAACAGGAATTTCCGCTTGGCCGACAGCACCGTGCCCGAAATCGCCGCGAGCTTCGTCGCAGTCCACAGCCCGGTGTTGGCCGGGTCGACGTCCAGGCGCCACATCTGGCCGCCGGTGTCGACCGCGTAAATCCGGTCGACGAATCCCTTGAGAGTGGGTTGAATATTTTCCCTCCCCGGCAAGATCCGCGTGTTGTCGCCGTCCCGGTTCAGGATGACCACGTCGGCCGGCATCGCGAATTGCATGTCCGGCACGCGCAGGTTCGCCGCGGCGTCCGGCCCGAAGCGGAACAGCAGATTGCCGTTGGTCGCATCCACGATGAAGACGCTGCGCCCCATCGAGCGGTTCACCGTGGTAGCGGAAGTCCCGACGGAGGTGCAGCTTCCGTTCGAGGTGAACGTGACCGACCCGCCGGTCTGGGCGGTGACGCTGGTCGGGGCCCCTCCGGGGTTCGAGGCGTCCGGCGGCATGGACGTGATCAAGCAGGGTTGAAGATCCTCCACTGCCGGGTCGTAGCCAGCTCCGAAAATCAGTACGGGATTCGGAAACGCCCTGAGGAAACCCACCCTCGGCTCGGACCAGGTCTGGCCCAGCTCCTCGAAGCCGCTGTCGCAGCCCACGTTGTCGGTGAGATTCGGACAGCCGCGCTTCCACATCAGCTTCGGAGCGGCGGGATCGCTCACGTCGAGCGCGTAGATCATGCGACCGCCGCGGCGCATTCCGAGGAAGAGTTGCACCTTGTCGCCATCCGAGGCAAGCAGTTTGCCGTCGCTGTTGACATCCACGGTGTAGGCGCTCATCGGCCCGTCGAAGAAGTAGTCGCGCGGAGCGGCGGGCGAAACCGTGCCGATGGCCGGGTTGTTGTCGCGCAGGCGCTTCAGCTTGCCGAAAAACTCCGGCGCGACGAATCCCCACAGCTCGCTGCCGCTGTTCGCGGGAGGAGTGGGGCTCGAAGCGGTGGGGACGCCTCCGCCCTGAACTGCATGCAAGATCCCGTCGTTGGTGCCGTAGAACACGATGACGTCATTCTCACCGGTGTTGCTGCCGTTCGCACCGCCGCGGTTGTAGTTGATCACCGCCGGCTGGGAATGCAGGATGTCCGCGTGAACCGAAGCGCGGATGTCGGTGGTCTTGGAATCGGAGTTTTCGTCCTCCTTGTTGTCCTGGCCGCGCACCCAGTTGATGATGTTGTCGCGCTGGGGGGCGTCCGGGTCGCTCTTGCGGCCGGCGAGAATCTGGCCGGTGGCGTTGGTCTGAACGCTGACTGAGGTGACGGGGGTGATGGTCTTGCCGGAGAGGATCGCGCCCGTGGCAGTCACCGCCGGAGACAGCGTGGCAACGGGTTTAGTCGTCGTCTTGGACACCGTGATGCCGGTCTGCGGCGCCGGCGCCTGGGTCGCAGTCTGGACCGCAGCCCTGATGAACGTGAACTGCGTGGCATTGACCACGCTGGCCACGGTCGCCGGGCCATTGTAAGCCGACTGGGCCGCGCCCGCGATCGTGACGGAGTCGCCTGCCGCATACCCGTGCGCCGACTGGGTGGTCACGGTCGCGGTGCTCTGGTTGGTCGAATTGCCCGTCGTGGGATGGGTGATCGAAGTCACGTTGATCGTCACCGTCGCGGTTGCGCTGACGCTGCCTCCCGCCGAAACCGATTGCCCCGAAGGCAGCGCATAGGTAAACGTGTTGCCATCGAGAACGGTGATGGTAAACGTGCCGTTGTACGCCAACACCGTCGCCCCCGAGATGGTGACGCTTTGACCGGAGCTGAAGCCGTGCGCCACGGAGGTGGCCTGGGCGGTCGTCCCGGCGAGGCTCGAGGACGAGCTCATGGTGTACTTGAAGGTGTCGGTGGTGACCGACGTGATCGGAAAGGTGCCGTTGAACACCGAGTCATTGGTGGCGCCGGAGATCGTGATCAAGTTGCCCGCCGAGTATCCGTGCGATGGAACCGTGGCAGTCGCGGCCGTGCCGGCGGCGATCAGAGTCTGCACCAGCTTTTTGCCGAAGATGGAGGACGGGGCGGGAGTGCAGGCCGCGCTGGCCGGAGCGGACAGTCCATAGGTGAAGGTATTGGCGTCTATCTTGATGATCGACGCGTTGCTGACGTTGTAGCCTGCCACCGAACAGCCGCTGATATCCACGGAGTCGTTGGTGTTGAGACCGTGGTTGGTCGCGATCACCGTACCGGTGTTGCCGTTCGGCGTCGAGGGCAAAGTAAACTGGAAGCTGTTCGGGAGGCTCGAGGTCACGCCGGAGATCGTGAAAGTGCCGTCATAGAGCGTCGGCGTGGCGCCGCTGATGGTGACGCTGTCGCCGTTCGCGAACGGGAAGGTTCCGCTCGGGGAGGGGGCCGTCGCGGTCGCTGTCGTGCTGCCTAGAGGGGTGGTGATGTTGGCCACCGGGTAAGTCGTGTAGGCCCCGAGAATCGCGGGAGTGATGGCGGTGTTGCTGGTGTCAAAGGTCGTCGCCGACAGGGCGCTGCCGTTCGTGCACGCTCCGGTGCAGGTATACACCTTGCGCGCCGTCTGCGAGGTCGCGAAGGTAATGCGCAATTGCTCGGCGACGCCCCCCTTCTCGACCAGGTCTCCGTCGGGGCTGTCCGAACCCTGCCCGACGTCGGTCGGCGCAAACGGGGCGCGGAAGTTCCAGAACGAAGACGGCTTGGTCCAGAAGCTGACGGCCGAGTTGGAGATAAAGCCCGTGGCCTCGTTGGTGGCGGCGAAACCGTTGGCGTCGCCAAGGAACACGGTCTTGGTTGCAGGATCTTGCGTCAGGTTGTAGAGCTTCAGGTTGCCGAACCAGCGCGGCGACTTCACCGGGTCTGGGCGGAACACGCCGATATACACCTGATTGACGTTGGTGCCGCGGACATTCACGCTGACGGGCATCGAGGTGGCCGCGAACACGCTGTTGACCGACTGGACTTCCCCGAGGATCTGGTTCAGCGCCTTGACGATTTCGGAGCCCCCGTTGGCCGAGGACACCGCGAAGTATTTGCCTTTGCCGTTGACGGCCACACTCCGCAGCAGCGCCGTCATGTCGGGCCCCTGGCCAGAGGTGCCCGGATCGACCTCGAGAACGTAGGTCGAAACGATCTGGGTGCCCGGGAGTCCGTTGGGGGGAGGGCTGCAGTCGCCGTTCGCCATGAACCTGGCGTACTCGTCCATCCAGTTGCCCTGCTGGCCGTTTGGCGTGATGCTGATCGTGTCGGGTGGGTTCTTACCCACCAGCCCGGCGAGCTTGGTCTGGGCGTCGGCAAGCGCCTGGGTGTTTTCGGCCGCCGGTCCGTTGCTGATGTAGATCTGGAAGTTCTTCTGGCAGGGGTCGGTGATCGGGCTGGTATAAGCCTTGATGCCCGCGCCGGAGAAGGCGTTGCCCGGCAGGTTGGCCGCGGGCGGGTTGCCGGCGATGTTATTGGCGTAGTCGCGCTTGGCCTGGCCGAAACCCAGGTTCGCGGTGATCCCCGCCCAATAGGCGAAGGCCTCGTACATCATCTCGGAGACTTCGTTGTTGTTGCCCTTGTCGCCGAGTTGGTCGAAATTGTTGATGATGGTCATCAGCGCAGGCTTGTTGGTGCTGTCCATCTGCCGTATCCCGAAGCGAACGTAGGCGCCGTGGTTGTCGGGCTGGCCGGATTCGTTGAACAGCATCAGGCCGAAGTTGAAGTCGGAGGAAACACTTTTGACCACCGTGACCATGGCGCTCTTTTCGTTGGCGAAGGCCTGGTTCCAGTTGGCGGTGTTGTCGATCATGAACAGCACGTTCGGCCGCTGCGCGGTGAAGCTCGGGTTGGCGAGGAAGATGTCGATGTCCTCGCCGATCGGGTCGAACGCGGCGAAGCCGCGCGGAATCGTAACGCCGAAGACAAAGACGACGGCGGCGAGTGTCCTGAGGATGTGTGTGAGCTTCATGATGAGCCTCTTTTGTTGCGGTTACGGGCAGTTGCCCGCCGGCAGGCGCATTCTCACGCCCTGCGAAAGATTGATCTGGGCCCCGGTGACGGAGTCGGTGGAGCTTGCGGAAATTTCCCAGTTGGTGTCTTCCGGGATGAGATTGGCCTTGAGGGTGTTGCCCTGTGCCGGCGCCGAATTGACGCAGATCGGGCGGGAGACCTGGATCACGTAGCCGTTGACCATCGGAGCGGGGAGAAGGAAATTGTTCCCCGCCGGCCATTGCCCGGTGTTGTTGGCGGCGTTGCTGAAAAAGGCGTAGGTGCTGATGCTATTTTCGATGGCCTGCTGGGCGCTCGCCTCGAGCGCGCGCTGCGCCTGCATGTTGCCGACCACCTTGAGGTTGGTGCTCGACAACCGGATCATCGAAACCACGAACAGCGTGATCATGACAAGCATGATCAGCACTATCAGCAGCGTCGCGCCGCTCTGTCTGCCGAAAAACGGCTTCACGGGTTTTCCCTCCTCGCGCTCAGGTTCGTCAGCCGCACGGCGCTGAAATAAGAATGCCGCTTGAACTGATCGTTGTACGGCCCGTAGACGAGCCCGGTTCCCTGTACGGTTCCCGCGGCGAGCACGGCGGAGGAAGTGGCGACCGGATAGGTCTTGGTATCGGAGTAGTCGGGGCTCGGCTCGGCGTTGCGTGCGATCAGCCACACTTTGGCGCTCACCGCGTTGGCGAAATCCACAACAGTCGGCGCGGCGGTCGAGATGTTGGGGATGTACACGTCTGCGGCGCCGTCGCCGATCTTTCCGGTGGAACTGTTCGCCGTATTCGGGCTGTTGTCGATGCCGTATTCGATCTTGAACGCCTCGACTCCCTCCGCAATCGGGACCGTGTTGAACTTCGGGTTAAAGCTGGCATCGACCCCCAGCTCGAGCCGTTTCAGCGTGGGGATCGGCCTGCCCGCGTCGTCGTTCGCCCCGGTGCACACGTCGCCGCCTCCGGCCGGAACGCTGCAGGGCGCGACAAAATAGATGTGCACGTGGTACTTGCGGATCGATTCGGCGTTGCCGTTCTTCTGCCTGATTGTCGCCGCCGTTACGCCGTCGGCCTTGCTTACCGAGGTGATGGTGTTTCCGGCGCCGAACTGGATCTCCACCGTCGCCGGGTCGGTCTGTATGTAAACATCGTTCGAGACGCCGGTGTCGGCGGTCGCGACGGCGGGGAGAAGACCGTCGCCGGGATATCTCAGCGGTGTCGTCCCGGCCCGGCGGATCACGAGGATGTCGCTGCCGGGGTACAAGTTCACATTCGGCAGCCAGGTCGCTGCTCCGCAGGTGGTTGCCGAAAGATCCGGCCTGCTCGCCTGGTTCGCAGCGACAAACCCCTGCACGGGAACGCCGAGGGCACCCGCCAGCGCCGCGGCATCCCCGGTGATGCACGGATCGGGAAGGGTCGTGCCATCGGCATACGCCGAGTAGCGACCGTAGTAGCCGGCAAGATGGATATCCTGGGTGACTGCTTCCATCGCATAGCGCCCGTTCTCGATCTGTTGCGCCGACTTCTGCAATTCGCGCTGGCTCTGGCTCGAGTTGGCGAACACGACCACCAACCCCGCCAACAACATCAGGCCGAGGGTCATCGCGATCATCAGCTCGACGAGGGAAAGACCGTGCTGTTTGAACTCGTTCATGATCAGCTCAGCTTGGCGATTTGCAGCGTCGTCCAGACCACCCGGCGCTTGGTCTCGGGGCCATACAGGCCGTTGGCGCAATTGACGACCGGGGCGAACGTGTCCGTCATTCCCTGCCACGCGACCGCGGCCGTATACACATTGGCCACCGGGTCGAAGCTCACGCAGCCGCGCGCGCCGGCCATGGCGCCGACGTTTCCGCCGCCTCCTGCCGCCTCGGCCGCGCCCTGCAGTATTTGGTCCCATTCGGCCATGCCGCTGTCGGCCAGCGCTTTCGTCTGAATGTTGACATATCCGAAGGTGCAGCTCGGCGTCCCGGCATAACCGCCTCCCGTAGTCGTACCGAGGTACGGCGTGCCGGTGGCCGCGCTGGTGATCGCGTAGCAGGTCGCAGATCCGCGGTTGGCATTGATCCTCTCGACGATATCGTTCAGCATGATCAGCGCTTGCGCGCGTTGATACGACTCCAGCTCCGCCTGGTGCGCGACGGCCTGGACGCCGATCAGGCCGAGCAGGCCGAAGACGGTGATCACGAGGGCGACCAGCACCTCGAGCATGGTGAAGCCGCGCGCGTCGCGCAGCCCGCCGCGCGCGGGACGGCCGGACAAGGCCGCGCCCCGCGCCGACGGGAGGTCAATTACAGCCATTCGATGGATCATTGTCGGTGTCCGTCTTGATGCTCGGCCGCCCGCTGGAAGTGACCAGGACGCAGCGGGCGGCTATGGGATGGGCGGATTGCGTGGCAGTGAAGATAACGTTGTTGATGTCCGTCGATTGACGTCCGTCCATTCTGAAAGTGATGTTGGTGCTCAACGGCGTAGCAAGGCCGGATTTTTTGGGCGTGACCGTTACGTTGGTCGTCGCTTCTCGCGATTGGAGCACAGTCGCTCCGATCTGCACCGTCCACCCGTTCTGCCAGCTGCCCGATACCGGGATCAAGTCGACGTTCGCCGCGCGCTTGATCGCTTCGCTGCGCGCGAGGATCACGCTTTCGTAGAGATCGGAAGCAGCGCTCCGCACCTGGGAGGTGATCACCATGTCGCGCATCGACGGAGCGGCGAGACTCATGAAAACCCCAAGTATCACGAGCGTAATCATCAGTTCGATGAGAGTGAATCCGCGCAAGCGGGGCTGCCGCAACCGGCGCATGGAAACCGCGTTTACCATTTGTTGTCACCGGCCGTGCGGTACTTGGTGCCTTCGACGTAGCTGGTGTAGGTCGGGTCGGCATTGAGATACAGATTGCCGTCGTTCACCTGCGGTCCGGTCGCCGTCGCATTGACCATGAAACCAGGGGGCGGACCCACAAACAGGTCGACTCGCACCGTGTATTTGCCGTTGCTGCAAACCGCCGTGCAGGTCCAGTCGTCCCTGTTGGGGATGTTCAGGCCGCCCGCGCCGATCGTCGCCGTGTACGCACGCGCGTCGAGAAAATACTGCACTTCTCTGCTGCTGATTTGCATGATGAGCTGCTGGGCCTGCGAGCGGTTGAGGCGTTGCAGGTACTGTAGGTAGGAGGGATAAGCAATCGCCGTCAGGATGGCGATGATCGCAACCACCGTCATCACCTCGATCAACGTAAAGCCGCTGCGGCGCTCGCGAATGGCGTTCATGAGTTCCCTCCTGAAACGTTTCGACAGCCTAAGGCGATCCAGCCATTAAAGCTATCGGATGGCGACGAACGGATTCTTCCTTCCGACGAACGGGCCACCGGAAAGCGGCCGAATTCACTCGGGTTGGAAAAGCGTGAAAAATTACCGCCGTCGCTGACCGACTCTTCGACGGCACCCCGACGGGCTTGACCCGGCCGATGCTAGATTGAGGCCAAGCCTTTGGGCATCGGAAAAACCACGTTTTCCTCGGTCCCGGACAGGACCGTCACGCGATCCGCTCCCAGATCGCGCAGGCCGGCGATCACCTGCTGCACGAGGATTTCCGGAGCGGACGCTCCAGCGGTCACCCCGATCCGCCGCTTGCCGGCGATCCATCCGGCCTTCAGCTCGGAGGCGTTGTCGACCATGTGCGCCTCGATGCCGCGGCTTTGCGCGACTTCGCGCAGGCGGTTGGAGTTCGAACTGTTGGGCGAGCCGACGACGATCACGACGTCGCACTGCGGCGCCATGAACTTGACCGCGTCCTGCCGGTTTTGCGTCGCGTAACAGATGTCGTCCTTCTTCGGGCCCGTTATCGCGGGAAAGCGCGCTTTCAGGGCGTCCACGATCGCAGCGGCGTCATCCACCGAGAGCGTCGTCTGCGTCACGTAGGAGAGCTTCCCCGGATCGCGCACTTGCAGGTGCGCGACGTCGGCGGCCGCTTCCACGAGGTACATGCCCTCGGCGGCCTGGCCCATGGTCCCCTCCACTTCCGGGTGGCCGCGGTGGCCGATCATGACGATTTCGCGGCCCGCCGCGCGCATCTTCGCGACTTCGACGTGCACCTTGGTGACCAGCGGACAGGTCGCGTCGAACACGCGCAGCCCCCTCGCCTTGGCTTCGCTGCGCACGGCCTTCGAGACGCCGTGGGCGCTGAAGATCACCGTGCTGCCCGAGGGGACCTCGTCAAGCGCTTCGACGAAAACCGCGCCCTTGCTCTTCAAGTTCTCGACGACGTATTTGTTGTGCACGACCTCGTGGCGCACGTAGATCGGCGCGCCGTGAATCGCGAGCGCGCGCTCGACGATGCTGATCGCGCGCTCGACACCTGCGCAAAAGCCGCGTGGGTTGGCGAGCAGTACTTCCATGCGACCTATTCTAGGGCTTTTGCGCGGCGCCGGCCGAACGCAGTCCGTCGAGGATCAGCAGTGCCGCGCCCACCGTGATCGCCGAATCGGCGAGATTGAAGGCCCAGAAATGCCAGCCGAAGGCGTGAAAGTCGAGAAAATCCACGACGTGGCCGAGGGCGATCCGATCCCAGAGATTGCCGAGCGCTCCGCCGAGTACCAGGGCAAGTCCCGCCGAGAAAAGGCGCTCGCTCGAATGCCTGACGAGGAGGAGCACGATGGCGGCGGTCGCGGCGACGGCGATCCCGATGAACAGCGCCCTTTGCCAACCGCCCGCGTCGGCGAGAAAGCTGAACGCCGCGCCGCGGTTGTGCGCGAGCACCAGATTGAAGAACGGCGCGATCTCGCGCACCTCGCCGTAGCGCAGGCTCGAGCTGATCGCGTCCTTGCTCGCCTGGTCCGCCAGCGCGAGCAGCGCGGCGAGCGCGAGCCACGGGGCGATGCGTTTCAGGCTCGCCGGGATCATGCGAATTGCCGGGGCTCGCCGGAACCGTAAAGGTTTTGCACGCAGCGCCCGCAGATCCCGGGGTGGTTCGGGTCGGCGCCCACGTCCGCGCGCCAGTGCCAGCAGCG
>WNEY01015401.1_pt1 | contig 10593 bp, 14 predicted proteins | sample 5400531 | NCBI WGS metagenome assembly WNEY01 (sample SAMN13153338, study PRJNA577476) | soil metagenome | isolation source: 200 cm saprolite under Douglas fir tree site 1 | place: USA:California | collected 2015-04-18
GGTTCGCGCTGGCGATGGCCCCGGCGTGGAGCTGAGGCGGCACCTCGGGCGTGTGGATGAGGTACATCAGGACGAGCCGGTCGAGCATGCTGTTCACGCGCCGGAGCTCGCCGAGCACCTCCGTCGTGCGACGGTCGAGCGTGGCGACGAGCCGTTCTTCGGACCGGGCGAGGAGGGAATGGATGACTGGGCCCTGATGGGGCTCCCCGGGCTCGCCTGGCGTCTCGATCGCCGTCGCGAGCTCCGTGCGCAGCGCGAAGTATTCCCGCAGACAGTCGGCGGTGCATTTCGAGATGGTGGCGCCGCGCGCTGTCGCTTCTCGCTGGAGCCGCCAATACTCGGCGGCCCCGAGATAGGTCTGGACGTGTCGTCTGGTCTGAGGCATGGCTTCCTCCCACCAAAACCTTTCACGCCGACAGCGACGCGACGGTCTCACCGCTCGCGCCCCCGCTGTCGCTCGCGCTCCTCGTCGCCGAGCCGCCAGCTGAGGCGCTGGCGCCGGTCGTTTTCCAGCCGGTGACACGTCGCGCGCACGTCGCGCCCGACCGCAACTTCGGCGTTCTCCGTTCGGAACGCCATGACCTCGCGCCCGGTGTCCACGACCGCGTAACGCTGGCGGTCCTGCCCTCGCGCGTAGCCCAGGAGCTGCCCGCGGAAGATGAGCCCCTCGATCGACTGAACGATGCTGATCGCCCGAATCTCGGTCTGCACCGTCTGCCGCCCCTGCTGGACGTACGCCCGCCTGGTGAGCGTCACGAGATCGCCAACGCGAAGCTGCCGGGGTCCCGACACTCGCTCGCTGGCGGGTCGCTGTGGAATGTAGTGGAGGCGGCCGTCGGTGCCCTCCAGGAGGATGTAGCGCTGGTCCTGAAGTTCATCGGCCCACCCGGAGCCGACGAGCCGGCCGGTGACGTGAGCCCCGACCTGGAGCTGCGTCACCACGAGCGGCATCCGCGGGTCCGAGAGGTGGGCCATGTGCCGCGCGCGGCTCTTGACGATGTCACCGGCGAGCTGCGCCTGGCGGAGCGCCGTCTCCATCCCCGGCAGGAGCCGCCACGTCCGGGTTCCGATCTTTTCGGCGAGCCCTGCCTCCTCCAGGAATTGGAGTCGCCGGAGCTCGTGCGTGTAAACCTCCCGCGGGGGCCCCGGCCGCGGCACTGGCCCGCGGTAGCTGACGATCCCGCGAGCGTCCGCCCGCCGCAGGAGCGCGCGGTCCAGGTCGGTGAACTGGGTCCGCTCCGCCGCCCGCTCTCGAGCGGCGAGGATCTCGCGGTCGGAACGGAGCCCGAGGCGCTGGGTCGCTAGCTCCTGGCTCCGGTGCCGCAGTCCAGAGGTGAGATAGTCCCGGGGAATCCGCAGCGCGCTGCCGGCGAGGTCTCGGCCCCGCACCAGGAGATGGACGTGCGGGTTATCGGTGTTGTAGTGATCGATCGCGACCCATTGGAGGCGTGTGCCGAGGTCCTGCTCCATGCGGCCGACGAGAGCCCGGGCGTGCTCGCGTAGATCGAGGCTCGGGGCGTGCTCGGGGGACACGATGAACTTCCACAACCGTTCGTCGCCGGCCCCCTGCCACGCGCGCAAGGTCGCGGCGAGGTCGACGTCGTCCCGCTCCGCAGTGAACCCGAGGCCTTTGCCGCCCTCGCGCTGCGCCCCCTCACGCGCCAGATAGTTGCCGTGGGCGCCCCAGGACGTCCCCCGGCGATTCCTGGCATAGGACGCCTTGATCGTGCTGCGTTGCAAGCGCATCCCCGGGCTGCGAAGGAAGGCGACCGCCCGTGCGCTCGGTCGCCCGTAGCGAACCCCGCCTCGTCGGCGCCGCGCCCCGAGCCGGCGCAGCGGCATCTGCCGGTTCGGCCGACGCCGGGGCGGCTGAACGTCGAGATGGAGGTCCTCACCGCGGGGTGCTATGAGGCGATCTCCCGTTGGAGTGCGAGCCCTCCGGGTACGTCCCCCACGAACGCCCGAGCGGGGCGGAAGAGGTAAGTCACGATCGCGCGAGCCCGAACCAGGATTTGCGGCGTGGGCACGGAGACTTGCCGCGCATGTGACTTACTTCCTTTATCTTGCCCTAAGAGAATCATGCCCACCCCGCTGCCCGCTCTCCTGCACGCCCTTCTACATCCCGTCGACACGCCCCGCGGCGCCACTACCGCCTTGTCGGCGCCACGCCTGAAAGGCGCGATCGGTGTCCACGAAGGTCCGGAGCATCTGAACCACGAGCGGCCAGAGGTCGATCGCCTCGCCAACGACCTCGCGGTAGTAGGTGCCGTATGCGGTCAGGGCGGCATGCAGCTCGCCGGGCACGCGTCCGGCGAGCTTCGTCGACGGTAACGAGCGGATCGGTTTCAGCTTCACGGATCCCTCCTGTGTCCGATTTATCGCGCGTTCACCGAGCAACTCTCTTGCCAGGTCCGGTCGCGGGCCGGGTCCATAACGTGGGTCGCGCTACGTAGCCGCTCTTATGCGTGAAATAAGGCTGACGAGCGACCTGCCGCTTCGCCGGCGCCGACCAGGCACCGGAACCCAGCCGCTGCAGATTGCAGCGGTGCGATGCAAAACACCGCACGCTTGCGCGCCGCGGGCAGGTGCGGTGATCGCCGTTTTGCCGAGCACAGCACTTTGCCGCTCGGGACTTGCGAGGCGGCGCAGTTTCGGCGGCGGCTCTGGCACGTTCCTCGCTCAGCGCTGGGCGCATGAGTGGCGACCCGGTGATCGCGAAAGCAGGTGGGAGACAGCCATCGGAGCAGCAGCTCGCCGCCCAGCAGCTCCGCACACTTGCCAAGCCGTACCGGTTCCGCGTTCAGGCCGACGCGGAGGGGTTCCCGATCATCCCGGGCCGGTACGGTCAGATCGAGTGGTTCGACGGCCGCGAGCTCGCCGTCTACTGCAATCACCCCAAGCTCTTTCGGAAGCTCAGGGCCATTCCGAATGTCCGGCGGCACCAGACGGGGGATGACGAGATGCGGGCTCTGTTCCCGCTCGAGGCGTTGACGCAGGTCGCAGGGGTGATCCGGGCGATACGCTGGGGTGGGACCGGCAGAGGACGCTGCGAGAATTTCCGTTCGGAGCCCGGACAAGTGACCACTTCCCGACCCCCGGAGCGACGTCCGGGGCACAGGACGGATCCAGGGCCGGGGGCGACGCTCCGACAGGCAAGAGAGCCGTTGAAATGAATTCAAGCGCCACGCCTGGCGCCAGTCCCACGCCCACCCGCGGGAGTGAACCAGACGGGCGGCGTGACCAGCACAGCAGGCTGAGCCTGGCCGATCGACGGTTGAATCCGGGGCGTCCACGGAAAGTCCACGCTGGCGGCGCTCCGGACACATCGCCCACGAAGAGCGCCGCCGATAGTGCCTCGCCGAGCGAACTCATCACGCCCCGGCTTCTGAACCTCAGAGCCGCAGCCAACTATCTCGGCGTTTCGCCCTGGACAATCCGGGATCTCGAGGCCAAAAGGATCCTGAAACGCGTCACCGTGCCTCTCCCGGGCGGCACGGAACTGCGAAAGCTGCTCTTCGACAAGGTGGAGCTCGACCGTCTCATCGAGGCCTGGAAGACCTGAGGGAAACAAGCCTTGACCCCATAGAGCGTCCGGCGCATCGTTCCCCTGTGCAGCTTCGGACTGACGAACATCGGGCGATCTTCAGGACGTCCACGTATCTCGACCCTGAACTCGACAAGGCCGCTCGATGCAGCCGCGCCCAGTACCGAACCCGCACGGGCGGCGGGAGAAGGGAGTCGATGATGGGGTCCTTGTACAAACAGAAGTCTAGGGATGGCACACCGGGACGCGTGTGGTGGGCGAAGTACTACGTGAACGGCCGCGCCATGCGCGAGAGCACCGGCACCAAGAAGGAGGTCGAGGCGAAGCGCTTCCTCAGGCTGCGCGAGGGCGCCGTTGCTGCAGGGGCGCCGATCACGCCGCGGATTGACCGCATCCTTTACGACGAGGTAGCGGCCGATCTCCGGGCACACTACCAGGCGACGGGCCGGTGGAAGAACCTGGGCGAGCTGGAGCGTGGGCTTACGTACCTCGACCGCTTCTTTCGCGGTCGTCGCGCCACGAGCATCACGCCCGATCTCGCCCTGCGCTACATCACCGAGCGGCAGGCGACGAAGACGCATCTGGGAGGTTTCACGTCGAACGCAACGATCAACCGCGAGCTCGCCCTCCTCCGTCGGATGCTACGGCTCGCGGCTCGGCACGGGAAGGTTCTGAGAGTCCCGCCGTTCGAGCTGCTCAAAGAGGCGCCGCCGCGCGCCGGCTTCTTCGAGGCGGATCGCTATGAAGGCGTCCGCCGCCACCTCCCAGAAGATCTCCGGGTCGCTGTCGCATTCGCGTACACGTACGGCTGGCGGATGCGCTCCGAGGTCCTGACGCTGGAGCGGCGGCACGTGGATCTCAGGGCGGGCACGGTTCGCCTTGATCCGGGATCGACGAAGAACTCGGAAGGCCGGATCGTTTACCTTACTCCGGAACTCAAGACGCTCCTCGCAGAGCAACTGGACCGTGTACATCGCCTCGGCCGACGCCTCGGGCGTGTCGTCCCGTATGTGTTCCCGAACATGTCGAGGCGGTACGCAGGCTGTCGGCGCGGCGATTTCCGCAAGGCTTGGGCGACAGCCTGCCGAAAGGCCGGGTGCCCCGGCATGCTCAAGCACGACTTTCGGCGTACCGCGGTGCGGAATCTTGAACGCGCCGGCGTGCCGCGGTCGGTCGCTATGAAGATCACCGGTCACAAGACCGAGAGCGTGTACCGCCGCTACGCGATCGTCAGTGACGCCGACCTCCAAGAGGCCGTCCGCCGGCTCACGGGCATAACCACGGGCATAACAGCGCGCTCGGACGTTGCCCCTGCTCCGTAACCCTGTAGAATCATGGACACGAGCCGTTAGCTCAGTCGGTAGAGCACCTGACTTTTAATCAGGGGGTCCAGGGTTCGAATCCCTGACGGCTCACCAAGTTTGACGGGCACTTCGAGAGCATTGGGACCGCCTGATTCGCTACAATCAGTGGGCCCCCGTTCTCCCTTCGACGGCCTTCCATTGTTGACGGGCACTTCGGAGATAGCGCCAGTGCCCAACACGGGTTTTTGCTACCATTCGTGCTACCACTTCGGTCGTCGCTTCGTCTAACCCAGTGCGTTGCCTCATCGTCTTTGGTCGCGCGGCCGTTCACGCGAATGAGGCACGTAGTCGATTCCTGAGCACCTTCCATTCGACCTCTGCGTTCGGCACCGCTGGTCCGCCGTGGAGGACCCAGGCCCGCAGTAGGGGATCGACGATTCGCGGTCCATCTGTCCCTCGCCGACGTCTACTACCCGGCGATGCTCGCCGGGCGTGCGGGCGCAGGCTGGCTCGCGACGGTCGGGGCGCTGTTCACTCTCGGCCGGTAGAGCCACGGCCGCTTGCGGGAGTGGCGCCCTCCATCTCGGTGACCGTGGCGGTGCGCACTGTGCCGGTAGAGCCGGCGGTTTCTTTTTCGGGACATTCGTCCGAAACGCGGGCACTCCCGGTGTAGCGGAGCGTACGTTCTTGGTGGAAAGAATCGATGTCCCGTACATACTCAAAATTAAGAATGGTAATAGCGAAGGTGGAAAGCGAGCCAGCAGTGCGCTGGTCAAGCTTAACGGAGTCGTGGTTGCAGGCGCCGAGCAGTTGAATCAGCAGGTAGCAGAAATCGTCATTACGGTTCGGCTAGAGAGCGCGAACGTAGGTGCACCCTGAGGATCGCTTTTAATCAGGGGGTCCAGGGTTCGAATCCCTGACGGCTCACCATTTCAAGCACTTTCAGATCATCGATCGCTACATCCTCGAAGTGGTGCCAAAGTGGTGCCATGAATTCTCGTTCATCTCCTTGCGGGCGGATCAGATTACCGAGCCGCTTGTCTACGAGGTGGAACTCGTGTTCAGCTTCAAAGGCATTCGGCGCGTCGAGGTGCCGCCCGAGCGCATCCGCCCAGTATGAGGCCCGCTCATACCGCCACTGGCCCTGCTGCGGTGAGTTGCGTGATTATGTGAGCGTGCAAGCGCGCCGCAACTGGAGAGTGCCATGAAACTCAGTGGGGCGATTCGGTTGGGGGCAATGATGAAGCCCCAAGCGTTTCGAGCCTTCGTCACGGACGACGGCGCGTGTGCTCTCGGCGCAGCCCTGCTCGCGGTCGGAGCCGCGTCCCAGCCGCACTCGCACGCGGTGCTCGATCGCTGGCCTTGGGCGCTCACCGTGAGCGCGAACTGTCCGAGCTGTGGCCGCTCTTGCCCGATTTTTGGGGTTATCACGCATCTCAACGACAATCACCGCTGGACTCGGGAGCAGATCGCGAGGTGGGTCGCCGGGATCGAGCGACGGTGAGACCGAGCCCGAGCTGCTCCGCGGCGTATGGCGTCTTGCGGCTGCCCCGGCGCCTAGCCCGAGCAGCAGCCGGCCGCCTGACACCTGCTGGAGCGTGGCCGCCATGTTGGCCAGAAGTCCCGGATGGCGATTCGACACGTTGAGCACGAACGGGCCGAGCGCGACCCGCCGCGTGGCCTCGGCGAGCGTGGTCAGCGTCGTCCAGGCCTCGGGCACGCCCGCGGGTGATCCGCCCCGCGGATCACCCAGATGGTCCCACGTCCAGAGCCCGTCGAACCCCGCCTCCTCGGCGGCGATGGCAGCCGCCCGCAGGTCGGCATAGCGCGCACCCATCGGGATGAGCAGCTTCATCGGCCGCCCCTCGGCGCAGACCGCGGGCTTAGTTCACGCGGCGCTCGCTGCCCTTGTAGTGGCGGTGTCAGGACCTGCGCCGGGCTCCGCTGGCGGTCGCAGGGACGCTTACACGGGACCCTCAGGCGCGGGCTGCTTGCCGCTGTGGCGGAGGCTTCTGGGGTTCCCTCGTACCGCGAACCCCTCCCGCGGTACCCGTGGGAAGTCTATCATTGCCCGAGATGGAAGCTCTCCAAGGGGCCGCCGTGCGCGTGACGCCCGAGCGCGGGCGCGCCGACGAATGGGCGGTCGTGCTCGCCGCCACGGGCATTCCGCACAGGCTGCGACGCCGGCCGGACGGCTGGGCGCTCATCGTCGCGCCGCTCGACGCGCGCGCAGCTCTCGACGCCCTCGACGGCTACGACCGGGAGAAGCAAGACGAGAGCGCCGACACGGTCGCCGACGTCGTCACTCCCGTGGGCGGCACGACGGTCCTCGGCGCTGCCGTCGCTCTCCTGCTGATCCGATTGCCGGGGCGCCCCCGCAAGGCGTGGAGCAGGCCGCGGGCGCCACCCTCGCGAAAGCGCTTCTTCAGCCGCCTAAACTGCCGCACGCTCAGCCGCAACGCTCTCGCTCCTTGGGCGTTCGTGATGCGTCCGGCCAGCGCGGCCTTGAGCAACCCGGCCCGCGGAACTTCCTTTCTGCTCATCATGAAAGTCTCCATGAGGGGACACTTCCATCGAACAGATAGGGAGGACAGTTCTATTTAGCAGCAGCAACCGGGAGCCACTTGACGCAGCGCCTGTTTGGGAAGATCCTCGGGCGGAACGAGCGACTCGCGTGGCATCCGACGGGATACGGCGGACCGTACAGGGATCGGCGGGAATGGGCAGCGGGAAGCGACTCGGCGGCGGTGTCTCTCGACGCCTCGGTCGGTGTGACCTAACCCGGAAGCACCGGTCACACAAGCCCCAGGGCCATATCGGAAATCCCGGTTCAGGAGGTTTTGTCAATGAAGCCTGAGACTGAAGCGAAGATTAAGTATGGAGTTTGGGGCCTTATTTGTGGGGCAGTCATCGCAATGATCATTGGCTTTGCGTGGGGTGGCTGGACAACCTCCAGCACGACCCAAACGATGACCAAAGAGGCGCTCTTGGCGAGTCAGGCGGCGATCTGCGTCGCCCAATTTATGAAGCAACCGAAGCATGAAGAGAAACTTAAAGCACTCGGGGAAGTAAGTAGCTGGCAGAGAGCTGAAGTCATTGAAAAAGGTGGCTGGGATAAGATGCCCGGGCAAGAAAAAGCTGGCTATGCTGTAGCCCGAGCATGCGCCGATGGGCTTGAACTTCTTATCAAGAAATGAGATTGGTACGTGCGCTTGAGCTTTGCCATCATCGAGACGAGCGACGATCGCTCCCACTGCGCCGTTCCTTTTTCAGATCAGCTTCGCGGCGGCGGCGCGCGAGACGTCGGAGTCGTTGAACCGCGCGATTGGTTTTCGAGTGTGTGTGTCGCCATAGAACCTACCCCCTGATCGAGATGCCACCACGCGCATCGAAGATTTGCCATATCCAGCCCGCGAATATCGAGGATGGCACCTACGTCATCCAGCTCGCCCTGCCGGGCGTGGATCCGAAGAATGTCGAGGTTCCTTGATGGACAACGTCCTCACCGTCAAGGGCGAGCGTCAGGCCGACCCCACGACAGCGCGGGCAAGGACTATTTCGTCCGTGAGGTCGCGTACGGCGCGTTCCACCGGAGCTTCGCCCTCCCCGAGGGCGTCGACGCCACCCATGTGGAGGCGAAGTTCACGAACGGCATGCTCGAGGTGAGGGTCCCCGCGCCGCGAGCCGCGACGCCGAGGATGATCGAAGTCAAGGCCGCCTGATCGGGCGGAACCGGGGCCGTGCCGGTGCCGACCGGCACGCGCCCCGGACTTCGCCCTCGTCACACGACCTCGGGTCTAGACCTGAAAATCCAGCTGTTCCACCGAGCGCTGACGTTCTCCTCAGAATCCACTCCTTCGCATGCACGTCCGGTAGGCCGCCTGATACGCGGCATCGGTGATCCCTTCCGCCGCCATACCGACAAGCTGAGGATCCGAGGATGCGCTGCCCTGCCGGGCCGCTTCCACGCGCATGTGATCCTTTGTCGTCGGGGTGGCAGTTCCCGCCTTCATGGCGGCCGGCGCGTCCGCATTGCAGGCGGCGAAATTGGCCTCCGTCGGCGTCTCGGCATACACGGTAGCCGCCGCGGCGGTGAGATTCGTCACAACAACGGTGGCGACAAGAAGACTCCTAGCCTTTAGCATGTAGCACCTCTCTCTTGCCGGTGGAGCGTCAGTTCAGCCGAGCGCGCAGGCGATGAAGCATCTTTGCCGTGTGGCGGTCGCCCGGTGCCAGCCGCACGGCGCCTTCGAACTCATGAAGGGCCTCCCACCAGCGCCCCTGCCGGAGATAAATCTGCCCCAAGTTCATGAAGGGGAACTGCCGCGGTTCGTAGCGTTTGGCCTGCTTGGCCTTTTCAAGCCACGGGATCGACTCGTCCAGCTTGTCCCGCTGCATTAGGTAGACCCCGATGTCGTTATACGGATTGCCGAACTCGGGGTCGATCTCGATCGCCCGGAGACACTCTTCGGTGGCCTCCTCCAATCGGCCCTGGAAGCTCAGGGTCCATCCCAAGAAGGTATGCGCCTCGGCCGTGGGATGTGCCTCGATGGAGCGCTGGTAGCGCTCGATCGCGCGGTCCAGCTCTCCCTCCATCTGGTAGCGGTAGGCCTCCTGCCAGAGCTTCGTCGCCTGCCTCAGAGTCTGTCGTTCTTCCATTTCGCCGGCCCCCCGTCACCCGCTAGGCTGGAGCCATTGCCCCGTTGCCAGGTCATCGGTTGCCTCTGTTCTCCCAATGCGGTGACGAAACTTGATCCCAGTTCCAACAGCCTTAGCCTTGAAGGCTCGGGGAGCATCAGTGAGCTGCCCATGCCCAAAGGACGACCCTCAAGGCTCCGAGCCTGGGTTGGGGGTGACTCGACTCCCACCGCCGCGGCCACGATAGTCACCCCTGTCCATCTCGACATCGTCGTCTCCCTGCCAAAACGCTGATCGTCGGCGTTCGTCGTCACGTGTGTCTGGCATCGAGCCCCTTCGCTCCGGCTCGGCTTGTCACTGGCTCGCTCTCCTCAGGTCCTGCGCCTCTGCGGCCCCCGGCCGCTCAGCCCCCGCGGAGGTCCAGACCGGACATTGGTCAGTTCCCCCTCAGCCCTGCTCGACGTACCGCGCTCCGCTGGAGGCGAACCGCTTTGGCCTGGTCCTCAATGTTCGCGAGGAGGACCGGGCGATCCTCCTGCTTCAGCCCCATCTCGATGAGGGCCCGGAGAACAATCTGGAGGCTCACCGGGAGCTTGAGCGCGGCCGTCGCCTTCCCCGCCAAGACCCGAGCCTGGTCCAGGACGTCCTGCGTGAGAATGAGGAGGACTTTCGTTCTATTCATAAACGTCGCCATCTCCTGCCGGCCCAGCTGACTCCTGACCGGACGCCCACGCCTGCCGTCTAGTATTTGTATATTTTTTAGTTGATATATAATTTATATCGTGATATCTCCTAAGTCAAGCGAGATCGCGGGGCGCAAGGCCGGAGCGCCCGGTCAAGGAGGACAGTCATGCATTTCGAAATGTTCGGTGGGGCGGTTGTCGTCGGAATGATGACCGGCTGGCTGGCCGGGATCGCTATGAAGGGCGGAGGGTACGGGCTGCTCTGGGACATCATCTTCGGGCTCAGCGGGAGCGTCGTGGGGAGCTGGATCTTCCAAACCCTGGGGGCGCCGGAGGCGGGTTGGGGCGGGACAGGTATTGCCGCGTTCGTCGGGGCGGCCCTCATGATCACGCTCCAGCGCAAGATCTGGCCCGCGCAGGTCGC
>WNEY01014223.1_pt1 | contig 10591 bp, 9 predicted proteins | sample 5400531 | NCBI WGS metagenome assembly WNEY01 (sample SAMN13153338, study PRJNA577476) | soil metagenome | isolation source: 200 cm saprolite under Douglas fir tree site 1 | place: USA:California | collected 2015-04-18
TCCCCCGCTCGGCAATTCCCGACAAGGTCAGCGAGCGCAAGGCGGAGCCGCTCGTCGCCGAACGGCTTCACAAGAATCCATCGCTCGACGTCATCGAGCAGGCGTACATCACGTGGGTGCTTCAGAGTGAAGGCGGGAACAAGACCCGCGCCGCCGAGGTGCTCGGGATCGATCCGTCGACGCTGTATCGGAAGCTGAGTCGCTACGAGGGCTCATCGCCGGTAGCGGAGCCAGATAGAAATCCAACCGACTGATCCCGTTGGCGCGGAGACACTGGAGTGTCTCGCCGGCGCGGTGCGCTACAACGCCTGGATGTTCGATCGGATCCGTGCCTGGATCGGATCGCAGGTGTTGGAGATCGGCTCGGGGATCGGCAACCTCTCGGCGTTCCTCGTCGACCGCGAGCGCCTCGTACTGACGGATACGCGGGAGGAATACCTGGCCCGGCTCCGCACGCGATTCGCGAATCACTCGAACATCTCGGTGGCGCATCTCTATTTGCCGCACGACGACCGCGCCGTCAGCGGCCAGCGCTTCGATACGATCATCTGCCTCAATGTGCTGGAGCACGTGGAGGACGACATCACGTCGCTCGCCGCGGTCCGCAAGCTGCTCGAACCGAAGGGTCGGCTGGTTCTCCTCGTTCCGGCCTTGCCCGCGCTGTACGGCTCGATCGATCGCGCTCTCGGTCATCATCGCCGCTACACCCGCGACAAGCTAATCGCGAAGCTCGAACGAACCGGGTTCCGGCTGGCGCACATCGAGTATTTCAACCTTGCCGGCATTCCCGGTTGGTGGTGGGCCGGCCGAGTGCTCCACCGGCAGACGATTCCCGCGGGCTCCCTCAAGCTCTACGACACGCTGGTGCCGCTCTTCCGGCTCGAGCGTCTGATCCCCTGGCGCGTGGGACAGTCGCTGATCGCGGTCGGTGAGGCTGCCTGATGAGTCCAGATCGGGCCACACGCAATCTGTTGCTCTCCGTGGTTGTGCCGGCGTTTAACGAAGCCGGCACCGTAGAGATGGCCCTGCGGCGCGTGCGCGCCGTGCCGCTGCGCGTCGAGATCATCGTCGTCAACGACGCCTCGACCGATGGCACCCGCGAAGTTCTCGAGAAGCTGTCGCAAGATGGTCTAATCGATCGTGTGATTCATCACGCCATCAATCGAGGGAAGGGTGCCGCCGTCCGCAGCGGCATCGCGGCCGCCACCGGGGACGCCGTCGTGGTTCAGGATGCCGATCTCGAGTACGACCCTGCGGATCTGCCGGCGCTCGTCGGGCCGATCGGCGCAGGCAAGGCGGACGCGGTGTACGGGTCGCGCTTTCAAGGAGGCCCACGTCGCGTTCTCTACTTCTGGCACTATGTCGGGAACCGCCTGCTGACGCTCTTGTCGAACATGTTCACGAACCTGAACCTCACGGACCTCGAGACCTGCTATAAGCTGGTTCGCAGAGATCTGCTTCAACGGCTGCCGCTGTCGTCCAACCGCTTCGGATTCGAAGTGGAAATCACGGCGCGGTTGGCGCAGGCGCGCGCACGAATTTGGGAGATGCCGATCTCGTACAGCGGCCGGACCTATGCGGAGGGGAAAAAGATCACGTGGCGCGACGGTTTTGCCGCGTTGTTCCACATCCTGCGTTATAACCTGCTCGTCCCGCGCAACGCCCGAGATTGGCGCTTACCCGAGAAGTAAAGGCGGGGCTCGTCGTCGCGGCGGTGACGTTGGCCGTCGGTATCCTCACGCTGAACCGGACGCTCGTCGGCGTTTTCTACGACGACGGACTGTATGCCGGGCTGGCAACAGCTCTCGCCCGTGGATACGGGTACGTCCATCCCAATCTCCCCGGCATGCCGGCCGCCGTCCACTATCCGCCGCTCTATCCGGTGATCCTCGCACCGCTCTTTGGCTTGTTCTCGGTCGGTGGCGCGGCGCTGTCCGCGAAAGTTCTCAACGCCTTGCTGGCTGCCGGCGCGGCCGGATTGATCGCGTGGCATGCGTCCCGAACCGCGATGCTTGGCCTGACCAAGTTCTGGTTTGTGCCGGCGATCGTGCTCGCAGCCGCGCTCGCGATTCCAGTCCTGGCGACGCAAGGCGTGCTCTTCGCCGAGCCGTTGTTCGCGGTGCTCCTCGCGCTTGCGATTGTGGCCGCCGACCGCGGCGCGTCTCCGTGGATCGTTGCAGCCGCAGCGGCGCTGGCCTTGCTTACGCGGTCGATCGGCGCAGCGATCGTCGCGGGCACGGCCGGTTTTCTGCTGGCTCGCCGCGTGCCAATGCGGTCGTTGCTGCCCCTAGTGCTGCCGCCGCTCGGCGTGATGCTCGCGTGGGGCATGTGGGTCGCTACGCACCAGCGACAGATCGATCCAGCGCTGGCGCTGGGCTACGGTAGTTATCTCGCCCCAGTCCGCCACGCCGGGCTCAGCGCGGTCGCGGTCAACGTCCCCGACATTTCCCGGCCACTGGAAGCGTTGACACTCGGCTGGATCCCGGTGCGCTGGATTTACGACATTCTCGCGACCATCGCCCTGGGTATCGGTCTATACGGCCTCGCATTGCTCTCGCGTCGGTCGGCGATGGGCTTCACGTTGATTTTCTATCTGCTGATTCTCGCGGTGTGGCCGTATCCGCCGGACCGCTTTCTGTGGGCGGTGCTGCCCTGGCTTGCACTGGCGTGGGCGGCCGGCGCGCTCGAGCTCTGGCGCCGCTGGCCGCGACTACGGATCCCGGTCGGATTGCTCGCGGCGATTGTGATTGGTGGCTACGCGACCTACGAGATCCGCGGATTTGCGGGCCGCTGGTGGGACGCCCAGGCGCGCGCCATCTCCACGAACTTTGCCGAGCTGTTGCCGGTTGTCGCGAATTTGCCGTCTTCGGCGGTCATTGCCAGCGACGACGAGGCGCTCGTGTGGCTCTATACCCGGCGCCAATCGGTACCACTCTATCTCGAGAGTTACCACGGGCGTGATTTCATTCAGCCCACGCCCACCGAGCACCGGGCCTACTTGGAGCGGATGGGCGTGACTCATATTCTGCTCGCGAGTGCGAGCTCTCCATCCGCCGTCCAGCTCCGCAGTCTCATCGGCGCCTATCCAGCGTGGCTGACCGGATTGTATCGCTGGTCTGACGGCCGCTGGCTGTTCGCCGTGAACCGTGGACACTAGGGACCGCCGGCTCTACCTCGCGGTCGCTGTGTGTGCGCTCGTTCCACATCTGCCGGCATTGTGGAATCGGTTCGCCATGGACGACCTCTACATCATCGTCTGGAATCCGCTCGTCCACTCGATTCAAGGCGTGTGGCGCAGCTTGGCGGCACCCTATTGGCCACCAGATCTTGGCGGCCAGATGTATCGTCCACTTCCCCTCGCGAGCTTCGCGATGACCTGGACCATCGCCGGCGCTCATCCTGTGCTCTTTCATGTGATGAATCTGCTTTGGCACGCGGCTGTGGCAGTTGCGGTCGCGGCGATGGCGCGACGTCTCGCCGACGTGACTGTGGCATTCGTTGCGGGATTGATGTTCGCCGTGCATCCGGTCCACGTGGAGGCGATCGCGAACGTGATCGGCCTCGGCGAGCTCATGGCGGCGGCCGGCGTCTGCCTGGCGGTGTACGCTGCCGTCGTTCGGCAAGATGTCGTGTGGAGTGGCCTGGCGCTCCTGCTCGGCCTCCTGAGCAAGGAAAATGCGGTGGTTGCACCGGCCTTGATCGTTTGGGCCTGGATCGTGGGACCTCGGCCGCTGCCACGACGGATGGTTGCATTCGCCATGAGTTGGCTGATCATCGGAGGCGCGTATCTCGCCGTGCGCGGGATCGTCCTTCACCCGTACGCCAGACTGCACGCGATCGCTCCCGTGTTTCTCGGAGAGAGCTTCTTCGCTGGAAGACTTACGGCGGTGGCGGCTCTCGCCGACGTAACCCGACTACTCGTTCTGCCCCTGACGTTGCGTGTCGACTACTCGCCCGCGGAGCGGACGATCGTCCAATCGATGCTGGACGGGCGATTCGCGATCGGATTGGCGTGCCTCGCGCTTTGGGCCTTTCTGCTGGTGTGGTCCTGGAGACGTGGCCGGCGAGTCGAAGCGTTCGGCCTCGGATGGATTGCGATCGCGTTCCTTCCCGTGTCCAATCTGTTGTTCTCAACGGGCGTGCTCCTGGCCGAGCGAACGCTGTATTTACCGTCGGTGGGCTTGGCTCTCGCGGCGGGTGCGGCGCTGGCGCGGCTTCCCCCACCGCGTCTGCGCATCGTTGTGGCGCTGCTCGTTCTCGCCGGTGGTATTCGGTCAGCGTTCCGAACGCTCGTCTGGCGCGACGATCTAGCCGTCACCAAAAGTATCCTGATGGATTCGCCCGAGTCCTACCGCGGCCCGGCCCGCATGGCGGGGATCTACCAGGGCCATCGTGAACCGGATCGCGCGCTCGCGGCACTCCAGATCGCGGCGCGGACGTACGACCGCGATCCGACGTTGTTCATCGCCGGCGCTGACGCGGCGTTCACACTCGGCCGGCCACGCCTCGCCGACTCGCTGCTGGCTCGCGCCGAACAGTTGTGCTACCACTGTGCCGGCTACTATCGCACCCAGGCGCTTGCGGCGCGCTCTCGTGGCGATTCGAGCGTCGCGGATTCTCTCCTCGCTCGAGAGCCATGAAGCGCGAGCTGCTTCTCGTATTCGTCGCGGCGCTCGCGCTGTACTTGCCGGCCGCCGGTTACGGGTTTGTACAGGACGATCGCGCCATCATCGTGTCGAATCCCGCGGCCCATTCGATTCCAGCGGCGCTTGCCGCGTTCGACGATCCATACTGGCCACGCGGCTCGGGTGCGGGCCTGTATCGACCACTTACGATTCTGAGCTATGCCGTGGATTGGACCGTCTCGGATGGCAGCCCCGGATGGTTTCACGTCATGAACGCCTTGTGGCACGGCCTCGCAACGGTGCTGCTGACTGTCATCCTCATGCGTTGGCTTCCCACGCTGGCCGCCCTCGGAGCGGGACTGCTCTTCGCCTGGCATCCTGTCCATGTCGAAGCGGTGGCGAGCCTCGTCGGTCGCGCGGAGCTGCTGGCGGCCGTGGGAATCTTCGGCGCGGTCCTAGCCGCCCGCCGAGAGCAGTGGGCGGTTTCTGTACTCTGTGCGGTGGCTGCAATGCTCAGCAAAGAGCACGGTGTCATTGCTCCTGTCGTCATACTGTTCGATAACTGGCTTCAAGGTTCCGAAGCACGTCGGCTTCCGATCGGCTTCCTGGTTGCACTCGGCGCCAGCACGGTGGGATTTCTCGCGGCTTGGTTCGTGATCGGGGTGGCGGGCGCCCACGATGCCGCGGTGGTCTTCTATGGGAGGAGCACGCTCGGTCGCCTCGCAGTTGCTCTTCCTGCCGTGGCACGCGCGGCCGAACTACTTGTCTGGCCCGTTTCCCTGTCGTCCGATTACAGCCCTCAAGTCATTCCCGCCCGCGAAGCATTCTCGGCGGCGGCGGCGTTGGGAATCGTCATCGCAATCGGGCTTGCCGTGTTGATTGTCTGGTCGCGTCGTCGCGCACCAGTGATTGCGTTCACGGCGGTACTCGCGGTGCTTTCGTATTTACCGACCGCCAATCTCTTGTTTCCATCTGGAGTAGTTCTCGCGGAGCGCAATCTCTATCTTGCGGTGGCGTTGCCGGCGGCGTTCGCGGGCACAGGCTTAGCGTGGCTCGGTGCGCACCGAGGACTGCGGGCTGTTGCTGCGGCGCTCGCGGTGGTCGCCGTCGCGTGCGGGACGCGATCCTTGCTGCGACTGCCGGCGTGGCGTGACAATCGTTCGCAGCTCCTCACTTTGCTTACTGAACATCCGGAGTCCTATCGCGGGCACGCCTCGGCGGCCGCCGTGCTGGCCGGTCGTCACGATACCGCGGGCGCGCGCCGCGAATACCAGACCGCCGACTCGCTGTATGCTGGAGATCCCTACCTCGAGGCCGGGCACGCGATTTATCTGATCGGGCTCGGCGACACCGCGGGCGCCCGCGCATTGATCGCTCGCGCTCGTTCGTCCGAACGCGCGGAGCGCCTTGTGTGGCGCGCGCAGTTTCTGCTTTTGCTGGCGCGACACGACCGACCGGGAGCCGCCGCCGTGGCCGATTCGGCGAGACAGCGCTATTCAGAGGATACACCCTGGTATCGCATGCACTTTCATTGATTTAAACAATGACAGAGTCGTTGCGTCCGGCGTGCCGACTTGCAAAAAGCGCGACCTGCCAATGCTTTTGAGGGGGAGACTCCGCAACCGTCCGAATAATGTAAATTATTGGCCGATAGCGATTTGCAATATCAAACTCGCTCGAAGGCACGATTCGTGCCGATTCGCCGGACGGCACACTATCGTTTGCTGTTTCGATCTTACAGGGGGAGGTTGTCCAGATGAATCGCAAGGGTTTCACTCTGATCGAGCTTCTGATCGTGGTCGTGATCATCGGCATTTTGGCCGCGATCGCGATTCCGAAGTTCGCCAACACGAAGGAAAAAGCCTATCTGGCGTCCATGAAGTCGGATCTGCGGAACCTCATCACCGCTGAAGAGGCCTACTTCGCCGACTCGGTGAAGTACGCACACCACGACGCCGAAGACCTGCGCGATCTACGTTGGTTCGACCGCGCTGGCCCCGGCAACGAAGGAAGGCGCGCCAGCCTGCCAATAAGGGAGCCCTGGTTTGACAAAGCAAGGACGGCGGAGAGCGATCCCCGCCGTTCTTTTTTCTAGGCATCCGGCCAGCAAGTTGCAAAACACCACGGTTCCTACCACTTTAGTGGGATAGAACATCCCCTAGGTGGCAATGGCTAAGTTATTGATTTATAGGGATTTATGTCGTAAGATTCAATCAAAGGCATGATTCCTGCCACTGGTGCTGTCGGAATAATAGATCGGCGTTATCGCAGTCTACACAACCGGGGGGGATACCGATGAACCGCAAGGGTTTCACATTGATTGAGCTTCTGATCGTGGTCGTGATCATCGGCATTTTGGCCGCGATCGCGATTCCGAAGTTCGCCAACACGAAGGAAAAAGCCTATCTGGCGTCCATGAAGTCGGATCTGCGGAACCTCATCACCGCTGAAGAGGCCGGCCCGACGATCGCGCTGACCGCCGATGGTTGGACGGCTAGGGTCAGCCACACCACGACGCCGAAGACCTGCGCGATCTACGTTGGTTCGACCGCGCTGGCCCCGGCAACGAAGGAAGGCGCGCCAGCCTGCCAATAAGGGAGCCCTGGTTTGACAAAGCAAGGACGGCGGGGAGCGATCCCCGCCGTTCCTTTTTTGGGCAATAATAGAGCGCTATGGACCTACGCCAGCTGCGGTACTTCGTCGCCGTCGCCGAGGAGCTGCACTTCACGCGGGCGGCCCGTCGCGCTCGTATCACTCAGCCCACACTGAGCCAGCAAGTGCGTCTGCTCGAGAAGGAGCTGGGCGTCACGCTCTTCAGGCGCACGAAACGCCGCGTCGAGCTGACGCATCCCGGCCGCATCTTCCTGCGGGAAGCGCAGCGCCTGCTGGCTGGGGCCGCCGACGCGGTCCAAGCAGCGAAATCCGCCGAGGCAGGCCAGCTGGGACGGCTGGTTGTGGTTTGCGGACCGACAACGGCCTACGCCGGCCTCCTCGGGATGCTGCAACTCTACCGCCGACTGTCGCCGCAGGTCGATATCCGTCTACTCGAGTCGCCGGTCCGCGATGCCGTTGTCACGGTCGAGCAGGGCAACGCCGATGTTGGTCTCGTGGTACCCTACTTCGAGTCCTCGCTTCTGGCTCGCGAGACCGTCATGGAGTTGCCACTGCTTGCCGCTTTGCCGAAATCCCATCCACTTGCCTCGGCCAACACCATATCCCTCAAGCAGCTCTCTGGGGATCCATTCGTCTTGTTTGGGCAGCGGAGGGGATCCGGCTTCTACGAGCGCATCTTGAGCATCTGCCAAGCCTGCGGCTTCTCGCCGCAGGTGCTCGAAGAAATGGAGCACATTCATACATTGCTGTATCTGGTCGGCGCCGGCTACGGCGTGTCGCTCGTACCCGCGACGCTGGAGCCGGTAAAGCGGCCTGAGGTCTCGCTCGTGCCGTTACAGGAGTCATCGGCGACCATCGAGCTCGCGATGATATGGCGGATGGACCAAGGGTCAGCAGTGTTGCACAGCTTTCTCGATACGGTGCGCGCTTGGTGCAAGGAGAGGCCCTGATGGGGGCGGGGGCCTCCAAACCGGCACTGCGTGCCGAGCTTCTCTTCTATCTCACCTTTCTGGTCGCATTCGCGCTTCTCGTCGGCGTAGCGACATCGTTGCTCGCGCTCGCCATCGCGCCCGATCGCGGCGTGGCGATCATCGTCATCCTGGTCGCTCTCGAGGTCGCCATCTTCGTCCTCTACGGGCACTCGCTCGTTACCCGCCTGGTCCTCCGTCCTTTGGATCGCGTAATGGAGACAGCGGATGCCGTCGCCGACGGCGACCTCGGCGCGCGGGCGCCCGACGCTGCCACACGCGACTTCGCCACGCTCGCTCAACGCCTGAACCGGATGACCGATCGCCTCCTCGATGCCCAGAGCCAGCTCGTGCGCTCGGAAAAGCTCGCCAGCATCGGCCGGCTCGCGGCCGGCGTGGCGCATGAAGTCGGCAACCCGCTCGGCGCGATCGTGACCTACCTGGAGGTCCTACGCCGTCGCGGCGCGGATCAGGAGGTCACTGCTGGCATCGCGCGCGAAGTCGAACGCGTCGACAAGATCGTTCGCAGTCTCCTGGATTACGCCCGGCCGCAGGAAGATCCGCTCGCCCCCGTCGATACCGCGCAGGTTGTGCGGGGGGCGTTCGAGCTGCTGCGGGCGCAAGGCGCATTCCGGCGGTTGCATGTGGAGCTGGATGTTGGGTCTGACGTACCGATGGTGTTGGGCCGCGCCCACGTACTCGAGCAGGCGCTTGTCAACCTTCTCCTCAACGCCATCGATGCCACGCCACCGGACGGAGCCATCGTCATCGGCGCGCGACGCTGGGCCTACGAGCCCGGTCAGGCGATTCCCAAACGCGCTGATGATCCCGGCTATGCTCGCTTCCCACGCACTTCGGAGCGCCGGCCGGCTCGAATTGAATTCTCAGCGGGCCAACCCGGCGCCCTTTTGTTCGTGGCGGATTCCGGCTCAGGCGTGCCACCGGCGGACCGCGAAAAGATTTTCGAGCCATTCTACACAACCAAGGAGCCAGGCCACGGCACCGGCCTCGGCCTAGCGATCGTCGCGCGCTCGGTGCACGAAATGGGTGGCGTGGTCTGGGTGGACGGCGCACGTGAGGGCGGGGCGGCGTTCAAGCTGTTCTTCCCCATCGTTCCGGGCTCATGAAGAGAGTTCTCATTGTCGATGACGAACCTGGTCTGCGTCAGAGCCTCGGTCTGCTGCTGACGGATGCCGGGTATTCGGTCGTCGCGGAGCAGACGGGACGCCGCGCGCTCGAGCGCGCCGCGACGGAGACGTTCGATCTGGTGTTGTGCGACGTACGCATGCCGGAAATGGACGGTCTGACGTTCCTCCGCCAGTATCGAAAGGGCGGTGGAAACGCCCTCGTCATTGTCATGAGCGCATACGGCGGCGAGGACGCCGCGATCGCGGCCATGAAAGAGGGCGCCTACGACTACCTGCCGAAGCCGTTTCGGCCCGATGAAGTGGTCTTGACGCTGCGCAAGGCGGAGGAACGGGAACGGCTGCGGGAAGAAGTGGCAGGCCTCAAGGCGCAGTTGTCCGCCGGTCCCGCCGAGCGCGGCCTGATCGCCGAGAGCGGCGCCATGCGCCAGGCGCTGGGCTTGGTGGCGCGCGTTGCCGAGCACAATACGACCGTGCTCATCACCGGTGAAAGCGGCACCGGGAAGGAAGTCATCGCGCGCGCGATCCATCGGGCGAGCCCGCGAGCGAACCGCGCGTTCGTCGGCATCAACTGTGCCGCGATTCCGGAGAACCTCCTCGAGTCCGAGCTCTTCGGTCACGTCCGCGGCGCATTCACGGGCGCGAGCGCCGACAAAACGGGACTGTTCGAGCACGCCAATGGCGGCACGATCCTGCTGGACGAAATCGGGGAGCTGCCGGTTGGTCTGCAGGCCAAGCTGCTGCGGGTGCTCCAGGAAGGAGAGATCCGCCGCGTCGGCGATCAGAAAACGCGTAAAGTGGATGCGCGCGTGCTCGCGGCTACGGCCCGGGATCTCGAGGCCGAAGTGAGGGCCGGGCGGTTTCGCGAAGATCTGTTCTACCGCATCAACGTCGTCGCGATCGAGCTGCCGCCGCTCCGCGAGCGGCGGGACGACATCGCACCGCTCGCTCGGCACTTCGTTGCACGATTATCACAACGTTTTGGGCGGCCGCTGTCATTGAGCGATGCGGCACTTACGTGGCTCAAGGAGCAGGAGTGGCCGGGCAACGTTCGCGAGCTTGAGAACGCGATCGAGCGGGCTGCAGTCCTCAGTGAAAAGCCGGTTCTCGAGCCGCAGGACCTTCAGGCCGTTCCCGCTCGCCGCGAAGCGCAGAGGGGGTCAGGGGGTGAGGCGGGCACGCTTGGCGAGGTCGTTGAGCGCGCTGAACGCCAAGCCATTGTCGAGGCCTTGCAGGCGAC
>WNEY01004532.1_pt1 | contig 10590 bp, 11 predicted proteins | sample 5400531 | NCBI WGS metagenome assembly WNEY01 (sample SAMN13153338, study PRJNA577476) | soil metagenome | isolation source: 200 cm saprolite under Douglas fir tree site 1 | place: USA:California | collected 2015-04-18
ATCAAGCCTACTTCGATCTTCCTCCGCTCCGCACGGCGGCTTAACCCCGGCAGAGGCTCCACTTATCGACGCGGAGATTCTGTTCAGACAACCGGGACCAGCTCTTGCATCCGGACAACGGCGCTGCAGCATGAAGGTGGCGCCTTCAGTTCTGTCTCGAATTGCCGCAACAAAGGTTGTTTTGGAACAAAAGTTCCATTTACCAATTGAATGCGTTGTTGAAGGGCTGGGAAACCCAAGGTGACGTGATGACGACCTTACAAGCAGTGTGTTTGGGAGCGATGCTCGCGTGGACACCCTCGCTCGTTGTGTTGGCATTGTTGCTTCGCGAGGCTCCACTAGATGAGCTTGAGCGCGACCCATCCTAAAGCATAGAGCCATCCCAACGTTGCCAACACGATAGCAATGACCAGAACCGCCAGGAATAATCTATGCTTCATTTCATCACGCGCGATCGCCGCTCGTGAGCGACAAGGCCGATTTTTTTATCGCGCAGGCGCGTCGCGGGCCTTGGCCTCAGCCATTCTAACCCGCTCTCGCAGGTCCTGTAGCTCGCGATATTCTTTTTCAAGCGGGCAGAGTAACTCGGTCGGTGCGCGTTGGTTGGTTCGATAATTACTGCTGCCGTAAGATGAATATCTAATCATGAGATCGATATCCTGCTTCAAACAAGACCGTCCGGCCGGAAAATGTTTTGATCGACGGGCTTTGCGACGTTGGGTCTGGGAAAGATCCGGTGCGAGACGCTATCTATTCCGTCGGTGCTCGCAACGAGAGTCGAGTGTTAAGCTTGATGTCCGCGCTGCCGGTTAATGCTGGCACCCCGGCGTCCCCAATGCGTATGCTTTCGCGGTGCAGCGAACACTCGCTCAATGTGCCAATTGAGCGCTCGCAGCACGCCGATGCGCGCCAGGCGCCAGGGATATCAAGGGCGGAGCCCTTGGCTAGTTAGATAGGGAGCAAGTGCGATGCGTTCTGTTCCCGCCTTAGGCCTGTTAGTCACTCTGTCCGCTTCTGCGGATGCCGCCGCGGTGCATCGCTCCAAACCGCCCACGGTACACTTACGCACGCCCCAAAATGTCATCGTTCGTCCCAGCCAAGGTGTGACGGCCCCGGCGGGCTTTGCCGTCCCCGGTTGGACCGACGAAGAGACCCGGCGTTGGTTGGATAACGCTAACCCCTGCACCAGCTGCGGCGGATAGCCCCCGCGCGGCGCCTGCAGATGCGTCTTTTTGCACGGAATTAGTCAATACGAGACCTGGCATCGTTTCGCGGGCGGGAGAAGGTCCGTTCTGAATATTCATCCACTCCGACCGAACAGTAGTCGAACAGCTCATTGCCTTCAAACCAACGAACCTTTTGGAGGGGAGTATGCGGCAAGCACGGAGCACAGTATCTCTCATTGTGCACCGGTCAAAAAAGGTCATGTATGTTCTGGAAGGAACGCTGGCGGAAAGAACGGATCCCAGCACGTTGCCTGCCGCGCGATTTCAGCGGAATTAGATGGCTTGCTGTGGGGCGCGAGCCGCGTCGTAGACGGCGGCGTTCAATGGTGCTCGTTTGAACGAGGTTGCGATGCGCATGCTTCGTCGGATAATCCTGGTGGTCACGACGATCCTGGCGGTCGCACCGGCCACGGCTCCACGCTACGATCCCCGGTATCCGGTTTGCTTCCAGAAGTGGGGGGAGGGCGGCTTCACCGCCATCGACTGCAGCTATACATCATTGGATCAGTGCAGGATGACGGCGTCGGGACGCTCAGCTATGTGCTACGCCAACCCATATTGGCCGCGAGCACATCAGGCATCGCCGGGCGGCGTCCATCGGCGACAAGGCCGCGTCTACTAGGACACGGATGTTGCGAAACCCGCCAAGCGACTGGCCAATGAGGGCCGTCGCTTGGCGTTCTGCAACGAGGCCGGCGGCTGCGTTATGGCTTTTTCCGACAACTCATCGATCTCGGCCACGGCAGCACGGTGGCGGCGCCCATGTGCTGGCCGCTCCAGCGCGCGTGCGCCGCCAGGCAGTCCGAAAATCGCTTTCTCGACAGGCCCATGCACACATCGACGTATGGCAGTGAGCGAAGCTTAACCGCCACGGCATTAGAGTTGTCGGATGGATCGATCGCTGTCTAAGCCAACGTTGAAGCGCGAAACACGCAGGCGTCGTAATCAGTGGGCGTGGGTCGCGCTTTATGCGGGCGCAAGCGGGAGCCCTCTAATTGCTTCAAGGTCAAAAGATTCTTCGGGTAGAGCATGAGTAGGCGTTTGCCGTCGCCACGGGTTTCAGTCTAACGACGCAGCAATCTCTGATAGGACGCGGCACAAATGCCGCAGTCATCGTTTTTCTTGTCGCGTCTGTTAATAAGTGGCCTGCGCTGACCGAAGTTCTTGCCAAAATCGATATGATCCTCCCATTGCAGGAGGCTCAAAATGATTATCGAAGTAGCTTTGTTTCTCTTGTTTGTCGCTATCGTCGCCGGTGCCTTCGTCGTGAAAGCCTACGAATGGCGACAGGATGTGCTCTACGGGCCTTACATCAGGCAGAACGACTGGAAGAAGTAGGCTCAGCGCCCGCGATGCAGCCCAGATGTGCGGAGATATGTACGCGAATAGCAAGGTTAGGACATTCGTACGATTTTCTGCACTGCAAGAAAGTGGTCATGTCGGGCACCATCGCCTGACGGCGCTGACGCCGCCGCGCGGGCCGCGTCGTTTGACGGATGGCAAATGGACATCGCTAGCGCTACCCTCTCGCTATGGATTGGATCGGGTGGACCAGAGGCCCGGTGGGCGCGGCGCTGCAATGGTTCGGCCGGATCACCTTTTCAAGAGGTAAAGGCATGCCGGAACTCCGGAGACAAGGGCGCGCAGACTCGCCTCGGCGATCGGTACGTAGCCAGCGCCTGCGACGAAGCGCCAACCGTCGGCAGATCCACCATCAATGTGAGTTCCGTTTCGGCGCAGCTATTGGGCGCGGCGCATCGCCGACGTCGTCAAGATCGGGCGCCTGGCCGTAGCCCATGCGCTTGATCTGCTCATGCACCTGCGCCATCTCGGCCTCGCTGAGGTGCGGCGGCTCACCGATCGCCAGCGCATGGACATACATCTTCGCTAGGGTCTCCACCTCCACAGTGAGCCAAAGGGCCTTTTCAAATGTCTGGGCTGTCACGATCAAGCCATGGTGGCCGAGCAGGCAGGCATTTCGGCCTTCGAGCGCTTTGAGGGCGTGATCCGATAGCGCCTGTGTGCCAAAGCAGGCATAGGGCGAACAGCGGATATCGTTGCCACCGGCAACCGCAACCATGTAGTGAAAGCAGGGGATGGCACGCTTGTGCACTGCGAGAATCGTGCTGAAGATGGAATGCGTGTGGAGCACGACATTCACATCGTCTCGCGCCCGCAGAATATCGCGATGAAAGCGCCATTCGGATGACGGGCGATGGTTGCCCTCGTAATTCGCGGCAAAATCCATGGCGACGACATCCTCCGCCTGCATGCGCTCGTAGGGCAGACTCGTCGGCGTGATCAGCATGCCACCGGGAATCCGGTGCGAGAGATTGCCCGACGTGCCCTGGTTGAGGCCGTTTCGGTTCATCTCCCGGCAGGTATCGACAATGCCCTGGCGAAGATCGACATGGTTGCGGTCTATCATGGTGCTTGCTCCGAAAAGGCAATCCAGGAATGATATGCGGCGGAAAGGCCGGGGCAATCGGACCCAGCATCGCCCAGCGGAGTGACAGCTTCAAGCGCCACGCTCGAAACCGGAAGCGTGCGCGCAAATCTCCGCCAGAGCAACGCCGCGCCGAGGGCCGTTCCGTCGCGAGATTGGCTCACCGAAACGCGTTGGGATGGCCGCAAGGCGGCAAGACAGCGCGCAAAGGGCAGGTTGGCGGCAAAACCGCCATCGATGACGATGCGTTTCGAACTGCCAAGCGCATCAAGGCAGCGGTTTGCGCTAAATGCGGCATAGAGGACCGCCAGCCCTTGCCATTCGGCAGGAGTTTCGGGCGCTGGACCGATGATCCGCCCGCGATGAGCGGCACCGGGAAACAGCCCATCTTCGCCAACGAAGGAGGGCAGCGCAAAGGTTCCCCGCGCGACAAGGGTCGGCAACGCGGCAAGGATCGCGGCATCGGCAGCGCCTTCTTCCTTACTGATCAGGTGGTATTCGCGGCCGGTCATGGTCAGTGTGGAGGGCACATTTTCGCCGTCGACATCGATATTGAGCACCATCGCGCGGGTGGCGTCGAGCTTGTCCCGGTCGAGGTCGCGCTGAAAGCCAATCATCCAAGTGCCGGTCGACAGGATCGAGGCATCGGCCATGCCGGCAGCCTTGTAGCGGAAGAGGTTGGCGTTCGAATCATGCACTCCACACAGGATTTCGGTGGATCGCGCAAGGCCGGTGCGCTTGACCACGGCTTCCGAAACCGTCCCCAGCATTGCACCCGCGGGGGCCCGTTGCGGTAGCAGATGGGCCCAGCCGCGTTCACGCATGACGGACGAAGGTTGATGGCGGACCAGGTCCCAGATATGGCCTTGGGCTGCAAGTTGCGAGATTTCACTTGCAGCACGACCGCCAAGACGCATCGCGAAAAATTGCGCGGTGGTTAGATAGGTTTTTGCGCGCGCAAATTCGACGGGAAACGCGCTTTCCTGCCAGAGGAGCTGCTTGGCGAGCCGCATTGCGCCGGCGCCGATGCCGCAAAACACCTCGCTATAGGACGGCGCAATGCGGGCATAGGCTTCGTCGATCGCGGGCGGACAGACCGCCTCATAGTCCACCATCGGCAGGACGGACTTGTCCTCATCGACAAGAACGGCGCCGCATCCATGCGCCGTCGCTATCACCGCGCCGATCGCATGGCGTTGCGACACCTTGGCGAGAGCGTCAAGGAACCACTCCTCTAGCCGGTCAAGATCATAGGCAAGGTAGGGGCCTGAAGTGGTCGCTGTGTTCGGGATCGAATGCGCTTCAAGCGGCCGGCCGTCTTCGCTCGCCACCAGCAGTTTCAGATTGGTCTTGCCAATGTCGAGAACTGCAATCCGGGCTGGTTCTGTCGGGCAAGTCATCGGTGCTACCGCTCCGCCTTGCCACGCAGATGCGGAACAGCGGCGACGGCAATCAGGATTCCACCCCAGATCGCCAGGGTGAGGAACTGGCTGAGATTGAGGAGGTTGAATGCCGACGAGATCACCTGCAGGATGATCAGCGCCAAGATGAGCCCGCCGACTTTGCCGAAGCCGCCAAAGGGATCGACCCCACCGAGAACCGCTGCGAGGATGGTGACGAGCAGATAGCTCTCGCCATAGGCCGCGTTGGCCGAATTGAACCGTGCCAACATTACCACAGCTGCGACACCGGCGAGCAAACTCGAGAGGACATAGAGTTTGAGAAGGATGGCGCGGGTGTCAACGCCGGAGTAGCGGGTCGCCTTCTCGTTTGAACCGATCATGTAAACCTTCGCCCCGAACGGCGTCGCGTTAAGCATGATCGCGACAGGCAAGGCACAAAGCGCAAGGACGATCAGCGCAAAGGGCACGCCGAAAACCGTTCCATTGCCAATAAAAACGATGGGCTCCGGGAATCCGGAGATGACATTGCCATGGGTGAGGCCGATCGCAAGGCCCTTGCAGAGCGTCATCGTGCCGAGCGTTGCCAGGATCGGCGAAACGCCGAGATAGGCGATGACGAACCCGTTGACGAGGCCGACCAATGCGGCGACAGCAAACCCTGCTGCAATCGCCAGCACTTGAACGCCGACCCAGGCGATGCCTTCGCTGCCCGGAATATAGCGCGTCAGCACGAAGGCGATGGTCAGTCCGGCCAGATTTGCGGTGGCAATGATCGAAAGATTGAGCCCGCCGGACAGCAGGGCCAGCATCATCGCAAGCGAAAGGATGCCGAGCTCCGGCATCTGGAAGGCTATCGATTGCAGCGTGTTGACAGAGAAGAACCGATCGCCGATGGCGATCGCGAACACCACCCAGAGGGCGACCAACAAGAGGACGAGGGTGGCAATCGTCCCGCTGCCGGCCAGACGGGCCATGCGCCCGCGAAGGGAGAGGACGGGCGCATCGCTCATGGGCGCGCCCTCCGGGTCCGCCGCTCGCGTTGCGACCAGGCCGTCGCTGACACCGAGATGAGAATGACCAACCCGACAAAAAAGGGCGACCAGTAGGACGAAACACCCAGCAGAATGAGTCCATTTTGCAATATGGCGAGCAATGCAAGGCCCAGAAACGTGCCGCCAACAGTGCCGACGCCGCCCATGAGGCTCGCGCCACCGAGCACGACGGCTGCAACCACATCAAGCTCCTTGCCCACCAGCACGGTCGGCGCGACCGACTGCGCGAGCTGCGCCTGAACTAGCGAGGCGACGCCCGCCATGACGCCCATATAACAGTAGACCAGCATGTTGAGGCCGAAAATGTGGAAGCCGAGCCTTCGCGCTGCATCGGCGTTACCGCCCATCGCGTAGATCTGCCGGCCGATATTGGTGCGATTGAGCAGAAGCCAGGTGACGAGAAAGCAGGCCGCGAGCGCGAGTATCTGCAGGTTGACGCCGTAGGACGTATCCTTCCCCCATTCGAACTCGAGCCAGAATATCCCGGTCGCGAACCAGTCGGGCAACGAATAGATGTACTTGCCGCCGGTGAAGAAAATCAGCAGCCCATAGAAGATGTTCAGCGTTGCGACCGAGACGATGATCGATGGAATTCGAAGTTTCTGAATCAAGATCGCGTTGATGGCGCCAAGCGTACCGCCGACGCCAATCGCAATGGCAAAGACGATAATCCAGTTGGCGCCATAAGCGTTCGCCACCGCAAGCGCCACGTATTGCGCCACCGATGCCGTTGCCGTGAAAGAGATGTCGATTCCGCCGGCGATCAACACCACGAGCAGCCCGAGCGCGAGAATGCCCACGAACGCATAGGACGTCAGCAGGTCAAAAAGATTCTGCACCGTCAGGAACTGGCCGTTCGCGACCCCGAGGTTGACGCAGATCATAAGGATGACGATGAGCAACCAAAACTCGTGGCTGCGCCGAAACCTGCTCAATAAAGCAACGAGCGATTCAGGCATTGACTGCCCGTCGAAGCTCTTCGTCGGACGTGTGTTCGGCCAACACGTCGGTTGTCAGACAGCCCTGGCGCATCACCAACACGCGATGGCTATGATAAAGCACCTCGGGTATCTCGTCAGAGATCATCAGCACTGCAATGCCCTCGCGAGCCAGCCGCTGGATAATCTCATAGATACCGTCCTTTGCACTGATGTCGACACCAACCGTCGGGCCGTCGAGGATCAGCACACGTGGATTTGTCGCCATCCATTTGGCGAGCACGACCCGCTGCTGATTCCCGCCGGAGAGTGTCTTCACCGGGTTTTCGGGATTTGAGACCTTGATCGCGAGTTCGGCGACCCAGCGCGCAACATGCATTTGCCGCGCGCGCGCCCTGATCAGGCCGAATGCGTCGGCGAGGCGTCCCAGCACAGTCAGCGTAATATTCGAGGTGATCGACTGATCCAGGATAAGACCAAGCGTAAGCCGGTCCTCGGAAACATAGGCGATGCCCATATCCATCGCTTCCGCATTGGTGTTCAGCGCGATCCGGCGGCCCTCGAGCGTGATCGTGCCTCGATCGGGCGGGTTCATGCCGAACAGCGACAATGCTAGCTCGGTTCGTCCCGAGCCAAGCAAGCCAGTGAGACCGACGATCTCTCCGGCTCGCAATCGAAAGCTCACATCGTGATAGTCGCCATCCCGGCCAAGGCCCTCTACTTCGAGCACCACCGGGCTCGCGGCAACACCGCGCACCTGCACTTGATAATCGAAAGCCTTTCCCGTCATCAGATGGCTGAGTTTGCGGTTGTCGATCGTGTCTGCGGGAAAAGTGCCGACCTTCATACCGTCGCGCAGAACAGTCACGCGCTCGGCAATCTCGAGCACCTCGTCAAGGCGGTGGCTCACGAATACGATGCAGATGCCAGTGCGTTTAAGCTCGCTGACGAGTTTGATCAGGGCATCGACCTCGTGGCGTGTCAGGGATGCGGTCGGCTCATCCATGATCAGGAGTTTGGCATCCGCCGCCAGTGCACGGCAGATTGCAACGAGCTGACGGCCGGCAATGCTGAGATCGGAGACCTTCGCTTCCGGATCGAGTTCGACGCCGACCTTGGCCATCGCGGCCGTGGCGGTCGCGCGCATCGCGGGCCAGTCGACCCTGCGGAGGCCGCCAAGATGATGCGCCATCGCAATGTTCTCGGCGACGTTGAGGTTGGGAAACAGTGAAAGGTCCTGATAAATGACCTGAATGCCGCAATGCGTGGAACGGACCGGGTTCAGCTTTGGGTATTCCGTACCGGAAATGGCGATGCGACCACCTCGTTCCGGCGCCTCGACCCCGGAAATGATCTTGATAAGCGTCGACTTGCCGGATCCGTTTTCACCGACAAGGCAGTGCACCTCGCCAACTTCTAGCGTCAGATCGACATCGCGAAGCGCGTGCACACCACCGAAGCGCTTCGAAATGCCGGACATCTCCAGGAAAGTCGCCAAGGGTTCGTCCTGTGATGAGACCGTTCGGTCCACGAATCCGTCCAGGAATTTGTCGAAGAATCGCTTCGCTAGGTGTCGCGTTCCCGACCGGAAAAGTCAGGAATGCGACTTCAGGAGGCGGCTTGGGTTGGTGTGTTCCTAGAGCCCCGCGGAAATCAGCCCGTCGATAGTTTCCTTGTTGATCCGCATGATCTTGTCGACCTTGATCTGCTTGCCGGCAACATCGACCGCCGCTTTGCCGAGGCCGGGGACCTCGACGCCATCCGTGATCGACTTGCCATCGAGCACGAGCTTGGCGACCGCGACCATCGCGTAACCTGCATCGGTAGGATTCCACAGAAAGCCCTCGCGGATGATATCGTCCGCGATCAGCGATTTAGCCTGGCTCGGCAGCACGGTGCCGACCACGGCGATCTTCTTGGCGAGACGTTGCTGACGTACCGCATTGCCGGCGCCGATTGGCCCGTTGGAGCCGAAGCCGAGAATGCCGCGCAGGTTCGGATAGGCCTTGATCACATCAAGCGTCGTGCGTTGGCTGGTGTCGATCTCGTCCGCGCCGGGGAAACGGTCGGCGACGAGCTTCATCTTCGGGAAATTCTTCTGCTGATAGGCAATCGCGGCGTCGGCCCACTTGTTGTGAAGCGGCGTCGTCAACGTCCCGACATAAACTACATAGTCGCCTTCACCACCGAGGTCCTTGGCGAGGCGCTCCATCTGCACTTCCCCGAATCGAACGGAGTCGATCAGCTCCACGTTCCAGTCGCGGCCTTCCTGTTCCGGACCTTCATGCGTGATGACCTTGATGCCGGCCGACTGCGCGCGCTTGAGCACCGGTTCGCATACCTTCACGTCGAGCGGCACCAAGCCGATCACGTTGACCTTCTTGGCAATCAGGTCTTCAAGCAACTTGACCTGCTGCGCCGGATCGACGTTCGCCGGGCCAACCATCGTGGCATTGATACCGAAATCCTTTGCGCCTTTCAGAATCCCTTTTTCAACGGCGTTGAACCAGGGAATGCCCGCGATCTTCACGACCGTGACCATTTCCTTCTGACCCTCCGCGAAGGTGAGGCCCGGAAAACCGGCACCGGCCATCGCTGCGGCACCACCAATCAATTTGAGTGTCTGGCGTCTGTCCATTGTTCCCTCCCAGGAAGCTATTTTGGCTGCCGCTCCCTTGACCGGCAAACGCCGGGCGGGAACAGTCGGCTTCATTCTTGATTCGGCAGAAACTTCCGCGCTTCTAGCCGCAGAACCTTATTCAGGGATTAGAGACCAACGTTCCAGAAGGTGTCAAGCAACTGATCGGCAAGGCACGTTTGAGCTGCGACTGATCCGGGCGCGATGACATACTCGTCGCCCGGCCAGTTACTATTTGTCGAAGGCTCCGTGGACGATATTCTTCAGAGCCACCCGAAGTCTTTCGCGCTGCGACATGGTTTGCGCCATATCGCGTGTGCTTCGCTGCTTTCTGGCCGGGCCTGATTCAAATTTCCAGCAGGGCGAAAGCTGGATCCTGAAGTGGGCCGGAAGCCCGACGCCGACCATCACCAAAAAATCGTCGCCATTGATCCCGGCTTTGCGGAATCCGCTTGTTGATGTCGTGTCTTCGAGCCCGAAACAACGGGGAAGCCCATTATCGCCTCGCGGCGACCGATTTGATTTCCGTAGTGGCAGGCGGAACATGTTACCGCTCCAGTGCTTATCCATGATTCGGCAACGGCAGCGGGGACAATATGCAGCGGTATTCATTCAGGGTGACCGAAGGCAAATATTCCGATTCGGATTTGGCCGTCGATCTGCCTGACAAGCTCGCTGCGCGAAAAGAGGCCCTCGCGATGTGCATCGACCTGGAGCCGAGCGTTCTGCGCGGAATGCAAACCGACACCAATTGGCAGCTTGAAGTCACCGACCAAACCGGCAAGCAGGTTTACCGGCTCAAGCTTTGCTCGGTAGCCGCGGAGTAGGGGCGGGCTTGGCGGGTGTGTTGATAAACGCCAGCCATCAATCCTGCAGCGCTTTCGCAA
>WNEY01004534.1_pt1 | contig 10588 bp, 8 predicted proteins | sample 5400531 | NCBI WGS metagenome assembly WNEY01 (sample SAMN13153338, study PRJNA577476) | soil metagenome | isolation source: 200 cm saprolite under Douglas fir tree site 1 | place: USA:California | collected 2015-04-18
AAGCCCCGCGGACGACATGGCTGAGCACCGCTGGTCCCGATGGACGCCCGCACCTGGCCGGCGTTGGCGCGCTGTGGGTTGACGCTAGCTTCTATTTCACGAGCGGACCCCGTACGCGCAAGAGTCGCAACCTGGCCGCCAATCCGAATTGCGCGCTCTCCATGGCGCTCGCTGACCTCGACCTGGTCGTCGAGGGCCGGGCGGCGAAGGTGACCGACCAGGCCACCCTTGAGCGACTCGCTCAAAGGTATGCGGCCCAGGGATGGCCCGCCCGCGCCGCCGACGGCGCGCTCACCGCCGAATTCAGCGCGCCCAGCGCCGGGCCTCCGCCCTGGGACCTTTTCGCCGTGACGCCGGTCGTCGCGTTCGGGGTGGCAACGGCGAAGCCCTATGGCGCGACTCGCTGGCGTTTTGATCCGACGGGATCCTGAGTCGGCCGGCTACGGACCTGCAACCGCTTGCGGCCGACGACCCCAGCGCAGGCGAATCGCTAGATAGGTGGATACAAGAACCGGTAACAGCAGGATAAGCACCAAGCGAAGAACAGACAAGGCGGTGCCGATCGTCTGCCAGGCAGATGGGCTGACGCAGTTGCCCGACGCATCAGTGGTCATGCAAGAGCTGCCCACTGTGACGGCGGACGCTTGATGGAAGGCCGCAGCGATTATGAAGATGACCGGGTAGCCTCCCAGCGATAAGACGCTGCCGACGACCTTGTCCCGAGTTTTCCATGCCGGGGACACCCAGAGCAGGATGACGCCGATGATCCAGATGAAGGGCAGCAGAACGATCGCGGCGATTTCCAGGATCCCCGGCCGGTAGGGCCCCGGCTCTGCACTCACCCGACCCGATGCGGAGGAGTCCGGTCGCTGGCGCGCCTCGTCGACGACCGTGTCGGGTTCTCCGAGACGATCAAGAATATTGAGGATCGTCGCGTCGGTCTCCTGTGGCTCGCGGGCGCGGGCCTCGGTGATATGGGCCCGCATGTCCTCGATCAGTTCGTCACGGACGCTCGACGGGAGGTCCGTCGCCTGGACGCGAAGTCGCGCCAGGTAACCATCGATCAGTTGATCGGCATGGGGTGCAGTCATGATCTGTTGCCCTCCTGAAGGATTCCGTCGACGGCGCCCCGAAAGCCGGTCCACTGGTTCTTGAAGACGGTCAAGGCCCGGCGTCCTTCGGCCGTCAACTCGTAGTAGCGCCGCGGCGGCCCGTCGGTCGACTCGCGCCACTCGGTCTTCACCAGGCCGTCGCGCCGAAGCCGGCTGAGCAACGGGTAGAGCGTGCCTTCAGTGGTCAGCAGGCCTGTCTTCCCCAACGCCTCGATCAACTCGTAGGCGTAGCGAGGTGTCCTGAGGATCAGCGCCATCACGCAGTACTCCAGTGCCCCGCGGCGCATCTGGCTCACTAGTCCGTCCGCCGGCACGACTGCAATGTAGCACAAGCTTCCTTGCCGCGCAAGGTACTAACGAGACAACCCGGTAACGGTGCCGTCTGGTGGCTCGGCAGGAGCTGGTGTATCCTACCGGCGCTTGAAGCGTCGTGCCCTGGTCCCGCTCCTGATGCTGCCCCTGGTGGCGGCATGCGCGGCGCCGACCAGTGGCGCTAGCGGGGCCTCGCCGGTTGGGGCGCTCGCCGCCACTTCGAAGCCAACGCCGACCCCCACACCGACGCCCACGCCGCCGGCGCTGGCGCTGACCAGCATTTTCGGTACGGACAAGCCCGACCTCAGCCAGTATGACCAGTCACAGCTTCGGGTGATCATCGCCACCGGTGATGTGATTCCGGCGCGCGAGGTGAACTACCAGACGGTCCTCCACAAGGACTGGACTTATCCCTGGCGGCAAACCGCCGACGACCTCAAGACCGGCGACCTGTTGTTCATCAACCTCGAGTCGCCCTTGATCAAGGGTTGCCCGATCATTCACGGCGGATTCAAGTTCTGTGGCGACGAGCGTGCCATCGCCGGCCTGGATTATGCCGGCGTCAACGTGGCCAACCTCGCCAACAACCATCTGACGAATTTCGGCCCGGCCGGCACCAACGAGACCGAGATCCTGCTGGCAAAACACGGCATCGGAATGTCAGGCCTCGGGCTCTACGAGATCCGAGACATCCGCGGCGTCAAGTTCGCCTTCCTCGGCTTCAACGGCGTCGGCACCCATATCGATCGCGCTGAGATGAAGCGCGAGATCGACCTGGTGCGGCCGAAGGCCGATGTCGTGGTGGTCGCCTTCCACTGGGGCAAGGAGTACGAACTGCTACCGGTTGCCGGCCCGGGGATTGCCCCAGACAACCCGCGCGAGATCGGCCACCTGGCGATCGACGATGGGGCCGACCTGGTCATCGGCAACCATCCCCACTGGGTCCAGCCCGTGGAGATCTATAAGGATCACCTGATCACCTACGCGCACGGCAATTTTATCTTCGATCAGATGTGGTCGCAGGAAACGCGCGAAGGCGTGGTCGGCCGCTACACCTTCTATGGCACCCGGCTGGTCCGGGTCGACTACCGGCCCGTCCTGATCGAGAACTACGCCCAGCCGCACTGGCTGGACGACACCACCGGCGAGGGGAAGGCGATCATCGATCGGATGGCGACGGCATCGGCGCAGCTCGCGGCGCAGTGACGGCCGCCGGCTCTGGGCCGTTGGCCGACGCGAACCGCTCGACCTCGACCGACCCGCGCCGGTAGACCTCGAGGTAGCGCTCGGCCATGCGACGCGGGCTGAAGCGCTCGCGCGCCACCTCCGCGCAGCGGACCCGATCGATCTCGTCGAGGCGGTTCGCCGCCTCCACCAGGTCGTCGGCGTCCTCGCCCAAAAAGCCGGTGACCCCCTCTTCGATCAGCTCCGGCGTAGAGCCGGAGCGCAGCGCGAGGACCGGGGTCCCCGCGACCATGCACTCGACCATCGCCAGCCCGAAGGGTTCGGCCCACTGCAGCGGAAACAGTCCGGCCGCCGCTCGCGAGATCAGCTTCGCCTTTTGAGCGCCGGCGACGTTGGGGTAGTACTCGACGGTCGGGCCGAGGAAGGGCTCCACCTGCTCCTCGAAATAGCGAAGCCCTGCCTCGGAGCGCTCCACCTTGCCCGCGAGGATCAGTTTGCGCCCGGCGCGCTGCGCAACCTCGATCGCCGTGTGCTGCCCTTTGTCGGGCGTGATCCGGGCGACCTCGATCAAATAGCGCTCGTGCGTGGCGCTCGGGGCCGCCGTGGGAAGCTCGACCGCATTGGGAACGATCCCGGCCAGCTTCAGGGTCGGTGCGCTGGTGGCCTGGCTGATGCTGATGGCACAGAGCCGGACCCGCGTGTCCACCTCCGTGTAGAAGGTGCGCATCGGCTCCACCAGCTCGCCGTGGATGGTGTGAACGACAAGCGGCGCCGCCTCGCTGCAGAGGGCGAGCAGCAGCCCCTCGAAACCGGTGTGGTCGTGCAGGACGTCGAAGCGCCGGCCGGGGATGGCCTGGTAGACGCGCGCGAGGTAGGTGGCCTGCCGAGCCGCCTCCGCCTGCCCGCCAAGATCGTGGCTCCAGGCGGCGTCCGCCAGCATCGTTACGCCCGGCGCCGATCCCTCCGCTCCGAACACCGTGACGTCATGCCCCAGGCGGCGCAACTCCGTATGGAGCAGATGAACGACGAGCTCGGTGCCGCCGTAGCCTCGCGGCGGTAAGGGGTACCAGGCGGGCGCGACGATCGCGATCCGAAGCGCGTCGTCCACCCGTCTCAACCTCCTCCCGCCCCATGGGGGCAACCCGATGATAGCGGTCGACCGAACCGCACTCGTCTGCCAAAAAGTTGATAGCGGAGTCGTGCAGATCCAGAATCATGCCGAGGGCGAAGCGGACTCGGAGTCCCGGCTTGCCTAACGCGCGGCGCGCACCGCGCGCAGGGTGTCGCGCATCTGGTTGAGATGGAAACGATCATGCCCGGCCAGCATGCGGAACATCAGGCCATAGCTCTCGGGTCCTCGCTCATTGTGCATCGCAACCCGATCACGATCCTCATCGGTCGACTGCCGCCAGAGGCGGAGGTTCGCCGCGCGCAGCGCGGAGAAAAGGGCCAGCAGCTCCTCGGGCCGCGCCTCGTTGTGCCGCAGGCGAGCAACCCAGTGGTCCTGGTCGTATCCGAGCAAGGGCGGTTGGTCCTGGCTGATGGTCCAGCGATAGCGCCCGGACATGACGATCTCGGCGTCGACCAGGTGACCGACCAGCTCGAGCACCGACCACTCACCCGCCGCCGGACGCCGCTTGAGGTCTGGACCGGCATCCCTGAGCAGCGACCGGAGCGCGGACGCGGTGGCCTCCGCCACCTCGGCCGGGTCGTCCTGGCCGAGCAGCGCAAGCAGCTGTTGCTGGTAAGCGCGACCGGCGGCATGGGAGTCCTCGGAGGGCGTTGCCATGGCCGGGTGGTCCTAGCTTCCCGGTTGCGTCGCCTGATTGGGCATGGACTCGAGCTCGCCCAGTGTGCGGCGCACGCGTGCGGCAACCCCCTGCGCATCGAGGCCAAGCTGTTTGAGCAACTCGGACTGCCCGCCCTGCTCGATGAAGCTATCGGGGACGGCCATGACGGTGACTGGGATGCCGAGAGGTGCCAGCGCTTCCGACACTCCCGATCCGAAGCCACCGGTCGCCACGTTGTCTTCCAGCGTCAGCACGGCCGGATGCCGGCGGGCCCAACTCGTAAGGCGCGGATCGAGCGGCTTGATGTAGCGGCAGTTGATGACCGTCAGCGGCAGGCCTTCGGCGTCGAGCAGGGCGGCCGCTTCCATGGCCACGGGGACGAGCTTTCCGGTGGCCAGCAGCAAGGCAGCGCTTCCCTGCCGGCGCACCTCCCACTCGCCGACCGGAAGGATCCGCACCGGTTGCGGCTCGCTCTCTCCGGCCGCCCCTTTGGGAAAGCGGATCGCGAACGGGCCGGGGTCGTCGCGCGCAATCGCGGTGTGCAGCAGGTCGCGCAACTCCTGCGGGTCGCTGGCCGCGGCAAGCGTGAGACCGGGCATCGCCCGCAGGAAGGTCAGGTCGAAGATGCCGTGGTGCGAGGCGCCATCGTCACCGGTGATCCCGGCCCGGTCGAGGACGAAGGTCACCGGCAGCTTGTGCAGGCAGACATCCATCATCACCTGGTCGAGCGCGCGCTGGAGGAAGGTCGAATAGATCGCGACCACCGGCCGGAGCCCGGCCATGGCGAGGCCGGCCGCGAAGGTGACCGCGTGCTGCTCGGCGATCCCGACGTCGTAAAAGCGATCGGGGAAACGCTCCGCAAAGGGACCCAACCCCGCACTGCTCCCCATGGCCGCGGTGATCGCGACCAGCCGCGGCTCGCCCTCGGCCTCCTTCAGCAACGCCTCGCCGAAGATGTCGGTGTAGCTGACCCGGCGGCTCAAGGGCTTGGCGGTCAACACATCGAAGGCACTGACACCGTGCAGGTGGTCGATCTCGTCTTCCTCTGCCGGACCGTAGCCGCGACCTTTGGTCGTGATCACGTGCACCACGGCCGGTTCGCCCAAACGGCTGACCTGGCGGAGCGTGCGCTCGATGTCCTCGATGTTGTGACCGTCGATCGGGCCGGAGTACTTGATACCGAGATACTCGAAGAAGGTTCGGGGCGAGACCAACTCCTTCAGACCTTCCTTGATGCGGCGACCGGCCTCGATCGCCTTGTCGCCGCCAGGCACACCGCGCAGCATCCGGTCGACGCGGCTCTTGGTCCGGTGATAGCTGGGGTTGAGGACGGTGAGCTGTTGGGCCAGGTGTTGAGCCAGCCCACCGACGGTCGGGGCGTAGGACCGGCCGTTGTCGTTGACCACGATGATCACCGGCGTCTTTCGATGCCCGATATTGTTCAGTGCCTCGTAGGCCATGCCGCCGGTCAGGGCGCCATCGCCCACGACGACGATCACGCGGCCCGCGCCGGGTTGCCGTCGAGCGGCCTCGGCCATCCCCGAGGCGTAGCTGAGCCCGGTGGAGGCATGGCTGTTCTCGATGAAGTCGTGCTCGCTCTCCATACGGTTCGGGTAGCCGCTCATGCCGCCCAGCTTGCGCAGCCGCGCAAACCCCTCGCGCGGGCGCGTCAGGAGCTTGTGCACGTAGGCCTGGTGCCCGGTGTCCCAGAGGATCCGGTCCTTCGGGCTGTCGAAGACGCGGTGCAACGCCAGGGTGAGCTCGACCACGCCAAGATTGGGGCCCAGGTGGCCACCCGTCTTGGAGACCGTCGCGACCAGGAACTGGCGGATCTCCTCGGCGAGGGTGCGCAATTCTGCCTCGCTCAGGGAGCGAAGATCGGCCGGCGTGCCGATCCGGTCAAGGATGGGTGTGGTTGAAACCTCTTCCATGTCCGCTGTTCGAGTCTAACGAAGAGCCGGCGAGTTCACTCGAGGATCAAACGCGGTTTGACCCCGTTTGGTTTCTGCCGGATTGCCGGCATCGTCTTGCCATGGGCAACCAGCCGGGCTAAACTCGGCGCACCGCCGGGCAGCGGGAGGAGGAAAGCTCGATGGAGACGCCGCTCACGCCACTCGAGTTCATGCGACGGACTCGACGGTTGCACCCGCAGCGGGAGGCGGTCATCGACGGCGACCTCCGGCTCACCTACGAGCAGTTCTTCGAGCGTTGCGACCGGTGGTCAACCGCCCTCCAGCGCCTTGGCGTCGCCCAGGGTGATCGGGTCGCTTATATCGCGCCCAATGTCCACCAGCAGCTGGAATCGTTTTATGCCGTGCCGCAGATTGGCGCGGTCCTCGTCCCGATCAACTTCCGTCTATCGCTCGACGACTTTGCCTACATCATCGAGCACTCCGGTGCGACGGTTGTGTGCGCCTGGGAGGACTACCTGGAGGGCATCGACGGCATTCGGGACCGCCTACCGATGGTCGAGCATTTCGTCGCGCTCAGCGGCGAGCGCGAAGGTTGGCTCGACTACGAGACCGCGCTTCGGGCGCAATCCCCTGACGTCGCGCGGCCTGACATTGCCGAGGGCGACCTTCTCACCATCAACTACACCAGCGGAACGACGGCGCGGCCGAAGGGCGTCATGATCACCCACCGCAACGCGTACCTCAACGCGATCGGGACGTTGATTCACCTTCGAATCGGGATCGGCGATCGCTATCTGTGGACCCTGCCGATGTTTCACGCCAACGGGTGGACCTTCGTTTGGGTCGTGACTGCTGCGGGTGCAACCCACATCTGCCTCCCGAAGGCGGAGCCACTGACGGTCTTCCGGCTGATCCGCGAGCAGCACGTCACCTGGCTGTGCGCCGCGCCAACGGTGTTGATCAGCCTTGCCAATGCCCCGGCCGACGTCCGAGGCGACGCTCCGCGGGGCGTGCACATTGTCACGGCAGGGGCCCCGCCTGCCGCCGCCACCATCGAGCGGCTCGAGGGCGAGCTGGGCTGGGAAGTGACGCAGGTGTACGGGCTCACCGAGACCTCACCGTTCATCACGGTCTGCGATCCGCTGCCGGAGCACGCGAACCTGCCGCCGGCCGAACGCGCGGCAATCAAAGCACGCCAGGGAGTGGAACTGATCACGTCCGGCGACCTGCGCGTGGTGGACACCGAAACCGGTCAGGAAGTACCCCACGATGGCAGCGCCATTGGCGAGATCGTGGTTCGTGGCAATGTAGTCCTCGAGGGCTACTACCGGGATCCCGATGCGACGAACAAGGCGATCCGCAACGGCTGGTTCCACACCGGCGATGCCGCCGTGGTTCACCCCGACGGTTACGCCGAGATCCGCGACCGAATCAAGGATGTCATCATCAGCGGCGGCGAGAATATTTCATCGGTCGAAGTCGAAGGCTGCCTCCTGCGACATCCCGCGATCCAGGAGGTCGCGGTCGTCGGCCTTCCGCACGAGCGCTGGGGCGAGGCGCCCTGCGCTTTCGTGGTCTTAAAGTCCGGTCAGACGGTGAGCGAGCCAGAGCTTCGAGAGTTCGCGCGCGCGCGACTGGCCCACTTCAAGGTTCCGCAGTGGTTCAACTTCGTTGAGGAGCTGCCGAAGACCGCAACCGGGAAGATCCAGAAGTTCGTCCTGCGAGGACGCGCCCCGGCAATCGTCCGGCAATAAGCCGGCACAGAACGTGCGGGTAAACCAAATAGGACGGCTCAGCCCGCTACCGCCTCAGGGGGCGGGGGCGAGGTCCGTGTAGTCGTTGATGATCACCTGGTGGCTGCCGCTTGAGAAGGTATCGAGACCCCAGCTCTTCGAATACGGCGTACTCGACTGCGAGAGCACGTTGCCGGACACGTCTCGTGTGATAAAGGTGCTCGTTCCCTGCAGGCTGACCCCGACCAGCCGCGAAGCCTGGCTGCTGAACTTCGGGAGGTAGAGGTTGAGACTGACCTTGTCGACGCTGTAGGTCTTCTGGATGATCTTTCCGCCGCTGATGTCGTCCTTGATGACGTCGGTGAATTCCTTGAGCGCGTCGCCCGTGGCGCCGCTCGCTGCGAGCTGGAAGTCGTGGGCGCGACGCGCCTCGGATTCGATGATGAGGTCGAGCACCACGTCATGCGCCCACTTGTCAGCGTTCTGCGGCGCGGACTTATCGAAGGCGACCACGTTCGGCGCGATTGTCGCCGTCGGAATCGTCGGCAGGATCCACAGCTGGGCCGATGCGGAGGTTGGCCCCGAATTTCGCGGCGGCGGCAGAGCGATCCCGGCGGAGGTCGATACCCAGCTGGCCACGTCGGGTCCGTCACCAACGGTGAGCTTCAGCGTTGGGGTCGTCCCGTCGGCGAGCCCGGCGGCTGGCTCGGGGCTGTGGGTTGATAGATCGGCGGCCAGCGGAAGCGTGCCACTGAATAGCAGAGCGACGGCCAGTGCAGCCGGCAGGCGCCAGCCGAGGCGGCGTCTCCCGGCCCTCTGCCTCTCCCGGGCTTCAAGCGGCGACAGAAACCGCACCAGCGCGAAGCGCAATCCACAGGCGCTGACCAGGCTGGCCAGGATTGCGGTCTTGGTCCAGAACTCGAGCGAAGTCGGGCCGATCAACAACACCGCCAGGATGGCCACGACAATGCCGAACGCTATACGCGCCACGGGGCTGTCGGGGACAGTCCTCGGGTCCGGGATCATGAAAAGGCCGAAGACCAGGAGTTCTGGCGACGTGACGAGGATCTGCCAGAGCTCCCGTCCGCAGATTGGGGCCACGTGCCAGCTGGCAACCATGCAATGGTCGGGCACCAGGGCAAGGGCCAGGGCGGTAAAGGCGGCAAACCCCGCCATGAAGGCGATCTCGAGGCCGAGTAATCGAAGTTCCCAGGCGATCAACAGCCCCCCAACCACCAGGACCGCGTAGGTCACAATCAGCCATGGACCGGGCGGGATCCACCACAAATCCTGCGGCTCCGTGAGCTTGGGCCCGAGTGCAACGAAGGCGATGACCAGGCCAAGGTTCGACGGGTTGAAGATATGACGCCCACGCCAGCGGATCAGATACTTCGACGCCATCGAGACGGCGACCGCGCCAATAAAGATCCAGATCCCATGCGTGCTCCACCATTGGCCGTGCAGTGTCCCGGGAGTTCGCAGGATGAAGGCGGTGCTGTTGCCCGTCAGCAAACCGCTCGCCGGCCACATGATTGCGCTGTCCTTGAAGAAGGCGACGACGAATTCGATCAGCGCGCCGGTCGCGAGACAGATGAGAATCTGCGCCACCGAGAGCCGGAAGCCGAGCACCGTCTGGCCCAGCACCTGGAGCGTCACCAGCACCGCGGCCACGTGCATTCGGGGATCGCGGAGGCTGGGGAGGATGACCGTGTATTCCCGGCCGAACAGCCGAACCGCCCGGCGTTTGGCGCTCACCACTGAGTAACGGTTGGAATACCCAACGCGTTACAACCTCAGGCTTTTGTTAGCATTTCGCTCCCTGTCGCAGGCGTCGTACCGAGCGCGCTCCGGGTTGGTCGGAGCCGTTGTCGTGGCCGCGCTCTCAGCCTGTGCCCTTCCGTTCGCTCTCGACCTGCCCACGACGCGCAGCCTCGAAACTGGCGCCACTGGCACCCTGGTCGCGGCGGACAGCTTCGAAGTCACGGGGTCGTACAGCGAAGGAAGCAACCGGTGGTCGATCGACCTGCAGCTTAGCCGGCCGAGCGCCGAGCACGTTACCGTCTCGACGTCCGATGTCAAGCTCGAGGCGATAAACCTTGGCAACGCCGCCTATTTTCGTGGGCAGCAGTTCCTGTCTGCGCACATGGGTGGCGATCTCGTATCTCGGAGCTTTGTCAATGCAGCGGGAAATGGATGGTGGAAGGGCTCGGCCGGACACGTTCCTCAGCTGACGGACCTGACCGATGGTGATGCCTTCAGGTCGACGTTCCTCGGGCAGGCGGTCACGCAGCGCATCGACCACGTGTCGGTGGATGGAATCGATGCGGTCGAGCTGTCTAGCGTACGTGGAGATGTGTTCATCACCGCACAGGCACCTTATCGCGTGCTTCGCCTGCGCCTGAAACACGGTGTTGTCGTTGACGGCATTCGCGACGCTGACCTTCGGTTCGTCAATTACAACAGCGACTTTCGAATCTCAGCGCCCGTTGACGTCATCGATTTCTCGAACCTCAGCACCCTGCCTCCCATCTATACGGTTCTTT
>WNEY01004535.1_pt1 | contig 10587 bp, 8 predicted proteins | sample 5400531 | NCBI WGS metagenome assembly WNEY01 (sample SAMN13153338, study PRJNA577476) | soil metagenome | isolation source: 200 cm saprolite under Douglas fir tree site 1 | place: USA:California | collected 2015-04-18
GCCCGTCTGGGACCCCCAGTGTGGGTGCCACGCTGGGGACCCCTGGCAAGGCGTGACGACCGAGAACCGGGGCCCCCGCCGCGCGTGGTTTGCGCGGTGGGGTGGCAATACCGGGAGTATTTGAGGGAGGAGCAAAGCCGCCAGGCCCGGGGTCCCCAGCGCGGAAGCCGCGTTGGGGTGGAGACCCGGGGTCCCCAACGCGGCAGCCGCGTTGGGGTGGAGGAGGGATGCAGCGCCGCTCGAATGCAGATGGAGTTGCACCACGGGCTGCTATGCGGCCCGGGACGTCGTGTCGCCCGCAAACGCCCGCATCTTCGCCTCGTCGAACACGCCTTCCCAGCGTGCGACGACCGCCGTGGCGATGCAGTTGCCCATGACGTTCACGGCCGTGCGGCCCATGTCCATGATCTGATCGATGCCGAGGAGGATGGCGGCGCCTTCGAGCGGCAGGCCGAACTGCGTGAGCGTCGCGGTGAGCACGACGAGCGCCGCGCGCGGCACGCCGGCGACGCCTTTGCTCGTGAGCATCAGCGTGAGCATCATGACGAGCTGCCGGCCGAACGTCATCGGCACGCCGGCGAGCTCGGCCACGAACACGCTCGCCAGCGAGAGATAGAGCGTCGTGCCGTCCAGGTTGAAGCTGTAGCCGGTCGGCAGCACGAAGCCGACGATGTTCTTGGGCACGCCGAAGCGTTCCATGACCTCGAGCGCCTTCGGCAGCGCCGCCTCCGAGCTGGCCGTCGTGAACGCAATCAGGAACGGCTCGCGGACCGCTTTGACGAAGGTCAGGAACGGGACGCGAATGAGGTAGGAGACCCCGCCGACCACAATCAGAACGAAGATCGCGAGGCCGAGGTACATCAGCGCGATGAGCTTGCCGAGCGTGAAGAGAATGGCCAGCCCCTTGCCGCCGACCGTGGACGCGATCGCCGCGAACACGCCGAGGGGTGCGAACGCCATCACGTAGCCGGTGAACTTGAACATCGCCTGCGCCGTGGCCTCGAGCACGTCCAGCACCGGCTGCCCTTTCGGCCCGATCGCCGAGAGCGCGATCCCGAAGAACAGCGAGAAGACGACGAGCTGCAGGATGTCGCCGCGCGCCATCGCGTCGATGACCGACGTCGGGAACAGGTGCAGGAAGATGTCCCACGCGTGCTGCTGGTTCTGCGCCATGGCGGCGGCCGCGGCCGTATCCGCGCCGATCGGGATGGCGAGCCCCGCGCCAGGCTTGAAGATGTTCACGATCGCCAGGCCGAGAAACAGGGCGATGGTCGTAGCCACTTCGAAGTACACGATGGCCTTCAGCCCGATGCGCCCCATCGATTTGATGTCGCCGGTGCCCGCGATGCCGACGACCAGCGTGGCAAAGAGCAACGGCGCGATGATCATCTTGATCATCCGCAGGAACGCGTCGGCGAGCGGCTTGATCGCGACGCCGAAGCCCGGCCACAGATAGCCCACGAGGATGCCGAGGAGCAGCCCGATGAAAATCTGCGTGGTGATCCCGGGCAGGCGGCTGGAAACCCCGCCGGTCGGGCGAGCCGGCTGCGCGCTGGGCCTGATCACGGGCCTCACCATATCACCCCATAGCCATCAGCCATCAGCCAACGCCGGCCCGCGCTCGGTTCAAGGTTCAGGGTGCACGGTTCAAGGTTCGTTCTGAACGCGGAACCTTGAACCCCGAACGCTGAACCTCGAACCAGGAACTCAGAACTCGAACGAACCCTGAACGCTGAACCCTGAACCCTGAACCCTGAACCCGGTTCTCAGCGCCGCGATTTGACGGCCGCCCGCGTCTCGCGATCGACTTCGCGGCGCCTGATCGTCTCGCGCTTGTCGTAATCCTTCTTGCCCTTCGCGAGGCTGACCGCCAATTTCACGCGCCCGTCCTTGAAGTACAGACGAATCGGGACCAGCGTCATTCCCTTCTCGACCGTCTTGCCGATCAACTTGCGGATCTCGTCGCGGTGCAGCAGCAGCTTGCGGCGGCGAAGCGGCTCATGGTCCGCGTAGCCGCGGTGGCTGTACGGGCTGATGTGAACGTTGTAGAGAAAGACTTCGCCGTCTTCGACGCGCGCGTAGCTGTCGCGCAGGTTGACCCTTCCCTCGCGGATCGCCTTCACCTCGGTGCCGAGGAGCACGAGGCCCGCTTCGAACGTCTCCAGCAAATGGAAATCGTGGAACGCCTTCCGGTTCTCGGCGATGCTGCTTTGCGCCTTTTCGCGCTCGGTTTTTTCGGTCATTGGTTCTAGCGCGTGCGATAGTGTGGCACGGCTAAAGCCGCGCCCTACGTCCGCCATACGTAGGGTACCGCTTCAGCGGTGCCACACCGGCCTCAGGCGGACCGTCGTGCCAGCCGCGCGGCGAGCAGGACTGCCGCAATCATGCTCTCGGGATCCGCCACGCCCTTTCCCGCGATCTCGAACGCCGTGCCGTGATCGACCGACGTGCGCACGATCGGCAGCCCGAGCGTGACGTTCACCGCCTGGCCGAACGCGACGAGCTTCATGGGAATCAGCCCCTGATCGTGATAGCAGGCCACCACGACGTCGAAGTCGCCGCGGCGGGCGCGGACGAACACCGTGTCGGCGGGGAACGGACCGTCGACGTCGATGCCGCGCGCGCGGCAGGCCGCAATCGCCGGGCGAATCGCCGTGTCCTCTTCGTGGCCGAACAGCCCGTGCTCCCCCGCATGCGGATTGAGCCCGGCGACCGCGATCCGCGGATGGTCGAGGCCGAACCGCGGCAGCTCCCGCGCCGTCAGCGCGATCGTCGCCTCGAGCGACGCGGACGTCAACGCCCTGGAAACATCAGCCAGCGGCATGTGCACCGTCGCGAGGACGACCCGCAGCGCCTCGGAGTAGAACATCATCGCGACGTCGCGCGATCCGGTCAGATGGGCCAGGAGATCGGTGTGGCCGCTCCAGGGCAACCCGGCGAGCCTGAACGCTTCCTTGTTCACCGGCGCCGTCGCGATCGCCTGCACCTCGTCCCGCCGGGCATCTTCAACCGCCCGGACGATGATGTCGTACGCGGCGCGGCCGGCATCGCCGCTCAACACGCCCGGCGCAAACGCCACTCCGGTCGGTGGACCGTACACGACGGGTTCGCAGGCGTCGAGGACACGCGCGTCCGCCGCCGCTCGCGCCGCGACTTCAGGGCCGATACCAGCAGGATCGCCCGTCGTAATCGCAACTCGCGGCTTCATCGCTCAGACTTCAGACTTCAGACTTCAGACTTGCTGGTTGGTAACGAAGCTTCGCCTCAAACCGCCGAGTAATGCCGAGCGTTCGGTACGCGAATCTTCGTTACTAGGCGGCCGCTGTGCGGCCGCTAAGACAGCTTCTAAAGCCTCACCGGCAAAAACTTGCTTCATTTCGTCAGAACGCGGCTTTAGAAGATGTCTAGTGGCGTGCGCGGCAGCGCTGGCGATCGGCGAGCCCGGGCGCGCCCAGACAGGGTATCGCCCGAGCGCGGCGAACCTGGCGGCGCGCAGCTGGTTCCAGGACGCGCGCTTCGGCTTGTTCGTGCACTGGGGCGTCTACAGCGTGCTCGGAGACGGTGAGTGGGTCATGAACAACAGGAGAATCCCCATCGCCGATTACGAGAAGCTGCCGGCGCAGTTCAATCCTGTGGCGTTCGATCCGGCCGAGTGGGTTGCGCTCGCGAAGGCCGCGGGCATGAAGTACATCACCATCACGAGCAAGCATCACGACGGCTTCGCGATGTTCGACTCCAAGGTGTCCGACTACAACATCGTCGCGCGAACGCCGTACAAGAAAGATGTCCTCAAGGCGCTCGCCGAGGAGTGCCGAAAGCAGGGCCTCAAGCTGTTCTTCTACTACTCTCAGCTCGACTGGCATCACCCCGACTACTTTCCGCGCGGCCGCACCGGCCGCGACGCCGGGCGGCCGGAAGAGGGCGAGTGGCCGCGGTACATCGAGTACATGAACGCGGAGCTGCGCGAGTTGTTGACCAACTACGGCGAGATCGGCGGCATCTGGTTCGACGGCTGGTGGGATCGGCCCGATGCGCCGTGGCGGCTCGACGCCACCTATGCATTGATCCACCAGCTCCAGCCGCAGGCGCTCATCGGCGCCAACCATCATCGGCGTCCGTTCCCGGGCGAGGACTTCCAGATGTTCGAGAAGGATCTGCCGGGCGGCAAGACGGCCGAGTTCAACAAGGACTCCGAGATCGGCGATCTGCCGCTCGAAACGTGTGAGACGATGAACGGCGCGTGGGGTTTCAACATCACCGACCGGCGGTACAAGTCGACGCGCGATCTGATCCGCTATCTGGTGCGGGCGGCCGGATCGAACGCGAATTTTCTGCTGAACGTCGGCCCGATGCCGAACGGCCGCATCCAGCCGGAATTCGTGACACGGCTGCAGGAAATCGGGGCGTGGCTGGCGAAGAACGGCGAATCGATCTACGGCACGCGGGGCGGACCCGTCGCGCCACACGCCTGGGGCGTGACGACGCGCAAAGGGAGCCGAGTGTACGTGCACGTGCTCGACGCGCCGGACGGGGCGGTGCTGCTCCCGCCGCCGGGCGGCAAGGTTCGCGCCGCCCGGTTCCTGAGCGCCGGGCGCGCTGCTGAATTCTCCGAGTTCGATTTCGGCGTGGTCGTGAAGATCCCGGAGGACGCCGTCGATCCGATCGATACGATCGTCGCGCTGGATCTCGCTTCGTGACATGAAACCTTCCACAGTTTTTCTCGGCGAGATGACCAATCGCGAGGTCGAGGCGTTCCTCGAGTCGCATCACACGGTCATCATTCCCACCGGGTCGACCGAGCAGCACGGCCCGCATGGGCCGCTGTCGACCGACGTGCTCATCCCGCAGGAAGTCGCGCGCCGCGTGGCGCCGCAGATTGGCGCCGTGGTCGCGCCGCCGATCAGCTACGCCTTGTCCTATCCTCACGTCGGCTTTACCGGCCTCGTGCACATCCGGATTCCGACGTTCATGGCGCTCATCTCCGATCTGTGCGCGTCGTTCGCCGCGTCACGGTTCAAGCGAATCATCTTCCTGAACGGACACTACGACAACACCTACGCCATCGCGTACGCGTGCGCCGACGCCGCCGACCGGATGCCCGGGGACGTCAAGGCGTTTCCCGTCAACTACTGGGACGGACTCACCGCGGACGAGGTCGCGGAGTTCTCGGGCCTGGAGAACGGGCTGCATGCGAACGCCGCGGAGACGTCGGCCGTTCTCGCGATCAGCCGCGACCTCGTCGATCTCGAGCGCGCGAACGCGGAGTTTCCACCCTTCCCGAAATTCACGGTGAACATGGCTCCGGTGCACACGGCGTTCTTCTTCAGCTCGCCGGGCTCGCTGTATCGGGCGACACGATCGGGCACGTGGGGCGATGCGCGGAAGGCCACGCTGGAGATGGGCGAGCGATACATCGCCGCCGGTGTTCGCTCGACGCTCGCGGTGCTGCACAACATCGAGAAAACGTTCGCGGCCTGTCCCGAGCGAAGCGCTCCTCCTTCGACAAGCTCAGGATGAGCGACGGGCCGGATAACCCTCAGTTCCTCGCTTCACGAATCTTGATGTTCCGGAAGGCCACACGATCGCCGTGGTCCTGCAGCCCGATGTGGCCGCGCCGCGCGCGGCCGTATTTCGGATAGTCCTTGAACTTGCTCTCGCGGACCCGCCGCTCCCAGTCAGGGCTCCACAGCTCGTATTCGACCACCTTCACGCCGTTCAGCCAGTGCTCGACATGCGGACCCTGGACCAGCAGGCGCGTCCGGTTCCACGACCCGATGGGTTGCGTCGCATCGCGGGACGGCGGATGCAGATCGTAATTCGCGCCGGCGTACTGCACCGGCTTGAGCGGCTCGTTGTACGCGTTGTCGATGATCTGGTACTCCGGCGCCGTGTGCCACATCACGTCGTCGTCTTCGGTGACGCGGTACAGGACGCCGCTGTTGCCGTTGGACGAGAGACTCCAGTCGAGCGTCAGCTCGAGGTCGCCGAACTCGTCGGCGGTGACGATGTCGCCGGCCTGACCGACGCGCGTGAGCGCGCCGTCGATGGCCTGCCAGCCGCCGGGCATCGTCTGCTGCCGAAAGCCGCGCCAGCCGGCGGTCGTCCTGCCGTCGAACAGCAGGCGCCAGCCTTCAGCCTTTTCCTTTACGGTCAAGGTGTTCGGCAACTCCTGCGGCGCCGCGGTCGAAGAACGCTCGGCTGACCAGCCTCCGCCAAGGCTTCGGCGGTCCGCCGTAGCTTCAGCGAAGGCGGAAAGCCTCGCGCTCCATCCGAGACGGGGGGCGCTCCATCCGGGACGGAGGGCGCTCCATCCGACAAGGAGGGCGAGCCTTTCAGGCGAGCCGAACGTGAGCGCAGCGGCGATCATCGCTCCGCCGAGCACGGCGCACGTGGTCCCGCGTTTCATGCGTGCGACTCGATCGGGGTCCGCGTCATCTTCTCGGCAGCCCAGCCGATCGGCCGGTTCTCGAAGTAGCTGTGGTTCGCGAGCAGCGCGGGTCCCGCGGCGCGCAGGCCGAAGACGGCGTCTTCGACCACTGGATGTCGCGTGCGGACCGCGTCGAAGAAGTTGCGGAAATGATCGTCGGCGCTGCTGTACCGCGGCGGCGCGGCGTAGATCTCGTCGCTGCGCGGCTGGAGCACCGGCCGATCGGGATAGTTCGCCCGATACTCCTTCATGAACGCTTCCTGTGTGGCCTTCGAGAACGTGTCGCTCGTGTGGCCCGGATCTCTCGCCGGATGGCGCCGCGACAGCGTGACCGAGTTGTCGTCAATCGTGAGGACGCCTTCGGGTCCGAGGAAGCGGAACGCGGTGTTGTCGCCGGCGCCTTCGGCGAAGTTCACCTTCAGCGACAACGTGAACGCCGGGTGCGTCGACGTCTTCGGGTAGTCGTACAACGCGAGCATCACGTCCGGAACGTCGCGACCGTCGTGCCAGTGGCGGAGTCCGCCGCTGGCGATCGCGCGCGTCGGTCCGAGCGCGTCGAGCACGAAGTGGATTCCGGTGAACAGGTGCACGAACAAATCCCCCGGAATGCCGGTTCCGTAGTCGCGGTAGTTGCGCCAGCGGAACAGGCGCACGGGGTCGAACGGCCGCTTCGGCGCGCGTCCGAGGAACCGATCCCAATCGATGGTCTGCGGCGAGGCGTCGGGCGGAATCGAATACTGCCACGCGCCGATCGACGAGTTGCGGTTGATCCACGCTTCGACGAGATTCAGCTCGCCGATCGCGCCGGCGCGGAACAGCTCCCTCGCCTTCGCATAGACGATCGAGCTGACGTGCTGGCTCCCGACCTGCAGGATTCGGCCGGTCTGCCGCGCGGTTTCGATGATGCGCGGGCCATCGTCGATCTCCTGCACCATCGGCTTCTCGACGTACACGTCCTTCCCGGCCTTCATCGCGTCGACCGCCATCTGCGTGTGCCAGTGATCCGGCGTCGCGATGATCACCGCGTCCACGTCCGAACGCGCCAGCACTTCCCGGTAATCGCGCGTCGTGGAGACCTGATTCCCCCACAGCTCCTTTGCCAGCGTGAGCCGGCCATCGTACACGTCGGCGGCCGCCGACAGCTCGACGCCGGGCGCGCGGAGCGCCGAGCGCACGTCCTGCTGGCCGCGGATCCCCATCCCCAACACGGCGAACCGGATCCGATCGTTCGGCGCCACGTTCTGCGGCGCCCCACCTGCCTGTGCGCGCAGGATGGTCGGCGCCGCCGCCGCGGCGCCCGCCACCACCTGGAGAAACTCGCGGCGCGAAGGCGTGTTGGTCATAGCGTCCCCGATCGGAGGTACCGGAGGATACGGAGATAACGGTTTAACACAGAGAAGCAGAGAAACGGAGCATCTTTTTAGTTTATATTCTCACAGCCATCCGAGCGGAACCAGGGCGCTGCTCATGCGCCGGCTCATATACCGGAGCGGAAACAGACATGAAAAGGGCACCGCGTCTCGCATTGCCACTCATCGCCGCCGCCGTACTCGTCAGCCTTGTCACCGTCGTCATGGCAGACGGGCAGCGCGACAAGGGGTGGTGGGACTTCGGCGGTGGGCCCAGCGCTTCGCATTTCGCCGACCTCGATCAGATCAAGAAATCCAATGTGAGCCGGCTCGAAGTGGCCTGGTTCTATCCATATGCCACACCGGGCTTCAACCCGATCGTCGTCGATGACGTCATGTACGTGGCGGGGCGCAACAACTCGCTCATCGCGCTCGACGCGACGACGGGCAAGGAAATCTGGATCCACGAAGGCCTGACCGGCATGACCAGTCGCGGCCTCAACTACTGGCAGAGCCCGGACGGAAAAAACAAGCGGCTGATCTTTGCCATCGACGGCTATCTGCAGGCCATTGACGCGAAGAGCGGCGAGTCGGTCCGGAGCTTCGGCACCAACGGGATCGTCGACATGCGAGAGGGCTTGAGGCGCGCCGAAGGCACGGACCGCCGCGTGCAGTCGAGGAGCCCCGGCAAAGTGTGGAAGAACCTGTTGATTATGGGATCGGCGTCCGGCGAGGGATGGGTGACGCCACCCGGCGACATCCGCGCCTACGACATCATCACCGGCAAGCGCGCGTGGCAGTTTCACACGGTGCCGGAGCCCGGTGAGCTCGGCTACGAGACGTGGCCGAAAGATGCATTCAAGTACGCCGGCGGCGCGAACAACTGGGGTGAGATGTCGGTCGACGATGAACGTGGCATCGTCTATGTCCCAACCGGATCGGCGACCTACGACTTCTACGGCGCGGATCGGCACGGCGCCAACCTGTTCGCCAACTGTCTGCTCGCGCTCGACGCACGCACCGGCAAGCGCCTGTGGCATTTCCAGACCGTCCATCACGATCTGTGGGACCTGGACAACGTGTCGGCGCCCCAACTGGTGACGGTGCAGCACGACGGCCGCCGTGTCGACGCAGTGGCTCACGCCGGCAAGACCGGCTTCCTGTACGTCTTCAATCGCGTGACGGGTGAACCGCTGTGGCCGATTGAAGAGCGGCCGGTGCCGAAGAGCGACGTGCCCGGTGAAGAAGCCTGGCCGACCCAGCCCTTCCCGACCAGACCGCCGCCGTTTGCGCGGCAGACGTTCACATCCGACGACATCAACCCGTGGCTGCTCACGCCTGAAGAGCACGCCAGGATGCGCGAGCGCGTGTCGAAGGCGCGCAACGAGGGGATGTACACGCCGCCCGCGTTGATTGACACGATCTCGATGCCCGGCAATCAGGGCGGATCGAACTGGGGTACGACGGGCGCCAATCAAAAGACCGGCATCGTTTACGTCGTCAACGTCAACGAGGTGGCGATTCTCAAGCTCGAGGACGTGAAGACCCGGGCGGGACGACCCGGCGCTGCCGGTGCGCAGGCCTATCAGCAGTACTGTCAGTCGTGCCACGGGGCGAACCTTCAGGACGTGCCCGGCGGGCTCGCGCCGGCGTTGGTCGATATCACGAATCGAATCGGCGAGGATGCGATTCGCGCGACCGTGACAGGCGGAAAGGGAACGATGCGTCCTGTCTCGAGCATCACGGAATCGGAGCTCACGGCCGTCATTGCGTATCTTGCGAATCCGAATCAGGGCGGCGGCGGTCGTGCCAGCCCGAATCTCGGGCCTCTGCCGCCCGGACCGGTCGTTGCCTCGGGTGGCGTGCGTCCGCCTCCGCGGCCGCTCGTCGCGCAGCCCGCACCAACGTATGGTGGCATCGGCGGCACCGGTGGGAATATTCCGTACCCGGCCGACGTGGATGCGCCGCCGGTTCGCTACGTGACTGAATACGGCGTCATGGCGTCAGCGACCAGGCCGCCGTACACGACGCTGACGGCCTACGACCTGAACACGGGAACGATCAAGTGGCAGGTTCCGCTGGGTGATGATCTGGCGACGTTGGCGGCGGGCGGTCCGGCCAACACGGGCGGCCTGGGCGCGCGTAACGGGATGGTCGTCACCAGAGCCGGAATCGTATTCGTGGCGGGCGCCGACCGTAAGGTCCGCGCCTATGACGAGGACAACGGGCAGGTGCTGTGGACGGGCGCGCTGCCCGGGAATTCGAGCGGCATCCCGGTCAGCTACGAGGCGAAGGGCCGTCAGTACGTGGTCATGTCATCGATGCCGAACGCCGGCGGCCGGAGAGGTGGGGCGCCTGCGGTGTCGCCAGACACGCCCCGCGGATACATTGCGTTCGCCTTGCCCGCTGGGAGCGTGTTGGAGAAACGCGAACACGTTCCTCGGGTACTCAATTTCATAAATACCGCGACGTATTTTGGGCACAGAGACACCGAGACACGGAGAAAACACGACTGACAACGCTCGACGCGGGCGCCGCGCAGCGGCGGGTCAGGCGGGCAATCGGTGAACGAACGACCACCAGGCGGCGAGAGGGTCGTTGGTTCACCGGTTGCCCGCCTGTCGCCTCGGCCTGCGGTGCAGGCCGACCGCGTCGAGCGCCGTCTCTGTGCCTCTGTGTCTCTGTGGCTTGATTAGATCGCAAGCAGGAGGGAGCCTGACATGGATCACGTGCGATGCAATTGGGCACGACCATTTGTCGTTGTCTTGATCTCTCTCGCGGGCGCGGCGGGCGCGTTTGCGCAGGGAGGAA
>WNEY01005318.1_pt1 | contig 10587 bp, 10 predicted proteins | sample 5400531 | NCBI WGS metagenome assembly WNEY01 (sample SAMN13153338, study PRJNA577476) | soil metagenome | isolation source: 200 cm saprolite under Douglas fir tree site 1 | place: USA:California | collected 2015-04-18
AGGCTTGGGCGGTAGACGCCTGACCAACACTTCGAGCGCTGCTTGCTGGCGTAAGGCCCCTGTGGGAGGTCAGCGGACCACACTGCATATCACCGCGGTCAGCACGTCGAGATCAAAGGGCTTGCTCACACCAGCATGTACGCCTAGCTCCATGGCCTCGCGCGGCGGATCCCGGGGGGCCGCCGAAACGACGACCACCGGGATCCTCGAGAGCACGGGATCGCGGCTCCGTTCGAGCAGACAATCCAGGCGGCTGCGGCCGGGCAGCATCAGGTCGAGAACGATAAGCGTTAGGCGGCGCTGCTGCTATTCGCGCCCTGGCCTGGGAGGTGGTTCCTGCGGCCTCAAGTTCGTGGCCCTTGCCGGCCAGGTGCTCGATCACCAGGTCGCGGATGATCTTCTCGTCTTGCACAAGGAACATCCACGCCGTAGCTGCGGGTCTCTCCGCGTGGATCGCCCGCCGCACGGAGCTACATGGACCTGCCAGATCTTCGACACGTGCACGAAGCGGTCGACGCCGAGCGGTTGTCAGCCTGGCGGGTGTCAATGGCCAATAGGAGGATGTGAACGGAGGCGGTCAGGAAAGCTGAACAGTAGCGGCCAACAGAGCTGAACGGTGGCGGCCATCAAATCTGATCAGCGTGGTCCGCATCACGTGTCGGTGTTTTGGTGTCACCTCCTGTTTCAAAGTCGGGTGCCGAAGATCTGCGGTGAGAAGTCAAGGGGGAGTTTGGCGGAATCTGTGTGAGGATGATGCGGGTGTTGGTGGCAGCCGGCAGCCACCCTCTTCTCACCTGGCGATCGTGGGCGGGGGCGGAAGGCCCCCAACCTCCGCGGGTGGTGACAGACCCGCTCCGCTACCCGGGCTGACCGCTACAGGTTGGTGGCAGGGCTGAGTCGGGTACCTGTGGATTTAGCCGCGGTCTAACTGGCGCTGGTCACCAGTCGTGCGCGGCGTTGCGGCCGTGGTCGGGCCGCATGTGGCGTGGTGCGCACCTCCTCCTGGTTCTGATCACAGGTCGGAGAGCGATAGACCGAGCCCGTCCGCAGCAGCGCATCGACCAAGCGCACCAGTTTGCGGGCAGTCAGAACCAGTGCCCGCTGATGGGAGTGCTTGGGCGTTTGGGCGAACTTGGTCAGGTAATAGTGACGGTATTCAGGGCAGTGCTGCCGCACGCTGTTCGCCGCTTCGACCAGGTAGTAGCGCAGGTACGAATTGCCCGCTTTGGAAAGTCGGCTGTCTTGAGCTTGGAAGTCGCCCGATTCATGCGGTGGCCAGACCAGCCCAGCGTACTTGGCCACTGCGGCGTCATCGGTAAAACGCTGGATGTTGCCAATCTCAGCGACCAGACCGGCCGTCCACACCGGCCCCAGGCCCGGCACGGAGTCGATCGTGCGCGCGTGCGCCGGCAGCGCCCGCAGCTCCCGAGCAATGGTCTGGTCCACGGTGACCAACTGGGCCTGGAGAATGCGAATGGTCGCGCGCGTCATGCCCAGCACCAATCCGAGCGGTGGCTGAAGAGCACTGTTCAATTGGTAGGACTCACGCGCCGCACGCCGCAGGTTGGCGGCGACCACCTCAGGATCGGTGAAGCCACCACGTCCGTGCTCTTGGATGAAGGCCGCCAAGTCCTCCAGCGAGGCCTGGGCGATCTCCTCCGTGGAAAACTGCTCGAGCAGCGCCTGACTGGTCGGCCCGAACGTATCGCTGAACGGCTTCTCCTGGCTGAATCCACTGAATTGCACGAACAGGAAATTCAGGAAGTAGCCCTTCTCGCGCGCCAGCGTCTGGCTCAGATGCGTCCGATAACGGGTCAGCCGCTGTAAGGGGGCATACACCATATCCAGCTGGAACGGCGCTGGCAACCGACCAATCCGCAGACGCTCGGCGATCAGAAATGCGTCACGCGGGTCGGTCTTGCCAGTATCGGCATAGACCTTCTTCAGTCCATGCACCAGGTTGGGGTTCAGCGCGTAGACCTCCGGCTGCAGACCTTGCAGCAACGGTGTGTCGTTGAGCAGACAGGCCAGCGGCCACCAGTACAGGCCCGTGGCTTCCAGGCCAATGCGCAACCGTCCGAGTCCATGCTGATCTGCCAGCTCTACGACTCGCCCGACCAGCGCTTCTGCGCCAGGTCGCGTATTCGGCACGCTCCAGCGCCGAACCGCTTCACGCCCGTCAGCCAGGAGCAAGCAGGCAGTCACCGCGCACTGGCCGACGTCGAGTCCCAGGTAGCCGAGCGCTGTCGGTTCCGGTTCCGATGCGGGCGGCGCCTGCGCCTCAGGACTGACCGCTGGCCCACTACCAGAGACTGATTTGGACATGACCGTTCCTCCCGTTTGGGATCGATCGGAGGTTCCGGGCGCACTGGACGGCACAACAGCCTCGCGCGTGATCAGAACTCAGTCGTCGTCTACCTCCAGCGACCAGGCGAGCTGCTGCACTCACCCGGTCGACCACGACCCGAACAATCTGCGTGTTAGAACTCAGCCGCCCAGTCCGGAACATTCAGTCTTCGTTTCGAGTACTCGCCGGCAATTGGCGGTACAGCACTGGGGTTGAACTTGCTCCGACCGACCTCACCGGCCAAGTATCGCCCGACGACCTCCGATCAGCCACCGTGGGAGCCAGTCAACAAATGCTCGCTCCCGTGACCCGACACGCCCGCTCCATAGACTGGTCTAGGACCGGGGGTTTACGGCATCACCTCCAGTTCAAGCAGCTCGGCGAGCAACATCGGTTCGTCACATTCTTTGCAGTGGCCGCCTAGTCCCAGAGCACGGCTAAATAAGTGGCACTCTTGGCAGCGTCTTTCGCCGACCGAGCGCTCGCCGCACGAGCTACACTCGTACACGGTGTGGGCCACCAGCGCGCCGCGCCTCCGGAGCTCAGCGCGTAGCTGACGCTCGTCGACGGAAGTGAGCTGATCGCGGCGGAGTCTGAACGCGCGTTGGCGGTGGGCTGGCGAGCAATAGCGAGCGCGCGAGCTCTGCAGTGCGCGCGAACACAGCGCACAGGTTGCCGCACTATTCGGGGTAGAGCCGTTACGCGAAGTATCACAACTGGGCTCTACGCTGTTCGCTTCGCGACCGTCAGCCAACAACAGGCAGGCCGTCACCGCGCACTGGCCGACGTCGAGTCCCAGGTAGCCGAGCGCTGTCGGTTCCGGTTCCGATGCGGGCGGCGCCTGCGCCTCAGGACTGACCGCTGGCCCACTACCAGAGACTGAGTTGGACATGACCGTTCCTCCCGTTTGGGATCGATCGGAGGTTCCGGGCGCACTGGACGGCACAACAGCCTCGCGCGTGATCAGAACTCAGTCGTCGTCCACCTCCAGCGACCAGGCGAGCTGCTGCACTCACCCGGTCGACCACGACCACAACAATCTGCGTGTTAGAAGTCAGCCGCCCAGTCCGGAACATTCAGTCTTCGTTTCGAGTACTCGCCAAAAATGGCGGTACAGCGCTGGGGTGAACTTGCTCCGACCGACCTGACGGCCAAGTATCGCCCGATGCCCTCCGATCAACCACCAGGGAGCCAGTCAGCATCCTCGCTCCCGCTACCCACCATACGAGGCACTGGGTAAGGGGGCTCCGGGGGAAAGGGGCTCCGCCCCTGTCCCCCGTGGTGGTCGGGATTCGGCGTGTTCGGGTAGCAGATCACTGATGGCCACCGGCTCGTCGCAGGCTGGGCAGAGGCCGCCCACGCCGACGCGCCGGCAGAACTGCGCGCAGTCGCTGCAATACTGGTCACCGAGGTACCGGCTCTCGCACTCTGGGCATTGATAAACGGTCGTCTGTCGCGGTGTGTGCGCAGGTACGCTCGGAAGCGGAGTCGGATGTCGACGCCGCCAGGCCGCTTGACGGTGAGCTGGCGTGCAAAAGCGCTGACGCCCAACCGGCTGGAACGTGGTGCCACACAGCGCGCAGGCCATCGTGTCGTTATCGTTACGCAACGGCGGCTCAGGCGGCATGGCCAGCCTCCGTGGCGAGGCGACCGAGTGGCAGCACGCCCTTGCCAGCAGTCGCTTGGGCCAATCTGACACTGTCCCCAGAGGTGAGGCACACGTGGGCGTGATGCAGCAGCCTATCGACGGTAGCGGTCGCCAATGTTTTGGGCATCAACTCGTCAAAGGCGGCCGGATGGACGTTGGAACTGACCGCCACCGAACGCTTCTCATACGCCGCATCCACCAAACGAAAGAAGCCTTCGGCAGCATCTGGGCTGACGGGTAACAGCCCGATATCGTCGACCACGACCAGCCGTGCGCGGAGGATAGCCTGGACCGCTCGGCTGACCGAATCATCGGCACGGTGGCGGCGCACCAGCACGCCGAGTTCTTCGAGGCTGAACCAGGCCACCTTCAGGCCCGCTTCGACGGCGAGTTGGCCGAGACCTTCCAGGAAGAACGTTTTGCCGGTGCCCGAGGCGCCACAGATCACCAGATTCTCGTGGCGACCGATCCACTCGAGCGTCCGCAACGCGGTCTGGGTCGGTGCCGGGATGGAGGAGAGGTTCGCATCCCAGGTGGCGAACGTCTTGCCGGTCGGAAACGTGGCTTCTGCACGGCGGGTGGCCAGCGCTGAGCGTTCACGACCAGCTACCTCCTCGCCGAGGAGCACTTTCAGTACCTCAGCCGGATCCCAGCGCTGGGCTTTGGCGGTGGCCAACACTTCAGGCGCCGCCCGACGCATATACGGTAAGTGCATGCGGCGCAGGAGCGCCTCCAACTCCGGCGGCAGTGGTGGCGGTGTTGGGCCGCTCATACACCAAACCCTGCCCAGCCCGAGGTGCCCGGTTGCAAAGTGTGCCCATCGTCGACGCGGCAGATCTCGCCTGTGGCAGCGGTAGCCTGATGCCGCAGCAGCTGACCAAGATCCTCGTCAGCGAAGCGTCCCAATTCGGCGGCGGTCATCAGCGCGCGATCGACCGGACCTGGCCCAAAGATTTTGGCCAGCGCCACCGCGGCGATCATCTTGGTGCGGATCCGCGCCGTGCCGACCGCCGCCGCCGCGATCAGCCATTGCTTGGCACCCGCTCCAATTGCCAGGAACGCCGCTTCATCCGAAGTTCTGGCTTTAGGTGTGCGCTGCAATGGACCTTCCGGTGGTGGTCCGAAGTGTGCTGGATTGTGACGCGGCTGGCCAGCCACGGTCGGTTCCCAGCGCGCGATCTCGTGGGCGCCGTCACGACCCACGTGCACGATGACGATCTCGTCGTCTTGATGGCGGACCCACACCTCCTGGCCAGCGTAGTCGTCCGGTACCGAGTACTCGCCACCGTCGAACTCGACCACCGGCACGAGCTGGCCGACCTTGCGCGTGATGCCGAAGACTGCCGTGTACGGTTCGACTGGTAGCGGATGCAGCCGCTCGCGTTCCTGAGCCAGCCGTTCGGTCGGCGGGCAGCGGGTGGCGCGGTGCGGCCGCGTGTTGACCTCGTCGCAGAAGCGCTGACACGCCCGCCGATACTCGGCGAAGCTCGAGTAGTCCGGCAGCAGGTTGGCCTCGGTGGGCACCAGGTCAGCGGTGGCGATGCGTACCGTTGCCTCGCTTCCACCCTTCCCGTACGCCGTCAACTACCGGCGGTAGGAGCGATTCGCAGCGATTTCGTGTAACCCATCCCTTCCATCCGCAAAGCGGCCAGGAGTACGAGCTGGTTGGCTTCGGCCACACCTGGGGCGAACACCGCGTCTTCTTCCGAGAGGCGGGCCAAACTCGGGTACGCTCGTTGCCAGCCACCTGGACGGATGTCAGTGGACCGGATCCGTTTCTGGTGCTGTCGGCCGGACGCTCGCACTTCCGACCGGAGGACCTCCTCCAGCTGGCGCTGCTGCTCACGAAGTTGAAGGGAAGGTGTAAATAAGATTACGCCGCTGACGTAAAGCGCATTATGCCGGAGGGTGGGTGGCTTCGGTGTGTTGACCGGCTCCCACTTCACGTTTGGACCGGAATGAGAGGAGTTGCAGCAAAGGTCTTGACACCAACTGCGATATCGGCATAATGCAGATAACACACGCAGGAGGTCCGGGTTGGCTGAAACGCCGCGCGAGGACAAGGCATCCGCTCTACGCCGCGAGCATGCGCTCAATCCCCGGCCGCAGGCGGTGACCGACTCCGCCTTCAGCTCCGGCAATACGTTCTTCGACTCCCGCGACCTGGTCCAGGTCAAGTACGAGATGTTGCGCCGCGTGCGCGAGGATGGCCAGGCGGTGACTCAGGCCGCCGCCGACTTCGGCTTCTCGCGACCGTCCTTCTACCAGGCGCAGGCGGTCTTCGACACGCAGGGGGTACCTGGCCTGCTCCCGCAGCGTCCGGGACCAAAGCGGGCGCACAAGCTTTCCGAGGAGGTGGTCGACCGGCTCGAACAAGCGCTGCATGACGATCCTGCGTTGAGCTCGGCCGAGCTGGCGCAGCGGCTCGGGGAGGAGCTCGGGCTGCGGGTGCATCGGCGAAGTGTGGAACGGGCACTCAGCCGACGCCGAAAAAAAGGGGCCCTGAAAAAAGCGTGAACGAGCGCCGATGCGCCGGCGAGCTGACGCTCGCCTACGAGGCACTGCGTGCGCAAGCCACAGGCGAGCTACCCGCCGTCACACCCCGTGGCCTGGCCATGTTCCTGGCGGCAGGGTTCCCGACCTGGATGAAAGCCTGGGCACCGTTGGCACCGGTGCCGATCAAGGCTCCCCCCGCGGTCAACAGCAATTGCAATCCGCCAATCGGTATCCGAGCCGAAGTGGTCCAAGTACTGGCCGAGATGGCCTTGAGCTGCCAGAAGAGGTGGGCAACCGGATGAACCAGGAGATGCACCACAAGATCGCTACCACGCACCTGCAGCGCCAGGCGTACCTGTACGTGCGCCAGAGCACGTTGCGTCAGGTGCTCGAGAACACCGAGAGTACCAAGCGTCAATACGCACTGCGCGAGCGCGCGGTCGCCCTCGGCTGGCCGCCCGACCGCATCGTCGTCATCGACAGCGACCTGGGTCAATCCGGCGCCGATAGCGATCGCCTGGGTTTCCAGAAGCTGGTGGCCGCGGTGGGCATGGGCGAGGTCGGCGTGGTGCTCGGCCTGGAGGTCTCGCGATTGGCCCGCAGCTCATCGGATTGGCATCGGCTGCTGGAGATCTGCGCGCTGACCGACACGCTCATCCTCGACGAAGATGGGCTGTATAACCCCGGTCACTTCAACGACCGGCTGCTGCTCGGTCTTAAGGGCACTATGAGCGAGGCTGAGCTCCACGTCTTGCGGGCGCGTCTCATTGGAGGAATCCGCGCCAAGGCAAGCCGCGGCGAGCTGGAAATGAAATTGCCCATCGGTCTTGTCTACGACTCCACGAACAAGGTGGTGCTGGACCCCGACCTCGAGGTCCAGGCCGCAGTGCGCACGTTCTTCGAGACCTTCCGTCGGACAGGCTCGGCGACAAGCACTGTGCGCAGCTTCCGCGAGCAGGGTCTGCTCTTTCCACGCAGGCACCATACGGGACCGCACCAGGGTGAGCTGATGTGGGGCACATTGGTTCACCATCGGGCGTTGCACTTGCTCAAGAACCCACGCTATGCGGGCGCCTTTGCTTTTGGACGCAGCCAGGCGCGCCGGACTCCACAAGGAACCGAGCTGCGGATCAAGGTTCCGCGTGAGCAGTGGCACACGCTGATTCGCGACGCACATCCTGGCTACATCACCTGGGCCGAGTACGAGGAGAACGTTCGTCGCCTGCGCGACAATGCCCAGGCCTACGGCACGGACCGGCAGCATGGTCCACCTCGCGAGGGGCCGGCGTTGCTCCAGGGTCTGGTGGTGTGCGGTCGCTGTGGGGGACGCATGAGCGTCCGCTACTACATCAGCCACGCTCAGCTCGTGCCGGAGTACAGGTGCCAGCGCGAAGGCATCAAGTACGCTCAGGGGATCTGCCAGCGCATTGTCGGCGGCGCGCTCGACCGAGCCATTGGCGAGCTGCTGGTGGAGACGGTGAGCCCGTTGGCGCTGGAGGTGGCTGTGGCCGTGCAGGACGAGCTCGAGGCGCGTGCCCAGGAAGTTGACCGCATCCGTCGGCAGCAGGTGGAGCGTGCCCGTTACGAAGCGGAGCTCGCTCAACGACGTTACCTCCGTGTCGATCCTGACAACCGCCTCGTCGCCGATTCATTGGAAGCGGAGTGGAACAACAAGTTGCGCGCACTCGCCGCGGCTCAGGAAGACTATGAACGCCAACGCAACGAGGAGGGAGGTGCACTCAGCACGGAGCAGCGTCAGCAAGTGACGGCTCTGGTGACGGACTTCCCTCGCCTCTGGCGCGATGCGGCCACTCCGCAGCGCGAACGCAAACGCATGGTCCGCCTGCTGCTGGAGGACGTGACCTTGTTGAAGACAGAGGAGGTCATCGCCCAGATCCGCTTCCGCGGCGGCGCTACGCATACCCTTCGGCTCCCGCGACCAAAACCCGCCGATCAACTGCGGCGGACTGATCCCGCGGTGGTCGCCGAGATCGATCGCCTCCTGGAACATCACACCGACGCCGAGATCGCCAACATCCTGAACGCCCGTGGTCTGCGACCTGGCGTAGGGGACCAGTTCAGCGCCTTCATCATCTGGCAACTCCGCACGAGGTACCATCTTGACGACCGCTGCACCCGCCTGCGCCGCCAAGGCATGCTGACGCTCGAGGAGATGGCCAGCGTCCTCTGCGTGCGTCCCAGCACCGTCAAGCAGCGGGCGGCCAAGGGCCTGCTGGTCTCGCAACTGATCTACAACGATAAGGGTCAGCGCCTGTACGCGCCGCCTGGTGACCCCGTCATGATTGCTTGCCTCCACTGCGGCACGGCGATTCTCGAGCGAGGCCGGCACGGTGCGTTGCAGAAGTATTGCAAGGATTCCTGCCGCACCTCGGCCTACGCGAAGCGCAGAGCAGCAGCCGGCTGGGTCCGCGTACGGCGGCGCTCATGCTGACCGCTACCCTCATTCTTATGTAAGGATTCCGAATGCTCCGCAAGGCGCGCAGAACCGACCTCAGCCGTCGCGGTGGCCACCCCGACGGCGTCATCTACCGTCAGCAGTACGTCCGCTGCGGTCAGCCTGGCTGCCGTCGCTGCCCACCAACCGGGCCTGGTCACGGGCCGTACTGGTATGGCTTTTATTGGGACTACCGCCAACGCACCACGAGTTTCTACGTCGGCAAGGACCTCCCACCCGGCGTCGAAGTGCTCCTGGATCCAGCGCTTTCGACTGACGCCATCCCCAGCTCCGCGCGGATCAATCAATGACCAACAGGAGGATCTCGGCTAAATCAAGGCCGCTAGCCCACTCTTATCCCGGCACCCACGCACTTGACATTACGTCTTTGCGTTCCATCCAACCCACCAGGAGCAGTTTGATGCGCAAGGGTTCGACTGGGGATCAGCCGGCAGACAACTGGCAAACGTCAGACCATAATGGCGGCCGACCTCCACGATGGTCGGATGCCGCACGGCGATGCGCGCGATATGGTCCAGCGTGAGCGTCTTCTCGTTGTCGCTCAAGCCGTACGTCGGGGCACCGCCAAAACGACGCAGCGTGGCGTCGATGCAGGCAATCACCGTCGGCAGCGTTTTGTCGCGCACGGGCAGCACCACCCGGAAACGGCTCCAGGCCAGCCACGCGCACCACAACCAGGTCTTGCGGCCTTCGACGAGCGGGCCGTCGCCAAAATCCCACTGGAACCACAGGCCAGGCTCCGGCAGCCACGGTCGGAACCGCCGCCGGTGTCCAGCTCGATACGCCGCCTTGGCGTCGGCCACAGCCCGCCGGATGGTGCGCTCGGAGCCGGCGTACCCCAGGCCCAACGCCTCGAGCTTCGTCTGCACGACATCGGCGCGAACGCGGCCGTGGCTCTCGTCAACCCAGCTTTCGATGTAGTTGTGAAACGGGTCGATCAGCTGACTGCGGTGGACCGGCGTGGTCCGTAGCTGGCCCGCATCGCGTGCATGTACGTAGCGAATGACTGTGTTCGGTGCGCAGCCAACCAGCGCTGCAGCATCCCGAAAGCTATGCGTCAAATCGTAGGCCGCCAGAATCTCCATGATCGTCTCGGTCTCTTTCACTCCTGCCTCCTCGGCACACCTGCGTTGTTGTCCGCAGTGAACCGAGGCGCGCATCCGTTCGTCCTGAGCGGACGTATCGATCAGGTCTCTTGGCCGCCTCCGTTCAATTTTCGTGGCCGCCAGCGTTCAGGTTTCTGGCCGCCCCTGTTCAGGATCCCATGGCCGCCGACATACAGACAGCATTCTGCTTGTAGCCTGGCCTTTAAGCCCGCTACGGACTGCATGGAGATGACACGTGCGGTGGCGCAGCAGATTCTTGCCGAACTCCTCGAATGGAAGGAGGATAGTGCTGTCCCTGGCCATGGCAATGTAGGCTCATCCGCACTTTCGGTGAATTCGAGGCTCAGACCACCAGGGACGGTAGCTTTGCCCTGCCGACCTCCACAATCTGTTGTGCTTCGGGCCTGGGTTTCACCGGATTCGCGGATGAGCCGCAATGTATCCACGGGTGGACGGGGTGGTCCCCGATGTTGGCCAACCGTTCGCGACGGCCATTGACAAGTGCGCCAACGGA
>WNEY01011984.1_pt1 | contig 10587 bp, 11 predicted proteins | sample 5400531 | NCBI WGS metagenome assembly WNEY01 (sample SAMN13153338, study PRJNA577476) | soil metagenome | isolation source: 200 cm saprolite under Douglas fir tree site 1 | place: USA:California | collected 2015-04-18
CGCGCCTGGAGGTTCTCCTCGGTCACGTCTTCCTTGAGCCCCTTGAAGGCCCCGGCGAGCGCGCCCGTGTACGCTTTGAGCACGCGCGTGATCGGCACGCGCAGCAGATCGATGCCGAGATTCTTGGCGAGCAGGACGGCGTCCCGCCGGGTTCCGGCGGAGGAGTAGGGCGACGGCATCGTCACCCCGGTGACGTTGGCGGCGCCGAGGGCCTCCACGGCGATGGCGGCGACGATCGACGAGTCGATGCCGCCCGACAGGCCGATGACGACGTGCTTGAAGCCGTTCTTGGTGACGTAGTCGCGGGTGCCGAGCACGAGCGCGCGGTAGACCTCCTCGAGAGCGTCGAGGGCCTCGACCTCGCGTACGGGCAGCTTGCGCTTATCCTTGGGCGCCAGGGGGGGCAGCGAGATGCGCTTCGCCCCGGGCTCGCTGCGCAGCTTCTCCTTCCGGCGCCGCGAGTCGTGCAGGCGGGCGCGGAAGACCTGGTCGAGGTCGACGTCGGCCACCACGAGGTCCTCCTCGAAGGCGCGTCCCCGGGCGAGCACCTCCCCCTTCTCGTTGAAGATGAAGGAGTGGCCGTCGAAGACCAGCTCGTCCTGTCCCCCGACGGTGTTCACGAAAGCCAGGCACACGATGTCGTCGGAGGCCCGCGTGGCGAGCATCTTCTCCCGGAACTGCGCCTTGCCCACGTGGTACGGCGAGGCGTTGATCGTCACGACCAGCTCCGCCCCCGAGAGCGCCTGGAGCGTCGTCGGCCCGGTCGGGTACCAGATGTCCTCGCAGATATTGGCGGCTATCGTCGTCTCTCCCAGCGTGAAGACGGGCGACTCGGTGCCTGACTGGAAGTAGCGGTTCTCGTCGAAGACGCCGTAGTTCGGCAGGTACTGCTTGTGGTAGGTGCCCGCGTGCGCGCCGTCGTGCAGCAGCGCCGCGGCGTTGAAGATGTCGTCGCGCTTGTCCACGAATCCGAGGATCGCCGTCATTCCCCGGCTCTGCTTCGAGACCTCCGCCAGCGCCCGCAGGTTGGCTTCGATGAATGCCGGCTTGAAGAGGAGGTCCTCGGGCGGGTAGCCGGTCAGCGTCAACTCCGGGAAGGCGACGATGTCGCAGCCGGCGAGACGGGCGCGCGCCATCCAGTCCACGACCATGCGCGCGTTGGCCTCGATTGCGCCCACCGTCGGGTTGACCTGGGCCAGCCCCACCCGCACCCGTCGCATGGCCGTATTCTAGCCTATGATGCGCGTTTGGACCGCCTCGCCAGGACCGCGACGTGAACGCCCAGCAGGATGAGCAGTCCGCCTGCCACCGTGTACACCGTGAGTGCCTCGTGGAGCAGGAGCACGCCCAAGAGCGCGCCGACCAGCGGCTGGATATTGACGAAGACGGCCAGGCGCGGCGCCTCCATGCGCTCGAGGGCCCAATTCCAGAGCAGGTAGCCGAGGGCCGTGATGACGAGGCCGAGGTACAAGCCGGCGAGGACTGCGGTCCGGGTCCACACGGGGCGGTCTCCCGCCAGCCACTCGGCGGCCGCGAAGGGAACCATGGCCGCGGTGCCCCAGAGGATGGACCAGGCGGTCACGGGAACGGCGGGATGCCGCGCCAGCACGTCGCGGCCGAAGAGAGAATAGGCGACGTAGGACAGGCCAGAGAGCACCAGCAGGATGTCGCCGCGCCAGTGCGGGACGAGGGCCACGCTCACCCCCGGGATTCCGTTGACCACGATCACGGCGGCGCCCAGCACGGTGAGCGCGGCGCCAACGGCCTCGCGCCGCGTCAGCCGCTCACCCAGAACGAGAGGAGAGAACAGGATCAGCGCGACCGGCTCGACGGTGATCAGCAGCGCCGCGTTCGTTGCCGTGGAATGGGCGATCCCCCAGTTGCCGAAGGCGAACGCGGCGGCGAAGCCGATCAACCCCATCCAGAAGATGCTCCAGCGATCCGCTCGCGACAAGCGAACCCCGTCCCGCCGCTGGGCCAGCGCCGCCGGCACCAGCACGAGCGAGCCGATGAGAAGGCGCAGGAGCGCCAGCGTGGCCGGACCCATGTATTCGAGCGCGATCCGGCTGACGACATAGCTCGAGCCGTAGACCACGTTGCCGAGGATTACCGCAATGTAAGCGGCGATCACGCCGGGAGTTTACGCTACAATCCATGTATGAGAACGCGTTGAAGCTGCCTTGGCGTCCCTCGGAGCTGCACCCGGGTCAGAAAGCGGAGCGCTGTCCCCGCTGCGGCGCCATCGCGCTCATCCCGTGGACCCTGCACCGCGATCCCAGGAAGGCCACGGCCGTGCGGACGTGGGTGTGCACGTCGTGCCAGACTACGGAAGAGCGACCCGAGCCGGACTAGGCGGCGTTGACGAAGTCGATCAGCGCGCGGAGCCGGGCGAAGCCGCTCCGGTTGAACGGAAGGACGAGACGCGGCAGGTCCTGGAATTCTCCCCGCTCGCCATCGAGGGCCTGCGCAACCTGCTCGGCCGGGCCCTTCAGGATGTCCGAGAAGCGCAGCGAGATCTCGGCTACTACCGCCGGCGGCAGGGCGCGGCGCAGCCGAAGCACGAGGCTCTCGCCCAGGTAGCGGTGGGAGTGGAAGACCCGGTAGAAGCCCTCGATCTCCTTCACGGCCTCGTCCACGCTGTCGACGACGCAGAAGAGGTCCACGTCTTCGGGCGAGATCATCCCCGTCGCCACCATCTCCTCCCGCACGAACTCCACCCACCGGCGCCAGTAGCTCCCGCCGGGGGACCAGGAAGAGCTTGCGGGTGAAGAAGTACTTGAAGGAGATCAGCTTGGGATCGTCCGCTATCCACGGGTTGGCGTCCTGCTCGAATGGCAGGCGGATGTTCATGCCGAACGAGCGCTCGCGTCCCGCGCCCTCCTGGGCGGCCCCCATGACCCCGCTCCCCGCCCCGGTAATGACCATCCATCCGGCCTCGGTCATCCGCTTCCCGAAGGCCCGAGCCTGCCGCGACACGGGGTGGTCTGCGGCGGTGCGCGCGGACCCGAAGACGGTGACCTTCGGCACGTCGCGGTAAGGGGCGAAGACCTTGAACCCGTAGCGGATCTCTTTGAGCGCCGCGCTGGCGATCTTCAGGTCGGCGACCTGCGCGCCGTCCTCGAAGAGCTTGAGCGCCGTGGTGACGAGCTCGGACTCGTAGCGCCACTTCACCCCGGGCACGCGGAGGCCCTCGAGGAGAGCGTCGATCTGCCGGTTCGCGTCCTGGTTCTGGAGCTGATAGCGTCGCTCGGGGCTCACACCGCCAGCATACACCCGGGGCTTCAGGCGAGCGTGTGGCGGACCATCTTCGCGTCCACGAGGTAGATCACCATCTCGGCGACGTTGGTCGCGTGGTCGGCCACCCGCTCCAGGAAGCGCGAGATCAGGATCAGCCGGATCGCCCTCGGGATCGTCCGTGCGTCCTCCATCATGAACGTCAGCAGCTCGCGAAAGATCTGCTCCTTGAGCGCGTCCACCTCGGCGTCCTCGCCACAGACCCGCCGCGCCAGCTCCGTGTCGCGGGCGACGAAGGCGTCCAGGCTCTGCTTGACCATCAACTGAGCCTTCTCCGCCATCCGTGGCAAATCGATATAGGGCTTGAGCTGCGGCTCGCGGTTGAGCTCCAGCACCCGCTGGGCGATGTTGACGGCCTGGTCGCCCATCCGCTCGAGGTCCGTGACGATCTTCATGGCCGTCGTGATGAAGCGGAGATCGCCCGCCGCCGGCTGGTGGAGGGCGAGCAGGCTGACGCACGTTTCGTCCACCTCGACGTCGTAGGCGTTGACCTGCTGGTCGCGCTCGATGACCTCCTGCGCGAGCGCGTCGTCGCGCTCGACCAGCGCGCGCATCACGCGGCGGATCTGATCCTCGACCAGACCGCCCATGGCGAGCAGCGTCTGCTTGAGGGCTTCCAACTCTTCGTGGAAGTGCCGTTGCATGAGGGCTCCTAGCCGAATCGGCCGGTAATGTAGTCTTCCGTCTTCTTGTCCTGCGGCGCGGTGAACAGGTCCCGCGTCACGCCGAACTCGATCATCTCACCCATGAGGAAGAATCCGGTCCATTCCGAAACCCGGGCCGCCTGCTGCATGTTGTGGGTGACGATGATGATGGTGAGGTCTTTCTTGAGGTCGAGGATGAGCTCCTCGATCTTCGCCGTGGCGATCGGATCGAGCGCGGAGCACGGCTCGTCCATGAGGAGGACCTCGGGCTGGACGGCGACCGCCCGCGCGATGCACAGCCGCTGCTGCTGCCCGCCGGACAGGCTGGAGCCGGGCGCGTTGAGCTCGTCCTTGACCTCGTCCCAGAGCGCGGCCTGGCGGAGCGCGCGCTCGACGACGTCATTCAGGGTGTCCTTGGCCCTGATGCCGGCCAGCCGGAGGCCGGCCGCGACATTGTCGAAGACGGTCATCGTGGGGAAGGGGTTCGGCTTCTGGAACACCATGCCGATGCGCCTGCGAATCACCACCGGGTCGACGCCGGGACCGTAGACGTCCTCCCCGTCCAGCAGCACCTGTCCCGTCGCCCTCGCGCCCGGCACGACCTCGTGCATACGGTTCAAGCATCGCACGAACGTCGACTTGCCGCAGCCTGACGGCCCGATCAGGGCCGTCACACCGTTCGCCGGAGCGCGGAGGCCGATGTTCTTCAGCACCTGCTTGGCTCCAAACCACGCGTTGAGATCGGAGACCTGAAGGCCGTCGGCCATGTTCACCTCGTCCGGCGCTGGAGGCCACTCGTGGCGAGCCGCGCCGCCAGGCTCACGAGAAAGACCATGGAGATCAATACCAGGGCGCCCGCCCACGCTTGCCGGTGCCAGTCGTCGAAGGGCGAGATCGCATAGGCGAAGACCTGCAGGGCGAGCGCGGCGATCGGCTGATCGAGGCGGCTGTGCCAGAAGCGGTTGCCGAACGCGGTGAAGAGAAGCGGCGCCGTTTCGCCGGCGATCCGGGCGATCGCCACCATGACGCCCGTCACGATGCCGGCGCGTGCCGTCACCAGGACGATCCGCACCGTCACCTTCCAGTTCGGCAGCCCGAGGGCCAGCCCCGCCTCCCGCAGCGATGCGGGCACGAGCCGGACGATCTCCTCGGTCGTACGCAGTACGATCGGGATCATGATCACGCCGAGCGCCACCCCGCCGGCCAGCGCCGAAAAGCGCCTCATCGGCAGGACCACGAGCGTGTACGCGAAGATGCCGATCACGATCGAGGGAACGCCGTTCAGCACGTCGGCGAGGAAACGGACGACCCATGGCAGCCTCGGGTCACGAGATTCGGCGAGATAGAGACCGCCCAGGATCCCGATCGGCAAGCCGACGCAGCAGGCCAGACCGATAAGGATCAGAGTGCCCACGATAGCGTTGGCCATACCGCCGCCCGCCTCGCCGACGGGCTTGGGCATCTGGGTGAAGAAGGCCAGGTTGAGCGACGAGCCACCCTGATAGACGAGGAAGCCGAAGACGAGCACGAGCGGGAGGATGACCAGCAGCGCCGCGGCTCCGGAAAGGAAATTCATGAGCCCGTTGACGATCACCCGCTTCTGGAGCGGCTTCACTCGCGGATCCCCTTCACGCTGCCGCCCACGGTCCACACGAGCAGCCGGGCGGCCGAATTGACCATCACCGTGACGGCGAGCAGGAGAAGCCCGACATAGACCAGCGCCGACAGGTACACATCGGACGTCGCCTCGGTGAACTCGTTGGCGAGAACGCTCGCCATCGTGTAGCCGGGAGCGAAGAGCGACACGGCGATCTCAGGGCGGTTTCCAATGACCATGGTCACGGCCATCGTCTCGCCCAGAGCGCGCCCGAGCCCGAGAAGCACGGCGCCGACGAGCCCGGAGCGCCCATAGCGGAGCACGGCTATCCAGGTCGTCTCCCATCGCGTGGCGCCCAGGGCCAGGGCGGCTTCCCGCTGGGTGTTCGGAACCGCGAGCAGCACCTCGCGGCTCACGGTCGCGATGAAGGGCACCGTCATGATGGACAGGATGAGCCCGGCCGCCAGCATGCCGACGCCGTACGGCGGACCCTGGAACAGGGGCAGGAACCCGAGCGTGCCGCCGAGAAGCGGCTCGACCCAGTTCCGGAGGAAAGGGGCCAGCACGAAGATGCCCCACAAGCCGTACACCACGCTGGGGACGGCGGCGAGCAGCTCGATGAGAAAGCCGATGGGGGCCCGGGCCCAGAACGGCGCCAGCTCGGCCAAGTAGATGGCCGACCCGATGCCGAGCGGGACCGCGATGGCCATGCCGACGAGCGAGGAGAGCAGCGTGCCGTAGATGAACGGCAGAGCGCCGAAGGCTTCCTTGACCGGATCCCACTCCTGTCCCGTCACGAAGGACAGCCCAAAGCGGCGTATGGCCGGCATCGATTCGACCACGAGCGCCAGCACGATGCCGGTCATGACAAGGGCAAAGAGCCCAACGGCCACGTAGACGATCCCCTGGAAGATCCGATCGCCCCAGAGGCTTCCGCGCGGGGTCAAGAAAAATGCGCGAGGGAGGGGCGCCCCATGAGCGCTCCCTCCCCTGTTCGCATCGACTCCGATCATGTCAACGAGTGGCCACGAGCGGCTTCCCTTTGAAGGTGATCTGCTTCACCTTTTCCTCGATCTGCTTGACGACAGGCGCCGGCAGGGGCGCGTAGAGAAGGTCCTGCGGATACCGCTGCCCGTCGTGAATGGCCCACCACAGGAACTTCGCGAGCAGCTTTCCCTTCGCTTCATCCGGCTGATCCTTGTAGACGAGGAGCCACGTGAAGCTCGCGATCGGATAGGCCGCGTCGCCCGGCGCGTTGGTCAGCGAGACGCGGAAGTCGGCGGGCATATTGTTCGCGGCGCCCGCCGCCGCGGCGGTCGTCGATGCGATCGTCGGCTCAATGAACTTCCCCGCGGCGTTCTTGACCGAGGCTACCGGCAGCTTGTTCGTGATGGCGTACGCCAACTCGACGTAGCCGAGCGCGCCCTGCGTGTTCTTGATCTGCCCGGCCACGCCCTCGTTGCCCTTGCCGCCGAGCCCTGCAGGCCACTTGACGGAGGTGCCGCGGCCGACCTTTTCCTCCCATTCCTTGCTGATCTTGGAGAGGTAGTCGACCCAGATGAAGGTCGTTCCGCTGCCGTCGGAGCGGTGCACGAGGACGATGGGCGCCTTCGACAGGCTCACTCCGGGGTTGAGCGACTTGATCTTCCCGTCGTCCCAGCTCGTGATCTTGCCGAGGAAGATGTCCGCCAGGACCTCGCCGCTGAAGTGAAGCGCCGGGTTGCCGGGCAGGTTGTACGTGGCGACGACCGCTCCTAGAACGGTCGGAATGTGGAAAAGCTCGGCCGGCGCCTTCTTGAGCTGCTCATCGGTCATCGGCCCATCGGAGGCTCCGAAGTCGACCGTGCGCTCGCTGATCTGGCGGATGCCGCCTCCGCTCCCGATGGACTGGTAGTTGAACCGGACGCTCGGATCCACCTTGGTGTACTCGTCGAACCACTTCGAGTAGAGCGGGTACGGAAAGGTCGCCCCGGCCCCGTTCATCAGGGTCTGCGCCAGGCCCGCGGCGGGAAGCGCCCCCACGCCGAGCCAGGAGACCGCGAGGACGAGCCCGATCGTTCGCAGAACTGCGACCATCGACTGCCTCATCTTGTCTTCTCCTCGTTTGCGTTAAGTTCGTCCGACGGCGCCGCCGGCTTCAGGCTCCTTGAACCGGTAGCCCACCCCCCGGACCGTCTCGACGCCGGGGAGCGGTGTCCGAGCGGCCGCGAACTTGGCCCTGAGCCTCGCCATGTGCACGTCCACGGTCCGGGGCTCGACGAAGCCGTCCTTCCCCCAGACGATGTCGAGGAGCTCTTCCCGGCCGAACACGCGCCCGGGTGTCCCGACCATGGCCGCCAGCAATTCGAACTCCTTTGGGGTCAGTCCCACGCGCTGGCCTTTCATCGTCACCTCGAATCGGTGGCGATCGATCTCGAGGTCGCCCGCCCTGAGGTGATGCTTGCGCTCGGCTGCTTCCGGGGTCTTGCCGCGCCGCACCACGGCCCGGATACGCGCGATCAGCTCGCGGGGGGAGAACGGCTTGGTCACGTAGTCGTCGGCTCCCATCTCGAAGCCCAGGACTTTGTCGCCTTCGTCCACACGACCCGTCACCATAATCACCGGCAGGGCGCGGGTTTCGGGATCCTGCTTGAGCCGGCGGCAGACTTCCCAGCCGTTGAGCTGGGGAACCATGATGTCGAGCAGGATGACTTCGGGCTTGGCCTCGCGCGCGCGCCTGAGGGCCTCCGCACCGTTGTCGGCCACGACGACGTCGTAGCCCTCCTTGGCTAGGTTGTAGCGGAGGAGCTCGGCGACATCCTGCTCGTCTTCGACCACCAACACGCGATGGGCGGACTTCCGTGAGCCTGCGGGAGCCGAGGTCAATGTCATGCCGGCAGTGTCGCCGCGTGGGGTTACAGCAGGATGACGGAACCGTAAATCATGGGTAAAGCCTGAGCGCGCTAAACGAGCTCCCCCGCGCGCGTCTCCTGATCCAGCGCAGGCGATGCCGGGTGCCGTCCCTCGAGAAGGCCCCAGCGGTAGGTGACGCGATCGGCCTGGACGAACCCGCACGCGAGGAGGAAACCCCGCCGGTGAGACTCGCGCTCGCGCGCGACCACGGATTCCAGGCGCACCCAGCCGCGCTCTGACGCCAGCCCTTTCGCGTACTGGAGCATCCGCTCACCGAACCCCCGGTACCGGGCCTCCGGCCGCACGACGAGCTCCTCGATCGTCCCGACCCAGCCCTGCAGCCTCAGCACGGGCCTCGACGACAGCGAGATGAAGGCGACCATGCCAAGGTCGTCCGCCAAGCCCTTTAAGAGGATATTCCTGCGGTCTTCCAGCATGGGGCCGAGCATCGCGAGCAGGCCATCTCGCCTGGCCGCATACCCAAGCTCGCCGATGAAGACACCGATGGCAGGCAGGTCCGTTGCGGTTACGGGGCGGATCACGAGACTCGTCGGCATGGGCGCAGTTTCGCGCGGCGATATCTCGAAGCGATGATCTCGGGATGAAGTCTCCGCTACAACAGCATCGGCCCATCCGATGGCTGGGATAGGGCACCATCGAAAGATCCGATTTGGACTCCGCGCCTTTCGCTATTAGGATTCGGTGGCGATTTCCAATTCACGGCGCGTCGACAAAGGGGGACTTGCTTGATGGACCGGCGGACATTCCTGAAAGCAGGTGTCGGGGCGGCGGCAGCCGCGGGGCTCAGGCTGCCGGAAATCTCCATAGCGGCGGAGCCTTCGGGCGAGGCCAAGTGGCGGACCTTCGAGGTCACGAGCCGGATCGAGATCGTCAAGCCTTCGGGTGTCACGCGCGCGTGGGTGCCCATGCCGCTGATGCCGGATACCGACTACCAGAAGAGCCTGGGGCAGAGCTGGACCGGCAACGCGGTTCAGACGCGCATATACCGGGATGAGAAATACGGCGCGGCCATCTTCTACGCGGAGTGGCCTGCGGGAGAGGGGGCGCCCGTCGCAGAGGTCGTGACACGCTTCTCCACCCGGGATCGCGCCGTCGATCTCTCGAAGCCAGGCTCGGCGCCTCGGCGTGGTGCGCCAGACGGCCCGGGAAGTCACGAAGAATACCCGCACCGACGTCGAGAAGGCCCGCGCCATCTATGAGTGGATCGTCGAAAATACCTTCCGCGATCCGAAGACGCGCGGGTGCGGCATCGGTGACATCAAGGGCATGCTCGAGACCAGGAACTTCGGCGGCAAGTGCGCCGACCTCAATGCTCTTTTCGTCGGCATGGCCCGCTCGGTCGGGATTCCCGCCCGCGACGTGTACGGCGTGCGCGTGGCCGACTCCGCAGTCTACAAGAGCCTCGGCAAGGCCGGCGACATCACCAAGGCCCAGCACTGCCGGGCGGAATTCTACCTGGCGGGCTACGGCTGGGTGCCGGTCGACCCCGCCGACGTGCGCAAGCTCGTACTCGAAGAAAACGGCGGCACGCCGCTGACAGACCCCAAGGTGCAGGCCGCGCGGGTCAAGCTCTTCGGCGCGTGGGAGATGAACTGGCTGGCGTACAACATGGCGGCGGACGTCAAGCTGCCCAACTCCTCTGGCGATCCCCTCGCCTTCTTCATGTATCCACAGGCCGAGGCGGCCAACGAGCGGCGGGACCCGCTTGATCCCGACTCCGTCCGCTACAAGCTGACCTCGCGCGAGATCACTTAGTTAAGTTAACTCAGACTGTTAATACAGACTTGTCAAAGGCTGCCCCCGCCTGCGGGGGCGGCGTCGTTAAAGCGGCGGGGAGGGTGAAGCGGACCGTCGTGCCCTGCCAGAGCTCGCTCTCGATGGTGAGCTCAGCGCCGTGGGCCAGCACGAGGTGCTTGACGATGGCGAGCCCGAGTCCCGTCCCGCCCAGGTCCCGCGAGCGCGCCTTGTCGACCCGGTAGAACCGCTCGGTCAGGCGCGGCAAATCAGCCTTCGGGATACCGACGCCCGTGTCGCGCACCGTCACCTCGACCCGTCCGTCCTCCGCCGCGCGCCCTTCGACCCAGACGTGCCCGCCCTTGGGCGTGTACTTGACGGCATTGTCCACGAGGTTGATGAGGA
>WNEY01004536.1_pt1 | contig 10585 bp, 10 predicted proteins | sample 5400531 | NCBI WGS metagenome assembly WNEY01 (sample SAMN13153338, study PRJNA577476) | soil metagenome | isolation source: 200 cm saprolite under Douglas fir tree site 1 | place: USA:California | collected 2015-04-18
CCGGTTGTACCATTTCGACGTGGTGCGGATGGCCCAGACCTGAGAGGGAGCAGCCATGGCAGAGTGGGAAGTGGACAACGCACCCGATGCTGACGTTGGCGTTGCCACCGAGACGCAAAAGCAGGTCAAAAAACCTCCGCTGTATAAGGTGCTGCTGCACAATGACGACTACACCACCATGGAATTTGTGGTGTATATTTTGCAAACGGTGTTTCACAAAGAAGAGTCGGATGCCGTCCACATCATGCTGGCGGTGCATCAGCAGGGTGTGGGCGTGGCTGGTGTCTACACCTATGAAATTGCCGAGGTGAAAGTCGACAAAGTCACTGAACTCGCGCGGGCCAACGAGTTTCCCTTGCTATGTACGCTGGAAGAAGAATGAATACATGTTAACACGTGAATTACAGCACACGGTCAACAGAGCGCTCGAGGCGGCGGTGCAATTGCGGCATGAATATGTGACGCTCGAGCATCTCCTCTATGCCCTTTTAGACGAAAAAACCGGCAATGACGTCATCCGGAACTGTGGTGGCAACATCACAGCGCTCAAGCGTGAGCTGGAACAGTTCCTGTCCCACAGTATTGAGACCCTGCCGAAGCGGAGCAAAGTCAGGCCAGACTATACCGCCGCCTTCGAGCGCGTGCTCGAACGCGCGGTCCTGCAAGGGCAGGCATCGGGGCAGACGACCATCGACAGCGGCAACATCCTGGCGGCCATGTTCCAGGAACGCCGCTCCCATGCGGTATACCTGCTGGAGAAGCAGGGCATCACCCGGCTGGACGTCTTGAACTATATTTCCCACGGTGTCTCGAAACTCGAAGTGGGCGCTGGCGATGACGCGTCACAGTCCGTCGCGCCCGAGGCGGACGAGGACGCCCCTGCCGCAGGGCGCGACCCGCTGGCAGCGTTCACCGTGAACCTGATCGCACGCGCCAAAGCCGACAAGATCGATCCGCTCATTGGGCGTGAGGCGGAGATCAAACGGACCATCCAGGTGTTGTGTCGACGCCGCAAGAATAACCCCATCTATGTCGGCGAGTCGGGGGTGGGCAAGACCGCCATTGCCGAGGGCCTGGCCCTCAAGATTCACCGCGGCGAGGTCCCGGAGGTACTCAAGAACGTCGAGGTATATGCCCTGGACATGGGCGCGCTCCTGGCCGGAACCAAGTACCGCGGGCAGTTTGAGCAGCGCCTCAAAGCAGTCATTACAACCCTGCAAGCCAAGCCAGGAGTGATTCTCTTCATCGACGAGATCCACACCATTGTGCGCGCTGGCGCAGTGGAAGGCGGCTCCATGGACGCCTCCAACATTCTCAAGCCGGCCCTGGCCAGTGGAGAACTGCGCTGCATCGGCTCGACCACCTATCCGGAGTACAAAGCCTCTTTTGAGCGCGACAAGGCGCTGGCCCGGCGCTTTCAAAAGATCGAGATCAGCGAACCCACCATTGCGGATACCGTGCAGATCCTGCACGGTCTGAAGCGTTATTACGCCGAACACCACGGCGTGACCTACAGCGATGACGCCATCACCGCGGCAGCGGAACTGTCCGCCAAGCACATCACTGACCGTTTCTTGCCGGACAAGGCCATCGATGTCATCGATGAAGTGGGCGCGGCGGTGAAACTGCTGCCCGAGGCGGAGCGCCCCTCGAAGGAGATCACGGCGCACGACATCGAGCTGGTGGTCGCCAGCATGGCGAAAATTCCGCCCCGAACGGTGTCGCACTCGGACAAAGAGCGCCTGCAAAACCTGGAGCAGGAACTGCAAGCGGTCCTTTACGGGCAGGATCATGCCATTGCCCAGGTGGTGCGGGCGATCAAGCTCGCACGGTCAGGACTTGGCACGCCCACCAAGCCCATCGGCTCCTTTCTGTTTGCCGGTCCCACGGGGGTGGGGAAAACCGAGTTGGCCAAGCAACTGGCGCGTGTGCTCGGGGTGCAATTCTTGCGCTTCGACATGAGCGAATACATGGAGAAGCACACGGTCTCACGCCTGATCGGGGCACCGCCAGGCTATGTGGGGTTTGATCAGGGGGGGCTACTGACCGATGCCATCACCAAGACGCCGTATGCGGTGCTGGTGCTGGATGAAATCGAGAAAGCCCACCCCGACGTCTTCGACATCCTGCTGCAGGTGATGGATCACGCCACGCTCACCGACAATAATGGCAAGAAGGCCGACTTCCGCAACGTCATCGTCATTATGACCACCAACGCTGGGGCGCGTGACATGACCAACGAGGAGATCGGCTTTCGCGCTGCCTCCGATACCGCGCCGGCCAGAGGTGGTCGTGGTCCCAGTGCGGGTGCCAGCAAAGCGAAGAGCGCCATCGAACGCACCTTCAGCCCTGAGTTTCGTAATCGCCTCGACGCTATGATTCAGTTCAACCAGTTGACCATGGCGGATGTGGAACGGGTGGTCGATAAGTTCATCGGCGAGCTGCAAGCCCAGCTTGTCGACAAACGCGTCACCCTCACGCTCACCGCCGCAGCGCGCTCCTGGTTCGCCCAGCAGGGCTTTGATGCGCTGTATGGTGCCCGCCCCATGGCGCGCTTGATCCAGCAAAAGGTGAAAGAGCCTCTGGCGGAAGAGTTGTTATTTGGCCGACTGCAGCACGGCGGTCAGGTGGCGGTCGAGGTGACAAACGATGATATTACGTTAGCCATCTCCCCCTCTCCCTCCGGGAGAGGATAGGGGTAAGGGGCTTTTTCTCGCACCAGAAGGGAAACATATGCCGATCTTCGTCATCGGAGGCACAGGTTTCATCGGCCCGCGGGTCATCAGACGCCTGGTGGCGCGCGGGGAAGAAGTGGTCTGCATGGACATCAACCCCGCTGGGGCATCGTTTGCCGAGTTGGGCAAGCAAGTCAGGGTCGTGCGGGGCGACGTGACGCAGTTCGAAGACGTCATGCGGACCATGGTGGAAACCAAACCCTCGCGGGTGATCAACCTGTCGTACAACCTGGGCAGCGAACTCGCCCCGCATCTGGCCGTGAAACTGAACGTCCTGGGCATGGATAACTGCTTCGAAGCCGCCCGCCTGTGTGGGGTGCAGCGCGTGGTCTATGCCAGTTCGGTGGCGGTTAGTGGCCTGCAAAAGCACTATGGCGAGCGCCTGGTCAACGAGGACGACCCCAAGCACGGCGATAATCAGTACGCCATGCACAAGACTTTCAACGAGTGGCAGGCCCAGGACTACATTGCCAAATACGGCATGTCGATCACGGGCGTGCGTCCGGCCAATGTGACGGGTCCTGATAAAGTCCGGGGTTCGGTCGATCATGTTCAGTGCATTACCCAGCCAGCCCGTGGCCAGACTGTGACCTTCCCCTACAAGGACTTCATGCGCTTGCCGATTCACGTCGAGGACATTGCCGAGGTGTTTGTGCGCGTGCTGCTGGCCGATGCTCCGCGCTACCCCATCTACAATTCGGGTGGGACGGTCATCAACCTGGGTGAACTGGCAGACATAGTGCAGAGCTTCATTCCAGACGCGCGTATTACGTTCGAGCATGAGACCGGTGGCAAGGAACGGTCTGGGAACTACCTGGTGGACAATGGCCGTCTGCGCCAGGAGTTCGAGGTCGAATATCCGCCCTTCCGTCAGCGTGTGTTGGAGATCATCAACGATATCCGCCGCGATGAGGGCTTGCCGTTGATCTAAGGGTAGGCCAACACCCCTCCGGGCGAGGGCTTTAGCGAGGGGTGAGGGGCTGCCCCGCTTTAGCCGTTACCCTCCAATATGTCCCGCACCGTCTCCCGAAGATCCCCTGGCAGGCGTGCCCCCATTTGGCGCACGACGTAGGAAGCGGCGCGTGAGCCGAGTCGTGCAGCCCGCTCTGGCGCGGCGTGCATCGATAAGCCGTACAGCACACCGGCCGCATACATATCCCCTGCGCCAGTCAGATCAACTGGCTGCGTGGTAACCGCCGGAACATAGCACGTCTCGCCGCGATAATGAATGTACGAACCGTTTTCACTACAGGTCACACATGCGTTGCGACAGTCCCGTACAATCATCTCCAGGGACTCCTGCGGATCACGCCTACCGGTATACGCCGCCGCTTCGAGTTCATTAGCAAAGACCAGGTCAGCGTATTCGGTAACAATTGTCTTCACATGCTCACCAAAATTGGCCACCAGGAAGCCGTCAGAGAAGGAAAAAGCGATTTTGGTCCCATGCTGTCGCGCCAGTTCCAGGGCATGAAAACTCGCCGCGCGCGTGGATTCACCGGCCAGTAAGTAGCCTTCCAGGTAGACCCACTGCGACTGTGCAAGCGTCTCTGCATCAATATCCTCTGGCGTCAGCTGCGCCGAGGCGCCGAGATACGTTTTCATGGTGCGCTCGCCATCCGGCGTAACCAGGACCAAACACAAGCCGGTTTGCACCGTCGGCTTGAGGTTGCTCGCCAAGCGAATGCCCAGCCTGGCGAAGTCATCGGCGTAGTGCCGTCCTAACTCATCCGCCGCTAAAGAGCACGTGTAGGCAACCGTCCCCCCCATCTGGGCCATGCCAACGACCGTATTCGCTGCCGAGCCCCCCGCATGCAACTCGCTCTCACGGTTCCCGAGGTACGCCAGAATGCGTGCCTGCTCGGCTTGCTCGGCCAGTTCCATGTAGCCTTTACTGAGCCGCAGATCCTCTAATTCACTATCCGTAATCTTGACCTGTTTATCGACCAGGCCGTTGCCGATGCCGTACACCATATAGCGCCGCTCAGATGCCATAAGTATGATGTTCCTTTGTACATGCCAGAGGTCTCTGTTCAAAGTTCAGAACCCTGATCACATTTCTTCTGATGGCCTTAGAGTGCTCTCACTTTCACCCCGCGCCCTGCATAGCCCGCCATATCTTCTCCGCCGTCAGCGGCGTATCGAGATGGCGCACTCCGAAGCCAGCCAGCGCATCCAACACCGCATTGGCTACCGCTGCCGGCGCCGGGACCGTGGAAACCGACCCGATTCCCTTCGCCCCGAGCGGGTTAGTCGGCGATGGTACCTCCAGTGTCTCCAGGATGAGAGGAGGGACTTCGTGGGCCTTGGGGAGAGCATAGTCCAGCAGACTCCCCGTTAGTGGCTGGCCCTCCGGGCTGTAGACGACGTCTTCGGTCAGGGCTTGCCCGAGACCCTGGGCGATGCCGCCAATAATTTGCCCTTCGACCAACCGTGGGTTGACGATGCGGCCACAGTCGTGGACCCCAACATAGCGCAGGATGGTGACCTGCCCCGTCTCTCGACTCACCTCCACGACCACGGCATGGGCGCCAAAGGAGAAAGGCGCCCCCGGCAGGGTGTAGGTACCACTGAAAACCAGCCCACGCTCTCCCTCCACCGACCCGTGCGCCTTGCTAGAGGCGGCAGCCACCAGCTGAGCGAAAGTCAACTGCTCCTCAGGCTTGTGGTGATTGAATGCAGCACCATCCTGGAAACCAATGTCTTCAGCGGGACAGGCGAGCAGCTCCGAGGCGAGATGTGCCAGGTGCTGGCGGGTGTCCTGCACCACGGCATAGACGGCAGAGCCGCCCACGATGAGGCCGCGGCTGGCGCTGGTGCCTTCACCGAAAGGAAAGAGCGCTGTGTCACTATGGCGCACACGCACCTGCGCGGGATGCACGCCTAGCTCATCGGCGACAATCTGCGCAAACGAGGTCTCTGAGCCCTGGCCATGGGGCGAGATGCCAGTATAGACGATGATGTCCCCTGAGGGCGCGATGGTCACCTCGGCGCTCTCGACGCGATGGTCTCCTGCGGCCCCCGAGGATTTGAGAAAGGTCGCCAGCCCAATGCCGATGAGAGGCTCGTCGGGCTTCTGCTGCCTGGCCTTGGCGCGCCAGTAGGAGTAGTCCACCAGCTCCAGGAGACGCTCCAGGCCCTCGGCATAGTTGCCTGAGTCATAGGTGAGGCCAGTGGCCGCCTGGTAGGGGAAGGCATCGGCAGGAATGAAGTTACGCCGGCGCACCTCAGCTGGATCCAGACCCAGGTCGTGGGCGATCAGGTCCATCGTGCGCTCGATGCCGAACGCCGCCTCTGGACTGCCGGTGCCACGGTATGCCCCGGTCGAGGTCTTATTGGTCAGCACGCCCACCAGCTCTATACTGATGGCGGGGATATGGTACGGCCCAATGATACGGCGACAGACGTTGAGGGGCGCCGACGGGGTAGTGAGGAGAAAGTACGCCCCTATATCCGCCACAACGTGGACGCGTATCCCCAGGAGGACGCCATCGCGCCGCACTGCGGCTTCTACATCCAGGCTATGGCCTCTGCCATGGTACGCCAGCATGTTCTCGCGCCGTTCTTCGATCCACTTGACTGGACGCCAGAGGCGAATGGCGAGATAGGGCATCAGCACATCTTCAGGGAACAGGCAGTCTTTGACCCCAAAGCTGCCACCCACATCAGGCGCGATCACCCGCACCGTCTGCTCTGGCCGCTGCAGGAGGTCAACTAAAAAATGCTTGACGCGATGGGGCGCTTGCGTCGCGTTCCAGACTGTCAGCAGATTCTCCTGGGGCTGGTACTGGGCCAGCACACCCCGCGTCTCCAGCGGGGCTGGGACGATGCGCTGCACCACATACCGCTGGCGCACGACATGGTCAGCCTGCGCAAAGGCCCCTTCCAGGTCCCCAGCACGCTGGCGCAGGCGCATGGCCACATTCGTCCCCATGGCCTCATGGATAACGGGCGCATCGGCCCTCGCCGCTGCATCGGGATCGAGGACTGGCGTCAGAGGGTCGTAGTCCACCGTAATCAGCTCTACGGCGTCCCTGGCGACGTACGGGTCGTGGGCCACCACCACCGCGATGGGTTGTCCGACATAGCACACTTTATCGTGCGCCAGCAGGGGATATTCAGGGGGCTGCATCGCATCCACAGCGCGCTCCCCAGTCATAGCGCGGGTGGGGATACCCGGCAGCACGCCAGCGATGTCAGCGCCGGTGAGGACCGCGACCACGCCAGGGACAGTGCGGGCCGCCGATACATCGATCCCCCGGAGACGGGCGTGCGCATGCTGGCTCCGCAGTACCGCGGCGTGCAGCATGTCTGGAAGTGTGAGGTCACCTACGAAGGCCCCGTTGCCTGTCACCAGTCTGGGGTCTTCAAACCGTTTCATGGACTGGCCTACGTAGTTCATCCTCATCCTCCTCGTCTATGTGGCTTCCGCTTCTATACCCCCGCTCTGCCGTGTGCGTCGTGGCAGTGCTTCCAAGCAGTGCAAGAGGACAGGAAAATCTCCTGCCTCTGCGAGGATGGGCATTGTAGTACGACCAGAGCCTGTGGGTCAAAGGGGATGGAAGGCACAGTAGCCAGGACGAGCGGATTACGGATGCATATTCGGATCTTCGACGGACAGCCCTGCCACCACTGCGGCTGTATTGAGGTCGTGGTCTGCAGAGACAAAGATGAGATTCGTTAGGGCCAAGGTAGCTCGATACGCCTGGAGCGTCGTCGCCGCGGCAAGTTGCACTGCGTCATAAGCCCGTAAGCCATGCATTTCGACGAGTGCTACCGCAGTCGCTAAAAGCGCAGGAGTGACTTCAATGGTATTGTATTCATCAGCCAAGTCTTGACGAAACTGTGCTAGCGCTGTGGCAGCATCAGTTGCCGACAGCGTGCCCCCTCGCTGCCGACGGATAATGGCAGAGGTGACTTCAACTTCCGTGATGCAGAGAATATAGATGGCGTTGCCATTGGCCGGGTCAGTGATAGCCTCCACCTATGTTGAGCCAATCTCATGCACATACCGCTTGACCAAGGCACTCGTATCGAAGAAATAGGCTGGCAATTACCGCCGCTCCTCGATGACGGTTGCCGAGAGTGGCTTACCCTGGACAGTGACACGGGGGCGGCGGGCGGGTGACACCTGTGTCGCGGTAGGCCGCTTGATCTCGCGGAGCAATCCGGCCGCAACTAACTGCTGTTGGAAAGTTGCTTCAGTGGCAGGTGCCACCGTCTGGAAAGCCGGCAGGGTCTCTGCGAGTATACGGCATAATTGCTGCTGGTCTTCGGGAGACAGCGCCCGTACGTCCTGGAGAATTTGCTCAAGCTTTGTTGCCATATGTTCTTCCTTGCAAGGAAACCACTTTCGGTGTGATTGTAGCTGGAGACCTGTGGTCAAGCAACGTCCCAGGGACTCAGAAAATCCCAAAGGCCAGGCCAGCGGCGAGTGTGAGCCCCAATTCAACGTCTTCATACCTTAGATGATACTCATAGTGGGACGTACTTCTCCAGCAGTCAGTCTTCGCGCGGGGTCTTCTCTTTGAGTATTCGTCGTGGAGGTCTATGGTTGATTCTGCGCCGCGCTTCGGAGAAACTGTAGGGACTCTAGAGTGGTGTAGGTCAACTCTATCTGAAGGGAAGAGACAACGATGGCCATCGACAAATTCCCCATCGAGGCGGGCCATATTATGATGTTTGCCCGTGCGGTTGGCGACCCGAACAAGATCTATTATGACGAGGCCTATGCCAGGACTACAGAGGTGAGGTCGATCATCGCCCCACCGACGTTCGTTCAGGCCAGTGCCCAATTCGATCCTGACTATCGCCTGCGGCCCAAAATCGGGCAGCCCTGGTTTGGCTCCGGGAAAGAACCCAGCGGGGTACCACAGGGCAGCGGGGGCGGCGGGACCGGTCTGCATGCCGAACAGCATTACGAATATCACGGCGAAATCAGGCCCGGTGATGTCTTGACGCCCACCGTGAAGCCTGGGCAGACCTGGGAAAGACAAGGCCGGAGGGCAGGCAAACTGATCTTCACTGAGAGCATCACTGAATATCGGAATCAACACGGCGAACTCTTGGTTACGGCCCGCGGTGTGGGCGTCCGTACGGAACGGCCTGTGGAACAGAGTTAGGAGGCAAGCCATGGCACTGTCGGCCAGACAGCTCAAGGTGGGAGACACCCACGAGGAACAAGTCGTGGACAACCTGACCAGAACCCAGATCGTCCAGTACGCTGGCGCGTCCGGTGATTATAACCCTATCCACACGGATGAGGCCTATACCACCAAAGTCGCCGGGTATCCTTCCGTGTTTGCCCATGGCATGCTCACTATGGGAATGACCGGGGTGATGCTCACGAACTATGTGGGGGATGGGCGCCTCACCAAGTTTGGAGTCCGTTTTACGAAGCAGGTATGGCCAGGGGATAGCCTGACTGCCAAAGCTACCGTGGAAGCCATGCGCGAGGAAGGCGGCCAACATTTTGTCGATCTGACACTCTCCACGGTGAATCAAAGCGGCGAAGAGGTGTTAAGCGGTTACGCGTCGGCCAGGATTGATCCCTAATGATGAGTGGTTGGTGGTTAGAGAAAAACTGGCATGTACTAACCACTAACCACTTTGTACCTAGAACACCACCACTGACCTGAGCACTTCGCCGCGCTCCATCTTGTGGAATGCTTCTTCCACATCGTTCACCGATATCGTCTCGCTCACGAACCGCTCGAGGTCGAGTCGGCCTTGCAAATACAGGTCGATGAACATCGGGAAATCGCGCGTGGGCAGGCAGTCGCCATACCACGAGGACTTGAGCACCCCACCCCGGCCAAAGACTTCTAACAAGGGAAGGGTGATTTGCATGTCTGGACTGGGGACACCGACCAGCACCACGGTGCCGGCGTGGTCGCGGGCGTAAAAGGCCTGCTCATAGGTCTCGGGTTTACCCACCGCCTCAATGGCCACATTCACGCCATGACCGCCGGTGATGTCACGGATGGCCTGCACCGGATCGGTCTGCCGCGAGTTAATCGTGTGCGTGGCACCAAACTGTTTGGCCCACTCGAGTTTGCGGTCATCCACGTCCACGGCGATAATCGTCTGCGCCCCGGCCAGTCGCGAGCCAGCAATGGCGGCATTGCCGACGCCACCGCAGCCAATCACAGCGACAGAGTCGCCACGACTGACGCCACCCGTGTTGATGGCAGCGCCTAAGCCGGCCATGATGCCACAGCCGACTAATCCCGCTGCCTCAGGGCGTGCCGCTGGGTTGACTTTCACTGCCTGTCCGGCAGCGACCAGGGTCAACTCCGCAAAGGCACCGATACCAATAGCGGCGGACAGCGGCGTGCCGTCTTGACGCGTCATCTTCTGCCGCGCATTACGGCTGGCAAAGCAATACCACGGTCGCCCACGCAGGCAGGAGCGGCACGTGCCACACGGCGCACGCCACGCCAGGATGACGAAATCGCCGGGCGCCACGTTGGTGACATTCGGTCCGACTTGCTCCACAATGCCGGAGGCCTCATGGCCGAGCAGAAACGGGAAATCGTTCGTGATGGCGCCTTCGCGGTAGTGCAGGTCAGTATGGCATACCCCACACGCCTGCACGCGTACCAACACCTCACCTGATCCTGGATCAGGCACCAGAATCGTTTCCACTCTGACCGGCGCACCCTTCGCGCCAGCAATAACGCCCTTGACTGCCTGCGTCATAGTTGTATCTCCCGAGGAAGGTTATATGCATTAAAATACAAACACCCCTTTGCCAGTCGTCTGGGTATCGAACAGCCGATACGCCTCCTCCGCCTGGTCGAGCGTGAAGCGGTGTGTGAACACACGATCCACCGGGACCTGGCGGTCGG
>WNEY01004537.1_pt1 | contig 10583 bp, 7 predicted proteins | sample 5400531 | NCBI WGS metagenome assembly WNEY01 (sample SAMN13153338, study PRJNA577476) | soil metagenome | isolation source: 200 cm saprolite under Douglas fir tree site 1 | place: USA:California | collected 2015-04-18
CGACGTGACCCGCCGGACCGTGCCTGTATCCACGTCGTGCAGCCCGCGAATCATGACCTCCCCGATGCGCATGCGCGGGCCGGGTTGCGCGTCCAGCTCGACTTCCGCCTTCAGGATTCCCGCCTCCGAATCGAAGTTTCGCAGCACTTCGGCGTAGGGAAATCCGTTGTTGCGCAGCCGCGCGACGATCGTATCGGCGGACGCCTGCATGAGAAAGCGATTGAACGGATCTCCGATTTGCAGCGGCAGGTCGCGTTTCAGTTTCTCGACGTCGAACAGGCCGTCCAGACCCCGCACATCGAGCCGGACCACGCGTACGGGGTCGCCTTCATGAATCCGGAACGTGGCGTACACGTCCCGCGCCGTGCGCCGCACCGAGGTGTCGACGACCGCGTTCATGTAGCCGCTTTGGCGGTAGAGCAGAATCAGGCGGACCACATCGCGCCGGAATTCGACCTCGTTGAAGTAGCGCTTCTCGCCCAACCCGAGCCAGCGCACGAACTGGTTGCGGGCCCACCAGCTCGATTTTGTGGTGGCGATTGCGCTCTCCAGCGTGTAATCATCGAGCGCTCGGTTACCGACGAACGACAGGCCCCGAACTACCCGCTCCGGTTCTTGAGCGGCGAGGACGGTTGTCGCCGCCAAGGCGGCGAGCAACAGGCAGGGTATGACGCGCAATTGACGTAGTTTGCCAATCTCGGCTATGTTGCGACACTTGCTCCGCACTGTCAACCTTTTCGACACCGCGAAGAGCACCCTGTTCCTGGGTATTCTCGCCGCCTGTCGCGGTCAGTCCGGCGCCGGCGACCAGGCACGGGGTCCTGTCTACTACGAGACATACGATCCCCGCTCGCTCGACCCGGCGCTCTCCACTGACGTACCTACGGGCGAGATGGTGACGCTGCTGTTTGACGGGCTCACCCAGTTCGACGCCGACGGCCGGCTGCTGCCCGGCTTATCCGACCGCTGGACGGGCGATCGAAAAGGACAAAGGTACGTCTTCCATCTCCGTCCGGGCGTCAACTTTCACGACGGGCATCCCCTCGTCGCCGGCGACGTCAAACGCTCCTTCCTGCGCGTCCTCAACCCGCAGACCCACGGGGGGCGGGTGTGGCCGTTGCTGCCCATCGCGGGAGCGGGCGACTTCGCGGACGGACGCGCGCGCGACGTGCGCGGCATCGAGGTCCTGGGCGATACGGCTGTAGCATTCACCCTGACCGAGCCGCTGGCGATTTTTCCGAAGTTCCTCGCGATGCCCGTTGCCTCGGTCGTGCCGTCGCTGCTTCCCGCCGACATCGGGCAACGTCCCGTCGGCACCGGGCCGTGGCGCTTCGTCGCGTGGCAGCACGACGACTACCTCCGCTTTGCAAAGAATCCGACCTACTGGGGTGGCGCGCCGCTGAGTGAGTCGCTCACCGTTCGTATCATTCCCGAGGCGCTCACGCGTGCCGCTGAGTTTCTGGCGGGCCGGATCTCTGTCGTCGAGGTCCCGTTCGGCGAGACGAAGAAATGGGAGCAGGAGCATCCGGACTGGCTGAAGCGCAAGCCGGCGCTCCGCCCTATCTACGTCCCGCTGAACAACCGGCGCGGCCCGTTGCGCGATCCGCGCGTCCGCCAGGCGATCAACCACGCCGTGAACGTCCCCGAAATCTTGCGTACGGTGTGGAATGGCCGCGGCGCCCTGGCTGCGGGTTCGATTCCACCGACGTTGGGCGGGAGTGATCCCTCGCGCCGGCCCTACAGCTACGACACGACCGAAGCACGGCGACTGCTACGAGCGGCCGGATACCAGAACGGGTTTTCTCTGCAGCTGTGGCGTTCGGGGACGAACGTCGAAATGGGTCGCGTCGCCCAGGCGATTCAGGCGCAGCTCGCCGTCCTCGGCATCCAGGTCGAGATCGTGTCGCGCGACGCCTCCAGCATGCGCGAAGCGGTCCGGAAGGGCGACACTGACATGGCGATCACCGACTGGTGGGCCGACTATCCGGATGCCGACAATTTCCTCTACCCGCTGTTTCACAGCGCGAGCTTTGGGCCCGGCGGGAACTACGCCTTCTACAGCGATCGCGTCACCGACTCGCTGATCATCGTGGCGCGCCGCACCGTCGATCAATCGGCGCGCGAGGCGCTGTATCGTCGCATCGACAAGCGCGTCTATGACGCCGCGCCGTGGCTCTACCTCTGGTTTGCCGTTGATCTCTGGGCGGAACATCCGTCGGTCGACGGCTGGGATATCTCGGTGATCTTCAACGGCCAGCGCTGGACGAAGGTCCGTGTTACAGCTGGTCGCTAGCCGGCTGCTGGCGACGATTCCCACGCTGTTCGGTGTTCTCGTCGTCGCCTTTCTATTGCTGAACGTCGTCCCGGGCGATCCCGTCGCCGAGATGGTGGGCGAACGCGCCGACTCCGCGACGATCGCCCGGCTGCGCGGTGAGCTGCATCTCGACGAGCCGATTCCCGTGCAGTTCGGGCACTACCTCTGGGGCGTCGTGCGGGGTGATCTGGGGCGCTCCTACATCACGCAGCGTCCCGTCCTCGGCGATCTTGCCGAGCGGTTTCCCAAGACGCTGCAGCTCGCGGGCGCTGCCATGCTGCTCGCGGCGACCTGCGGCATCACCCTGGGCGTGCTCGCGGCGATCCGCCGGGGCGGTTGGGTCGATCGCTTCAGCATGCTCATCGCCTACGTCGGCGTCTCGTTTCCCGTCTATTGGGTCGGGCTGCTGCTGATCCTGCTATTCGCGGTCGCGCTGCGCTGGCTGCCGCCCTCCGGATACGGCGGCCTCGCCTTTCTCGTGCTGCCGGCGCTGACGCTCGGCACGCGCTCGATTGCGTTTCTCGCGCGCATGACGCGCGGCGCGATGCTCGACATCCTGCCGTCGGATTTCGTACGCACCGCGCGGGCCAAGGGGCTCAGTGAGCGGCGGGTCATCGGTAGGCACGCGTTGCGGAATGCATTGCTGCCGATCATCACCGTGCTCGGACTCGACGTGGGCAACTATCTGACCGGCAGCATTCTGACGGAGACGATATTCTCGTGGCCCGGGGTTGGCCGGTACGTCCTGCTCGCGATTCAGAAGCGGGATCTGCCGGCGATCCAGGGGAGTATCCTGTTTTTGTCCGTGATCTTCGTGCTGGTCAACCTTCTCACCGACGTGCTCTATGCGAAAGCTGATCCTCGCGTCGCTTACGATTAGCGCCGCGTGCTCGCTCGAGGCGGGGGCGCAAAGCCGGGGGGGCGGGGGCTCGCTGCAGCAGCGCCTCACGCGACTCCTCGACCAACCGCCGTTCGACCGGGCGACCTGGAATGTCTTCGCCCAAGACGACCGGGGACGCGTGCTCTTCAATCGCAACGGGGATCGCTTCTCCGTGCCGGCCAGCAATACCAAGCTCGTCGTGTCGGCCGCGGCGACTATCTTGCTGCCCCCCGACTATCGCGCCCGCACCAGCGTCTACGCCAACGGCATGATCACCAACGGCGTGCTGCAGGGCGACCTCATTCTGTATGGGCGCGGCGATCCGACCTGGTCACAGCGCTGCTACACGGTCGATACGCTCGCGGCGGGCGGCTGCGACTCGACGTGGACCGCGGTCGACGCGATCGCCGATTCCCTGCGCGCACGCGGGATTCGGCGCGTGACCGGCAGGATCGTCGGTGACGGCTCGTATTTCGATCCGATCCTGACGCACCCGAGCTGGAACTCGTTCGATCTCAACTGGTGGTACGCCGCGCCCGTCTCCGGACTGGGATTTCACGATAACAGCGTCGATTTCCAGATCACGCCGGGGGCATTCGTCGATGCCCCGCCCGTGATCACGTGGAACCCCGATCTGACCCTGTTCACGTTCGAGAACCGGGCCCGCACGGTGGCAGCCGATTCGTCCACCACGATCGGAGACAACTTCTTCCGCAAACCCGGGACGCTCGACATCTGGGCTGAGGGCACGGTGTCGTTGAGCAGGTCGCCCTGGATCGAGAGCTTCGCGCTGCCCGATCCGAATCTGTACGCCGCCCGGGCCCTCGAGATCTCGTTACGGAAGATGGGAATCTCGGTGGGCGGCGGCGCCGCCAGCACGACTGACTCGATGGTCTATCGCGCGCTGCGGTGCTGCGGCAGTCCCCCTCCGGTCGTGGAATACCGCGGTCGCCCGTTCCCAGACATCGTTTTCCCGATTCTGAACAGCAGCCAGAACTGGTTCGCCGAGATGCTGCTGAAGGTTCTGGCGCGTGAAGCGGGCGACACCGGGAGCTGGACAAAGGGTCTCGACGTCGAGAAGCGGTTTCTCATCGACTCCGTGAAGATCGACTCGACCGCATTCTCGTTGGAGGACGGCTCGGGGTTGGCCGCGGGTAATCTCGTGACGCCGCACGCGTTCGTGCAGCTGCTGGCCTACATGTACCGCCACCCCAAACGGGCGCCGTTCCTCGCCGGGTTACCGCGTGCCCAGCAGCGCGGCTCGCTGCTCAGACGTTTTGCCGGGACGCCGCTCGAGGGGCGTGTGCTCGCAAAAACGGGATCGATCGATCGCGTGAATACACTGTCTGGCTATGTCGAGAAGGCAGATGGGCGTGTGATCACATTTTCGATTCAGGCGAACGCGCATGACGTTCCGACGAGGCAGATGCTGGCGCAGATCGATTCGGTGGTGGTACAACTGGCGCGCTAGTCTTCCTTCTGTCCGAAGATGGCCATGTTCGAGCTGTGCCCCGGCATGAACTTCGCCGACGGGTTCAAGAAGTGGACGGCGTGGTTGACGGCGATGCAGGCCTCGGCGACGCCCGTCGCGATGAGCTTGAGCTTTCCCGGATAGGTCGTGATGTCGCCGGCCGCATAGATGCCGGGGATATTGGTTTCCATCGTCTGCTCGACCTTGATGTCGCCCTTCTCGATCTCGAGCCCCCACTCCGCGATCGCTCCCAACGACGAGATGAATCCGAGCTGCGGGATGACGCAGTCCATGGGGAGCGTTTCTTCCTCTTTGGTCTTGTTGTTGAAGATCGTAACCCGCTCGATGCGGCTCGAACCCGCGATCTCCTTCAGCTCCCAGAACGTGCGCAGCTGCATCTTGCCCGCGGCCGACAACGCCTGCACCTGATCGACTGTTGCCTGATGGGCGCGGAAGCCGTCGCGACGGTGGATCATCACGATCGACTTGGCGATGCCTTGGAGGTTGACGGCCCAGTCGAAGGCTGAATCGCCGCCTCCCACGATGAGAATCCGCTTGCCGGCAAAAGTCTTAGGGTTCAGGACGCGGTCGTGCAGTCCCTTGTCGTTCCACTGATCCACATCTTTGAGGGGCAGCTTGCGCGGCGTGAACGCGCCGATGCCGCCCGCAATCAACACTGAGCGGCCGGGATACTCGTCCTGGTCGGTGACGATCGTGAACAGCGGCCTGCCGTTTTCTTGTGTGCGCTTCAGCCCGATGACTTTCTGGGCAAGATGGACCGGCCCCTTCCACTGCAGGCCCTGCTCGGCCATCCCTTTGACCAGATCCTTGGCGAGAATTTTCGGAAAGCCGGCCACGTCGAAGATGTATTTCTCGGGATAGAGTGCGGTCAGCTGGCCACCCACCTGATCGAGATTGTCGATCAAGCGGTGCGACGCGCCGCGCATGCCGGCGTAGAACGCGGCGAATAGCCCCGTCGGGCCAGCTCCGATGATGGTGATATCTTTCGCGTCTTGCATCGCGCCAACGCTAGCCTGCTTCTCGTCTTGGGTCTACTGGCATGCGCCAGCGGCGGACAGCACGCCGCGCTGGGCTGGAGTCTGGGCGGCGAAGCGCACGTCTTCGTCGCCGACGATCGCTTCGCGCGCGATTTCTACCGTGAGCTCGGCAGGCGCGGCGACCTGCTGGACGCGCTCGAGGGGCACTCCCTCATCGCCGTGGACGCGCGCCAGGCGCGCAGCGCGACGGTGCTGTCCGCCAACGGGGCTGCGCCGGCGCGGCTCACGCTCGCGCGCTTCCATGCGCCGCAGACCTGCGGCTATCCCGGCATCGTCACAGAGCTGGTGCTGGCGTTCCCGCCCGGCGGAGCGGGGGGGCGCAGCACGCCGCCGTCCCACATGACTGTCGTCGCGCTGCTCGATGCGCCGCCGTTCGCCGGTGGCCCTGGCTCGCACCGGACGGCTCTCTCGCCCGCCGACGCACGAGCGCTGATTCGGCGCGTCGCCGAGCGAGCGGAAAATGCCAGCAGAGGCAACCGCCTCGCCCTCCTGCATCCGCCCGCGGTCGACGCCGACCAGGCCTCAGACGCGGGGGAGATCGTCGCTCTGGGATCCCGCTACGCAGTCGGATTCCGCGCGACTTTCGTCGTGACTGTCGCCGAGGCCAGGATCGATACGACGCTGATCACGGGCGTCGCGACGAGCGATCTCGATCTGCACGAGTTGCGCTGGGTCGTGCGACCGCAGCGAATGCGATTGCATCGAGGGATGATCACGGGTCAGGGGGTGAGGTATTCCCTGCGCGGCACCGTTGCGGGCCCGGGAGGTGGACCGTTGCAGCTGCTCGATGAAATCGCGGACGTCTCGCCGCGCGATTCGCGCGCGCTCGCGGTCGACGCCGCAACGCGACGAGTGGTTGCCGTGCAGCCGCTCGCGCTCCGTTGCCCCTGAGCATACGTTCCGAACGTGAAGATCTATACGAAGACCGGTGACGCTGGGGAGACGGGCCTGTTCGGCGGCGGACGCGTCCCCAAGAACGACCCCCGGGTGCAGGCGTACGGTGAAGTCGACGAGCTGAATGCGTGGATCGGCTTCGCGGTCGCGATTCATCTGCCGACTTTCGAGTCGAATGTGCTCCAGACCATTCAACGCGACCTGTTCACGATCGGTGCGGAGCTGGCGACGCCAAAGGCGGCGAAGCTCCGCATCTCGGTCGACGAATCAACTGTCAGCGCCCTGGAGAGCGTCATTGACTCGTACGATCCGAAGCTGAAACCGTTGAAGAACTTCATCCTGCCGAGCGGCTCGCCGAAAGCCGCCGCGCTCCACGTCGCGCGCACGGTCTGCCGGCGCGCGGAGCGCTCGGTGGTAAGCCTGGCGCGCAACCACAAGATCAACCCGGTGATCATCCATTACCTGAACCGGCTGTCCGATTTGCTGTTCGTGCTCGCACGCGCTGTGAACATGCAAACTGGCCACGACGACATCCCGTGGTAACAGTCCGCGTCCCGCTCGTCGAACAGCGGGACGCCTCCTACGACATCCTGATCGCCCCGGGTCTCGTCCATCAGCTCGACAAGATCCTGCCACAGTACTGCCCGGCGGCAGCGTACGCGTTGATCTCCGATTCACATGTGGGCAAGCTTTATGGGGAGTCGATCGCACAACAGGTGTCTGGTGCCGGGTGTCAGGTGGAGCTGCTCACGTTTCCGGCAGGGGAGTGGAACAAGACCCGCGATACCTGGGCATCGCTGTCCGACCGCATGCTCGCGGCCCGCCTGGGACGCGACTGCGCGGTGATCGCGCTGGGCGGCGGCGTGGTGAACGATGTCGGCGGCTTTGTCGCGGCGACGTACCTGCGCGGGGTGCCGCTGGTTCAGGTACCCACGACCCTGCTCGCAATGATCGATTCATCGATCGGCGGCAAAACCGGCGTCGATGTCCCCGCCGGCAAGAACCTGCTCGGGGCATTCCATCAACCGCGCGTGGTCATCGCCGATCCGGAGCTGCTCGGCTCGCTCTCGAGCGTCCAGCTCGCGGCGGGACTCGCCGAAGCCGTGAAGCACGGCGCGATCGCGGACGCGGAGTACTTCGCGTTCCTCGAAAGTGAATACGCGGCGATCTTTGCGAAGCACGCGCCCGCGCTCGAGCGCGTCGTGCGGCGCTCCGTGGAGATCAAGGCCGCGATCGTCGCGCAGGATGAACGCGAAAAAGGAAAGCGCGCGATTTTGAATTTCGGTCACACCGTAGGACACGCGATTGAAGCAACGTCGAAGTACGAAGTGCTGCACGGCGAAGCGGTGGCGATCGGGATGGTCTACGAAGGAAGAATCGCGGAGACGCTGGGGATCGCGGCCGCGGGTACGGCGGGACGCATCAAGGCGGTCCTCGAGCGTCTGCATTTGCCCGTCGAACGTCCGGATGCCAGCCGGGTGGACGAGCTGATCGCCGCGATGCGCAACGACAAGAAGGTCCGGGCCGGGGCGATTCGTTTCGCCCTGCCACGCGCCATCGGGATCGCCTATGGCGACGACACCCGCGGCTGGACGACCGCGGTCGAGCCTGAGGAGGTGCATCGCATCCTCAGCGCCGGGTGATCGGGGGGGCGTCAGAACTCGAAGGCCGGATTCGTTGTACGTGGTGTAATCTTCGCATGACCCGGTCCGGTCGGCCGTCGACCAATCTGGGAGCGTGGGTGGGCCTGCTGATCGTCATCACCGGACGACCTATGGTGATGCGCGCGCAGGATCCTCCGGCAAGTACGATCAGCGGGGCGATTCTCGACGCGGAGAGCGGCCGGCCGCTCACGGGCGCGCGCATCGACCTGACGCCGCTCGGGCGGGCCGCGATCTCGGATGCCGCGGGACAGTACGCGTTCGAGGATATCGCGCCCGGCGCGTATCAGGTGCGCGTCCGCTTGATCGGCTATCGACCCACCACGCTGGACGTCGAGCTCCCCCCGTCGGGTCGGTTGCGCCTCTCCGTCGGTCTCGTGCTGCGCCCGATCCTCCTCGACCCGCTTCCCGTTACCAGCCCGGCGACCGCGCTCGTACGCGCAACGGACTCGGACGCGCTGACCCGCGTGGACATGGAGCGCGACCGCCAGCGTCGCTATCTGGCGAGTGACGTGCGCGGCTTGACGGCTGCCGACCTGCTCGAGGCCCAGACCGTGGGTGAGCCGGATGTCCTGCGCGCCCTCCAGCGACTCCCGGGCGTTACGACCCGCGATGACTTTACGGCGCAGCTCTGGACTCGGGGCGCGCGCTGGAGCGATACGCGGGTGTACTTCGACGGACTACCACTCTTCAATCCTGTGCACGCGGCCGGGGCCATCTCCGCCGTTCAGCCCGAGGCCATCGGCGCAGCGTACTTCCACCCCGGCGTCCGCTCGGCGGCACTCGGCGAGGGCGCTGCGGCCGCGCTCGAGCTCTCGTCGCGCGCGGCCGCGGATACCGCCTGGAACGGAGCGGCCGAAGTCTCCGTGATCAGCGCCCGAGCGACCGTGGCGCGACGATTTGCGGGCGGCCGCTCCGGCGTCATGGTCGCTGCACGGCGCTCGTATGTCGATCTCGTCGCGAGCGCGTGGCGGTATGCATTTCAGGATCTGACGATGCGACTCGACCACGCCCTCGGCGCGTCCACGTTCGTCGAGGCGAGCGGCGTCTTCGAGCGCGATGACGTGCGCGGCGGCGTGTCCGATCTCCTGATCCGCAACCGCGGCCATTGGGGATCGGGTTTGGGGCGCGTGTCGCTGGTGCAACGCCTCGGTGCGATGTCGCTGCGCCACTCTGTCGGAATCAGCCAGTTCACGGTCCGCCTCCGCTTATTGCCCGACACCGGACCGTATGTACCCGACCCACCACCGTCGCATGAGCCGCTCGACAACGCGATCCGTTACGTGGCGGCTGGTGGGGAGCTGGCGCCGTTGGCGCCGGGCCGCCTTGCCTGGCGTACCGGATACGAGTTCGTGCGCCAGAGTATGATGTACGTCGGCGGCCCACCGACGCCCTACGCACGCACGGCGGCGATCGGCAGCCTGTTGGTCGGCAACGACACCGTCGCGATGGATCCCCACGCGTTCCGCCTCGCTGGCAGCATCAGCCAGTTGGCGCTGTGGAGCGAAGGACGCTGGACACCGGCGGAGCGCATCGCCGTCCAACTTGGCCTGCGGGCCGAGTTCGGACGCAAGCTGCGCAACACGGGCAGCGCGCGGCTCGCGCCGCGCGTCATGGTCCGGTATCAGCTCGTGCCTCGCAGCTTGAGCATCACCGGCGGCTGGGGTCGCTCGTTTCAGTACCTCCAGACGCTCGCCGCGACCGGTCCGCGCATTGGCCCCGACCTGCACCTGACCGACGTGTGGCTGCTCGCCGGCGACAGCGTGCCCGCGGTGCGATCGGATGTCGGCACGGCCGGCGCGGAGTATTGGATCGGTCGCGGTTGGCTCGGCGCCGTCACTGCCTACCGCCGACGCTCCAGCGGAGTGACCGAACCGGATCCGACGCCGGGCTCACTGCTGGTGCTACGACCACCATTCGTGACGGCCGTCCAACAGGCGCGCGGAGTCGATCTGTCGTTGCGACGGCTGGTGGGCAGTGGAACGTTCGCACTCAGCTACAGTCGCCTCTGGACCACGACTACTGCTGCCGGGTTCCGCTACCCAGGCACCTCCGAACGGCGCCAAACGCTGGACGCGACGGCGATGATCCGCGCCGCACGCGGTCTGAACATCGGCGGCGCTGTGACCGCCGTGAGCGGCTCGCCGTTCACGCGCTTCTTCTTGATGACTACGTCCCTGCGGTGCGACAGCCTGGTTCCTGGATGTCTCGCGCGCGGCAGTGTCCCCAGCACGGTCGAGGGGCCGAACGCGGCGCGAGCACCAGCGCACGCGAGCGTGGATCTGCTCGCCGACTGGACCTTGGC
>WNEY01004539.1_pt1 | contig 10582 bp, 10 predicted proteins | sample 5400531 | NCBI WGS metagenome assembly WNEY01 (sample SAMN13153338, study PRJNA577476) | soil metagenome | isolation source: 200 cm saprolite under Douglas fir tree site 1 | place: USA:California | collected 2015-04-18
CGTGTTCGAGTTCCGCTTGCCGCCACCCCAACCCGGGTGCCGCTCGTACAACTCGGGCCGTGCGCTGCAGAGCACGAGCAGCGGGACATCGGTTGACCAATCGACCAGATGCTCGACGAAGGCGACGAGCGCATCATCCGCCCAGTGGAGGTCCTCGAAGACCAGGACGAGTGGCCGTTCGCTTGCGATCCCCTCGATGAAGCGACGCCACGCGGCGAACGACTCCTCCCGCTCGCCGGCTGCCGCCGCGGCGGCGCCGACAAGGGGCGCGAGGCTCGCATTGAGCCAGTTACGCTCCGAGGCATCCGCTGCAGCCTCCTCAACAGCCACGGCCAACTTGGCGGTGGCTTCCTCAGGCGTGTCCGACTCGAGAATTCCAGCCTGCGCCTTGACCATCTCGCCCAGCGCCCAGTACGTGATCCCTGCGCCGTAGGAAAGTGAGCGTCCCTGTCGCCAGAACACGAGCTCGGGCCGGTCGTCCACCCACTTCCTGAACTCGGCGAGGAGCCTTGTCTTGCCGACCCCCGGCTCGCCCGTCACCGTCACGAGCTGAACGGACGCATCGCGCAGTGTTCGCGTGTAGATGGACTGGAGGAGCGCGAGGTCGTCGTCGCGACCGATCAGCGGTGTGCGGACTATCGGCTCCACGTCGACGCCGAAACGACGACGCGGCGCAATCGCGTGCCACAGCGGCAATGACTTCGCTTTGCCTTTCACCGCCACCGGCTCGAGCGGCTCGTACTCGAAGAGATCCTTGGTCGCGCGATATGTCGTCTCGCCGACGACGATCCCGCTGACCGGAGCCGATTGCTGCAGCCGCGCAGCGGTGTTGACCACGTCGCCGGCGACGATGCTTTCGCCTTCCGCGGGCCGCGCGCCGAGCGTCACCATCGCCTCTCCGGTGTTCACCGCGCCGCGGACCGTGAGCTCGAGGTCGGGGTGTTCTTCGTTGAGCTCGACGATCGCGTCGAGAATCCGGAGCGCCGAGTTCACCGCGCGCTCCGCGTCGTCCTCACGGGAGACCGGTGCACCAAACACCGCCATGACGGCGTCGCCTACGAATTTCTCGACTGTCCCGCCGAAGCGCTCGATCTCCTGTTTCACGCGTGCGTGATACGGACGCAATCGCGCCCGCACGTCCTCGGGATCGGCCTTCTCCGATGCAGCGGTGAAGCCGACCAGGTCGACGAACAGGACGGAGACGATCTTGCGCTCTTCCGCTCCAGACCGTGGGGCCTCGGCGATCGCGGCACCGCAAGACCAGCAGAATCGCGCCCGCTCCGGGTTGTCTTCACCGCACGTGGGACATGCCGGCATGCCCAGAGTCTAAGAAGAAGGCACGATTACGGTGCAAAGCCGCGCGCTTTCGACCGCTAGCTTCGTTCGTATGGACGAGGCCCGCGCAGTGCTGGCCCGGCTCGACCGGATCGAAGAGCTCGAACGTGAGGGCGCACCCCCCGGCGTCCTGCTCGAGGAGCTGCGCGGGCTCGTCCAAGCGGCGGAGGCCTGGGCCAAGCTGGAAGGAGACGAACGTGCACGCACAGCCGTAGAACACTGCGACGCCGCTCTGTCACAACCTGTCGCATAAAGTCGCGGCATGGGCATCACGCACTGGGACGACGTCGAGAAGTTCCGTCGGGAACGCGGCCAGATGGCCGCCACCTGGTCGCCGCTCGGCGGTGCCGCCGGCAGCTGGAAAGCGGGGGCGACTCGGATCGAGCTGGAGCCAGGTGAGCAGCCGACGCCGCCTCATATCCACGGTGACGCCGAGGAGATCTTCTACGTCCTCGGCGGCTCGGGACTGACGCTACTCGACGACGACGCGTACGAGATTCGCGCGGGCGACTGCATCGTCTACAAGAGCTCGCACGAGGCGCACACGATCCGTGCCGGCGACGACGGCCTCGACGTGATCGCGTTCGGCGCACGCGAGTACCTGCAGACGGGCGAGCTGCCGCGCGGCGGCACGATGTGGTCGATCACCGGTTTCATCGAGATTCAACCCGGCCACCCCTGGGACCGCGAGCCGTGGCTCGATTGGCCGGAGCCGACCGCGGAGCGCCCGCCGACGATCGTGAACACGCAAGACGTCGAGCCCGATGTCCGTGGCGGGCGACGACGGCGCGATCTCGCACGCGCTGCGGGCTCGCGCTGGACCGGCCTGAAGCACATCGAGCTGGATCCGGGTGTGCTCTCCGGTCCGCCGCACGTGCATTCCGCCGAGGAGGAGATCCTGGTCGTGCTCGAGGGCGAGGGAACGCTCGAGCTGACGCCGTCGATGCCACCGTCGGCCGAGACGGAACAGCATGCGGTGCGCAGGGGATCCGTCGTCGCGCGTCCGCCGGGGACCGGCGTCGCGCACGCGTTCCGCGCCGGCGACTCCGGCCTGACATTGATCGCCTGGGGCACGCGCGATCCGAACGACATCTGCTGGTACCCACGCTCCAAGAAGATCTTCTGGCGTGGCGTCGGCGTCGTCGGCCGCATCGAGCAGCTCGACTACTGGGAGGGCGAGGAGCTCGAGTGATCGCTCCTCATTACAAAGTTGGAATCCTTGGGCTACGATGACCGGGAGCCCGAGGACTGACGTCCCTCCCGCAGAACTCAGTTTGTTCCTGCGTCCAAGTCCCGGCTTCATTCCGAAAGTAGTCCCTCATTCGCGTCATTAGCCTCCTAGCGGAGTTCCCGATATCTCCTCGTATGGGGAGAGCTCGCCGTCTCGCAGGCTCTCGGAGATTCCGCATCGGCATCAACGCCGTCTTCGTCTCCGGGGCGCTTGCCGCTGCCACGCTGACCATCCTGCATTTCGTGCATTCGGGATGGCCACTCGCTAACGCCGACCCTCTGCTCGTGGTCGCGGCCGGGATCCTCTTCCTCTTCGCCTACGCCTTCAAGGCGTGGGGCTGGCAGCGCCTCTTTCCCGAGGGGGAGCGCCCTGAGGCTCTGACGCTCGCTGCTGCGGGCGGAGCCGCATCGGTTGGCGGAGTCGCGCTACCGGGACGCTTCGACGAGGCGATCCGCATCGCCGTCGTCCGCCGCGGCCCCGGTAAGAAGACCGCCGGCCTGGGCGCGATCTGCCTCACCCTGATCATCGTCGGTCTCCTCGACAGCGCCGCCCTGGCGCCGATGGCGTCGATCGCCGCCGCCGCCTCCCATCACGGCGGCATTCAGGCGGGCTTCGCGCTCGTGGCCGCTGCGGGAGTCGCAGCCGCAGTGCTCGTCCTCTTTCTCCCGAAGATCGCCAAGATGGACTTCGTCAGCCGCTGGAAGGTTGGCCGCTGGCTGAAGGATCACACCGCCTGCCCAAGGTCCGCCTCGCAGGCCTGGTTCCTGATCTCCATCTCGTGGGCGCTTCGAGGGCTGGCCGTCTTCGTGCTGTTCAATGCTCTTTCCGTCGGCGCCTCGTTCCCGCTCGCGCTGGCCTTCCTCTGCGCTTCCGCCGCCTCCGCCGCGTTGCCGATCGCTCCCGCAGGTGCCGCGACACAGGCCGGCGCGGGCGCCGCGATCCTCATCCTCGGCGGGGTCCCCAAGTCCGAGGCCTTCGCCTTCGCCGTGGCCGCTCAGGGAATGGTGATCATCGTCGGGGCCGCGCTGGTCGGCGCTGCAGGGATCTGGATGCTCTTCACGCGTTTCCGCCCCGCCGCGCGGGCGACGACCGTCCTTCCGGTCTAGCATTCACCGCGTGCTCCGGGGTCGCGTTGTCGCTGCGCTGCTCGTTGCAGCCTTTGCCCTTGCAGGCGCGGCGGGCGCGAACGCTGCGATCGTCACCTCGCACGACGACCAGGGGCGGACGATCACCTTCGACGTGCGCGCGGCCACGGTCGACACCGAGTGGTACGCGAGCGTCCTGCGCGCCTCTGCACACGGGAACGAGATCAGCGACGTCAGGATCATGATCGTCCCCGAGCCGCAGGTCCAAGCGTTCTGCGAAGGTGCGGACGCGGCAGGCTGTTACAGCCGGACTATACCGGCGACAATCGTCGTTCCCGCTGGGAAGAGCAAGCTCCTCGAGACCATCCTCCTGCACGAGTACGGACATCACCTCGACACGTTCTGGCATGTCTCCGGCGTCCCCGAGCTGAACGGGACGCCGACCTGGTGGGCGGCGCGGGGGATGGCGTCGCTGCTCGCCGACCATCAGGTCGCGTTCGACTACTCGCTCGGCTGGAGCCACGGCATCGGAGAGATCTTCGCCGAGGACTACGCCTACATCCATACGCACAACCGTTACGCGATCACGTGGCTGAACCCGCCGGATGCGACCCTCGAGTCGGCGATGTTCGCCGAGCTGGGCAAGCCGACCGAGCCTCTTCCCTTTGCGCCCGAGGTACCGCTCGTCCTCAACCGGAGTGGGACGCTCGGGCCGCGCGACGGCTACAGCGTTCCCTTCGGGCTCCTCGGTCCGGGTCGTCGCGTGGCCGTGTCCGCCACGATCTCGAACGCAAAGCGCAAGGGCATCCGCGCCCGAGCCCAGCTCGTGTGCGACGAGAAGGTGATCGTGACCCGAACGTTCGGCAAAGGTCAGGCCAAGCGGGCCTTCGACATCCCGAACCTAGGCCCGGCGACCTGCGACGTCCGCCTCGACAGCAGCGTCTTGACGAGGCTGCGCTACACCCTCCGCATCACGCTGGCCGTCGAGAGCGCCTAGGCCGCTAGCACGCGGCGTCCGAGAGGCCCGTGATCATGCGGGATATCGGGAGGAACTCGCTATCCTGGCCCGAAAGAGCGCCCCGTGGGGCTCTCACGTTTACTTCCGCGTCCCAACACACGGACCACGTCGACTAAGAAGGGATCCCCTTTGGGCCGGGTCATCTCATTCGCCAACCAAAAGGGTGGCGTGGCGAAAACGACGACCACGCTGAACCTCGGAGTCGCTCTCAAGGAGAAGGGCCATGAGGTCCTGCTCGTCGACCTGGACCCGCAGGGCAACCTGACGATGAGCCAGGGCTGGAACCCGGACGAGATCGAGCGGTCGATGTTCGACGTGCTCGTCCACAAGCTTCCGATCGAGGAGATCGTCCGTGTGGCCGAGGTCGACGTCGCGGTGTCGTCGATCGACCTCGCCGGCGCCGAGCTCGCGCTCTCGTCGATGATCGGCCGCGAGCGCGCTCTCGAGAAGGCGCTCGTGAGCGTCAAGCCGAAGTACGACTACATCCTCATCGACACGCCGCCGTCGCTCGGGCTGCTGACGATCAACGCGCTGGTCGCGTCGAACGAGGTGATCGTCCCCGTCCAGTGTGAGTACCTCTCCTTGCGCGGACTGGTCCAGTTGGAGAACACTCTGTCCATGATCCGCGAGAACCTGAACCCGGAGGTCTCGATCCAGGGGATCCTCCCGACGATGTACGACAAGCGCCTGCTGCACTCGAAGGAAGCGGTCGACATCCTCAAGGAGAACTTCGGCGATCTCGTCTTCAAGACGATGATTCGCAAGACGATCCGCTACGCGGAGGCTCCTGTGAAGGGCCAGTCGGTGCTCGGCTACGACCCGAAGGGCGACGCTGCCGAGCTCTATCGCGAGCTCGCGAAGGAGGTGCTCAATGGCGCGAAAGCGCGCGAGCATGCGTGAGGGCCCACTCGCGGAGCTCTTCAAGGCAACCGAGGCGGCGCAACGCCAGCAGGAACAGGGAGCGCCCGCCGCGCCCCCCGAGGAGCCGCACGAGTCGACGGTCGAGCATGTCCCGACTTGGGAGGACGAGGTCGAGACGCCGGCGGCCCCGCCGCGTGCCGATCCCGCCCCCGAGCCGGCGCCGCCCGCGCCGCCCGTAGCGCCGCCTGAGCCGACTCCGCCGCCGGTTCATATTCCCGAGCCGCCGGTCACGCGTTACATCGAGCCGATGCCCGAGCCGGCGCCGCGCTTGCATCACGCGCGCGCGGGACAGCTGGGGTCGTACATCGCGAAGATCCAGGTCGTCGGCGTCGGTGGCGCCGGGCTGAATGCGGTGAACCGGATGATCGACGCCGGCATCAACCAGGTCGACTTCGTCGCGGTCAACACCGACGTGCAGCAGCTGCAGATCTCCGACGCGGAGACGAAGATCCACATCGGCCGCGAGCTGACACAGGGGCTCGGCTCCGGCTCGGAGGCCGCGGTCGGGAAGGCCGCGGCCGAGGAGAGCTACGACCAGATCAAGCACGCGCTCCGGGGCGCGGACATGGTGTTCGTCACCGCAGGCGAGGGCGGCGGCACCGGCACCGGCGCGGCGCCGATCGTCGCGAAGATCGCGAAGGGACTCGGCGCGCTCACCGTCGGCATCGTCACGACGCCGTTCAAGTTCGAGGGCACGAAGCGGCGCGGGCAGGCCGAGACCGGCGTCGACCTCCTGCGCCGCGAATGCGATACGACGATTGTGATCCCGAACGACAGGCTGCTTGAGGTGCTCGACCGTTCGACCTCGATGTTGGACGCATTCAAGATCGCCGACGACGTGCTGCGCCAGGGCGTGCAGGGCATCTGCGACCTGATCACGCTGCCTGGCCTGATCAACCTCGACTTCGCGGACGTGCGCACGATCATGGAAGGCTCCGGCACGGCGCTGATGGGGATCGGCTTCTCGTCGGGAACGGAGAACCGCGCCCGCGAGGCCGCCGAGCGTGCGCTGCGCTCGCCGCTGATCGACACCGAGGTCGGAGCCGCGCGCGGGATCCTGCTCTCGATCGCCGGCGGCGACGACCTGACGCTGCTCGAGGTGAACGAGGCCGCGGAGGTGATCCGCCAGACCGCAAACGACGACACGCAGATCATCTTCGGCGCGACGATCGACGACCGCCTCACCGGCCAGGTGTGGGTGACGGTGATCGCAACGGGCCTAGGCGGCACAGGCCGCGCCGGCCCGAGATCACCGAGCCTCGTCAGTGCGCTGACAGCGCCCGACGAGGAGCTCGAGCCGCCCTCGTTCCTGCGGAACTAAGACACGCGGGCGTCACGAAGACGTACCCGTGCCTGGCACGGGTAATTCCCCTCGAGGAGCAGCGCCTTTGGGTTGGGGCGTCACACTTTCGTACCCGTGCCTGGCACCGGAGATGTCCCTAGCGCCGGATCGCCACAAGGTCGCCGCGGCTAACGCCCCAGCGCACGAACGCGCCGCGGTTCACCTCGAGCGCGCCGCGGAAGGCGATGTGCGGGTCATAGACCTTGCACGGGTCGCGCCGGCACGGCGCCATGTCGAGGATCCGCAGAATCCGGCCACGCTTGTCCCAGAACGCGATCGACAACGGGACCGACGTGTCCTTCATCCAGAACTGCCCGCGGACGTCGCGCTGCCAGACAAACGCCATCCCGGAGTTCGGCGCGAGTGTGCGTCGGCCGCTCAGACCCTGCTCGTGCTGCTGCGCCGTCTCGGCGATCTCGACGCGGACCCGCACGGTGCGATCGGGCGTGCGGATCACGGCCGTCCCGTGCGGGAATGTGACCGCTGTGGACAGCGCCACGGTCGCCAAGATCCGAAGCACGGACCCATCGTGCGGGACGCGTAACTCGTTCGAGTGAACTTCGCGGGCACGGCGTAAGCAGACGTCGCCCCGCGCGTCTAATAGGCACCGGCGGACCAGATCTGCGGCCTCTCCCAAGAGCCCGCGCCAGCGGCGGCGCGGGCTCTCCTTCCCACCGGATTAGACTCGCACGATGGCGGCGGACGGCAGCGTCGCGATCGCGCTAGAGGGCGTCAGCAAGGGTTTCGGCAAAACCCGAGCCGTGCAAGACGTCACGGTCGCGATCGGCGAGGGCGAGTTCTTCTCGCTGCTCGGCCCGAGCGGGTGCGGCAAGACGACGACCCTCCGCATGATCGCCGGCTTCGAGGTGCCGGACGAAGGCCGCATCGTTTTGCAGGGCGAAGACGTGACTTCGGTTTCGGCGAATCACCGCAAAGTGAACATGGTCTTTCAGCAGTACGCGCTCTTCCCCCACATGTCGATTTACGACAACATCGCCTTCGGGCTCAAGGTGAAGCGCGTCCCGCGAAGCGAGCACTCCGAGCGCGTGCACGAGATGCTGCGCGTCGTCGAGCTCGAGGGTCTGGAGCGCCGGCGTACCCGCCAGCTTTCGGGAGGTCAGCAGCAGCGTGTCGCGCTGGCGCGGGCTCTCGTCAACAAGCCTGCGGCATTGCTGCTCGACGAGCCGCTCGGCGCGCTCGACGTGAAACTCCGCAAGCAGATGCAATTCGAGCTCAAGCGGATCCAGGCCGAGCTCGGCACGACCTTCGTCTACGTCACGCACGACCAGGAGGAGGCGCTCGCGATGTCCGATCGGATCGCCGTCATGAACGGCGGTCGAGTGGAGCAGATTGGCAGCCCCCGCGAGATCTACGAGCATCCCGAGACAGCTTTCGTCGCGGACTTCATCGGTTCGCTCAACGCGCTCGATCTGGTGATCGACGAGCTCCTCGGCACATATACGGTGAGTCGGTTCGGCGAGGACCAGCGGGTCGTCGTCCCAGTCACTTCCGGTTACCGGACTGGTGATGCTGTCCGCGTCGCGGTGCGGCCCGAGCGCGTCCAGATCGGATCGATTGACAATCCCGCACGCGACGGAGGGTCGCGGCTCGAGGGGACGATCGCCGAGATCGTCTATCTGGGCATGTACATCCAGTTCCACGTCGACACCCGCGCAGGCCGTGTCATCAGCCACCGTCTCGCCGACGAGTCGCTTGCGCCGCTCGAGCCAGGCTCGCGCGTCGCCCTGTCCTGGGAGCCGGAGCAGGCCTCTGTGCTGGGCGATTCGGCTCCGATGCCGGAGCCCTAGCCGGCGCTTTCGAGGGTGCCGAGCCGCCGCTCGGCAACCCGTCGCCCAACTTCGGCGGCCACGACAACGATCAGGGAAAGGGTGATCACGACCACCGCCACAGCAATGACCTGCGGTAGCTGGTTCGGGAAGCGGAGCGCCGAGTAGAGGTAGATCGGGAACGTCGTCCGCGTCCCCACGACGAACGAGGCGACCGCGTACTCGTCGAACGATGTCGTGAATGCGATCAGAAAGGCCGAGACGACTGCCGGCAGGATCAACGGCAGCGTGATCGAGCGGAACGTCCGCAGGCGGCTCGCGCCGAGGTCGTACGCAGCCTCCTCGAGCGAGACGTCGATCTGCTCGAGCCTCGGCACGAGAACGAGGATCGTGTACGGGAGGCTGATGACGACGTGCCCGATGACGACCGTCAGGATCGATCGGGGGACCCCGATCGTGTGAAAGAGGAGAAGCAGCGAGATTCCGAAGACCACGTAAGGGATCACAAGGGGACTCAGAAGCAGCGCTGAGACGGCCGCCCTTCCCCTGATGCGACGTCGGGTCAGCGCGATAGAGGCCAGCACGCCGAGCACGACGGCGCCAACACTGGAAATCGCTGCGATGATCGCGCTCGTCTGCAGCGCTGCCCTCAGGTCGGCGTTGGTGAGGAACTGGTGGTACCAGTGGAGCGTGAATCCGCTCAGCGGGAAGGACGGCAGCTCGGAGTTGTTGAACGAGAAGATCAGCAGGATGGCGATCGGGAGATAGAGGAAGAGGACGACGAGCACGAAGAGCGCCCGCAGCGCGATCCTTCCGTTCCGCGAGAGCGCGACGTCCATCAGCTTGCCGTTACCTGGCGTGGCTGGAGGAAGCGCGCGAAGACGACGGTCAGCACCGTGACGACGCCGAAGAGGAAGATCGCGAGCACCGCGCCGGTCTCCCAGTCGGGGAACCCGGTTCCGAAGAGGTCGACGATCTGGTTGCCGTACATGTAGCCGTTCGCTCCCCCGACGAGCGACGGCGTGATGAACTCGCCGAGTGTCGGGATGAAGACGAAGAGGAACGCGGCCATGATCCCGGGCAGTGACAGCGGCAGTGTCACCCGCCGGAAGGCCTGCAGGCGGCTGGCGCCGAGGTCGCTCGCGGCCTCGAGGAGTCGGCGGTCAAGGCTCTCGAGCGAGACGAAGATCGGCAGGGCAACGAACGGCAGCCAGATGTACCCGAGCACGAGCATGACGGCGAACCTGCTGTAGAGCAGCTGGGAGATCGGATGACCCGGCGATCTCAGCCCCGTCCAGAACAGGAACGTGTTGATCACGCCCTCATTCCCGAGGATCACCTTCCAGGCGAGCACTCGCAAGAGGTAGCTCGTTAGAAACGGAGCGATCAGCACGAGCAGGAGGACGTACTTGCGCTTGGTGCCGGAGAGCGCCAAGTAGTACGCCAGGGGATAGGCGAGGACGACGATGATCGCCGAGACGATCAGCGACATCTTCACGGACTTCCAGAACAGGGCGAGGTACACCGAGCTGTGAACGAACTCGCGCCAGGCAGCCAACGTGAATCCGTGCTTGCCTGGAAAGAGCGAGTACAGGTCGAAGCTGTACGCCGCCACGATCGCGATGGGCACGAGGAAGAAGACGACGAGCCACGCGACCGGGAGACCCAGTAGCGTGGGTGTCGTCAAGTCGAGCCGCACCCGTCGGCGGCGCGGGAGGCGGACCGGCGGCGGCCCGGCTTCGCCCTCGACTGCCATGTCGTCTCTAGAGCAGTCCTGTCAGGAGGCTTTCACCTGTTCCCACATCTTGGCGTAGAGCGCCCGCCGCGGGATGTCGCGGTCCAGGTACGCGTTCGGCTCCGTGA
>WNEY01004541.1_pt1 | contig 10581 bp, 6 predicted proteins | sample 5400531 | NCBI WGS metagenome assembly WNEY01 (sample SAMN13153338, study PRJNA577476) | soil metagenome | isolation source: 200 cm saprolite under Douglas fir tree site 1 | place: USA:California | collected 2015-04-18
CTACGATGGACAATTTCTGCATGTCGAACCCCGTCCGCTGCAGGGCTTTGACCGCCGCTTCCGCCTCCGTATGGGTGGTGTAGATACCGACCACTGCGTTGTGCTCAGCCATGGTTGACCTCCGTGTGTGATGATGCGAGGTTCTGTGCTCTTCCCGCGTCTTCGGTGGCAAGCACGTCAGCCTCTCCTCCACCTCGACGCTCGCTGTCCAATGCTACTCAGTCACCCTTCTACTTTTTTATTCTGCAAAACCCATACCAATCGAACACGAGCACGACACGTCACCGAGACACTGCGCTCACGCCAGCCAGAGGGCTAGCTTACAATCAAGACTGGCACGATACTAACCCGTAGCACACCCTTGGCCCTGCACCGCTTAGGTCAGCGCCCGCGGGGGGAAGGGCAACATACGTTCGGCGAGCATGCCCCAACCGCGCTCCAGCGTGGTCATGCAGTCCAGAGTCACGAGCATGCGGCTCATCTTCCACAGGCCACCTTCACAGCGAAAATCCCACTCGTAGCTGCCCCAGCCACAGTACGATTGCTCCTCCCGGACTGCACCACCAAACAGGTGGCGTAGCCGGTGGCGGTGCCATCGTCGTTGATGGAGACCTGATGGTTCGTGATGAAATGCCGTGGGCACTGAAAGACCCGACGATAATTCCGCAAGGCTTTGAGGGCTAATGCCTTTCCCACCAGGGAGCGCTGCGTCCAGGGTTGCGTCTGGAGCACCACGTCATCCGTCAAGATTTCGGCCAGATCATCCTCACGCTGCTCGTCGATGCCACGGGCATAGCGGGCGATGGTCTGCCAGAGGTCTTGTCGGGCCTGTATGAGGGTTTGTTGCCGTTCGAGAGTAGCCAGGCGTGTTGCAAAATGCATGAGATTGTTCCTCCCGTTTGAACGTGTGCACGCGTGCTGCCCTGTGACTCCAGATAGTGCAGCGCCCATGGCCCTTGGGGCGCTGGCAGTGCCTGGTCCGCCGCATGCGTCAATGCCACACGCACAAGATCCTAGCAAGTCCAATGCCATCCGCAGCGATGCGGAGAAGGCTCTTGCACCTCAAGGAGTTCCCTCATGCCCAGACGTCGGACAGGAGAGCGCCTAGCGACAGATTGTCCTTGTCGTGGACATATTGTCGGAATGCAGTGGACATATTGTCGGAATGCAAAGGTGAGGACCAGAGAGGTGGGAAGCAAAAAGGGGTTTCCGTTCATCAAGCGGTGGAGTATGCACTGCTGCATAGATTGGAAGTAGCCGACGAGGATCCGGAGATGGCTACGGCGTCTCCGCCGCGAGGGCCATCCCCAGGATAGTCCACCACACCACCATGACACCAAACCCAATCGCTGCATCGCTGGACCTCAGAGCGGTTGATCAAGGCAAACTCGGTGTCTCTCACGCGAGCATCCGACCCATGAGCCGGCGTTTCACCAGTTCCACCAGCACCAAATACGTCAGGGTTGCCGCGGCCAGGAACAGAAAATAGGTCCCCGGCAGTGGCACAAAGCCGAGCACGGGAGCCAGGGGAGTGAACGGGAGCACGAGTCCGATGAGCACCATGAGGACCGTCGTCGCTGCCAGGGGCAGGCTCGGTCGGCTGCGCCACGGAGTGCCGGCCGTGCGGATCACGAACAGCACCAGGGTCTGTGTAGCCAGGGACTCCACGAACCACCCCGTGTGGAACAGGGCTTCTGAGGCGTGGAAGCCCCACAGCAGGATCGCAAAGGTGAGAAAGTCGTAGAGGGAGCTGATCGGGCCGATACCGAGCATGAAATTGCGAATGACGCGGATATCCCAGCGCTGGGGGGTACGCACGAAACTGGGGTCCACATTGTCAGTGGGGATCGTGACCTGGGCCAGGTCATACAGAAAGTTGTTGAGCAAGATCTGCAGGGGGAGCATCGGCAGGAAGGGGAGAAACAAGACGGCACCAGCCATGCTGAACATGTTGCCGAAGTTGGAACTCGTGCCCATCAAGAGATATTTCATCACATTAGCAAAGGCTTTACGGCCCTCGATAATCCCACTGTGCAGGACAGCGAGCGTACGCTCGCGCAGGAGAATGTCCGCGGCATCCTTGGCCACGTCCACGCCATTCGCGACGGAAATCCCCACATCGGCGGTATTGAGTGAGGGCGCATCGTTGATCCCGTCCCCCAAGAAACCCACGACATGATTCCGACTCTTGAGAGCTAGGATGATACGGTTTTTCTGGGCCGGTGAGACGCGCGCAAACACGGTGGTCCGTTCCGCGACTGCTGCCAAGGCAACGTCGCTCATCTGTGCGATCTCGTCCCCCAGGAGCATGTCACGACCATCGAGGCCGACCTGCGTACAGACATGCTGGGTGACCAGTTCATTGTCGCCCGTCAGGATCTTCACTGTGACCCCGTCGCGCTGGAGGGCTTGCAGGGCGTCACGCACATCGGCCATGGGCGGATCGACGAACGCCAGGAAGCCGGCCAGCACCAGGTTCTGTTCATCGGCCACGGTGTAGCTGGGTTGCGCTGGCACGGGACGGGACGCGACACCAAGCACACGGTAGCCTTGGGCGCTGAGGGTCTCGTAGACCGCCTGGCAGCGCGCCCGCGTTGCTGCGTCAAGCGGGGCGGGCGTCTCCGTGATTTCGTAGGCTGTGCTGCATTGGAGGATGTTCTCAGGGGCTCCCTTGGTAATCAACAACCGCCCACACGGGCTGTCGACGACGATGGACAGGCGTCGGCGTTCAAAGTCGAAGGGAATCTCATCGACCTTGGTATAGTCCTGCGTCTCCGGCTGGCCGGACGCAAGAATCGCCGTATCGAGCGGGCTGCGGATGCCTGTCTCATACAGGCTGTTGAGAGAGGCGAGCAGAAAGGGACGCGGCGCCGCCTCCCCAGACGGATCGAGACAGCAGTCGAGCACCATGGTGCCCGTGGTGAGCGTCCCCGTCTTGTCACTGCATAACACATCCATGCTGCCAAAATCTTCAATGGCGGAGAGATGCTTGACGATGACCTTTTGTCGCGCCATGTGGACCGCTCCCTGGGCCAGGGTGACGCCCATGATCATCGGCAGAAATTCCGGGGTGAGCCCCACGGCCAAGGCCACCGCAAAGAGGAGTGATTCGAGGGGTGGATGGTGTAGCGCCAGGCTGGCCAGGACGACAAAAAGGACAAGAAAGAGGACGGTGCGCATGATCAAGAGGGCAAAATGCCGCGTCCCCCGCTCGAACTCCGTCTCTGGCGGTGGCGCGCTGAGTTGCACCGCAATATCGCCGAACGCCGTGGCTGGCCCGGTGGCGACGACGAGCGCTTGCGCCGTGCCGCTCACGACTGAGGTCCCGAGAAACACCATATTGCGTGCTTCAGCGAGCTGCGCTGGTGCCGCCGAGAGGTCGCCCGCATTTTTTTCGGTGGGCATGGACTCTCCCGTCAGCGCCGCTTGCTGGACGTGCAGGTCACGGGAAGTCAGGAGGCGGGCATCGGCCGGCACGCGGTCGCCGGCGGCCAGCCGGATGACGTCACCGGGCACGAGGTCCCGCCGCGGCAGGTCGATCCAGTTGCCATCCCGCCAGACCGCTGCTGTCGGTGTCACCTCTTCACGCAGGCGCTCAGCAGCCTGCTGCGAGCGATACGTCTGGACGAAATTCAGGATCACACTGAGGAGCACCATGAATGCGATGATGGCCGCGTTGGCCACATCGTGGAGGAGGCCAGAGACGAGACTCGCCAGGAGGAGCATCACCACGAGAGGATTGGTCGCAAAGGCAAGCATGTGCCGCATGCCATTGCCCCGTCGGTGCGCGACCGGTTCGTTGGGTCCGACTACCAGCAGGCGCTCCTGCGCCTCGACCTGCGTCAAACCGCGCTCTGAGGCATGCAGCCGGTCGCAGAGCTGGGCGAGAGGCATCATAGCGACGTGAGCGTCGAGCCCGCCAGGCGCGACCGGTGAGGGGCAGAGGTGGTGAGGCCGTGCAAATATGCGCATCACGATATTTTCTACCTCTTCAAGGTTCACTGTACATGCCACACATACGCCTGCTGCGGCACACAACCTTCCTCACTTCAAGTACCAAGAGGGGTACAGATCCAAGTGCGAGCCAAGCAATCCACTGGCCCAGCGAAATAGACGACGTCCCAAAAAGCACGTGCAGGGCTGGGAGGTAGTGCATGGCCACCTGCAAGGCCAAGCTGACGAGTACGATGAGCACGAGGGGCCTGTTCGAGAACACACCTATCTGCCAGACTGTGCGCGTAGTGCTGCGGGCGCCAAAGGCGCGCAGGAGCTCGGCGGTCACCAGCACTGCGAAGGCGGCGTCTCTGGCGCGGGCGAGGCCACTTCCGGTATACCACTCATACGCAAAGGCGCTCAGGGCAACCCCGGCAGAGAGACAGCCCACCAGGGCCATGCGTGTGAAGAACGCCCAATCGATCCATTGTGCCTCTGGACGCCGTGGCGGACGCTTCAGGACGTCTGGGTCTATTGGGTCTGTGGCTAGGGCGAGAGCGGGCAGTCCATCAGTAATCAGGTTAATCCACAAGAGCTGAATAGGGAGAAGGGGCAATGGCCATCCCACCAGAGCTGCAATACACATGACGGTGAGTTCCCCGGCATTGCCCCCGAGCAGGTAGGCCAGAGTTTTGGCGATGTTGTCATAGATCCCTCGGCCTTCCTCCACGGCAGCAACAATCGAAGCGAAATTGTCATCTGTGATGATGATCGCCGCCGCTTCCTTGGTCACCTCTGTCCCTGTGCGCCCCATGGCCACACCAATGGACGCTTCCTTGAGCGCCGGTGCGTCATTGACCCCGTCTCCGGTCATCGCTACCACTGCGCCCTGCGCCTTCCAGGCCCGCACGATACGGAGCTTGTGCTCCGCCGTCACCCGGGCATAGACTGCGATGTGCTCGACACGCTGCGCCAGCGCTCGATCGCTGAGACGGTCCAGCTCAGGCCCGACCACGACGGTATCACCGTGTGTGAGGATGCCGAGTTCACGGGCGATGGCACGTGCCGTGTCGGGGTGATCGCCCGTAATCATCACCGTGCGAATGCCAGCGCGTTTGCATCCCTGCACCGCGTCGAAAGCCTCAGGCCGTGGGGGATCCTGCAGGCCGACCAGTCCCAACAGGATGAGATCCTGCTCGAGGTCATCGGCGTGGAGCGGCTCGTGGGCCGCGCCGGGAACCTGGGCCAGTGGTCGTTCGGCAAGGGCCAGCACGCGCAGGGCCTCGTTGGCCATGAGCGCGCTCGCCTCAAGCATACGGGCACGGGCACTGTCCGTCAGTGTCTCGACTCCTGTGCTGGTCCGGAGGCGGGAGCAACGCGCCAGGATCACCTCTGGAGCACCTTTGACAAAGGCCCACGGTTGTCCCTGGCGCTGTCGAATGACCGTCATCCGTTTGCGCTCGGAGTCGAAAGGCAATGTTCCCAGCCGTGGCAGCGCGGCCTCGATATCCTGACGCGTGATCCCCCCTTTCGCCGCGACGACGAGCAGCGCCCCCTCGGTCGGATCTCCCACAACCGTGGGACGGCCGTGCTGCTCTCCAAGCTCGGCATCATTACAGGCCGCCGCAGCGCGGAGCACATAGTATAGCAGCGGATCGTCCGCGGCTGTGTGTTCTCCATCGTCAGCCAGGAAGGTCCCAACGGGAGCGTACCCTTCCCCGCTGACCCGGACCACGCCCGTACTCGTCACGAGTTGGCGCGCCGTCATGACTCCGACCGTCAAGGTTCCTGTTTTGTCACTGCAGATGACCTGCGCACAGCCCAGGGTCTCGACTGCCGGCAGCCGCCGCACGAGGGCCTGGCGACGTGCCATGCGCTGGACACCGAAGGCGAGAGCGATGGTCACGACGGCTGGGAGGCCTTCGGGAATAGCCGCTACAGCCAGGCTGACGGCGCTCAGGAAGAGCTCAAAAGGTGCCATGGCACGCAGCAGACCCAGAGCGAAGACCAGGGTAACGATACCCAGGCAGGCCCATAGCAAACGGCGCGCGACCTGATCGAGGCGACGCTGCAAAGGGGTCGCCTCGCTGCTGGCCGTCTCCAGGAGTGCGGCAATGTGGCCGACTTCGGTGTCCATTCCAGTGGCAACCACCAGGGCACGTCCCGACCCACTCGCGATGCTGGTGCCGAGAAACACCATGTTATGACGCTCGGCGAGCGGGGTCTCAGGCGCACAGCTTCCCGCCTGTTTGTCCACCGGCTGCGACTCCCCAGTCAGGGGGGCCTCATTGGCACGGAGCACCGCGGCTTCGACCAGGCGGGCATCCGCTGCCACCAGATCACCCGCTTCGAGCAGCAGGAGGTCCCCGCACACGACCTCGGCCGTAGCAATCACGTCGGCCCGTCCACCGCGCACGACCCTGGCCCTCGGCGCTGTGAGGCGCGCCAGTGCCGCGACGGCGCGCTCGGCCCGATATTCCTGGAAAAAGCCGATCCCAGCATTGACGAGCACGATGGCCAGAATGGCGACGCCGTCGACCATCTCTCCGAGTGCCACAGAGACAAGGGCTGCACCGATCAGCACCCAAATCACCAGGCTGCGGAACTGTCCCGCGAGGAGCGCCAGGGGTGAAATCGCCTGGCCTGTACGCAGCGCATTGCGACCCCATTGGTGCAGCCGCGCTACCGCTTCATCGGGTGCAAGGCCACGTACCTCGTCTGTGTGCAGCGCCGTGGTGAGCTCGGAGAGCGGTTGGTCATGCCAGCTCCCTGGTTGGTGCTCCTGCATGGTCGTTTCCTCCTGAGACAGAGACGGCATGTTCCCTGGTGTCCTGTGCCCTCTGTCTCGGGATGAGGCTCGAAAACGTGGATGGCAATCGCTGCGTTCGCACACAGCAGCCATCGATGCGAGGCCCTCGAAATCCATGTGGACCAGGGTCGCAATGACCTCCATAGTGGCGCAGTCTCACCTACCATGTCACACTGTGGCAGGAAATGTCATGGAGCTGCCAGGCCACGACATCCACCCGGATGACTCCTCCACAAACCGGATGACTCCTCCACAAAGCAAGTTTCGTACCACACGCATGCCACCCAGTAGGACACCGCCTGACATGTGCTTCTCCTGTTGTCTGTGCGTGTCTGTCCCTTCTAAGTAGACAAGATGTCGTACTCCGTGTGGACATCCTGTCAGTGCTCCCCCTCCCTTCCCATGTCCAGGCTGAGCCGGCCCAGAGGCAGATGCCATCGGCATGGTTCTTGCCCCTCGCAAGAGCTGTGGCACTTCCCTTTCCCAAGCTCCCTTGGGAATCGGTAAGCTCCGATCGCTTGAACTTTCCCGGGAACTCTATGCGACTGGTGGGTTCGCGTACCCAGAGCTGCCGGACTCGGGACTCTCGATTGATACGAGCCAGACGAGTCCTAGGGAAGCGGCAGTCCGTATCTGCGCCTGCTTCTCATTGGAGAAGCAGGCGCGGTAAGCGCGCCAGGCATGCCGAAGCTCTGCGTAGCGCGTTGTTGAGCGCACAGCAATATACGACGCTATGTAAGAGCATGCGCCTTGGCTCGCAACACCTGGAGGCCGTGCACGGTTCACAGGCACGCCACACCACGCCAGACACACTTAAATGGCTCACCCGTCATGCGGTTTGGGATCTCGACGAACTCCAGGGACACATCTCCCCAGCCCGTCAGCAGTGCCCGCAGATACGCGGCGGAGAAAAAATGCATCGTTTGCCCATCCGCCTCCAGAATGTAATTGGGGGCGATTTCCCGCACTGGCGGTTTGCTTTTGGCCCGTAATGGCCGGTCTTCGAGGGCATTGACGTGGAACAGAAAGACACCCCTGCGGCGCACGATGCGCCGCACCTCGGCAAACAACGCCCGCGTACACGCATCATCGAACATATGCATGGCCACGTTGGACATGACCGCGTCGAAACAGGCATCCGTAAATGGCAGCGGGACTGCCATATCCGCCACGAGAAATGCCGCTCGGGAGGCGGCTTTGGTCACCGCCTGGTGGATCGCCTCGCGGGAGTGATCCAGTCCCACAACGGTATACCCGTGCTGAGCCAGCCGCAGGACGTCATTGCCGGTGCCGCAGCCGAGATCCAGGACATTCTGCATCTGGTAGGTCTGTAAAATGGGCGCAAACGCGCCCGTCCATTGGTCGCCCCAATCGAGATCCTCCCCGAGGTCACGGCGGGTGCGAAAGACCTGATCCCAGTGGGCTGCAGGGGCGTATTGCATCTGACACCTCCGTATGAGACCGCCAACCAGGTTGGTCCATGTCCTCGGGTGATCCTCGCAGCAGGAAGCCTCGCTGTACGGCCAGGGCCCGAGCAACTCACAACCGTGCCAGCGCCCGCTCGAGCCGCGCCAGGCATTGCGGCTTCCCGAGGATCGCCAGGCTCTCAAACAGGCCGAAGCCCGTCGTCTTGCCGGTCACGGCCACACGCAGGGCATGGCTGATCTGGCCGTGCCTGATGCCCTCGGCCTGGATGAAGTCCTGCAACCACTGCTCCAGCGTCGCAGCACTGAACGGCTCGACCGTCTGCAGGCCCGCCTGCACCTTCCGTAGTATGCCGGCTGCCTCCAGCGGCGTGCGGAGGCGTTGCTCGAAGGCGGCCTCATCGTACAGCAATGGCTCGTTGGCGACGAAGAAATGAGCGTACTCCAGGATGTCGCCAGCCACCTTGAGGCGCTCGCCAGCCGCCTGCACGACCTGGTGCACTGTCTGCCGCTGCGCGGCGGTCGGGACTAGCGGCAACAGCCCCGCCTGCTGTAAGTATGGCAGGCTCAGCTCGACCTTCCGCTCCAGTGGCTCCAGGTGCATGTAGCGCTCCTGGAATGCGCAGAGCTTCTGCGGATCGAAGCTGGCAGGGGCCTTGTGGATGCGCTCCAGTGAGAAGCACTCGAGCATCTCTTGCTGACTGAAGAACTCCGTCCGGTCATCCAGCGACCAGCCGAGCAGGACGAGGTAGTTGAGGATGGCAACTGGCAAGTAGCCGACCTGCGCGTAGAAATCCACAATAACCGGATTGAACGTCTCGGCCGAGACCGCCACGCCCAAGGCGTGCGCGATGTTTTCCCCATGTTCATAGAGCTTCCTGAACGCGTGGTGCTTAAGGTAGGTACTGATTCTACGCTTGCTCAGCTTATTCTTACTGCCTGGCTCAGCCACAAAAGGCACGTGCGCATACTCCGGCAGTGGATAGCCGAGACCTTGCGCGATGAAGATCTGTCGCGGCGTGTTCGACAGGTGCTCCGCAGCACGGATGACATGCGTGATCTGCATGTCATAGTCATCAACCACATTGGCCAAGTTGTACAGGACCGTGCCATCGGTCCGTTGGATGACGTGATCTTGCTCCGCCGGCCACGCGACCTCGACGCGGCCCCGGATGTGATCGTCAAAGACGCAGCGGCCCTCCTGGGGCATCTTCAAGCGCACCACGCCCTGGCGGCCCTGAGCCTCGAAGCGGGCGCGGGCCGCAGGTGTCTCGGCCATCCAGCGGCGGCTGTATCGGTAGGGACGTTGCGCCTGGTCCGCAGCCTGCCGCTCCGCCCGCAGTTCGTCCACGGTTGCATAGTCCCAGTAGGCCAAGCCTTTCTCGACCAGCTCACGGACGGCAGCCTGGTAGCGCGCCAGTTTCTGCGATTGGTAGTATGGTCCGTGTGGCCCACCGACCTCTGCGCCTTCGTCCCAGTGGAGACCCAGCCAGCGGAAGCCGTCCAGGATGGGCCGCAGCGCCTCGGAGACGTTGCGCTGCTGGTCGGTGTCGTCAATGCGCAGGATGAACTGGCCGCCACGGCGGCGGGCAAACAGCCAGTTGAACAGGGCGGTGCGGACACCACCAAGGTGCAGATATCCAGTAGGACTCGGGGCAAAACGGGTACGAACCATGTGCACTCCATCCGGTGCTCATCCGGTAGTACTTTGAAAAAGAAAATCAGCGATGGATTCAGCTGTGACCTCTCGGCACTGATCGAGGTCTACCATACCCTGAAGACCTTTCCACGCACCGGCAAGCCGGGCCGTCCCAAGCAACCAGTGAAGGCGCCCCGCCCCGATTTGGTCTATGGGCAGGTGGTCAAAAAGAAGCACCAAGGCCGTCTCCAGGCACTCGTCTATCGTGTACGCTGCGGTGCCAAACGCTTCGAGGAACTGGGGCTCCGCTGGACTGACCGATCATGTCTAGCCCTTGTGGAACTGTACGCCCTTACGTAGCTTAAACGTCCACTCCGTGCCATCCTCCGACACAGTCCAGCTTTCTGCCAGATCAGGCTCTACTTCCGACGTTGTTACCCTGCCATCTTTGATCGCAAAGCGCGTCAAGCCGCGATAGAGGAAACGCGCCATCGCCTGTACCGGCCCCTGCGTGCTGCTGTGCGGGTCGAGACTCTCGGGTTCCTTGGCAGCAAAATGGAGAATTCTCTTCTTGGCAGCACTGACCGGCGCCGGTGCGAGCAGCGCCAGCGCAACGCATGCCACGAGTAGGAGTACAACAAGTTGTAGAGACGATCTCTTCAACACACACTTCCCTGCCTTTGGGCTCGCCCGAGAGCTTGACATGCATGATGGCGCGCTAGCATAACGTTCGTGGGTAGGAATTGCAAATGCCTTGGAAGAAGGGTTGGAAAATA
>WNEY01004542.1_pt1 | contig 10581 bp, 9 predicted proteins | sample 5400531 | NCBI WGS metagenome assembly WNEY01 (sample SAMN13153338, study PRJNA577476) | soil metagenome | isolation source: 200 cm saprolite under Douglas fir tree site 1 | place: USA:California | collected 2015-04-18
TTGTAGTCTCCAGCGGTTACTGAGAGCTGGAAATTGCCTTGCGGGTCAGAAATAGCTGTCGCTTGGTCCGCCTGTACGGTGGCGCCAGCGACGGGAACTCCGCTCGGGGCCAGTACCTGTCCCGTCAAGGCAAATCGCGTACTGCTGGAATTGTCGCGTTTTGCGGGAAGCGCTACCGCTGCTGAGCTGTTTCGGGTACCGCCGTCTGCCCGCAGGAGCCCAACTAGCACCAACACGATGGCGGTGATGGAAAGTGCTCTCTGCATGGTTACCGACCGGCCGGGACTGACGCCAGACTGGCCAGCACAGCCCTTGCTTGGTCTGAGCCGGGGGCATTCAGTTCCGCAGATTGGCGCAAATAGTGTTCCGCCGACGCACGGTCTCCCAAACTCAAAACGATCTCACCGGCGTGATGGAACAGCTTGGCATCTCGAATGCCAACTGCCAGTGCCGTTGCGATCTGTCTACGTGCCTCGGTGTTCTGCCCGCTAACATGCAGTGCCCAGGCGTACGCATCCAGCGTGTACACATCATGTCGGCGAGCATATTCCCGTTGTGCCACTTGCAGCGCCTTTGCTGGTTCATTCGCGTAATTGGTGTAATAGAAGATCAGTTCGCGATTGGAGTTGTCGCCGCGGCTGGTTTCGAGCAGTGATTTCTGTTCGAACTCGGCGAAAGCCTTCTTGGCTTCCTCGGTTCGACCCGCAAGTTGCAGAGCCTCAGCCAGGTCAAAAAGATTTTCAGCATGTGCTGCCGCCTGATAGCGCTGCTTCAGCAACTCCACTGCTTCGTTATAACGTTTTTGCTGGATTCTGACCTTAGCCAGATTGCCGAGGGCGTAGTGATAGCCGGGAAACATGGCGAGCGCCTGCTGCGAAAGCTTTTCGGCCTCATCGATCTTCCCGGTTGCCAGCTTCAAATGAGCCATCTGAGTCACGATCCAGGCGCCGTCCTCAACTTCACCCGGCGGGATGGATTGGTACGCCATGTTCATCAAATCCAGCGAACCGTCGATGTCGCCGAACAGTTCGCGAAGATAGGCGGCCCGCGTAAGACCAGGCATGTTTCCGGGCTTCAGGTCGAGCATCCACTGTGCCGCTGCCTCCGCATCCTTGTAGTTGCCTAGCTCTACGTTCGCATCTGTAAGAAAACCGTAAAGCATCACATCGTCCGGCGTCTTCTGGTTGAGCTTCTTGGCTGCATCCAAAGCAGCTGCGAACTCGTGTTTTCCCAGCAGCAGCCAAACATGAATCCTCTGACCATCAAAATTGTCCGGAGAGATTGCGAAGGATTTCTGTAATGCTTCCTCCGCTTGCGCATAGAAGCTGACGTCGGAGGTCTCGCGTGCACGGCGCGACAGTGCTAAGGCAAGTGCGTTGTACGCCTCGAAGTCTTTTGGGGTTTTCTCGATCAGCTTCATCGCCTGAACGATGTTCCGTTCGGCGGGAGAGAGTTTTGTTTCAGCCGGGGCGATCGGGCTTTGTGCAAAGCTGGCAACCGTGCCCAGAACTAACAGAAGAAGAGCCGCAATTCGTCTCATAACATTCCTCTCTTGGGGAAAAATCGTGGCCGCCGCTGTACGGCAGCGGCCACAAAAAGGTTTATTTCACGGGGCAGATATCATTGGGTTGACCGGTGCAACCTCTTTGTCCGGGTCCAATGTGGTGGCTGTTGCGCCCGCTGTGGGCCGGTTTCACGTATGGGAAGGTCGTGCCGTAACCATCCTCATTGATGTTTACGCCGTCACCAATGCGTGTGCCGAATTTCGTTGAGTCGACCAGAATGCCACCCACGGCGCGCGACGAGATATCGACGACGTCATCGATAAGCCGTCGCCCGTCCGGGTAACCGGCATTGTCTCCAACCAGGAAACCGAGGCGCTTCTGACTGCCCACTGGAGTTGGTGGAATGCCAGTGTTCAAACGGAGCAGGTCAGCAACCGGACCTGCATCGCCCGAACCGCAGCCTGGGCAGATTGGAGGCTCATACTGCACCAGCAACAGCAGATCATTACGAGGGGGTGGCGGCACTGGAATCCCGAACGAAGCGAAGAGTTGCGCGAGCAGGGGATTGAGAACGAACTTGGCGAACTGCTTGTCGTTCTCGGGGTCGTCGGTGCTGAACTTGTCTTTCGAACCGGTTCCGATAATCAGCTCATTGATCAGCGGGTTGCCCTCACGGTTCACCTGACGCCACTGGCTCTTGCCAGCGTCGGCTTGTTCAGAGTCTCGGCGAACTGTGACGCGCCGGCGTGATGTGGCTCCGTAGGTCCCGATCACTGCATCCTTGTCGTTGGCATTGTGTATTTTCCTGTCCACCGTGAGCATGGTGATGGGAACTTCCAACACAATCGAGTTCACGTTGAAGCCCGCTACCGCGTCGGGCGCGTAGTTGTGAGTGTCGTCCGCATCTTCTGCCGCTGAGAGCACGCCGCCCACGCCCATGCGGAAGTTCAGCGAGTCAAAAGCAGCGCCCAGGTCGATGTAGAAAGGATCATCAACCGTTCCCGCAAAAACGCGCACGCCTTTACCCAAGTCATAAATTCCCTGTTTAAACAACCCCTGATACTTCGGCATGGTGAGTGGGCCGACGTTGGAAGGCACTGCGAAAAGCGTTTGCCCGTCCGTAAGGTCGGTGGAGACACCGCTCTTCACCATCGTCACCGAATAGGTTTGTCGGAGACTCAGCCCTTCGGAACCGGGCCCTGACAACGAAGTGATGGGCGGAAACCCGCCGATACCACCTACGTAGCCAGTGAAGACGCCGGGCTGACGAATTTCCGTCTTAAAGCGAAATTGGAACGTGATGTCCTCAACTCCGTCGCGGTTGTTGTCAACCTTCATTTCATAGAGGACGTTGGGATCGAAAGGGAAGTAGTTGGGCCCGTTGGAGGGTTCAAGAAATCCGTCGACGTTGAGAATCATGGTGACGCGGTCTGGATGGTCGTAGCTGACAAACGCGTACCAGTCAGTTACGTCCGCGCTGTGGTCCAGTGCAGAGATGGGTGCCTCGCGGTGGCTGGACGCAAACAAGCCGGTTGGAACCAGCATGAGCAGCGCCATGGCCACCATTGCTTTCAGTCGCTTCATAAAATTCTTCCTTTTGGGGATTGGAATTGTGGACGTCGTCCATCGTGGGCTTGCTGTTGGTGCGCGGCGCCACGCTCCAATCAGTTACGACCGGCTCCGTCTACAATCTCAAGTACGAGCACGAGCGCAGATTGGATTTCTGCCGCCAGATGAGTCACATCTGCCCCTGGGCAAATACTGCTTCCGAGTTTGGTGCGGTGCTTCGGGGCCGCACTTGCCCGGCAACGTTTATTACTGTTATGTTTTTCGCAGCAGACGGATGCGCCGACCATAGAATTGCCCAAATCCAGCGCGGCCCAGAAATCGTACTCAGAAAGGGAGAGATACCGGCTTGTCCCCCGCTGATCGAACAGAGGTTTCGTCCGATGACCGACTCGTGTCGGCGATACGTTCGGGCGACGAGCAGGCCATGGCGCAGCTTTATGACCGCTACTCTTCTATTGTGTATTCCGTGGCTCTGCGGGTGTTGGGAGATACCGGGGCCGCTGAGGACATTCTGCAGGAAGTATTCATGCAATTGTGGCGCAATCCAGCAGCCTTCGATTCCAGCCGCGGCAGGCTTGCGGCATGGCTGGCTGTAATCGCACGCAACCGCGCCATTGATTCCTTGCGGAAACGGCATTCAGAAACCGATGTGGCCGAGCTCATCATTTCGGTTGAACCCGACATGACCGGAGACGCCGACCGCAGACGTGCTGTTGAGAAGATCCGCGGCACCCTCGGTACCATGCCGGCTGGGCAGCGTTCAGCTTTAGAAATGGCATTCTTTGAAGGGCTCACGCATACCGAAATCGCTGCCAAGACCGGAGAACCACTGGGCACCGTCAAGACCCGTATTCGTGCTGGCTTACTGACCTTGCGGAAGGCTTTTAGCGGATGAGCGTGCATCAACAATTCGCCGAGGACCTGGCACTGCACGCGTTAGGCGCGCTTCAGGGACACGACCAACTCGCGTTGGAAGAACACGTGGAAGAGTGTGCTGCCTGCCGTCAGGAACTCGAGCAACTGCGGGGTGATATGGCATTGCTGGCCATGTCCGCCACCGGACCCACCCCGCCACGCCGTGCCCGTCAGCGCCTGATGGATGCGCTCGCCCGCGAGCCACGCCCGGCTGTCGTGTGGCAACGCCGTGTTTGGTGGGCGCTTGTCCCGTACTTCGCCGCTAGTGCCCTGGCGCTTGTCGCCGTGTTTGTGGGACGCCAAAACAGTCATCTGCGTGAGCAGTTGTCCGATATCAGGACCAATTCGGGCCGGCAGCAGGCGCAACTCGAGCAGGCCCGCCAAATAGTCGCTACTTTCACAGCTCCGGAGGCCATGCGTGTCACGCTTGTTGCCGTGAAAACTCGGCCGCAGCCGCAAGGCAAAGCGTTTTACCTGCGTAGCAAAGCAAGCCTGATCTTCCTGGCCAACAACCTGCCGCAACTGCCATCGCAGAAGGCGTACGAGTTGTGGCTGATTCCGGCCAGCGGCGCGCCAATTCCAGCTGGCGTCTTCAAGCCTGATGTTCACGGCAGCGCTATGATAGTTAATCCGCCGCTGCCGGCGGGTGTTGAAGCCAAGACTTTCGCCATTACCGTTGAACCTGAGACTGGTTCGGCTGCCCCTACGTCACAGCCAATAATGGTTGGTTCCGGCTAGTAGACAAAACGTGCGCCACAAGACTGGATTGGTGAAAAATGGCAGCGCGTTACGACAGCGCGCGGTTAGGTTTACCTCGCCAGAGCCACCCGAACGTACCTGCGGTGAGCAGCCCAAAGCAGCGGGCTCTTCAATGAAAACGTCAGATTTCCAATGGGCTAATTTCTGGGGGCAGGTCACATTACCTCCGTACTCATACCTTCTCCTAAACGATTGAGTTCCTATCTAGCCATCGAGCACTATGTAGATCACGCAGAAAAGGTTTTGGTCGTCGATAGGCCGCACGCGCATAAAGACTCGGGTCAAGGGACATTCTTGAGGGGATACTGTTCATGAATACGTGGTCAAGCCGCCTCGTTACCACCCGGCTCCTCGCACACGGCGCACGTAGGACCATGCGGGTAGCAATCACATTCGCCACTGCGAAATCTATTCCGCGTAGGGCGGTCTTGAGGGTTTTAGTGTTCATCCTCTTGCTGGCGGGGCTCATGAACACAAAAAGCTGGGGTGATTCCGCTCCGAACGATCAAAAAAGCGAAGGCCGTCTTACGCATGCAAGCCTGGAGGAACTCGGAGAAATCGAGGTCACAACAACCTCGAAAGAGCCTGTGAAAGCCAGTCGAACGCCGGCAGCGATCTACGTCATCACCCAAGAGGACATCCGACGTTCTGGCGCCACAAGCATCGCGGAAGCTCTCCGCTTGGCACCGGGAGTTTCAGTGGCGCGAGTCGACTCCAATACATGGTCTCTTGGTGTGCGCGGATTCGGAAGCACACTCTCTCGATCCGTACTCGTACTTGTCGATGGTCGAAGCGTTTACACGCCCCTCTTTGCAGGCGTTTACTGGCAGGTTCAGGACACTTTACTAGAGGATATAGATCGAATCGAAGTCATCCGGGGTCCGGGCGGCACGATTTGGGGAGCAAATGCTGTCAACGGTGTGATCAATATCATCACCAAGAACGCCAAGGAGACCGGTGGAACCCTGATATCCACTGGCGGTGGAAATCTCGATCAAGGCTTCGTCAATTTTCGGTATGGAGCCGGCGACGGCAAGAACTTCAATTATCGGGTCTACGGGAAGGCCTTCACGCGAGGCCCCGAGTTCCACCCAGACGGCAGACAATTTGATGACTGGCGGATGGGCCAGACTGGGTTCCGAGCGGATTGGGATTTACACAATCGCGACACGTTCACGCTTCAAGGTGACCTTTACAGCGGCGATGCGGGACAAAGAGTGGGGATCACAACTTACCTCCTCCCGTATATGACTAATGTGGAGCAGAATGCGGAGCTCGCGGGCGGTAATCTGCTGGGTCATTGGAAACGTGCCTTGGGCGCCGGGTCCGACATTCAACTGCAAACCTATTACGACCGTACAAACCGGAAACAGGCGAACTTCGCCGAGTCTCGCGATACGTTTGACATCGACTTTACCTATCATCGACCTCTACGGTGGCGACAGGATTTCCTGTGGGGCCTCGGAACTCGTCTGAGTTCGGGCAATGCTAGCGAGGTCGTCCCCACGGTCGTGTTCACACCCAATCATTACACGGACAAGCTGTACAACGCATTTATCCAAGATGAAATAAAGCTCATTGGAAATAAACTCTCGCTAACCCTCGGCTCGAAGTTTCTGCATAACAGCTATAGCGGCTTCGAGGTCCAGCCGACCGCACGGCTCCTGTGGACACCGAGTCCACGGCAAGCCGTCTGGGGCGCCGTTACTCGCGCCGTGCGCACGCCCTCCCGCGTCGAAGAAGACCTCCAGCTCACTGCGTTGTTCATGTCCAATCCGCTGACCTTCTTTCGCATCATTGGCGACAGAAAGTTCTCCTCGGAAAACTTGCTCGGTTACGAAGCCGGGTACCGAAGCCTTGTAAGACCCAAGTTTTACCTGGACATCGCAGCGTTCTACAACAACTATGATCATCTCTTAAGTATTGAGCCCGATACGCCATTCTCCGAAACCTCGCCACCACCGCCGCATGTCGTCGTTCCATTTCTTTTCCGTAATGGGATGGTGGGCAATACGGCTGGATTCGAGATCGCACCCGACTGGACACCGACGGAGTGGTGGCGTGTGAGAAGTTCGTATTCCTATTTGCAAATCGACCTGAGCAGGAGAACCGGGAGCCAAGACGCTTCGACCGCAAGTTCAATCGAGGGTTCAAGTCCGCACCACCAGATCGCAGTCCAGTCTTCGTTGAATTTGCCTAAGAAGCTGGAGTTTGATCAGAACTTTCGGTACGTGAGCGCATTGCCCGCCCAGCGAGTAGGAGCCTACACAACGGCAGATGTGCGCTTCAGTTGGCACGTCAGACGATCTCTCGATTTCTCGGTCGTGGGCCAGAACCTATTTCAACCTCACCACCCAGAGTTCGCGGGCGACCCCGGTTCCCTTTTGGGGATGGAGCGAAGCGCCTATGTAAAGATAACTTGGCAAACGTGGCAAAGATGACGATCCGCGACCTAGAAACCCCCTGCCGAACGGCACAATCGTTTGTCAGGTGCCGACCGCACCTGGTCACTCAATTCGTGGGTGTAGCCGTCGTCTGTGTAATGGTTGGCGCCTCGTATCTCTATGCTCAGCCATCAAACCCGACTGATTATGAGGTCAAAGCTGCGTACCTCTACAACTTCGGTAAGTTCGTTGAATGGCCTGCCAAAACAAAAGCTTCCGACGATTTCTTTTCCATTTGTGTTCTCGGTCAGGATCCCTTCGGGCCGACTTTCGATACGACAATCGCCGGTGAGAGCATCAACGGCAAAAGCGTATTGGTTAAGCGCGTCACGAGACCGCAGGACGCGGTTAGTTGCCGCATTCTGTTCATCAGTTCGTCCGAGGAGACTCGACTCAAAGAGATCCTGGCAGCGCTCGATAAGACAAGCATATTAACGGTCAGTGACATGCCCCAGTTCACCCGACGCGGCGGCATGATCCAGTTCGTCGTGCAAGCGAACCGGGTACGTTTCGAAGTCAACCTGACGAGTGCCCAGCGTACCGGCCTGACTCTGAGTTCCCAACTGCTCAAAGTAGCAATCAGCGTGAAAAGGAGTCCGCAGCCTGGAGGCTGAGAGACGATGCTCAGGGTCCACGACTATACGATTACTAAAAGACTGACCAGGATGAACGCCCTGGTGAGTGGTGCTGCCCTGCTGATCGCCTGTGCGGCATTTTTCACGTACGACCTAATCAACTTTCGAGAAGTCATGGTTCACAACCTTTCGATTCAGGCTCAAATAGCCGGGTCTAATAGCGTCTCCGCCCTGCTGTTCAATGATCCGCAAACAGCGGAGAACACTCTCTCAGCGTTGAAGGCCGCGCCCAATATTGTGTCGGCCGGTATTTACACACTCGACGGCCGACCGTTCGCCACGTACTGGCGCGACGCCAGGAGCCAAATCCTAGCGGTACCTCCGATTCCCTCCGGTCAAACCGAGACCCACTGGTTTAAGGATGGGCAGCTCATAGTGGTTAGGAAGATTGTGTTCCAGGGAGAGCCCACTGGCACCGTCTATATACGTTCCGATTTGCTGGAGATGAGTCAACGCCTAAAGCGGTATGCGGGAATCGCTGCCGTGGTCTTGCTGGCATCGCTCATTGCCGCCCTCCTTGTCGCATCAATATTTCAGCGAGCTGTGGCGGAACCCGTTGTGCATTTGGCGCAGGTTGCTCGAATTGTGTCTCGCGACAAAAACTATTCCCTGCGGGCGACTCCAACTGGTAACGGTGACGAGCCAGACATTCTGATCCAGGCATTCAACGAAATGTTGGGCCAGATTCAGGAACGTGAAGGAGCTCTGCAAGAGGCCCATCGCGACCTGGAACAACGCGTGCAGTCCCGTACTGCGCAGCTCGCTGCTGCCAATAAAGAGTTGGAACTACAGAACCGCGAAGTGGAGCGTGCCACCCAATTGAAAAGCCAGTTTCTTGCCAGCATGAGCCACGAGCTACGGACGCCATTGAATGCGATCATTGGCTTTTCTGACCTTCTGGCAGAGAAGACAGCGGGTAACCTTACAGATAAACAGGCTCGCTTCGTAGGACATGTGCGAGATGGAGCCCGTCACCTGCTACAGCTGATCAATGACATTTTGGACCTGTCGAAAATTGAATCGGGATTGCTCGAACTGCTGCGCGAAAGTTTCAGCGTCTCAGAGACGATGCCAGAAGTGCTTTCGGTAATACGACCTCTCGCGATGGCCAAGAAAATCCAGATTGAGCATGTAGGCAAGAGCCTTTCCATCTATGCTGATCGGGTCCGCTTCAAACAAATTCTCTACAACCTTCTTAGCAATGCGCTGAAGTTCACCCCTGAAGGGGGAAAAGTACGACTTGAGTCCACGAGTGATGGCAATCTGGTCAGCATCTCTGTCAGTGATACCGGTATTGGTATTCGACCGGAAGATCAGCAGCTAATTTTCGAGGAATTCCGGCAGGCCGGAGAGACTACCCGGGGCGTCAAGGAAGGGACCGGGCTGGGACTGGCGATCACTAAGCGCCTCGTCGAGCGGCAAGGTGGAACTGTTCGTGTGGAAAGTGAACTTGGCAAAGGAAGCTGTTTCACTTTCACCCTGCCGGTTGCACGTGCGGTCCCAGCGACCGTTGCGCTAGTCCCGCCACCTGACACTAGTGTTGTAGCTACACCCCTTGGCGGAAAGCCCCTGATCTTGGTTGTGGACGATGAACTGCCAGCACGCGAACTCATATCCAGCTACTTGGAAGCTGCAGGTTACGCGATAGCTTTGGCAGGGTCAGGGGCAGAGGCCCTCGAAAAAGCCCGTCAATTGCATCCAAGTGCCATTACTTTAGACATGCTGATGCCGGGTGGAAGCGGCCTCGAAACGCTCTTCCAACTGAAGAAAACTCCTGAGACAGTGAACATTCCGATCATTGTAGCCTCGGTAGTCGACGAAAAACAGGTGGGGTTCGCTTTGGGAGCTGCAGAGTATCTTGTGAAGCCTGTGCAAAAGTCTGCCCTCCTGGAGGCTGTCCGCAAACACGTCCGGCCCCATGCTAAAGGCTCTAGTGATGTTTTGGTCGTGGATGACGATCGCAAGACGCTTGATCTGGTCAGCGATATTTTGTCCTCGAGCGGCTACATTCCTCACCTCGCATCCAGTGGCAAGGACGCGCTGCAGCTTTTGTCAGAAGTTCGTATGGATGCCATCTTGCTGGACCTAGTGATGCCCGAGATGGATGGCTTTGAGGTTCTTAGTGCGATAAAAAAAGACTCGGCTTGGAGTAACATTCCTGTTTTCGTTGTCACCGCTAAAGACCTCACGGATGCAGAGATCAAACTCTTGAAGCGCGAGGCCCGTGCTTTGTTCCGGAAAGAGGGATCCTGGCAGACGGATCTACTGGCAGAAGTTCGCAAGGCAGTAGGCGATTCTAAGCTAGCCAAATCAGCGGGCCAGTCATGAGCAAAATTCTTGTGGCGGAGGACGATCTGCTGAACCGTGGGGGAATTAATACGTGAAATTCGACGACCGTTCTCTGTATAGCCGACGAAGATGATCCAACTGCTACTGCGCAAGCTTCTGTTGGAAGAGGCCGGCTACCGCCTCGTTACCGCGAAATCCGGTGTCGAAGGGATTCGTTTGTTTCAGGCTGAGCAGATCGACGTGGTAATTGTGGACTAGTGGCGTCTCGGATGAACAGCCTGGAGGTACCAGGCGAACTGAAGAAACTGCGCAAGAAAATACCCATCATCAGCCTTTCAGGCTATGCAGAACTTCCGGCCGAGGCATTCGGTGCAGCCGACGAGTGGTGCTTTTTGTCTTGTCGATCTGTGGTTCGTCGCTCGGAATCCCTAGTGGAGGTAGGTTCGCGTTCGAGGTAATATCACG
>WNEY01004544.1_pt1 | contig 10579 bp, 10 predicted proteins | sample 5400531 | NCBI WGS metagenome assembly WNEY01 (sample SAMN13153338, study PRJNA577476) | soil metagenome | isolation source: 200 cm saprolite under Douglas fir tree site 1 | place: USA:California | collected 2015-04-18
GAGGTAATTCGCGACCGGCGGAAGAAGCTCGAGCGGCTGCGCGCGGCCGGGATCGACCCGTATTCGCGCGGGTTCAAGCCGACGCATTCGACAGCGGCGGCCAGGGCGCTGCTCGGTGACGGCGAACGCACCGAGCCGGTCGCCGTCGGCGGCCGGTTGATGGTGAAGCGGTTGATGGGTGGATCCACGTTTGCCGACCTTCAGGACGAGGCCGGCCGCATCCAGCTGTTCGCGAGTCGCAACGTTCTCGGCGAGCGTGACTTCGACCTGTTCGCCGAGCTCGACGCGGGCGACCTCGTCGGTGTCAAGGGTCCCATCTTTCGCACGCGCCGCGGCGAGGTGACGGTCGAGGTCCATTCGTTCCAGCTGCTCACCAAGTCACTGCGCCCCCTGCCTGAGAAGTGGCATGGGCTGAAGGACGTCGAGATCCGCTACCGCCAGCGATACGTGGATCTGATCGCAAACCCTGAAGTCCGCGAAGTGTTTCGGGCCCGGACGAAGATCATCGCGTCGCTCCGGGCATTGCTGGATACACGCGGGTTCTTCGAGGTCGAGACGCCGGTGCTGCAAGAGGTCCCTGGAGGAGGCCACGCCCGGCCTTTCGTGACCCATCACGAGGCGCTCAACCGCGAACTCTATCTGCGCATCGCGCTGGAGCTGCACCTGAAGCGGCTCCTGGTCGGCGGTTTCGAGCGCGTTTACGAGATCGGCAGGGTCTTTCGCAACGAGGGATTGTCGCCTCGGCACAACCCCGAGTTCACGATGCTCGAGTGCTACGAGGCCTATGCGGACTACAACGATGTCATGAGGCTGGTGGAAGACATGATCGTCGCGTCGACCGCGGCCGCCGGACGCACTTCCGAAATCACGTACCAGGGTGAGCAGATCAAGCTTGCACCTCCGTTCCGGCGCGAGCGCATGGCCGACCTCGTCCTCGAGCACACGGGCACGCAGGCGGTGGGCAAAGAGCTGAACGAACTGTTCGAGGAGCGCGTGCAGCCGTTGTTGCGCGACCCGACCTTCGTGACCGACTATCCGATCGAAGTCTCACCGCTGGCCAGGCGCCGCGATGACGATCCACGGTTCGTCGAGCGTTTCGAGCTCGTCATCCTGGGCCGCGAATACGCGAATGCATTCACCGAGCTGACCGATCCCATCGACCAGCGGCAACGCTTCGAGGCACAGGCGGCGCAGCGCGCGGCGGGCGATGTCGAAGCGCACCCGATGGACGAGGATTTCCTGCGCGCCGTCGAGTACGGCCTGCCGCCTTGCGGTGGCCTTGGTGTTGGAATCGACCGGCTGATCATGCTGCTGACCGACCAGCCGTCCATCCGCGATGTGATCCTGTTTCCGGTCATGAAGGCCGAGACGTAGCGATGCTGCCCCTCGACCTGATTCGGAAGGACCCGGATCGTGTGCGTCGTGCCGCTGAGCTGAAAGGCGAGCCGGCCCCGATCGACGAGATCCTGAAGCTGGATGAGGTGTGGCGTCTCCATCTCTATGAGGCGGAGACCATCAAGGCCGAGCAGAACCGGCTGTCCAAGGAGTTCGCGCAGAGCCGCGACCTTGAGCTGAAGGAGAGGCTGCGCGAGATGGCCGACCGCAGCAAGGCTGAGCTTGCCGAAGCCGACGCGGTCAAGCACCGGCTCGATGACCTATTGCTGCGCGTACCCAACCTGTTCCACGAGTCAGTGCCGGTGGGTGAGGGCGAAAAGGACAACGTCGTCTTGCGCGACTGGGGATCGAAGGTTGAGCTGGGTTTTGTCGCGCGCACGCATTTCGACCTCGGGGAGGCGCTCGGCATCATGGACTTCGAGCGCGCGGTGCGGGTCGCCGGCTCGCGATTCGCGTTCCTGCTTGGCGAGGGCGCCCTCCTCGAGCGCGCCCTGGCGCAGTTCATGCTCGACGTGCATACACGCGAGCACGGCTATACAGAGGTGTGGGCGCCGCTGCTCGTCAACAGCGCTTCGATGACGGGGACCGCCAACCTGCCCAAGTTTGGGGCGGACGCGTTCCGGATCGAGGGTCACGACCTCTGGTTGATTCCGACCTCAGAGGTCCCACTCACGAACTTCCACCGTGAGGAGATCCTCGACGCCGACCAATTGCCATTGAAGTACACCGCCTACACACCATGTTTCCGATCTGAGGCAGGGGCGGCGGGAAAGGACACGCGGGGTTTCATCCGCCTGCATCAGTTCTCGAAGGTCGAGATGGTCAAGGTGACCAAGGCGGAGACGTCCATGGACGAGTTTGAAAAGCTCACCGCCGACGCGGAGGACATCCTCCAGCGCCTGGGCCTGCACTATCAGGTGATGGTGATGTGCACGGGCGACATGGGGTTCGCCCAGTACAAGAAGTACGACCTGAATGCGTGGTGCCCCGGATTGGGCCGCTACCTGGAGGTCTCGTCCTGCTCGGTATTCAACGACTTCCAGGCAATGCGTGCGAACGTGCGCTACCGCCCGGCTCGGGGCGCGCCGCCCCGCTTCGCCCACACCATCAACGGCAGCGGACTGGCTCTGACGCGGACGATCGACGCCATCATCGAGACATATCAGCGCGCCGACGGGACGATCACGGTGCCCGAGGTGCTGCGGCCTTACATGGGCGGCCTGGAAGTCATCGGGGAGCGCTGAGGGTTTGCGGCCCGCCTCCTAGAATCCGTGGTGCCCTGTGGAGGGGTGGCCGAGTCCGGTTGATGGCGACAGTCTTGAAAACTGTTATAGGTGCAAGCCTATCCTGGGTTCAAATCCCAGCCCCTCCGCCATTCTGCCCCTCCGCCATCGTGTTCATCCGAGACTCGATGCCATGGCTCCGGGCTCGCTAGCTTTCGACCCAGGTCACGGACGAGGTTTTACATTGAGTCGGACGCGGGCGCCACTACAGAACCCCCAGGTATCGCCCCATCCGTACGCAGGGCGCGACACGACCCTACGTGTAACGAAACGCCACCGGGAGACACGAACTCGTGATGAGCGTGTCCCTGTTCTCGAGCCGGCCACCCTGGCCCGAAGGCCGCTCCGCCTATCCTGGCCCACGGGTGGTGAGAGAACCGGTCGATCCTGACCTCGAGGCCCTGAAGTCTGGCGATGAGGCCGCATTCGAGGCGCTGATCGGCCGCTACCACGGGCCGATGCTGCGGCTGGCCATGTCATATCTGCGCGATCGGGGTGCGGCTGAGGACGCGGTCCAGGAGACCTGGCTCACGTGTCTTCGGACCTTGGATAGGTTCGAAGGGCGCTCGGCGCTCAAGACCTGGGTCTTCGGGATCCTTCTCAACGTCGCGCGGTCTCGCCACCGCAAGGAGTCGCGAATCCTGCCCTTCGCTTCCTTGTTTCGGCGCGATGCCGGAGAGGGTCGCGGGCCAACGGTCGATCAGCGTCGTTTCGGAGGCGATGGCATGTGGTCGACTCCTCCCGACAGCTGGAGCAATGTGCCGGAATCGAAGCTGCTCGACCGCGAAACCATCGACCAGGTGAAGGCGGCCATCGAGGCGTTGCCCGCCAAGCAGCGCGAGGTCGTCATCCTCCGCGACGTCGCTGGGTTCGACGCTGACGAGGTGTGCGGCCTGCTGTCAATCTCGCCCGCAAATCAGCGGGTGCGCCTGCACAGGGGGCGGGCGTCAGTGCGCAAGGCGCTCGAGGAGTATCTGAGGTGACGTGCCGCGAAGTCGTCGAGCTGATGACGGCCTACCTCGACGGCGCGCTGTCGGCGGCCGACCGCGCGAGGTTCGACAACCACATGCAAGGCTGTGACGGCTGTCGCGCCTATCTCGCCCAGCTGCGCACCGCGCGAATGCTGATGGGCAGGGTCGCCTCCGAGCCTGTCCCCGAACAGCTGAAAGCTGAGCTCATGAACGCGTTCAGGAACTGGAAGTCCAGCTGACACAGCGCCGGCAGGGCTCTCACCGGGTGCGGCCATCGAGGCCGCCCGGGCCCCCCTCCTGAAAGTTATCGTGGGCACGTGAAACTTCGGGCGGCGGGCGTGCTGTTGCTACTGGTCGCCGGATACCTGGCGTTCAACTACTTCGTCCGACCCGTCCCGGCGGTGCCGGCCACAGAATCGGTCGCGACCTCGACGACGACCGCAGGCACGGCACCCACACTGCCGTGGCCGAGCCCAGGCGCGGCCGCGGTCGGGGTCTCCAGCCTCGGCTTCATCGCCAGCTCCGGTAACGAGAAGCCCGTGCCGGCGGCGAGCGTGGCCAAGGTGATGACAGCGCTCGTCGTCCTCAACAAGTACCCGCTGAAAAAGAGTGAACAGGGTCCAACGATCGTGATCACAGACGCGGACGTGCAGGCATATCAGGCGGCCAACGCAGACAAGGAGTCGGTGGTCGAGGTTCGAGCGGGGGAGCAGCTGACAGAGCTCCAAGCCCTCCAAGCCCTGCTGATCCCGTCCGGCAACAACATCGCCTTCACACTGGCGAACTGGGACGCCGGCTCAGCCACCGCGTTCGTAGCGGAGATGAACAAGCTGGCCAAGAAGCTCGGCATGAACCACACCAAGTTCGCCGATGCGGCCGGCTCATCCGATCAGACCGTGAGCACTCCGACCGACCTGCTCACTCTTGGAATGACAGCGATGAAGCAGGACGTGCTGGCCCAGATCGTGGCCACGACCGATGCCAAGCTGCCCGTCGCCGGGACCGTATACAACGTCGACTACGCGCTCGGCGAGGCCGGCATCATCGGCATCAAAACCGGTTCCGGCTTCGGCGCCAACTTCCTGTTCGCCGCCTCCGTAACGGTGGGCGGATTCACGATCACCATCTACGGCTGCGTAATGGGACTGCCCACCCTGGATGCGGCGTTTGCCTCTGCCAAAGCGCTCATTTACGCCATGCAGACGCAGCTTCACATCGTGCGGGTGCTTTCCAAGTACGTGGCCGTCGGTAGCTACGAGCTGCCGTGGGGAGGCCGCTCTGACCTTCTGTCGACGGCGAACGTCGACCTGGTCGAGTGGCCGGGGATGATCCTGAGGCAGACCGTGCGGTCGCCGGCGCTCACGATCACCAAGCCGATCCCACCCGGAACCGCGGCGGGCGTGCTCAACATGGTGCTTGGCGACTACAACCTCGACGTCCCATTGACGACCTCCGACGCGATCTACCCGCCCGGGCGGTTTTGGAGGCTCACCCGGATCTAGGCAGGTCCCTGTTACCCGGCCGTGCTATGCGACGTTGGCACGACAGGAGGTTTGCAAGATGCAATCAACTATCCGCACCGTCGTGTTGTCCGCCGCCGCGGCCACACTTTGCGCGCTCACTGCGACGTTGGCGGTGCTTGCGGTCAGCAGGCCTTCCATCCTCGTCGCCGCTCCCTCGGCGTCCTCGACCACGTCGACATTCGATCCGGGAGTTATCACCAGTGGCGACGCGATCGTGTCCAGGAAGCCCGACCTCGCATTGATCTCCGTGGCGGTCGATTCCAAGCAAAGCAGCGCCTCCGCTGCACAGCAGGACCTGGCGAGCAAGGCGAGCAAGCTGATCGCGCGCGCCAAGGCGCTCGGAATCGCCGACAAGGACGTCAACACGTCGGGCTATTGGGTCGGCCCAAGCTACGCGCCGAACACAGGCACGATCGACGGTTATCGGGCATTCGAGCAGCTGCTACTCAAGTGGCACAACGTCGACACCGTCGGCAAGACGCTCGACGCGCTGGTCCAGGAGGGCGGGGCGACCCAGATCAGCGTGGGCTTCACGCTTGCGGATCCGAAGGCGGCGCAGGCGGAGGCACGCTCACTGGCGATCGGCGACGCGCGCTCACGGGCCCAGGCGATGGCCACCGCCGCGGGGGTGAAGCTTGGCAAGGTGCTTCGGGTCAGCGATGTGAGCACATCGGGTTATTCCTCGGCGAACTTCGACATCAAGGCCGGCGCGGCGGCCTCCACGCAGGTCCCGGTCGGGCAGCTGGACGTCCAGGTGGCGGTCGAGGTCGACTTCGCGATCGACGGCTAGATTCGGCGCTCGGGACCGCGCGGTTTGGGGTTCAAGTGACTTATCGTCCGACCCATGATCAAGCTCTATCCGGATCGCCCGGGGGCCGCCGTTATTCGAGTGCTCGCCGACCTAATGGTCACGGGCTGGACGCTTGTGTGGGCCGTCTTGGGGTTTCTGATCTACCAGACCGTCATGGGCCTCGAGGTGATCGCCAACGGGATCACGAGCACGGGGACCACCTTCAACAGCTGGATCAAGCAGTTCCACGACGCGATCCCGGGTGGGATCCCTGGCGTCACCGACTTCCTGTTGAAGGTCGCAGACGCCCTGCGAAAGTACTCAGGCGATCCGCTGGTGTCGACCGGCCACCAGGTGCACGACGCGATCATCCAGGTCGCGATCGTCCTGGCCTTGTTGGTGGCATTGCCGCCGATCCTGCTCGTCCTGCTGCCGTACGGCGCGTGGAGGTGGCGCGATATGCGCGAACTCGGCGCCGCGCTCGCGTTCGTGCGCATCGCATCCATGACGGGTCGGGCGGACCAGGCGCGCGCAGTACTGGCGTCTCGCGCGGTCTCGACGCTGACCTTCCGGCAGCTGATGTCCGCCAGCGCGGATCCGGTGGGCGACATTGCTGAGCGGCGTTACGAGCGTCTCGCCGCGGCGATGATGAAGCGGGCGGGGCTGGATCCGGGGCGTTTGACGCCGCCGGGGTTGCCGGAGCTGCCGGGGCATCGGGGGCGGTAGAGGCTTCGGCTCCTCGGCTCATCCGCTCATCCGCTCTCGTATCTTTGTCGCGTGTGCCGAAGCATCAAGACCCTGCGCCAGGCTGAAGTCGTCGCCAGCGAGGACGAGATTCGCGCCGCCGCGCGCCAGTTCGTGCGGAAGGTGAGTGGCTTTCGCGAGCCTTCAGGCAAGCACCAGGTGGCGTTCGAGGGGGCCGTGGACGAGATCGCGCTTGCCTCCCAGCGCCTGCTGGAGTCCATCGCGGAGAACCTGCCCGTCCGGCGCGCTTCTTAACAACCTGGGTTGGCGGCCCCGCCGCCCTCTATTAAGGTCGAAGCCGACAGGTGAGTTGGGCCGGGGGAGGGGGCCAAAACAGAAGGGAGGGCCCGCTAAAGGTATGCCCGCTCAGATTTGGCAGCCCCGGCAGAAGTTGAGCGGCTCCCGATTCGACCCCAGCTGGCTGATTCGATGCCCGCATCGCGGGCACGTCTTGCCACCCTTCATATGCACCGCCATGAACGACCGATCCTGCTTGGATTCGTCGTAGTTGGGATTGGCCAGGATCGCCTCCACGGCCCGCGACAGCACCACGGGAATGGCCGCGAACAGCGCCTCCTCGTCCGCCGGTTTCAACGACGCCCGCCTCCGCAAGGGCAGCAACCGCGCCTCGAACAGGATCTCGTCTGAGTAGGCGTTGCCGATCCCGGCCAGGAACTCCTGGTTCCGCAGGAGGTCCTTGAGCTCGTCGCGGAAACGGCGCAGGCGCTTGCGAAACGCGTCGATGCCCATCGCCGACACCGCGTCTGCCTCGGGTCCCACCTCCGCCCACCCGGGGACTTCCTTCGCCAGGTCGCCGACCCAGTAGATCCGCCCCATGTCGCGGAAGTCGAGATACCTGAGTTCCTGGCGGCCCTCGGTCCGGATCGTGAAAACCTCCGTCGCGGGCACCGGAGTGCTGCCATCCACCATCTGGAACCGCCCGCCCAGCATCGGGTTGATCACCAGCCAGCGCTCCGAGCCGCCTCCGCCCAACTCGGTGGCAAAAACCAGGTGCTTGCCGCGCCGCGAAAGTGAGACGATCCGGCGAGCGGGGAGCTCGTTGGCGAAGTGCTCGACGGGGTACCGAAGCATGTGGCCTTTCTTGGGGTTGACAGTGGCGGCTGTGATCAGGCGGCCCTCGAGCCGCGGACCGAGCCGGATCCGCAGCGCTTCCAATTCAGGCAATTCGGGCATGCAGCCAAAGATACGGCGGCCGGTTTAACGACCGGCGGAGGGGGAAATTCCGGTGAGCTGGGCGCCTTCGTCGTAAGCCGCTGGCGCTAGGTGCAGAGCGTGCCGTCGGCTGGGAGCGTCAGGTTGATCAGATACTCGTTTTCGGCCCGTGTCGCGCACACGCTCACCCCGTACGAGCCGTGGCCGTTGCCAACGCGCGTCAGTAACACTGAGCCGGCTAGCTGCTGGTGCACTCCCTGCGCCCACGCGTAAGGAGTGGCAGGGTCGTTCGTACCCCCGACGAGCAGGATAGGAGGCGCTCCATCGGCCCCCAGCGGGCCTACGGCCTGGGTGGGCTTCGCAGGCCAATACGCGCAGGTAAGCGTCGAATACTGGCTCCACGGTCCGAAGAAGGGAGAGGCCTTTGCAAAGGCCGGCCCGAGGGCGTCGTAGGCGGAAATGTCCGTCGGAACGGGGTGGTCGAGGCAGTTGATCGCGTTGTTGGCGTCCGTCTCGTTGGTGTACGTGCCGTCGGCATTGCGACCGTTGAAGTCGTCCGCCGACGCGAGCAGCAGCGCTCCATTGCCCCGGTCAATCTGCGCAAGCTCGCTTTCCAGGAGCGGCAATGTGTCCAGGTAATACGCCCTCCAGAGCACACCGGCCATCGCAAGTGAACGTGTCAGCAAACGGTTACCCACGCGTATCGGGTTGGTGTCAAGGCGCTGCATAAGCGCCAGCAGCTTCGCGTATGGATCGCCCGACTGTGCCCACTCGCATGGCGGGGAAGCTGTCTTTCGGGCGACGCAATCGGCCAGGAAGGCTTGCAGGTTCTTCTCGAAGCTGACCACCTGGGCCAACACAAGGTCGTTGAATGAAATCGCCGGGTCGACCACAGCGTCTAACGAGAGCGCGCGCACGCGGGTCGGGAAAAGATGTGCGTACATCTGGCCCAGATACGTTCCATAGGAGAACCCCAAATAGGTCAGTTTGGCGTCGCCGAGAGCAGAGCGAATCAAGTCCATATCCCGGGCGGCGCTCGCGGTGTCGAGGAAAGGCAGAATCCGTGCGCTGTGTAGAGCACACGCGGCGGCATAGTCCATGTCGGCCTGGATGACGGCTTGCTTCTCGGCGGGATCGTCGGCCACTGAGTCGAGGGCGTTGAACGCATCCGCAGCGGTCCCATCCAGGCAGCGCACCGGCGAGCTTCTGCTGACGCCTCGGGGGTCGAACCCGACGAGGTCGAACCGCCGGTTGAGGATCGTCAGTGCGGCGGCCGAGCCCCTAACCCAGTCCACACCTGACGCCCCCGGACCACCGGGGTTGATGAGCAACGAGCCGATGCGGTTGGCCTGATCGGTCGCGGGCTTGCGGTTCAGCGCGATGTCGATGGTTCCGGCAGCAGGATGCGCGTAGTCAAGGGGCACGGGGACCAACCTGCACTGGAAGCCGCCACCGCAATCTGTCCACGCGATGGTTCCCGGCGTGGCCGTAGTGGGACTTGGAGTCGGGCCAGACCTTGCCTTGCCTTGCGGTGGCGTTCCGCTGGTGCATGCAGACAGAAGAAGGATGGTCGCGATCGCGACCGCGGTGACTCGCGGAACCACAATCCGAGTCTACCTACCTCGACGCCTCGGTCACCCAGGCGACTCGTCACGCCGATGGCGGGAAGGGAGGGGTTCCCGGGCCTAATCGTGATTCGTACCGTTCTCCAGCGCCCCGGCGTTACAGCGGCATGACGAAGCAGGTGCAGTACGTGACAGCAAGCGCGATCGCGGTCCTTTTCATGGCAGCCGGATGCACATCGACCCCCACGGCATCTCCCGTCGCCACGGCATCTCCCGTCGCCTCGGCTTCGCCCGTCGCCACGGCTTCGCCCGTCGCCTCGGCTTCGCCCGTCGCCTCGGCTTCGCCGTCGCCTGCTGCTAGCCCCACGCCTACAGCGGAATTACTGTGCACGCTACCGGTGGATCGGGGACTGGGGACGCTTTTCGGCATCCCTTCCTATCCCCTTGCGCTTCCGCCGGATGATCCAAGCAGCGCTGTAACGCTGCCAGACGGCGAGCCGCGTGTCGGCCTTTCGTATGACTGGGCCGTGAAGCGCTGGCTACCCGTCCCCTACAACTGGGTCGCGGCCGACGGCGGGCACTACGCCTACACGGATGCGCAATCACGGATTCACCTGGTCACGGTCACGGGCGGTTTTGACCAGATCCTCGCCTCCGGCGCAACCTGGGGCATTTACAGTTACGGGGCCGGCGGCATCTACGCTGGCCAGCAAGATCTCACCAAACAACCCTCACTGCGTGGCCTTTGGAGGATCTCCCCGGCCGGCGGAGCGCCTGAGCAGTTGACGTCGCAAGGCAGCTGGCCGGTGATCGGGGCGGACGCAGCTTGGTCGGTCGCGTCGTCACCCCAATCTCAGGTGTCCGCAGACGGATACGGTACCGTGCTCTCACGGTTCGACCTGCTGTCTCGGCAGGTCACTACGGAGTACTTGAGTACGGGCGGCGACTTCCGAGTGGCCACGGTCGACACAAACGGACGACCCTTCCTGGTTTCACGGTCCGGTCAAGGCAGCAGCAACACGATCTCCGTCGTGAGGTCGTTGGGCACAGCTCAGACCATCGGCAGCGCCACCCACATCATCGACGTCATGGCCGACCCGCATGGCGTGTGGTACGTGGACAACTTCACGCGGAA
>WNEY01004545.1_pt1 | contig 10578 bp, 8 predicted proteins | sample 5400531 | NCBI WGS metagenome assembly WNEY01 (sample SAMN13153338, study PRJNA577476) | soil metagenome | isolation source: 200 cm saprolite under Douglas fir tree site 1 | place: USA:California | collected 2015-04-18
CTTCGCTGAAGCTTCGGCGGGTGCCCGCCGTAGCCTTGGCGAAGGCGGGCCAGGCCTCCACCCGCCTTCGCTGAAGCTTCGGCGGGTGCCCGCCGTAGCCTTGGCGAAGGCGGGCCGGGCCTCCAATCGCAAGGGCATAATGACGGCGATCAAGATTGCACGCGCAACGGCATGGCTCCTGGTCTTCGCCGCCATCTTCCTCACGCTGGCGCCCAGGTCATTCCGGCCCATCACCGGCGTCGAGCATCATCTGGAGCATTTTCTGGCCTTCGCCCTTTTGGGCCTGGTGTCTGGAACCGGGTATCCCAACCGTCGCCTGCTGCTGGTGCTCGTCGGCATCGCCATGGCTGCCTTGCTCGAGTCGTTTCAGTCATGGGCACCGGGGCGGCATGCCAGTATCAGCGACTTTGCCATGAACGCGATCGGCATGTGTGTCGGGGTGGCATTCGTCGCTGTCGTCGACCGGGTGAGGCGCGCGATCCGGGATACGAAAGCCCCGCGGCGCGCCCCAGAGGCACGGCCCATCATTGAGAGCGCGGGCTCGGCCGCAGCCGCGGCGCGCCCGCTCCACCCTCCACGAGCGCATCAATAATCATCTCGTCGGGGATCTCGATACTTCCGACCCGGCGCACGAAACCGAAGCCATCGGCGTAATCCCAATGCGCCCAGCCCATGCAGTGCGCCTCGGCCGCGCGCCGAACCGCCGCGATCCATCGCGCGCGATCCGAAGGAGCAGCCTTCCAGCCGAGCACCCCGAACTCATTGACGATGACCGGGCGCCGGTGACGTTCGGCCCAATTGGCGGCCCGCGCAACAATGCCGGCGATACGATCCTCGGTCCAAGGCAGCCGCAACTGCGACTTCAAGAGGCCGGCAGACTCGTCCCGGCCCCTGAGGAGCAGACCTTCGATCAGCCCCCCGATCGCCGGATCCGTCAAAGCTGCTGGGAATGGAACTCCATGCAAAAAGCGCAGCGGGTCGTTGCTCCAGTCGAGCCCCTGATGGGTGAAGACCATCGGTTCATAGAAATGCACCGCGTAGACGACATTCGGATCATCGAGCGGCTGCAGATCGAGCAGCGCGGCGATCTGTTGATAGTTCGCGGGGCCATAGATGATCGTGTGGTTGGGCGCCTGGCGCCGGATCGTCTCCACGAGGCGCGGCCCTTGCTTGTTCCAGAGAGCGGCCGCGATCGTGGGCTCATTGAGCACCTCAAAGAACAGACGGTCGGGCGAGCGGCCGGCATGGCGCTGCGCCAGGAGCCGCCAGAGCGCATCGATCAGCTCGAAGCCCCGATCCGGATCCGCCGCATGGAGGCGGCCAAATCGATCGCCGGGATGCAGATCGATGCTCACGCCGAAGCCGAGACCGGTGAGGTCATCGATGGCAGTGTCGAGCTCCGCAAGCTGCCGCGCCACATCGTCGCGGCTGCTGAAGGCGGCGAGCAGCCGTTCCGGCGTTACCGGTAGACGGATATGAGTGAAGCCGCGGGCCCGCAGGCCGGCGAGAACCCGCTCATCCGGGCGCCGCGGCGTTTCGCCGTCCATCCAGCCGGTCAGGTTGAAGCCGCGGGACAGAGTGGCGATGCGCTCGCTCTTGACGCCCGTGAAGGGGTACGGCTCGCAACCGCGCCGGTCGGTTGCGCGCGTGTGTCCGGCGGTCAAGGGAAAAATCAGGACCGCGACCAGCGCGCCCGCCAAAGCCAAGACCGAGAAGAGGAGGCAGCTAGGCGTAGCTCTTGCCGACATGACAGCCCTCTCCGCTCAGCTACGATCCAGGCGCCAGCGCGCCGGCAGGTATTCCGGCGGCTGCGTGCTGCCGGTGAGCAGAAGAAAAAGCGCGTGCGGGTTGGTGGTCAGATAACGATAGAGCAATCGTCGTGGCTCGAGCGCGAGTCGATAGAGCCACTCCAAGCCGACAGATTGCATCCACATCGGGGCACGCCGATTGCTGCCGGACAGAAAATCGAACAAGCCGCCCGACGTCTTGATGAGGCCGACCTTGGTCAACCGCGTGCGCAGATAAAGGGCGAGAGCAAGCTCGCCGGGCGCCCCCATTCCGATCCAGAGCACGTCGGGGGCGCACGCATCGATCTCGCCGATGATCTCGTTCGTTTGCTCAGGATCGAAATAGCCATGCCGGTATCCGGCAATCGTCAATTGCGGGTATTCTTCCCGCACCTTGCAAACAGCCTGCTCGATCACGTTCGGCGCGGCGCCCAACAGGTAGAAGGTCGCTCCGCGAGATGGGGCCATGCGGGCGACATCGTGAAACAAATCGGTCGTTGCCACCCGCTCCGGCAAGGGCATGCGACATTTCAACCGAGAGGCGAATACCAGGGGCATGCCATCGGCATGAATCAGATCGGCCGCCAAGAACAACCCGCGCACCTCGGCATCTCGCGCGCACATCGATATCACCTGGCCATTGGCCGAGGTGATGAGGAGTGGCTGCCGCCCGCTTCCGCGCCTTGCCAGGGCGGCCTCGATCATCAGCCGCGCAGACTGCTCGCGATCGATTGCAGCGATCGGCAGACCTCCGATCGCCACCCACGGGACCTTCAAATCGATTGTCGGGGAAATATTCGGTGCATGCATAGGCGACAGTGCTCGGTAAGCGGCCGCGCGGTGCGCCGACCAGCCGCCATCGACGAGAACATTGCAGTTTATGCAAATCGCTACAAATTCGACCGAACGTTATCCTTAATGGCCAATCCGCCTTTGCAGGCGGCGCGCTTCTTCTTTCTTCTCGGGTGACAGCTTTTGCGGCGGCTCAAGTGACCGGTTTCTAGGCGAGGGCTTCCCGAATGGCCGTGCCGGCTGCCTTCATTGCGATGCGCGCACGAGGAATCGTACCGGCCATTCCGTAAAAGTGATGGATCATCCCCTCGTGACAGGTGTAGCGCACGTCAACGCCGGCACGTCTCAACCGATCGGCGTAAGCTTCTCCCTCATCGCACATTGGGTCGAATCTGGCTGTATGAATATGAGCCGGTGGAAGGCCGGAAAGATCCGTCGCGCACAGCGGAGATAGCCGCGGATCTTTCAGATCCACATCAGGCGTACAATAGTGCTCGAGCATCCAGTCGATGGTCGCCTTGTCGGGGAAATAGCCCCCCGCCAAAGCCTGGCGCGATGGACTTTCCGTGCTCATGTCCATCACTGGACAAAGCAGCACTTGCAGCGCGAGCCGCGGACCGTCGTTGTGTGCGGCCAATTGGCAGACAACGGCGGCAAGGCCGCCACCGGCCGAGTCCCCACCCACTGCAATGCGACGCGGATCGAAACCGAGCTCCTGGGCGTGCTCAACCACCCATTCAGCGGCAGCGTAGCTATCCTCGACTGCGGCCGGGAACTTGTGCTCCGGTGCTTGCCGATATCCGATCGAGATGACAGCGCAACCACTGTCGTTTGCGAGCATGCGACAGATTCCGTCATGAGTGTCGATGCTCCCGAACACGCAGCCTCCGCCGTGGAAATAGATCAGTCCAGGCAATAGCTCGGCCGCCGGATTCTGCGGCTTGTAAATGCGGAATGGCAGCGGCCCGCCCGGTCCAGGCAACGTCCTGTCCTCGACCAGGCCGATCGGCTCGTTCTTGATATCGACTGCTTGTGCCAGCCGACGGAACCCCTCGCGCATCTGCCGCGCCGTCAATTGCGATACGCCGGCCCTACCGGCGGTCGCGAGCATATCCAAGATTTTTTTCGCATGCGGATCGAGTGACACGAAAGGGCTCGCAAGCGTTCCGACAAATGCCCAGGGCGACGCTCTGGACGGAGGTGGCGAACGGGCGGCCGCCCGAGGAGACGGTCACCGCCACGGCACGACTCGTCTCCATTTCAGCTTTGCAGCGCGGTGACCAAGGCCTCGATGGCGGAGATCGAGCGAAAATTTGCAGGAGTAATGTGCGTCTCAGGTATGCAAAGATCGAACCTGGACTCGACCGAAAGCACAAGCTCGACCATGTCGAACGAAGTGAGGCCGATATCGCTGAGGTCATCATGAGGCGATACCGAAAAATTGATCGATCGTTCGGCGAGCATTCGACGAACCACTTCAACGACTCCGCTCTTTGATTCTGCAGGACAATCAGTAGACATCACGTCGCTCCGTTTGACTCGACCAGGCTTTGGAGAAAAAGCTCGTAGTCTCAATATCAATTGCGCTTAGCGCCCACACGCGCTGCTTCGATTAAGCATTAATTCGTAAATTAACGTCACGCGGCGGAATTAGGGCCAAATGCGATCGTAGAGATTCATCATGACCGATAACCATCGCGAGAGAAATGCATCGGCATTTTAATGAATTGCTTTAAGAACTATTTCAAGAACCATTCCGCATCGCCAACGCAGCCTCAAAATTCGCACGCCGCCTACTGCAAAGGGGACGCAACGTGACAGTCACAGAAACGTACAACGACACACACTATGCACGCCGGCTCAACGGCAGACCCGTGTCGGCAGCTCAAGCTCCATCGCGAGAAATTGCTTCGCCGGCGATGGATTTCAAGCAACGCGCGCTGGCGGTTGCGGCGGTCGCCGCAAGCAATGCCGTCGCGGTCGATCGCGATGCAAGATTTCCCCGCGAGGCCCTGGCCGATGCAAAAGCGCGGCATTTGCTGGGCGTATTCGCGCCGTTGGAGCTCGGAGGCGAGGATGCCACGATCACAGACGTGGCCGAGATTTGCTACATTCTTGGACGCGCTTGTGCCTCTACCGCAATGATCTACGCGATGCATCAGATCATGGTCGCGTGCCTCGTTCGACATGGCCGAAGCGAGGGCTGGCATCGCCGCCTGCTCAACCGTCTTTGCGACGAGCAATTGTTACTGGCCTCATCGACGACGGACGGGCAAGGTGGTGGCGATGTTCGCAAGAGCGATTCTTCGGTGGTGCGGCAAGACTCGGGCTTTACGGTCGTAAAGAACGCCACCGTCATGTCCTACGGGGCGCAGGCGGACGGAATTCTCACCACCGCGCGACGTGCGCCGGATTCGCCGCCGTCGGATCAAGTCCTGGTCGCGCTGTCCAAGGAGGACTACCAGCTCAAGCATCTCGTCGACTGGGATACGCTGGGCATGCGCGGCACCTGCAGCTCGGGGTTCACGCTTGAGGCGGTCGGAGCGATCGAGCAGATTCTTCCGGACCCATATCAAAAGATCCACACGCAAACGGTCATGCCGGTTGCGCACCTCACATGGAGTGCGGTGTGGGCGGGGACCGCCGCCGGCGCGGTTGACCGTGCCCGGGCGTTCGTGCGCGGCGCTGCGCGCAAGAGCGGCGGCCCGATGCCGCCGGGAGCGGCGCATCTCACGCGCGCAACCGCATCGCTGATGACGCTGCGCGGAACGGTGGCGTCGGCATTGCGCCGGTACGAGGCAATCGCCGCGGACGACCGCGCGATCGAGTCGCTCGAGTTCCAGGCCGGCATGAATCTGCTGAAGGTAAATGCATCCGAGCTTGCAACCTCGATCGTAATGAGTGCGCTGCAGGCGTGCGGGCTTTCCGGTTATCGGAACGACGGCGACTTCAGCGTCACGCGCAATCTGCGAGACGTTTTGTCGTCGTCGATCATGATTAACAACGATCGAATTATAGCGAATACCGCAAGCTCGGCAATGCTCGTCGACATCGCAGCTTCGTTGACGGACTGACGTCGCAGCTTCGTGACGGACTAGAGGGTGGCGGCAGCCTTCAAGGAAAGGTAATGGCATGAACTACGTGGTTCGAGACCCGCTTCAGATGACGGCCCGGACTTTGTTTCAATCGACCGGAGTAGACGGCGTTCGTGCGCGAACGGCGCTGTTCGAGAACGTGATCGAAGGCCTCACCGGCTTTATCTCGCGTTATCGCGAGCCGAGCATGGAAATCCTGCGGTTCCCGCCGGTGACGAACCGTGCCCATATCGAGAAGTCGGGGTACCTCCATAGCTTCCCGCATCTCCTGGGCGCCGTCTGCTGCCTGCATGGCAGCGAGAACGAAATCCGGGCCGTGATCGACCGCTCCAAGACCAACGGAAGCTGGACCGAAGCTTTGTCGCCGACCGACCTGGTGCTCGCGCCGGCCGCCTGCTACCCGCTCTATCCGCTGGTGGCGTTGCGCGGCTCCATCCCCGTCACCGGCCTTGTGTTCGACGTTGCGTCCGATTGCTTCCGGCACGAGCCCTCACAAGACCTCGATCGGCTGCAATCGTTCCGTATGCGCGAGTTCGTATGCATGGGCTCGCCCGATTACGTCGTCGAATTTCGCGGGCGCTGGATGGCGCGCGCTCCTGAATTCGCCGACCTATTGGGTCTGCAGTACCAAATCGATGGCGCGAGCGATCCGTTCTTCGGGCGCACCGGAAAATTGCTGGCGATCAATCAGGTCGAGCAGGCATTGAAGTTCGAGTTGTTGATCCCTGTGCGCTCGGAGCAGCAGCCTACGGCCTGCATGAGCTTCAACTACCACCGCGACCATTTCGGGACGAAATGGGGCATCCGAACCGAGACCGGCGAGGTCGCGCATACGGGCTGCGTTGCCTTTGGCATCGATCGCCTCGGCCTGGCGCTGTTCGCCACGCACGGCCTCGATCCTCGCAGTTGGCCAACGCGCACGCGCGAAGCGCTTTCGCTCTGATAACGCGAGCAGCAGCGGCCGGGGCAGCTTCGAGCTCCCCGGCCCGACAGGAGCGCAAAATGTCGGGTCTGCAACGCGCCAAGGTCACGGTTTCGGCGAGCTGGACGTTCTTCGACGACGATTGGCATGAGGGCAACGTGCCCATCATGGGGCCGCGCACGCATGCCGTATGGCTCGGCTCGATGGTGTTCGACGGCGCCCGTGCCTTCGAAGGCGTGATGCCCGACCTCGACCTACATTGCGCCAGGGTCAATACGTCCGCGACCAAGCTGATGCTGAAACCGTGCGTAACGACGGATACCTGGCTTGGGCTGGTGGCCGACGGCGTGACACGCTTCAGCAAGGAGGCCGAGCTCTATATCCGGCCGATGTATTGGGCGGAGTCCGGACCCGCGGGCGGTATCCGTCCGGATCCGGAATCGACCCGCTGGTGCCTTTGCATCTATGAGGCGCCGTTGCCGAAGCCGCTCGGCGCCGCAATCACGTTGTCGCCGTTCCGGCGGCCGACGCTCGACAGCGCGCCGGTGGATGCCAAGGCCGGATGTCTCTATCCGAACAACGCGCGCGCGCTTTTCGAGGCGCAAAGCCGCGGGTTCGACAATTGCCTCATGCGCGACGCGCTCGGCAACATCGCCGAGCTCGGCACGGCGAACATCTTCATGGCGAAGGACGGAGTCGTCCATACGCCCGTTGCCAACGGAACGTTCCTCGACGGCATCACCCGCCAGCGCATCATCACGCTGCTCAGGGACGCCGGCGTCACGGTGATGGAAAAGACCCTGACCTATGCCGACTTCGAGACCGCCGACGAGATATTCTCGTCCGGCAACTTCTCCAAAGTGTCGCCGGTGACCCGCATCGACGACCGCGTGCTTTCGCCCGGCCCGTTCTATCGCAAGGCGCGCCAGCTCTATTGGGACTTTGCGCACTCGTAAGCGGGGCGGCGTAGAAGCCGCAAGCGTCGTGCCCGGCCGCGCGCCGGGCACTCGTATTTTTCGAGCAAGCGATGAATGGCGAGTAATCAATGGCCATTCGCTACTCGCTCAGCGTCTACGGCAGCCGCTTGGCGAGGCGCCTCGCCCACGGCAGCTGGTCGACCACGAAGTTGGCTATCGAGCCCAGCCGGCTGCCCGATCGGGCGATCATCCACATGCCGGTCGGCCGCGCTCCGAACAAACGCTTGTAGGGCTCATCGCCGATCGTAAAATCCAGGCTGACGTCTCCCCGCTCGACGCAGTCGCGTGCAACTCGCTCGAATGCCAGGGCGCCGATCGAGCAGGTCTTGTAACCGGCGAGATCGAAGCCTTTGAGAATTGCCAGGAACTCGTGCTTGTGCAGGAGGCCCCAAATACCCGCAATCGGCCGACCATCGAGGAACAGCGTGTAGGTGCGCGACAGCCCCGCCCGTGCCCCGCGTATTGCGATATCGACGTAGAAATCGAAATAGGCACCCTTCTGCAACAGGTCGTTGCCCTGGAATCTCGATCGCCGGTGCTCGCGCATGGTATGAAAGGTGCCCTCGATCACTTCCGGGTCGGCGGAGCATTCGAACCGAACCTCTCCCTTGCGTCGCAGGCGGCGTCCCTTCTTATCGAGCTCCTTTCGGTATGAACGGCTGATATTGTCCGCGCGCCATTGTGAAAATGGAGCCGAGAGCGGCACCGCATAACTGTTCATCTTCATCGACATGCGCGACTTCGCGTCGAGGAGATGCTCGAGTTTCATCGACCCGTCGATCATCTTTTGAACCCTGATCATGTCGTACGGCACCAGCGCCTGTCGAATCTCGTCGCAGGCCGTCTTGTCGCGAAGGATGCGCGCGAATGTGAGCTCGTCGCAAACGGGCGAGGCGTAATCCGAGACCCGCAGATCAGCGAACCCGACCACTCGCATGGCGCCGCGGCGTTGTCGAAGCAAGGGGAGAACCATCGCCAATCGTCCATCCGCGCGAGACCGAACGGTGACGACCAGCGGCTGGGCACCGACGTGAGGGACCAATCTTGCATAAAGCCGGTCGAGCCACAGGGGATTCTGGAACGCGGTCGCGTGCGAATGTGAAAAAAGCTCCGCATATTCATCGGAAAGAAAATCAAACGAATGTTCGACTTGGACCAAGAACACAAGTGGCCTCAGGCACTAGCCGCCGTCAGCGCCTGCTCGCGAATTTTGGTGAGGGTTGTGCCCGGCGTGATGGCCTCGGGGTCGATCTTGACGTGAATGAGCGCGGGCTTGCCTGATATCCGCGCTGCCTCGAATGCGGCGGGGAAATCCGCGGTCGTTTCGACGGATGCGCCAAATCCGCCGAAAGCCCGGGCGTAGGCGCTGAAATCGGGATTCTTCAGCTCGGTTGCCGAAATACGCCCGGGATATTCGCGTTCCTGGTGCATGCGGATCGTGCCGTAGATCCCGTTGTCGCAGACAATGACGATGATCGGCAGATCGTACATGACGGCCGTCGCGAATTCCTGGCCGTTCATCAGGAAGTCGCCATCACCGTTGACCGACAGGACGATGCGCTCCGGATAGAGGCGCTTCATCGCGACGGCCGATGGCACCCCGTAGCCCATCGATGCCGCGGTGGGGGCGATGTGGGTGGCGAAGCGGCGGAAGCGATAGAAGCGATGGATCCAGGCGGCGTAATTCCCGGCGCCGTTGCAGAGGATGGTGTCCTCGGGCAGGTTGTCGCGCAACCAAGCCATGACGGCGCCAAGATTGACGTCACCCGGTTGCGGCGTCGGCGTCTGCGTCCAGGCGAGATATTCCGCATGCGCCTGTCTGGTCAGTTCGCGCCATCCGATGTCGCGCGGCGGCTGCAGCGTCTCGACCGCCTGGGCAAACGCCGTCGGGCTGGCATGGATCGCGAGATGAGGCCGATACAGGCGCCCCAGCTCCTCCGCACCCGGATGGACATGGACGAATGTGGCCCGCGGTCCGGGGATATCGATCAATGAGAAGCCCTGCGACGGGATTTCGCCGAGCCGGCCGCCGATGAGAACGACGAGGTCGGCCTCCTTGACACGTGATGTAAGCCTGGGGTTCGGGCCGATCCCAAGGTCCCCGGCGTAACAGGGATGGAGCGGATCGAAGAGCGGCAGGCGCCGATAGCTGGTCACGATCGCCAGCGCGAAACGTTCGGCAAATCGCGCGATCGCGGCGCACGCATCCGGGGACCAACGGCTGCCGCCGAGAATGACCAACGGGCGCTGCGCCGTCGACAGCAACCTCTCGAGTTTCCTCAGCTCCGGCGCGCCGGACCAAGTCTCAACCGGCTCGAACGGCGGCGCGTTGGGCACCGTCACGCGTTCGGTCAGCATGTCCTCCGGTAGCCCGATCACCACCGGGCCCGGCCGACCGCCGGTCGCGGTATAGAAGGCCCGCGAGACGATTTCCGGCACGCGGGTCGGATCATCGATCTCGATCACCAATTTCGCCATGCCGCCGAACATGGCGCGAAGGTCGAGCTCCTGCAGCGCGTCGCGCTCCTTGACGTCGCGTGTGACTTGTCCGACGAACATGATCATCGGCGTCGAATCGTGTTGGGCAATATGGATTCCGGGGGACGCATTGGTGGCCCCCGGACCGCGCGTGACGAAGCAGATGCCCGGCCTGCCGGTCGCTTTTCCGACCGCGTCAGCCATCATCGCCGCGCCGCCCTCCTGGCGGCACACCGTCACGCTGATGTCGCGATCGTGAAAGGCGTCGAGCACTGCGAGGTAGCTCTCGCCGGGTACGCAGAAGACGTGCTGCGCGCCGTTGACGATCAACTGATCGACCAGGACCTCGGCAGCGGTCCGAGTGTTGTCGAGAGAGCGCATTCCTTTGCCCCTTTGCACGTCCAATCTATCGATTATGCACGGCCGTGCGGGCGGCGCCGTGCCAGCGGGCGCCGCAAATTCGGTGTTAGCGTTAACCGGAGGCGGGAACTCCGCGACCAGTCGGAGCGCGCCTTGGCGAATCTCGA
>WNEY01015481.1_pt1 | contig 10578 bp, 9 predicted proteins | sample 5400531 | NCBI WGS metagenome assembly WNEY01 (sample SAMN13153338, study PRJNA577476) | soil metagenome | isolation source: 200 cm saprolite under Douglas fir tree site 1 | place: USA:California | collected 2015-04-18
GCCCCGGCAGCATTGCGGAAGCCATGGTTCGGAAGCTCCCCGTGCTGATCGAATGCAACGCCTGGACACTTCCGCAGGAGCGCTACAACGCCGACTGGGTGAAGGAAAAGGGCGTAGGCATCGTATTGAAGAGTTTTAAAAAAGTGGTGGGCGGAGTGAAGCGGATGCTCGAGCCGGCCACGCTCGCTGAATTTCGTAAAAACGTGGCAGCTCAGGAGAACCGCGCCGTTTTCGAAATCCCCGAGATTCTCGCGAAACTCCTCGTCGAAACGAAATCAGCCGCAGAGCGCAAAGCGCAGGCACCTGTTGAGTCTCCAGCTCGCTAACTTTTGGGCAGGCGATATAATTCGTTCCTTGCTGAGGATTTCCAGCTAAAAAATTAAAACGAAGAAATCACAATAGCTATTCCAGCTTTGCATGTTCGGCGCGGCCGGGATGCGGGAATCTCGGGCCGGCATGCGAATTTTCGGCCGGCCTCCGCATGTGGGGTTTCGCGCACTTACTGGCCCGCCAGCGGGAGGCATAGCGCTTCGAATCGCACACCTTCACACAGCCGCCGCGCACATGGGATTCCGCACAATGGCAGTAGCAGCCGCCTGCTGGAACAGTTCGCAGCAATGCAGGTGTGTCGGCGAGAAGGGTAATTGGACAGGCTATGAGAGTAATTCCAAGGAGGTAGAGTCTGAACAGGGGGCGCTGCCAGGAGATGGTCTTCGTGAAGAGCCGGCACATGTGGGGTATTCTGCGGAGAAACTGAAAAAAAACCGATAGCGCCGGCAGTCCGTGAGTTTTGTTACCAGGGTCCTGTAACCAGGTGGCAAGGGTGCGCCCGCCGGGGACAGCGGGAGGCGGTTCCCGATACAGGCGGGAGAGAGTTCCGAATTGGGCTGGGAGTGCGGATTTGGCGCGAGCCAAAATCTGACCTTAAAGTTAACCTCCACATAATAAAATACTTATTTAACCCTTGAAAGAGCTCTACGTTGGCGGGGGTCTTGCATTAGAGCGAAGCGTGGGCGCGTTTCAAATGACGAGATGTGAAGGGAGACAAGCGAGGGGGAAGGGGCTTGCTTGTCACTTTTTGCGGATCGTTCCCACCTGCCTCTGAGAGGGAAGCTAGGATGGATGACCCCACGCGCTGGTGTGAAAACGACGCCAGCAATTGAAACGCGCCTTCCGGGGCCCCCGATCCCAAGCGGAGGCCCCTCTTTTTTTGCGGGCCCGGCGCAGAATTCCGCAGCACTTAGTTTCTTGTTAGAGCGCTCCTGCCTCCAGTGCCACGTCGTCCGCTTCCAACGTTTGTATCGCAACGTTTGATCTAGCCCACCAGAATCCGATCAATTCACTCGGCGCGCCACCGCGATGCGCGCCTGGCCCAGCACATGCGCGACCTGCGTTTCCCGGAGTCGTGAGGCGTCGTATTCGAAGGAAAGCTGCTTTTTCGCATCGTCCACGCGGAAGCTGCGCAATCCATAAGTGTTCGCGAATTGGCCGAGGTGGCGCAATTGGTCTTCCGTCAGCGGGAACTTCAATTCATAGGTAATTTCCACGAGTGTCATGCCGGCATTATAGCAGCCCGCCGCAAGCGGCGTGGGCAGCCGAGGCGCCCTTGCTTGACTTATTATAGGGGATAGGGGTATAAATAGGGGTGGAGGGTATTATGCCGGTCAAGGTCAGGAAGACCATGGGGAGCGCCGGGCAGAAGAATCGGCGCCAACCGGCGGCGAATTGCGCGTGCGATACCGGGGCCGGCGGACGCAAGGCCGTCGGCGTTGATCCCGGACTGAAGGCGGCCAATCAGAATCGCCTCCGCCGCATCGAGGGGCAGATCCGCGGGTTGCAAAAAATGGTGGAAGAAGACCGCTATTGCGCGGACATCATCACGCAGGTGGCCTCTGTGCAGGAGGCATTGCGCGGCGTGGCGCGCAACCTGATGAAGAATCACCTCCATCATTGCGCCGCCAAGGCGATGCAGAGCGGAAAGAAACAAGAGACTGAAGCCATGTACAACGAGCTGCTCGAATTGATCTACGCACATCTGCGATAGCGCCAACGAGATAAGAGGAGATCACCGAATGAGTTCGCAAGATGCAGGCGGAATGGCACTTCCGATTTTGCAAGGGCCGGCCAAGCACAAGGATCCCGTCTGCGGAATGATGGTGGTTCCGGAAAAAGCGGCCGCCAAAGTTGCGCACGCTGGCAAGACGTACTACTTCTGTTCGAAGAGCTGTGCCGAACGGTTTTCCCGCGAGCCGGAGAAGTTCCTGGCTGCTCCCGAAACCGGCGTAATGGGTCACGGTCCCGCGCCTGCGGAACATGGATCGATGCAGCACGCCGGAGCGGCAGCATCGCGCACTACATCAGCCGAAAAAATGGTTCGTTACACCTGCCCGATGCATCCCGAAATCATCCGGAATGGTCCAGGCAGCTGCCCCATCTGCGGCATGGCGCTCGAGCCGATGGACGTCTTCGCCGAGGTAGAAGCCGACCCGGAGTACGACTCGATGCGCCTGCGCTTTTGGGTCAGCGCCGCTTTATCGGTTCCAGTCCTGCTGCTTTCCATGTTTGGCGAATCGTTTGGCTTGCATCTGAGGCCAGCGGTTCTAAACGGCATCGAATTTCTACTTGCCACGCCGGTGGTCCTCTGGGGCGGCTGGCCCTTCTTTGAACGATTCTGGTCGTCGCTCGTCCACCGCAGCCCGAATATGTTCACGCTGATTGGACTGGGCACGGGAGCTGCGTATCTCGACAGCGTCGTGGCCACTTTTCTCCCACAGATCTTCCCCGCCTCCTTTCGGGGCACGGACGGCGCCGCACCGGTTTATTTCGAAGCGGCGGCGGTGATCACAACCCTAGTTCTGCTCGGGCAAGTGCTGGAATTGCGCGCGAGGCAGCGAACCAGCGGCGCGATTCGCGCGCTGTTGAATCTCGCACCGCAGCAAGCGCATCTGCTGGACGCTGACGGAACGGAAAAAGAAGTGACGCTGGATCAAGTGAAGCGCGGCAACCGGCTGCGTGTGCGTCCCGGCGAGCGCATCCCCGTCGACGGTACGGTACGAGAAGGCGCGAGCACTGTCGATGAATCGATGGTAACTGGTGAATCCATGCCGGTCGAAAAGAGCACAGGCGACAAGGTCACCGGTGGCACGCTGAACAGCAACGGCAGTTTCATAATGGAAGCGGAGCGCGTCGGCAGCGAAACTATGCTATCGCAAATCGTGAAACTCGTCAGCGAAGCGCAACGCAGCCGCGCACCAATGCAGCGCCTCGCCGATCGCGTTGCGTCGTATTTTGTGCCCGCGGTGATTGCTATTGCGATTTTGGCCTTTTCCGGCTGGATACTTTTCGGGCCGGAGCCACGATTCGCGCACGCGCTTGTCGCGGCTGTCTCGGTGCTCATCATCGCGTGCCCTTGCGCGCTTGGCCTCGCAACGCCAATGTCCATCATGGTTGCAGTGGGCCGCGGGGCGCACGCGGGCGTGCTCGTTCGAAACGCAGAGGCCCTCGAGATGCTCGCGAAAGTTGACACCCTAGTTGTGGATAAGACCGGCACGCTTACGGAAGGTAAGCCGCTAGTGGGGAATATCGTAGTCTTTGAGGAAAGTGAGGTTTCGGGGGAGCAATTGCTTCGATTGGTGGCCAGTCTGGAGCGAGCCAGCGAACATCCATTGGCAAAGGCAATTGTGCGCGCGGCGGAGGACCAGAATCTTTTGACTCAGTCCGTCGAGGAATTCCGGGCGACACCGGGAGGGGGCGCGGAAGGCAAGGTCGCAGGCAAACACGTGTTAGCCGGAACCGCGAACTTTTTGAAGGAGCGCGGTGTTCACCTGCCAGCAGGAAAAAGCATGGCGGTCCTTACCGTTGGAGCAGCAGCGGTAACTGCGGTTTACGCAGCGATTGACGGCAAAGCCGCGGGGGCTTTCTTCTTGACCGATAAGGTGAAGAGTTCAACGGCCGGAGCGATCCAGCAACTGAAGGCAGAGGGCCTGCGAGTGGTAATGGTCACCGGAGATCGGGCGGAAACCGCACAATCCGTAGCCAAGCAACTGCAAATCGAAGAGATTAAGGCGGAAGTCAGGCCCGAGGGGAAAAGCAAGATCATAAAGAATTTGAAAAATGAGGGCCGCATTGTTGCGATGGCCGGTGACGGAATTAACGACGCGCCGGCGTTGGCGGCAGCCGATGTAGGAATCGCCATGGGGACTGGAACGGACGTGGCGATTGAAAACGCGGGCATCACGCTGGTGAAGGGCGACCTGCGCGGAATCGTGAGAGCGCGCAAGCTGAGCCGCGCGACGATTCGAAATATCAAACAGAATCTTGCATTCGCGTTTCTCTATAACGTTCTTGGAATTCCCATCGCCGCTGGAGTTCTCTATCCCATCTTCGGCTTGCTGCTGAGCCCCATGCTCGTTCCGTCTCGGTGATTGGCAACGCTCTTCGCCTGCGAAAGATTTCACTCTAACGGCATCGAACATTCGTTGAGCGGCGGCCCCTAACCTAGCGCAGCAAAACAAATTTCTGAATCCGTTTGCCGGTGTCGACCTCTCCGGTATAGAGGTTGCCTTGCGAGTCGGACACGATTTGATGCACCCAGTGAAACTGGCCGGCGTTGCGGCCGTTGTGTCCCGTTTGGCCCACGACAGTGCCGTCATCGCGGCGCACCGTCCAAATCACATTGTTCTCGCCGTCCGCGACAAGAAGAAAGTTCTGATTCTCGTCCGTGGAAAACGCGAACTGCCAGACGGATCCAATGCCCAGCGTCTGTGGCCGCACAAAAAACTCCTTTACAAACTTGCCTTGCTTGGTAAAGACCTGCATCCGGTCATTCACCCGATCGCAAACATACACAAAGCCGTCCCGCGAGATATGGACACAATGAACGGGATTGCGGAACTGCTGGTCCGGCGGCGCTGCGGGATTGTAAGGGCCAGGATCCGCATCATTCGGAGGATTACCGTAGGCGCCCCACAGACGCTTGAATGTGCCCTTATCCGAGTCGTAGACGATGACTCGCTTGTTCATGTAACCGTCGGCGATGTAAACCTCATGGGCCTCGGAATCCACTTCGATGCCGGCGGGCCGCCCGAGAATGTCGGTGCGCAAGTTGTTTGGCGGATCGGCGGAGGGATGACCAATCTGCATGAGGAAATGCCCGTCATTTTTGAACTTCAGCAGGTGACGATCGGAAGGGTCGGCGCCGCTGATCCAGACGTTATCGTCCCTGTCCACGTAGATGCCATGCTCTCTTTTTGGCCAATCGAATCCTTCGCCGGGACCGCCCCAGGATTGCAGTAGGTTTCCCTGCGTATCGAATACGAGTACTGGCGGCGCGGCGAAGCAGCACTGCGACCACGGCGGAGTTTGTGCAGCTCCCAATTCATCGACCGTGTCCAAGCTCGGACGTTGCAAGACCCAGATGTGGTCGTGGCGGTCCACGGCCATGCCACCCACTTGGCCCATGATCCAGTTATTGGGCAGCTCCTTGGGCCAAGACGGATCCACTTTGAACTTAGGCGTTTCCGGAACACCGGCTGCCCAAGCGGTGGAGATGCCGGACAAAGCAATTCCTATTGCAAAGCTAACCAGGAGGACGGCGGGCGTCGGCCGAATTCCAGCGGCGTGCATGATGCTCTCCAATCACTGAATTGCGCCGGCCCGCTAAGCCTTTTGCGCCTGACGCCGGAGGAATGTGGGGACATCCAAATCGTCCGCGGGAACATCCTCGCCGACTTCGCGGACGTTTTGCTGGACTTGGTGGACGACATTGGGCAAAGTCTGCTGCATCGGCGCTTCCGTAATTTCGCGGCCGGCCTTCCAGGTCTTTGGCAAGAACGATTGCTTCTGATGGATGTTTTTCTTATTGGCATCCTTGAAGCCAGCAGCGATGACGGTGATCTTCACGGTGTCCTTCATGTTGTCGTCCTGGACGGCGCCAAAGATGATGTTGGCATTTTCGTGCGCGGCCTTTTGAATGACGCTCGACGCTTCGTGGACTTCGTGCAATGTGAGGCTTGAGCTGCCGGAAATATTGATGAGGATGCCCTGCGCGCCCTGGATGGAATTGTCTTCGAGAAGCGGGCTGGCAATGGCGCGGTTCGCGGCATCCACGGCGCGGTTCGTGCCGGTCGCCACGGCGGTGCCCATGACGGCGTAGCCCTGGCCGTGCATGATGGCCTTCACGTCGGCAAAGTCGCGGTTGATGATGCCGGGCACGGTAATAATGTCCGAGATGCCCTGCACCGCCTGACGGAGGATGTCGTCGGCAATGCGGAAGGCGTCGAAGAAACTGGTGCCGCGCTCGACGGTGTCCATCAGGCGCTCATTGGGAATCACGATAACCGTGTCCACGGCACCGATGAGTTCCTGCAACGCCTGCTCGGCCTGCATCATGCGGCGCTTGCCTTCGAACGCGAATGGTTTTGTAACCACGGCGACGCTCAAAGCGCCCAACTCACTGGCGAGTGAAGCCACCACTGGCGCCGCGCCGCTGCCGGTGCCTCCGCCGAGACCGGCGGTAATAAAAATCATGTCCGAGCCTTCCAGCGCTTCAATAATTTTTTCTGTGTCTTCGAGCGCGGCTTTACGGCCGACCTCTGGATTGGCGCCCGCGCCGAGGCCCTTGGTGAGTTTCGCGCCGAGTTGCAGCTTCACCGGCGCTTGCGACAGCTTCAGCGCCTGCAGGTCCGTGTTGGCGGTGATGAATTCCACGCCTTCGAGCTTGGCGCGAATCATGCGGTTTACCGCGTTGCACCCGCCCCCGCCTACGCCGATGACTTTGATCTTCGCCGGCTGCAGCTCCTCGCTGAAGCTCATGCGGATTCCTGCATCTCTTGTCGTCATGTCTTTCTCAACCTTCTCCAGTTTCGCTGGCGGCTTCCGGGCAGGGTCAGGAGGCGCCGGCGAACATGGCTTTCAATTTTGATACAAGGTTTCCCGCGCGCTGGGGCGCGGAGCGCCGCGCCTTTGCGCCACACAATACGAGTCCGACTACGGTTGCATATTCCGGCTGTGCCACCTGTTCCGGTAGATCAGCCAAGCCTTTTGGTTCCGCGATGCGCACGGGCAGATGGAAGGACTGCTCGGCAAGTTCATCCAATCCGTGGAGCCGGGAGCCGCCGCCTGCGAGGATAAATCCGGCGGGGATTTGGCCATCAAGCCCGGCGCGCTGCAAATCGTCGCGAATCAGCGAAAGCAATTCCATGGCACGCGGTTCGATGATGTCCGTCAACATGTGCGCGAAGATGGTCCGTGGCGGACGGTCGCCCACGCTGGCAATCTCGATTGAACCGTTTTCCTTCATAAGTGCGGAGGCGGCGCAGCCGTGGCGGCGCTTGAGTCTTTCCGCTTCGGGGATGGGCGTGCGCAAACCGACGGCGAGATCGTTCGTGAAGTGATCGCCGCCAATCGCAACGGCGCTGGTGTGGCGCACCACGCCGCCGCCGAAGACAAGCAATTCCGTGGTGCCACCACCGATGTCCAGGAGGCAGCAGCCGAGATCGCGCTCGTCCTGCGTCAGGCAAGATTCCGCGGAAGCGAGCGGTTCAAGGACCGTGTCGCTGATGAGGATGCCGGCCTTGTTCGCAGCGGTGACGAGATTCTGCGTGGCCGCAACGGAGGAAGTCACGAGATGGACGTTTACTTCCAGCCGTTGGCCGACCATGCCGACGGCGTCGCGTATGCCATTCTGTGCATCCACCAGGAATTCATGCGGAAGCACGTGCAGGACTTCGCGGTCTTCCGGAAGCGTAATGTTGCGGGCCGCATCCACGGCGCGGCGCACATCATCGCGCTCGATGTCTCGCGGACGCTGCCCCAGCGTGATGCCGCCACGGCTGTTTACTCCGCGCACGTGGCCTCCGGCCACACCGATCAGCGCCTCTTCAACCGGCACGTTCGCGACGCTTTCGGCTTCTTCGACGGCGCGGCGGATGGAACTCACGGTGGAATCGAGATTGACGATCAGGCCCTTGCGCAGGCCCTTGGACTCGGCCGCGCCAAGCGCGAGAAACTTCACCAGTTCGCCTTCGACTTCCGCGATCAGCACGCAGGTTTTCGTGCTGCCGATGTCCAGCCCAACCAGATATTTGTCTTTCTTCGCCAAGCCGCCGCTCCTGCGATGAAATTATTTTTTTCTTGCGGTGGTAGTGCCCGCACTGGGGTCGGGATTCACGACCACTTGCCGCGAATACTGCAAATCGATGGATTGCACGTGGCCGGCATTTGCCTGCCACTGCGAAAAATTGTCGACCAGCATTTTGTATTTGCCGGTGAACTCACTGGAACCGAAGTGAATCGTCACGGCCTGCGAATCGTTGGCGCTCGCAAGGCCGGTCATCACCACGCGCAGATCTTTCGGGTTCGAGAGATCGATCTCGCTTACGCGATCGGACGAGCCGCCGCGCACGAGATCGACATCCTTCATGAATGCCTCGTACGTTTGCATGCGCTTTTCGCGCTGGTCCCGCGGCAGGTCCTCCGAAACGCCGGTCACAATGGGAAAATGCAGATCTTCGCCACGCGGACGGTCGAGGACGACGCCATGCGCATCAATCAGCGCCAGTTCATTGCCGTTTCGTGCAAACGCGACGGGCGTACGCTCCGTGAGCTCGATGCGAAGACGGTTCGGCAGAATGCGCTGCACGCTGGCGGATTCGACCCAGGGGATCTGTTCCAATTGGCTCCGGCGGACGTCCAGGGGGATCCGCAAAACACTCCGGTTGCGGTCGTGGACAAATTGCTGGAGGACCGCTTCGCGGCTGACGATGCGATTGCCGCTCAATTCGATTTGATCCGGCTTCAGTAGGAGCATGGTGGGTGAGTACAGAAGAAACCGCATCCCATAGACCGCTACCGTCACACCTGCAACGCCAGCAAAAGTCACAATCAGCAACCGCCGATAAAACGGCCAGCCTCGCCCGCTGAATTTCTTGCGGCGGATTTCCACCGGCTTCTGACGGCGCAGGTAACGCGGCTCATCGTCGGCAATCAGCTCGGGCCGATAGGAATCGGCTTCTGCCGCCGCAGACGCGTTCCGCTGTATGGCCTTCACGCGTTCCAAACGACCACCTCGTTCTCAAGACTTACACCATATGTTTTCTGGATGCGCTCGCGCACGTCGGCGATCAGCGTCAGCATGTCTTTTGCTGAAGCGTGGCCGGCGTTCACGAAGAAATTGGCATGACGGTCGCTGACTCGGGCGTCGCCCACGGACAGGCCCTTGAGCCCCAAGTCATCAATCATGCGGCCCGCGGAGGCGCCCGGAGGATTCTTGAAAATGCACCCGGCGCTTTTCTGGCCGAGCGGCTGGCTTGATCGCCGTTTTTCGTTGCAGATACGAATACCTTCGAGGATTACTTTGAACGGTTTGGAGGGTAGTTCCAATATCACCGAGAGCATCATATCATCGGGCGCAAAAGAAGTGTGCCGGTATTCAAAAGAAATTTGATCGCCTTGGAGAACCTCAATTTTCCGGCTGGCCGCGCGGTAGAGTTTAACTTCCCGGACGTAGCTGCCAATCTGCATGCCGTAAGCTCCGGCATTCATGCGCAGAGCACCTCCGACGGTGCCGGGAACGCCGATCAGTCCTTCCATGCCGCCGAGGTCGTTCTTGGCGCAGAAAGTGATCATGCGGCCCAGGTCGGCTGCGCCGTCGACATGGGCAAGATTGCCATCGAGCACCACGTCGGGCTCTGGACGGACGAGTTGCAGGACCACCCAAGGCAACTCTCCATCACCGACAAGCAGGTTCGAGCCTCCGCCGAGGAATTTGTGAGGGACGTTGTTCGCGTCGAGCAGACTCAGGAGATCCGGAAGGCTTTCGTGCTTTTTGATGCGGAGCAGGTCTGTCGTACCACCGATGCCCAGCGAGGTAAGCTCGGCAAGCGCTGTTCCCGGCCGCAGATCGACGTGCATTTCCGCGAGCTTGGCAACGATCCTGGGATCACTGATGCGCATGAGGTGTCGGATGCTCCGTTCCCAGCAGAACCATGAATTCATTGCTCGCGCGGCTGATGTTGCCCGCGCCGATGGTAAGGACAGCGTCCCCGGGACGCGCTTGTTTGAGCAGATACTCGATGCCTTCCTGCATCGAATGAAAATAGTGAACGTTTTTATGACCAGCCTCGCGAATAGCGCCCGCAAGCGCTTCGCTCGTCACGCCCGGGATGGGCGCTTCACTGGCGGCATAGATGTCGGTGAGCGCAAGAATGTCGGCTTGATTGAAGGCGCGGCGGAAATCGTCCCAGAGGTGCTGCGTGCGGGAGTAGCGATGCGGTTGGAAGAGCACGAGCAGGCGATTGAACTTGCAACCGCGGGCCGCTTCGAGTGTCGCGCGAATCTCGACCGGGTGATGACCGTAATCATCGACCACGGTAATGTCATTCACCACGCCCTTGATATCAAAGCGACGGCCCACGCCGGCAAACTTAACAAGACCTTCGCGGATCAGGTCAGCCGGAACGTTTAAATACAGCGCGACTGCCGCTGCCGCCGCCGCGTTGCGTACATTGTGCATGCCGGGAGGATGCGCCAGCCGGAACAAACCGAGGTCATCGCCTCGGTAGGTCAGCCGGAACTCGC
>WNEY01012777.1_pt1 | contig 10577 bp, 5 predicted proteins | sample 5400531 | NCBI WGS metagenome assembly WNEY01 (sample SAMN13153338, study PRJNA577476) | soil metagenome | isolation source: 200 cm saprolite under Douglas fir tree site 1 | place: USA:California | collected 2015-04-18
CCGCGTTCCTCGCGGCAGCGACGCGGATGACCCTGCAGCAGGCGGCGGGGCAGGCGACCGCGCCCCTAGCGACCGTGACGGCCAGCTGGGCGCACTGCTTCCGCCTCATCACGACGGGTATGGGCTAGCGCACTCTCGCTATGATAACGGTATGACAACGAGACGGGCACCGAAGGGGACCGAGCGGAGAAGGGGGTAGGTGCGCACCGTGGGTACCCGCTGTGCCGGGCCGGGGCGATGGTGCCCCCTGGGAGGAGACCTTAGAATCCCTTGCATGACCGTCCTAACGGCGACCCTGACCTGCCCGCATTGCGGCCACAAGAAGACTGAGACCATGCCAACGAATGCCTGCCTGCATCTCTACGAGTGCTCGGCATGCCGAACGGTTCTTCGCCCGAAACCCGGCGACTGCTGCGTCTTCTGCTCCTATGGGTCGAGCCGGTGCCCGTCCCGGCAAGGCGCAGGCGCATGACTCGTTTGCGCACCCCGTAGGAGGGTGGCGTCGCCGTGCGACCGAGCGTGCCGACCCCCTGTACGTGCATCATGCGGTCGAGGTCCCAGAAATGCGTCGCGCAGCAGGTGGTCGAGGTGACTTGAGGGGGCCTGCTCGAATACCATAAGCACTTCATCGAAGCCGTCGCCGGTTCTTCAGTTCTCGCCGCTGTAGGGCTGCTTGACGCCTAGCTCCTGTTGCGTTTCTTCCGCCAACAGAGCCTCAAGGCCAGCTCGGCGGCGCGCTCCGGCGACCGCATCTACGTCTCGCCACGGACCGACCGAGCGTTCCCTCGCTCAAGTTCCCCGCCGCCGTGACGCGCGCTTCGACCGTTCGGCGCGCAGTTGGGGCTCGTCCGCCTCGAACGGCGACTCGAATGCGTTCTCGTCCCCCAGTCGAAGTGGGGCCGGCCATTCACGTTCCGCTGCATCGGACGTGGGAGCGGTGGGGTGAGCGAGGGGTCTGGCGCGAAAGGGCACGCGAGTCCGGCCCGAAAACGAAGCGACGAGAGTACTGCGCGGTGTGCGCGGGCGCAGGCAAGCGCGGGGAGGGAGTTGAGGGTGAGCTATAAGCGATTACCGCGCTCAACACATGGATTGCCGCTCACTGCTCACTGACTTGGTGTGATCTAACATGACCGCCATGCACAAGCTACAACCATGACGTCGCCTGTCTTCGAGTTCCTACCAGGAGCGTGCGGTCTTCGGTTCAACTCTGCCGTTGGGCGCTTGGCAGGTCATTCTCGTCGGCCTTTAGGGTTGCGGGGATGCGGCGCCAGCTGGGCGCCTACCCAACGGTTTGCTGAACGCGCGAAGGCCAAGATCTAGGACTTCATGGTTGAACTTAGCCTTTCCGGGCCGCACAAGCTCTACCACGAGCGGGTCCGCGAGGTGAACGCGAATTGCGGTAGGTGCAGAGAGCTCCGATGGAGCGAGGCGATCGTCATGCCCGCCACCGTGAATCGTCCAGATCGCGCCGGCTCCGTGGCTTCCGTTCTCGGCATTGACAACAGCCGGGATTCCGACATCTGAGCGGACTGCCACCGCGCGCACCCTGATCGGCCCTGAAATGACCGAGTCCGAAATGTTTCTTAACCGAAGCTCAGCCGTGAGTGTCTGGGTCTTCCGCTCGTAAGCAACGTTCGTCACCTCCGCTTCCACATCGCGGGAAATATCCTCGAGTTCGGCGAGCGTCGTATCGCCCTGGCGCACTCCTTCTCCTGCGACTCGGATTGCGCTCGTCCAGAGTTGATGGACGCCCGTATGGTTGTCCGCCCAGAGTAGGTGGAACGTCCCATTTGCATCGGCGGTGATCCCGCTTGTGTGCCCGCCGGAACTCCACTCCTGCCGGAGCAGTCGCACAAACATGGGGTCAACTGCCGTGCCCGAGCTTCGCGATCCGAGAGCCGTCACAAGCCACTCCTCATCCTGCCCAGCCTTCATGCGGCCGGTTGACACCGGCAGACTCGGCGTGAATGTCTCGCCACCGTCGAACGACGCCGCGAATCGGAGTTGCCATCCGAGCCCGTCGACGCTCTCGCGCCGATCGCGCCACGCAACCCCGACGACACCGGCCGCGTTGACGGCAACGAGCGGACCGAAATCATTGGAGCTGGCACCCGGATCACTACGGCGTCGCGGCTCGTTCACCACCACCGGCTTTGACCACGTCCTTCCGGAATCGGCGGAGTACGCCAGCAGCACCTCCCGAGGCTCGACGCGCCAGTCATCCCAAGCCGCGTACAGCCGGTCCCGGAACGCCCGGCTTCCGGGATCGACGGCGAGGCTTGGCATCACAACGTCAGCCCCCCACGCTTTGTATAGCTCGCTCACTAACACTGCGGGCGATAACGAATCGCCCCCGGGCGACGCCAGGAGCACTTTGACACTTCCCTGTGGTCCAGAGGGCTTTACGGAGTCGCCCCCGTACTTGTCCAGCTTGTCCAGGTCTAGTTGCTCCACCAAACACACGAAGGTCCCATTGGACATTAATACGCCGTTTCCCAGTTCGAATACTTGCCGACCCGATGTCTCGGCGAACCTCAAGACCGGACGCTCGAAGCTCTTCCCGCCATCGAGCGATCGCAATAGCGCGACGCCGAAGGGCCACAGTCGCGGCGATGCGTCGACCGTGCCAATCGGGCGTTGCCCATGCAGGTAGATGCGGCCGCGATACGGCCCGTGCGTGTGATCAACAGCTACGTACTCACGATCGAACAAGCTGCCAAGATCGGCGGGGACCGGCGAGGGCGTCCAAGTGGTCCCACCGTCCGGCGACCAGTAAGCATGGAGATGACTCGCCAAGCGCTCTAAGGCTGTATCTCCTTCCTGGTCGGACAGGAAGGTAAAGACCGCGGTCCCATCGACTCCAAACGTGCACGCCGGGTCCCCGTTTCGCTCCCGGTACCGCTGGCCACGGCTTTCGAAAGTGGGGCGCCAGCTCAGCCCTCCATCACCAGAAGTATAGATGATCACGCTCCACTCCCCGACCGTGGGGGAGAAAACCATTGAGCATGCCAAGAGATGTCGGGCGTCTTGAGGATCGCTCGCCAGAATCACTTCATCATGAAAGCGATCGGGATGGACGATGCTTACTTGGATGTTGGGACCAACCGTGACCTGCCCTTCCACCCTGGACGCAAAGGCCAGCTGGGCGATGATCACAAGGCTCATGTACTGGCATGCGAACGCCGTCGGCAACCATGAAACGCCCCGGCACCCGAAAGGCGCCGTGCGGAAGAACTGTCGTGGTCGGCAACAAGAGTCGCCCTGTCTCACCACCGCAAGCGATCGCTTGGTCAATCCTGCTATCCCCCAGCCCGGTTCTCGTCACCCACGGTGGCGATCGTCTCAGTAGTGAAATTGGAACCCGAGCGTCGTGACGCGCCCCATCACTGGGGCACCGTTCTGTTGCTCGTAATCGTCGTTGTTGGTGAGGTTGTCCACCGAGACGAAGCCCCACACTGTCGACGTGATCTGCTGCGTGACGGTCGCGTTCGCCTTGAAGAGGCTGGGATACGCAACGATGTAGCCTCGTGAAGTTGATTGGCACGGCCCCGTCCCGCCGAAGCATCGAAACTCGGCCAGGACGTCGTAGTAGTTCCACGCTCCAACGTACGCCAGCCCCGCCGCGAGGGTCGTGCCTCGATGTGTCACAACTGTCAGCGACAGCCCTCCGGTGTGCTTTGGCGTGAGCAGAGACTGGTCACCTACACGCAGGTCCCCAGAATAACCAGATGGGAGCGCCTCCACTCGGCTCCGTGCGTACCCATATTGGCCTTTAAGCCGCAGCAGACCAGCGTGCAGCGTCGCCTCGATCTCTACCCCCGTGTTCTTGACCCGCCCAACATTCTGGTACTGGTAGGTCGGTGTCGAGCCCGTAGGCGGCAAGGCCACTTGTTGTATTAGGTTGTCTGCCGTCTGGTCGTAGTAAGTCACACCCAGAAAGCCGTGACCGCCGAATGCCACGTCGGCACCTCCATCCCACCCCTTCTGCCGCTCTGGCCCGAGCACCGGGTTCGGGAGCGTCACGTTTGACGCTAGCTGGCTCCCGATCTTCTCCCCGGGCGACGGAGGACGAATCGCCTTGCCGTAGGAGCCCCGCAGCTTGAGCGTCATCCTACCCATCTCGCGGACATACGAGAGACCCACCCGCGGAGATACTGGCGCGCCCAGACTGTCGCCGAAGTTCGTGTTCTGCTCCGCGCGCAGACCGCCAGTCAGGAACAGGAGGTCGCGGAAGGCGAGCTGTCCCTGCGCGAAGTAGCCGGTGTTGTTGGTGATCGTGCGGCTTACGGAGAACGAGTAGCCGGACGCGGTCTGAATACCGCCCGTGGTGTTGACCGCCCCGGAGGTAAAGAAGCTGGTGAACGGTAGGCTATAGTGGTCGAAACCGGCCGTGAGCGAGCCGGACAGATCAGATCGGATGGATCCGTGCACCGAGGTGTTGAAGCCGATCGACGTCTTCGTCTGGCTTGAGTTCACCACGATCAGTAGCGTGTCCGCCGACGTCGTCCGCCGCGGCTGCGTCGTCGCCTGGTCATTGGTGAAGCGATCGAGGCCCGCCGTAACAACGTTGCTCCACCACCCCGTAGGCTCCACGCTGATTCGAGCACCCAACATTTGGTTCTGGTTTTGACTCGGCTGGTAAAACGGCTTCGAGAAGAAGAGAAAACCGGTTTCTTGGAAGGCCGGGTTGAGGACGCTAGGGCTGTTCTCAACGTAGTAACGGGCGGAGACATCAACGGCGATGATCCCCCGTGCGGAGTGAATGCCACCGTAGGCACTAGGGTTTGACTGCCTCGAAATCTCCCCGTTTGGGAGATAGTCGCCGATCCGCGAATAGCCGGCACCGAAATTGTAGCTCATGTCTGACCCGCCGCCGCGCACCGCCGCTGTGTAGTTCTGGCGGAGCACTCCGCCGAAGCCTGCGTAGGGCGTTTGGATCACGCCGACCGCGGCCTGCACGTCGACCTGCGGGCGCGTGAGACTGGGGTCGCCTCGCTTGGTGAAGATCTGGACGACGCCGCCGATCGCGTCGGACCCGTAAATCGCAGCGGCTTGAGGCCCCCGAACCACCTCTATCCGCTCGATGCTGTTCGGATCGACGGCGGCAAAGCTGGGAACGGCAGCCTCGACGCCGTCCACGAAGACTTTCATCTGTCCAATGCCTGGAGTGAACGTGCTTGCTCCACGCACAGAGAAAGCAGTCTGGAAAGGAGCGGCCGCGAAGTCCCAGCTGACCGCGGTAGGGACCGCCTGCCGAAACAGCTCCTGTACCGTGTGCGGGCGCTGCAACGCAATATCACTGTCGTTGATCACGCTGACGGGCGTCGGGAGCGCCTTCCGCTCGGTAGGCACCAAAGTGCCTGTGACGACGACCTGCTCGAGCTCTGTCGCGGCGGCACCGAGCGCGAGGTCGACTGTGACCTCTTGCGCCGCCGCCACCGTCACCGGCTGGCTCTTCTTCGCATACCCGATCCGGCTCGCTGTCAGTGTGTACGTCCCCGCCGCCACGGCAGCCAGCCGATACTGCCCATTCTCGTCCGTTGAGGCTTGCCACCGAGTACCCACGAGCGCCACGCCCGCCCGGACGATCGGCTGGCCTGACTTGGCGTCCGTCACCCTCCCTCGCACGCTCCCGCTATCCAACACTCCGGCCTTCGCTCGAGGCACGAGTGCTGCTCGGCCAGTGCGGCTAAACACGACATCCAGGTCGGCATCCGCGAGCACGTCGGTCAGGGCCGCGGCGACCGTGATCCCCTCTGCGCGGAGGCTGACGCGCGCGCCGACGGGCAGCGCGTCGTCGCTGTAGACGAGGTCGAGGCCCGACTGCTGGGCGATCGCGGTCAGCGCCTCCTTGAGTGGGACGTCGCCCAGATCCAGGGCGAGGCGCTGCCGCAGGACTGGTGTCCGACTGACGTCGACCGGCACTGGATGGAGCGCCGCCGCGAGCAAGAAGCGCGGGCCGCGGCTGGCCGCGCTGTCGGTAAGCTCTTGCGCGGCCGCAAGCGGCGCGAGCGCGAGGAGCACTAACGAGGTCCAGCAGACCCGGCGCGGCATATCGATGCTCCGGACGAGAGAAGTGGCGATTCGGATCCGGCTGAGCCTCATGGCGAGAGCTGCCGACGAACCTTGGGTTTCAGAAGGACGGAGCGGCCTTCGCGCTCCACCTGCACGTCGAGCGACAGAGACAGAAGCTCGAGGACCTGCGACAGCGACGCGCGGCGGAAGGTGGCGGTGAGGCGACGGTCGGCGAGCGAACTGTCGGCGAGGCGGATGTCTACGTCGTACCAGCGCTCGAGCTGGGGCACCGCGTCGCCGAGGCGGGTCGCGTCGAACCCGAGATCACCCTTGGTCCAGGCGACGTACGGTGCAATGTCCACGTCACGGGTCAGCGTAGCGATACCGGTCGAGGCCAGCTCAGCGAGATCGCCCTGCGCGAGGGTGAGCAAAGGCTTCGGAGGCTCGCGCCGGCCGCGCACTTGTCCCCTGGGCGCGGGCAGCGGCTGGTACAGCGCGACGATCCCCGACGCGACGACAACGCGCATGCCAGACGTCTCCGGATGGGCGGTGACGAGAAACTCCGTCCCGATGTCCTCGGCGACGCCGGCTAGCGTGTGTACGAGGAAGGGCCGGGTGCTGTCGTGCTTGACCTCGAGGTACGCCTCGCCCTCGAGGTAGATGTCGCGTGGCGCGCCGGCGCGGAGCGCGCCGATGTCGGCGGGGATACGGAGCCGACTGGCAGGGCCGAGCATCACGCGACTGCCGTCGGGGAGGTTGAGGGCGGCGGTCTGGCCGCGCCGCGTCGCAAACTCGCTCATGGCGGGCGCCGCGCTGTGCCGGTTGGTGAGCGCGAACACCGACGCCACGGCGAGCACGATCGCAGCCGCCGCCGTGCCGTACGCGCGATCCGCAGGCGACAGCATGCGCAACGGCGCGCGGCCCATGCGGCGGCGCAGCCGCTCCCACGCGCCGCGCACGTCCCACGGCCGTTGCTCGATACCGGGCGGCCGCCCGGCGGTGCGCATCGCGGCGGCGATGGCGCGAAGCTCGGGATCGCTCGAGACCCAGGCCTCGAGGGCCCCAAGCTCCTCGGGCGTGCCCCGCCCCGTCACGTAGCGGTCCAGCCGCTCCCAGTCGATGCTGTTCCGGTCCATACACTGGAACAACAGCCGGGCGGGCTCGACCCCTACACCCCCCCTAAAGGCTGTGAGCGGTGAGAGGTGAGCGGTGCCGCTAACTCAGCTACCGCTCACCGCTTACCGCTCACCTCTTACTTGTTGAAGTGTCCCAGCTGCTTCCGGAGGGAGGCGAGCGCCCGGCCCATCTGCACCTCGACCGTCTTCACCGAGATGCCGAGCACGGAGGCGATCTCCGCGTAGCTCATCTGATGCTGCCAGCGGAGCACGACGACCATGCGGCGTCGCTCGGGGAGGGCATGCACGGCAGCGCGCAAGGCCTTCGCGAGCTCAGCGGCGTGGAGTTCCGCGTCGGGCGCGGGCGCGCCGCGTCCCATGCCGAGGGCCAACTCCTCGCGCGTCGCGCGAGTGGCCGTGCGCACCACCACGCGCTCGTGCTTGAGGATCCCGAGCGCCTGGTTGCGGCACGCCGCGAAGAGATAGGCCCGCACGCCGGTGGTCGGCTCCCAGGTCGCCCGTTGCTCCCAGATGCGCAGGAACACCGTCTGCACGACTTCTTCCGCCGACTCGGCCGAGCGCAGGTAGCTATGTACGAAATCGCAGAGGGGGGGGTAGTATGCCTCGAACAACGACTCGAATGCGCTTTCATCTCCCAGGCGAACGCGGACCGCCCACTCGCGCTCTGCCGCGTCGGAAGCCGGAGCGGTAGTCTGAGCGACGGGTTTGGCGCGAAGCGGCACGGGACTCGGGCGTGAGAATGAAGCGGCGAGAGTACCGCGCGGCCCCCGCGTGCGCAAGGATGCGGGGACAGTAGTGGAGTGTCACTCCGCGAAGGGAGCCCCACGCTTCGCCCCCTGGCACCGAAGAGCGCTCGAGCGCTCGCAACTAGTGCTTCGTCTTCTGACGGCCGCATGCTGTGAGTTCTGCTGTGAGTTTCTCACGACACTCGGCTGATCTTCGGGCTTGCTGTTACGACACCGATGCCCAGGACCTCGCGTGATTGCTACTCGGTGTCGTAACTAAGTGCCCTAACGAGTCGCTAAGGGTTCAGGGGGTCGCGGGTTCAAGTCCCGCCGTCCCGACTAGTCAGGGACTCAGCCCCGCAACGAGTTCCGTGGCAGGGCCCCTTCTATGCCGTTCACGCTCGCGGCCGGGTTGGTTTTGCTCCGGTGCCGTAAAAGCGCCCCACAAAGCCGCAAAAGTGCCCTAACGATCACCGGACCGGGACCAAAGATTGTTGCACGGATGAGTCGTGAAGAGCCGTTCGGTCCTCAAGGTGGTCGGGCGGCGCTATCAGACGAGAACCGGGGGGCGACCTCCGCACACCTAGATCCCTTGGGTGAGTCATGCCAGTTGAGTCCTCAATCAGTCAACGCGGCCGTCTCTTTATCTTAGCCACCTACCTCGGCGGCTTACTGATCACGTCCCAGGCCGCCTTGGGGACCTGGCTTCCGCCGACGAACGGGCGTGGACTCTGGTTCTATGCCGCGCTTGCGGCACTCCTTCTTGGCAATCTGCTCGTCACACCATTCTTCACGAAACCTGCCGACGCGATCTCGTACGCAGTTGCAGCTGCAATCGCGTTGCTCTCGGTGAATGCATGGCGTTCGTCAGAGACAACCGGCTTCGATCGCTTCATCTGGACTGTAGCGCTGGTATACATATTGGCGGTCCTCGCAGCGGCCATCACTGCCATTGTTGCTAAAGACTCTCCACACGCCTTTGCGCAGAAGACAGCTCGGTCAAGCCTTCTGCTAGCCGACGTCGCCGGGAGCCCACGAGCCATCTTTTCAGTCGTGTTCCTGTTTGCCTTGATTACGTATCACCGCGCTGTTCCTCGAGAGTACCTGATCATTGGTCTCGCATGGATGGTTTTTGTCGGCCTCCGTCCTCTGGAGACCGTGGTGAACCTGTCGAACCGACTGCGCGCCCTTTGGATGGCGGAAGGCCCGCTCGCTTCTCTCGGAGAGGTCGTTGGCCACGAAACTCCGGGACTCATCTTGATTCGGGAGAACGCAGACGTGGGTGCTGCCCTTGGTGACCTTTTAGTCGCTCGGACGGAGGATGGTCAACCAGGTCTAGCGATCGCGCTCGATCATGTAGGCTTCGCTAGCGGTTGCTGGCTGCGGGCAATGCATCTGCCCTGCGTGCGACTTCCCCGAGACAAGCTAGGCGATCCAGGAGTCACGCGATTGGTCACTGACGGGGCCGTCTTCCGCGCCAGCGAAGCCCTGATAGCGGGTGACGCGCGCGCACGTGCCGATGACACTCGCCAGCGGTTGTTGGGTTTGGTGGCGTCCGAGACAAGTGTTGGGCAGCTCCAAGTCGAGCTAATACGCGCCGATCTCGGCCTTCAAGAAGGCAGTCTCCTCGAGGTCATGATCAATGACCGGCCCGTTCTTTTTCAAGTGATCAAAGGTCTGACCAAGGAGGAGGTCCTGCAGGAGAAGAATACGCGTGGCTTTGTACGTGCACAGGCTAAGAAGATTGGTTCCTGGAACGTGACGCGCCGCGGCTTCGACCCGATGCCCTGGTTGCCTCAGCCCAACCAGGGAGTGCTATTGGTCCGTCCCGCAGGAGGGGAGGTGGTGAAGGACGCGATCGGCCACTTTCCTGGGACCAGTTACCCGGTTTGCATCGACGCGCATCTTCTTGCGACCCACAACGCCGCCATCCTCGGAATCTTGGGAGTTGGAAAGTCGTTTCTAGCACTCGAGCTTGTCGAGCGCATGCTTGACGCCGGAATCAAAGTGGTTTGCCTGGACCTGACCAGCCAATACGCCACCGAACTCAGCCGATTCCTGGATGCCGAGGCAGAGCAAGCTGTCATTGCTGAACTTGCGGCGATCGGTCCCCCGGGTAAGACCAAGGTAAAGAAGAACGTCGAGGAAGGCGGAAGCGTTATCGCGTTCTCAGCGAAGATAAAGGCACAGTTCGAAGACTTTCTTAAGTCTGACAGTAACATGAAGCTCCGGATCCTGAATCCTGCGCAGTTCGAAGTATGGCGCCAGGACAGCAAGCCGTATCAAGATCAGGCGTCAATGGCCACACTCACCCTCACTGAGATCACACGCATCATCACAGAGGCGTTGCTGGAGGTTTTACAGGAGCAGGGAATGACGGATCGAGCTCGCTGCTGCATCATCTACGAAGAGGCACATTCGCTGATACCGGAATGGAATGCCGTTGCGACCGAAGGCGACAGGACAGCAACCAACGGAACTGCCAAGGCGATCCTACAGGGCCGGAAGTTCGGCCTTGGCTGCCTTGTTATCACTCAGAGGACAGCCAATGTCACAAAAAGCATTCTCAATCAGTGCAACACCGTGTTCGGGCTCAGAGTATTTGATGCGACAGGCATGGAGTTTCTAAAGAACTACATCGGCGAGGACTACGCGGGGGTTCTCTCGACGTTGGAGGATCGCCACGCAGTGGTATTTGGCC
>WNEY01004547.1_pt1 | contig 10576 bp, 9 predicted proteins | sample 5400531 | NCBI WGS metagenome assembly WNEY01 (sample SAMN13153338, study PRJNA577476) | soil metagenome | isolation source: 200 cm saprolite under Douglas fir tree site 1 | place: USA:California | collected 2015-04-18
CATCCCGGACCCCGTCCATGACGTAGACATCGAACCGGGGGAGTTCGGGCGCGGGCGAGGGACCGATGTAGGCCCAGACCATCCCGCCGAGCGCCTGGGCCACGCCGGTCTGCGCCCGAATCTTGTCCTTGAACGTGGACGTCTGGGGCTCGGCCGGCTGATCGAGACATGAGCCGCCCGTTCCGAACAGCCACCCGTGATAGGCGCACCGGAGGCCTTCGGGCTCGACCACCCCATACACCAGCGAGGCTGCCCGGTGGGGGCAGTGCTCCTGGATGATGCCGTAGCCGGCATCGGGTGTCTTCCACACGGCGAAGTCCTCGCCGAGCAGGCGCGCCTTCTTGATGGGCCACTCGTCCAGCTCGCGGACGAACGCCACCGGGTACCAGTACCGACGAAGGAGTTCCCCCATGGGCGTTCCGGGGCCGACCTGGGTGAGCGTTCGATTCATCTCTTCGGTCAACATGTGGGCCCCGCCTCCTTCGTCCTTCCTCCAGGGGCGAAGCGGGGACCTCGAGGTCCGCGCTCTCCCCACCTCTCGTTCAGTCCAGGATTGTCACCGTCCCGTTGCTCCCGTCGACCCTGATGCGCTGCCCGGTCTTGATGTCGCGCGTGGCGAACGCCGTCCCGGTGACCGCCGGCAGCCCGTACTCCCGGCACACGATTGCGGCGTGGGACATCATCCCGCCGATGTCGGTCACGGTGGCCACGATCGTGCCGAAGATCGGAGCCCACGCCGGCGCGGTGATCGGCGCGACGAGGATGTCGCCCTGCTCGATCGTGCCGATCTGGTCGGCCGTGTAGATCACCCGAGCAGGCCCTTCGGCGACACCGGGCGACGCCGCGAAGCCGCGCAACTCACCGCCGGCCTCGCCGCCGTCGCCCGCTCCAAGCCACATGTTCACCGAGTCCGAGGTGATCCCCCACAGCATGATCGTGAACGGCTCGGTCACCACCTCGGGCGGCTCGCCCAGGGCCTTCGGCGGCGACCACTTCGACAGGGTGTCGAGGATCTTCCGACGGCGATCGATCTCGCGCGGCCAGTACTTCGGCCCTCGAGGCTCGGTCCCGACCGCCCACGCCGCGTACATGTCCCAGATGGCCTCGGGGACCTCGTCGCGCTTCAGGTGGAAGATGTCGTTCTCGTCCGCGAAGAACCCCTCCTTCACGAACACGTGGCCGAGCTGGCGCATCTTGCGCCACAGCACCGAGTGGCCCCAGTGCTCGACGTAGAAGTTGTGGTTCTCCACGTACGGGAACACCACCCGTGCCAGGCCGAGCTTCTGCTCGAATGCCGCGCGGTCCTCGCCCGACCCGAGCAGCTCCGTGTACTCGGTGACGATGCGATCGCGCTCCGCCCGCACCTCGTCGATCGGGCGCTCGATGTTCTCGCCGTTCTGGACCTTTCTGATGTAGCCGCGCAGGTATCCCAGCGGCACCTCGAGGTTCTCGATCCAGATGTCGTCGCTGTGGTAGAAGCCGCCCCCCGCGGAGAAGTTGAACCATGGGTTCTTGACCGTTTCCCATTGCTCGAGCCACTGCGTGCCAGCGTCCGAGCTGTCGAGCGATCCGAGCGCCTCCGCCGCCGACCCCGTCATGAGCTGATCTGCGACCCCCAGCTCGACGGCGGACTTGGCGAGGTTCTTGAGCTCCTCGTTCGGCCGGAACAGGTCGACGTCGACGCCGGCCACCATCTTGGCGATGGCCAGGTCGGGGATGTTCGGGAAGGCCTGCTTGCAGAACCCGAAGTAGTCGAGGTACGCGGCGTACCCGAGGTTCAGGAACTCGAAATGATATTGCCAGAGCTTCAGGGCCAGGTCGACCAGCCGGTGGTACGAGGCCTGGATGTCCCAGCCCGAGCCCATTCCGCGGCCGCTGGTGACGACGTCCATGTCCTCCATCTCGGGCAGCGGCTCGAACGACAGGCCTTCCATCTCCTCGAGCAACGCCTTGATCTTCTCGAGCCACTTCCCGTAGAGGTCGTCCCAGTTGGCGAAGTAGAAGCCCGCCCGCTCCATGAAGTGCGGCACCCGACGCCCGACCTCATCGGGATCGGCGACCCCGACGGGAGCCAGGTACGTGTAGCCATTCAGCACGCGGAAGTCCACACCGAGCGCTGGAGGGATCAGGTAGTGGCGGGTGTTGTACTGCGAGAGCGAGGCCAGCGCGAACTCCAGGAACGTCGCGTCCCATGGATGGATGGCCTGCCCCCAATGGATCCCGTCCTGGAACCAGAACATCGACTCCTCGTACTCGCGCCGGTCCTCGCTGAACGGCAGCGAGTACGTGTACAGGTCCTGCCATCCCTCCGCACCCTCAGGGGTCGGGATGTCGAACGGGCTCGGGAACCTCTTCTCAGCCATCCTCGTGCTCCTTCCGCGTTCTGCTCAGTGGGGACAGAAGGGTGGACACGATGCCTTCCATGCCCGTCGGACGGGCGATCGGGGTCGTCGGTCGCCGGCTCCAGACGGTCTCCGGGCGGCTCTGGAGCAGGACGATGTTCTCGCCTGGGGGCAGGAACATGTCGAGGGCCCACTCGACGTCCTGCGGGTGCCCATAGTGCTTCTCCGCTCTGCGGGCGAGCCGCGCCACCGCCTTGACCTCCTCGTCGGTCAGGCAGGGCGCGAGCTGGCGTTCGGGCTCGACGTCGACGTGCTCCACGCGATCGTCGGCTCCCACCCGGTACTCGATCGACTTGCACGAGATGCTTCGCCGGACGATCTCGAACAACACCTTGTCCACCAGGAAGTTGTCCGGGTTCACCTCGCCGCCCACGACGGCCTCGCCCAGGCCCCACGAGGCGTCGATGGCCACCGTGGACCGGTCGCCGTCGGTCGGGTTGAGGGTGAAGGCGACACCCGACGTCCGCGGCTGGACCATCTGCTGCACGCCGACGCTCATCGAGATGACGTCGTGATCGTGTCCCATCTGGTGCCGGTAGCTGATGGCCCGGGCCGTGAAGATGCTCGACCAGCAGCGGCGCATCTTCTCGAGGACATCATCCGCGCCGCGAACCCACAGGAACGTGTCGTGCTCGCCGGCGAAGCTTGCGTCGGGGAGATCCTCTGCCGTGGCCGACGACCTGACCGCGACGGGGACGTCCTCGACGCCGCACCGCGTGCACAGCTCGGAGTACGCCCCGGCGACCTGGCGCCGGAGCTCGTCCGCGAGCAGCGCGCCGCCGATGATCTCTCTCACCTGCGCCGAGATCCGCTCGAGCCTGTCCGTATCGGTGAGATCGATCGTGGAGAGCAGCCCGTCGACCTCGGCCCGACGCTCCGGGTGGTCGCGCACCGCGCGGTAGGCCTCCACGGTGATGGCAAACCCCGGAGGGACGGGGAGGCCGGCCGCCATCATCGTCCCGAGGCTCCCGTTCTTCCCGCCCACCCTCGCGTGGTCGCGATCCGTGTAGCGGTCGAACCACACGATGCAATCGATCATTGCCCTCACAGCTCCGACATCATCGATTGTTCGCCGGCGGTCGCGGGAACGGTCCAGTCGGGCAGGTCCTCGGTGGACGGGACATGGACCTCCTGCACGCGGTTCCGGTAGCTGACCAGGGCCTCTCGCCCGCCTTCCATGAGCTTCACCCGGACGTGCTCGGTGTTGTACGGCTCTCCCGGGTCGTACCCGAGGGCCGAGATGGCGAAGGCTCGGATCGGCCCGGAGTGCGTGGCGATCACCAGTCGCGCCCCCGGGTGTTCGGCCGCCAGATGGCGGAGGCCCGACCAGAATCGCCGGACGACCATGGCCGGCGGTTCGAAATGGAGCATCGGGATGGTGAGCCAGTGCTGGACCGGGTCGCCGCCGCCCTGCTGCGTGCGCCAGAACCGGTCGACCTCCACGAGCCACATCGGCCGGTCGCCCAGAGCGGTCCGTTCGAACTCCTCGAGCAGGGAGTAGTACTCGCGGAACGCCGCCGTGACGTCGCGGAAGCCGTCGGGCGTGGCCACGCGGAAGTTCTTGAACTCCTCCATCAGCTCGGGTGGGGCAACCTCGACGTCCTTGTCGAACATGACCAGGCCGTCGAGCAGTCCGCGATGGAGGTTCTCGGCGGTCTGCGCGGCGCGACTGGTCGGGGCAGTGGCGATGACGATGTGCTCACCGCTCTTCACGCGCTTGGCGAGGGTGTGGCCGTAGGTGTGCGCCTGCCACGTGCCGAGCGGCGTGAGGCCCGACTCGGTCGAGTACCCCTGGGTCTCGGCGTGGCGGACGAGGTAGATCTCGTTGGCGATGTAAGGCCTCGCTTCGGGTGGCGCGGAGATCTCCTTGTTGCGGTTGTCCTCCGACATCGCCTGCTGGAAGGGCAGATCGCGGTCGCGCCACAGCGGGGGAGGAGCGTCGATCGCGCCCTCCTCGCGCCGCTCGCGGAACCGCCGGAGGTACAGCGGGAGCTGCTCCTCGTCCTCGGCCTTCATGCCGGCGCCGACGCCGTTCCCCGACGCATGCGCGGACCGGGCCCGTCGCTCCAGGTACCGCGCGAGGTACATCGGCGCATCCGAGCGTTCGGTTCGGGGGAGAGAGGCGGGCTGATCGGCCTTCCGCTCCGAGTCGGCAGCGCGCTCACGTCGCTCGGTCGGGTCGACGGAAGCACGCTCGTTGTCCATGGGTCCGCCCTCAGCTGTGCACGGTGAGGAATTCCTGGTCCACCGCGCCCTCGTAGTAGAAGATCGCGCGACCCATCTCGGCCTCCGTCCACGTGACCGGTTCGCGATCGGGATCCGCCCAGTACCCGCCGGTATACACCTCATTGCGGTTGCCCGCGGGGTCGAAGAAGTAGAGGCCCCATCCTCGCGTGGCACCGTGCCGGGTCGGGCCCGCGTCGATCCGTACGCCGTGGAACGAGCAGATGTCCGCGGCCTGCCGAAGCGACGTCCAGTCGTCGAGCCAGAAGGCCACGTGGTGAAACGCGCCGTTCGGTCCGGTGATGAACGCGAGGTCGTGTGGTGTGTGTGTGCGCTCGAGGAAGCTCACCAGCCGGTGGCCGTCGTCGCCCATGATCTGCTCGGTCACCCGGAACCCGAGCACGTCGCGGAAGAACTCGGTGACGCCGTCGACGTCCTCGCACATCAGGAAGGCGTGGTCGATACGCGGGGGATGGATGCCCACGAGCCCGAGCGGCTCGGGCGGTGGGTTCGTCAGCGGCAGGAGGTTCCCGACCTGCCGCATGCCGTGGACGAGGTCGACGGTGTGCCCCGACGGAGCATCGAACCGGAGCGTCTCCCCGGAGCCGGGGCCGAGCTCGTCTGCGGCGAACCGCTTCGACACCACGCCGGCATCATCGAGCCTCGAGGAGAACCGATCGATGTCTTCGCGCTCGCCGAGCTTGAACCCGATCGTCTCCAACCCGTACGTCGGCGCGTACTTGAGGATGACGGAGTGGTGCTGGTGCTCGTCCCAGCACTTCAGGAAGACCCGCTCGGCTTCCCGTTCGGTCTCGATGAGCCCGACCACCTCGGTGTAGTAGGCGGTCGCGAGCTCCAGGTCGGGGACCCGGATCTCGACGTGCGAGAGCCGGAGGATGCCCACCTACGCGTCCACTCGGTCCGCGGTCACGTATGCACCTTCATGAACCGCTCGTTGAGGTCGCCCTCGTAATAGAAGATCGCCTTGCCGATGTTGTCCTCGGTCCACGTGATCGTGGGGAAGTCGGGATCCGGCCGGTAGCCGCCCGTGAACACCTCGTTGCGCGTGCCCATCGGGTCGAAGAAATAGATCGTGTTGCCGCGGGTGACTCCGTGGCGGGTGGGCCCGACGTCGATCTGGATCGAGTTGTAGGCCAGGATGTCAGCTGCCTTGCGGACGTGATCCCAGTCGTCAAGCCAGAACGCGAAGTGGTGCAGACCACCGTTCGCCCCGGTGACGACGGCGATGTCGTGTGGGGAGTGCGACCGCTCGAGCCACACGCCAATCTGGTGCCCGTCGCCGTCGAGGAGCTGCTCGGTCAGGCGGAACCCCAGGACGTCCATGTAGAAGCGGTTCGCCTCGGGCACCTCCTCGGCAGTGACCAGGAGGTGGTCCATGCGCGGCGGTGCGATCCCGACCACCCCATCTGGCGCCGGACGGGGGTTCAGCTTGCCGATGAGCCCGCCGACCTTCTCGACCTCGTGGACGAGCTCCATCGTGTGCCCGGAAGGCGTCTCGAAGCGGATCGATGTTCCCTGGCCGATCTCTTCATCGGCCGAGACGCGATGGACGCGCAGTCCGTACCGCTCGACCCGTCGTTCGAGGTCCTCGAGATCCTCCTCCTCCTCGACCTTGAACGAGAAGAGATCGATCCCGACGCGAGGGTCATAGCGGACGCTCAGGGAATGGTGATCCTCCTCGTCCCAGCACTTGAAGAACGCTCGATCGGGGGTCCGCTCGGTCTCGAACATGCCCATGACCTGCGTGTAGTAGGCGGAGGCGAGATCGAGGTCCGGGACGGTGATGTCGACGTGGGAGAGTCGCAGGATGCCCATCGCGGCGGACCATACCATCGGCGTTCCGCCTTGAGGGAAGATGTTCCGCTTCGCGGGACGCCATTGTCGGGTGCGATGCGGACGCCGCGCAGGTTGCCATCTGTCCCGTTCCGCGGAACACCTTCCCCCTTCGCGGAACGCAGCGCATATCATCCCGGCTGTGGAGGATCGGCCGCGGCCTGAGGACATGCGTCGTGCCATGTGCGACTACGTGCGCACCGTTCACGAGTCGTACCTCTCCCAGGCCGAGCTTCAGCCGCCGGCCGTTCGAGGACGCATGCCGTTGCTCGGGGCTCCGTTCACGGTCGTAGCAGCGGGCGTTCGGAATCTGCACGTCGTCGCCAGTCGGGAGGGGCTCGGCGCGCCTGTGGGGCCAGAGGTCGAGGTCGCGGACGAGCTTCCCGGGATGCGGTGGACGCTTCGGTTCTTCGATCCTGTCGTGCTGCCGGCCCTCGGGTTGATCGATGAGTCAGCCGGCGCTGCTGGCGATCTGGTGCGGCGGGCGATCGGGCTGACCACGTACCTCTATCACCTCATCGTGCAGCCCGGGTCGGAGCTCACTGCCCACCACGCCGGCCACGCTGGAGCCGGCCTCGCCAACGCGCACGCCGCCGAGGCCCGCGACTTCGAGGACATTCGTGCGCACGCTCGCGGGCGCGAGCCACTGGTGGACGAGATGGAGGGGGCCTCTCAGGCCGGGCTCGTTCGCGCGCACCTCCTTCTCGCTCGCGAGATCGCGCCGTGGGACGAATTCCTGGGATCGCTCGACGAACACAAGACGCCGGCGGAGGTTCGGAAGGCCGTTCTCGGAGCGCTGCGAGGTGAGAGCCATGGCGGATGATCGCGCCGGGCTCCACAGTGTGCGCAACGCGGCGCGCGTGTTGAAGCAGTTCTCCTATCAGGAGCGGCAGCTCGGGGTGTCGGACCTTGCGCGCCGGCTCGGGCTGGGAAAGTCGACCGCCCACCGTCTCGTGTCGACCCTCACCGAGGAGCATCTGCTCGAGCAGGATCCCGAGACCGGGAAGTACCGTCTCGGCCTCGCGGTCTACGACCTCGTGGCCGCCGTTTCGATGCACTTCCCCATGCATGAGGCTGCTGTGCCGCCGATGGCCCAGCTGCGCAACGTCACCGGCGAGACCGTCCAGCTCGCGGTGCTCGACGGGCGTGAGGTGGTCTACACCGAGAGGCTCGACAGCCCGCACACGCTGCGGCTCTTCATGGAGGTCGGGCGGCGGAACTGGGCGCACTGCACGGGCACTGGTAAGTGCCTGCTCGCGTACCTTCCCGAGCGGCAGCTCGAGCGTCTCCTCGACGGTTGGGAGCTGAAGGCCCACACACCGTTCACCATCACCGACCACGACCTCCTCAAGAAGGAGCTGAAGGAGGTCCACCATCGCGGGTGGGCCCAGAACCTCAACGAGTACGAGGAAGGCGCGCTTTCCGTGGCGGCGCCGGTTCGCGACGCCACAGGGCACGTGGTGGCGGCGATGAGCGTCGCCGGGCCCGCCACACGTATGGACCCGGTGATGGACCAGACGATCCGGGCCATCGTGGAGGCGGCGGCGACCGCGTCGCGACGCATGGGCTACCGGGGCGGGATCGCATGAACCGGTGGGCGGAGGCTCTGTACGCAGCGCGACGCGACCGCGCGCCGATCGCGCCGATCAGCAACGCCAACCCTAACCTCACTCCCGCCGAGGCGTACGCGATCCAGCAGGACTACGCGGCGCTCATCCTTCGCGATGGCGGGTCGATCGTCGGCTACAAGCTGGGGCTCACGTCAGAGCCGATGCAGCAGCTCATGGGCGTGAACGAGCCCGACTACGGGCCCGTGCTCTCGAGCATGGTGTTCGACGACGGCGCGACCCTGCCGAACGGTTCGTTCATCCAGCCGAGGGCAGAGGCGGAGATCGCGCTCACGCTGGAGCGTCCGCTCCGCGGCCCGAGCGTCACGGCAGGGGAAGCCGCGGAGGCGATCGGTGGCGCGCGGGCCGCGATCGAGGTCGTGGACAGCCGGATCCGCGATTGGGAGATCAAGCTCGTCGACACGATTTCGGACCTGGCGTCGTCGGCCGCGATCGTGCTCGGGCGCGAAACAGTCCCGATCGATGGTTGGCATCCGAGACTACTCGGGATGGTCGTCGCGAAGAACGGCGAGACGCAGGCGACCGGCGCGGGCGCAGCCGCGCTCGGCGACCCCATGTACGCCGTCGCGTGGCTGGCCAACACGCTGGCGCCGTTCGGCGTCAAGCTCGAGCCCGGACACTTCGTGATGACCGGGGCCCTGCACGCTGCCTTTCCGGTAATGCCCGGCGATACGGTTCGCGCCGAGTTCGATCGGCTCGGTCCCGTCACCGCGAGATTCGAGGTGGACCCTTCATGACTGTTGCGTGCGCGATCGTCGGCTCGGGCAACATCGGGACCGATTTGATGTACAAGCTCCAGCGGTCGCCGGTGCTCGAGGTCACGCTCGTAGCCGGGATCGATCCGACGTCCGACGGGCTTCGGCGAGCCCGCGAGCTCGGCATCGAGGCGACGGATCGCGGCGCCGATCGCGTCCTGGAGAACCCCGATCGGTACCCGATCGTGTTCGAGGCAACGTCAGCGTGGGTGCATCGGCAGAACGCGCCGCGCTACGCTCAGGCCGGGATCCGCGTGGTCGACCTGACCCCCGCGAAGCTCGGGCCGCTCGTCGTTCCGCCGGTCAACCTCGAGGCCAATCTCGACGCGTTCAACGTTAACCTCATCACGTGCGGCGGCCAGGCCACCGTGCCGATCGTTGCCGCCGTCGCCCGCGTGACCCTCGTCCCGTATGCGGAGATCGTGTCGACAGTGGCCTCGAAGTCCGCGGGGCCGGGTACGCGGCAGAACATCGACGAGTTCACCAAGACGACGTCGGCGGCGCTGGCCGAGGTGGGCGGGGCGGCGCATGGGAAGGCGATCATGATCCTCAACCCAGCCGACCCCCCGATCCTGATGCGCAACACGGTGTTCTGCGCCCTCGCGGACGGATACGACCGTGAGGCAGTGGCCGGCTCGATCCTCGACATGGTGGACGAGGTCTCGTCGTACGTCCCTGGGTACCGTCTGAAGGCCGGGCCGGTGTTCGAGGAGGACGAGTACTCGACCCCCGGAGGCGTAGTGCCGGCGCGTGTCGTGGCCCTGCTCGAGGTCGAGGGGGCCGGCGACTACTTCCCTCCGTATGCCGGGAACCTCGACATCATGACGGCGTCGGCGGTCCGGGTCGGCGAGGCGCTGGCCAAGCAGCCTGAGATGGTGACGGCATGAGCGCGGCCACCGGTGGCGCCACGGCGGCCCTGAAGCGGGCGTTCCGGCTGACCGACTCGACGCTTCGTGACGGCTCGCACGCGATCGCCCATCGCTTCTCGCCTGAGCAGGTCAAAACCGTCGTAGCGGCCCTGGACGAGGCTGGCGTTCCGGTCCTGGAGGTGACGCACGGCGACGGGCTCGGCGGATCGTCGTTCAACTACGGCTTCTCCGCTACGGACGAGATGGACCTCATTCGCGTGGCGGTCGAGACCGCGAAGCAGGCCAAGATCGCGGTGCTCATGCTGCCGGGCATCGGCGTGAAGCAGGACCTTCGCCGGGCGGCGGAGGCGGGGGCGAAGGTTGCCCGCATCGCCACCCACTGCACCGAGGCAGATATCTCCGAGCAGCACATGAAGCTCTCGAAGGAGCTCGGCATGGAGGTCGTCGGGTTCCTGATGATGGCCCACATGATCGAGCCGGAGCGGCTGCTCGAACAGGCCCGGCTCATGGAGTCCTACGGCGCCGACTGCGTGTACGTCGTCGACTCCGCGGGCGCAATGACCATCGAGGACGCCCGCCGCCGCGTCGCGGGGCTGAAGGCTGGCCTGTCCTCCGCACAGGTTGGGTTGCACGCCCACAACAACCTCTCCCTCGCCGTGGCGAACTCGCTGGCCGCGCTCGAGGAGGGCGCCGACCAGCTCGACGGGTGCGCCGCCGGCCTCGGTGCCGGGGCAGGGAATTGCCCGACGGAGCTCCTGATAGCGGTGTGCGAGAAGTCGGGAATCGCGACCGGGATCGATCCGCTCAAGATGATGGACGCGGCCGAGGAAGCCGTCCGACCGATC
>WNEY01004548.1_pt1 | contig 10574 bp, 6 predicted proteins | sample 5400531 | NCBI WGS metagenome assembly WNEY01 (sample SAMN13153338, study PRJNA577476) | soil metagenome | isolation source: 200 cm saprolite under Douglas fir tree site 1 | place: USA:California | collected 2015-04-18
AGCTGACCACCGTGGGCACGTGCGGATCCACCGGCAGGCCGTACCACTCGGGATGATCGCCGTGCTTGAGGACGGTGATGACGCCGGTGCCGCCCACGCCGGGCGGATCGTAGACCGCCGCCTGCGCGAACCCGTCCTTCTGCAGCTGGCCGATCCGGTGTTTCGCGAGCGCCAGCATGTCCTCCTTGTGGCCGAACTGCAGGCACCCGGTGGGGCAGGCCTTGATGCAGGCCGGCTCGAGACCCGTGGCGACGCGGTCCACGCAGAGCGTGCACTTGGCCATCTTGTTGGTGCGCAGCGCGTAGCGAGGCACGTCGAAGGGGCAGCCCGTCTCGCACAGCCCGCAGCCGATGCAGCGCTCCGGATCCACGTCGACGATGCCGTTCTCGTACTGCACGATGGCGCCGGGCGCCGGGCAGGCCGCGAGGCAGCCCGGATCGGCGCAGTGCATGCACTGGTCCTTGCGCATCAGCCAGCTGAAATTGTTCTGCTCGCCGATCTCGCGGAACTGGATCAGGTTCCAGAAGGTGGCGTTCAAGGTCGGCATGGTCTGGTACGTGCCCACCTGCTCGGTGGGCACGAGCGGCAGATCGTTCCACTCCTGGCACGCCACCTCGCACGCCTTGCAGCCGATGCAGATGGTGGTGTCGATGTACTTGGAGACGGTAGGCAGCTCGCGCAGCTCGGTGCCGGTCCCGCGGAGCGAGGCGGAGGAGCGGCGGATTTCGAGTCCCTGGATGGCCATGGCTCCTCCTAGACGTTGCCTGGGCTGGCCTTCTCGAGCTTGACCAGGAAGGTCTTGAACTCGGGAGTCCAGGTGTTGGGATCCATCGCCGACGGGGTGAGGAAGTTCGCCAGCGGGCCGATGTGTTTCGGATCGCCCTCATAGCCCCAGTGGAGGGGGAAGCCGATGTGCCAGACCTGCTTTCCGTCGATGGTCATCTTGTGCAGGCGTCTGGTGACCATCGCCACTCCCTCGATGGAGCCGCGCGCCGAGGTTACTCTCGCCCGCGAGCCGTTGGTGATTCCTTTCTCCTTGGCCAGCTCCTCGGGGATCTCGATGAAGAACCCCGGCTGGAGCTGGTTGAGGATGTTCGTGTGGTGCGTCCAGTAGTGGTAGTGCTCGGTGAGCCGGTAAGTGGTGCAGACGATGGGGAAGTCGTTGCTGTTGCCGTAGACGTCCTTGTCGCTCTTGAATTTCTTCGAGACCGGATTCGACGTGACCTTGGGATGGAGCGGGTTGGGGATGGCCGCTTCGATGGCCTCGTAGTGCTCGGCCATCGGGCCGTCGTTGAGCGAAGGCGCGAACAGCCGCCCCACTCCCTCGGCGTTCATGATGAACGCGCCGTACGTGCCGGGCGGCGAGTCGGGCTTGATGTCGGGAACGTCGCCCACCCACTTCTCGCCGTTCCAGCTGATGCCCGGCCGCGTCGGATCCCACGGCCTGCCCTGCGCGTCGGCCGAGGCGCGGTTGTACATGATGCGGCGGTTGGCCGGCCAGGCGAACGCCCACTGGTGGAACATCCCCAGCCCGAGCGGGTCGGCGTTGTTGCGCCGCTGCGCCATGTTGCCCGCCTCGGTGTAGACGCCCGAGTGCAGCCAGTTTCCGCACATGGTGCTGCCGTCGTCCTGCAGCTCGCCAAAGCCAGCGAGCTGCTCGCCTGCCTTGCGCACCACCTTGGTTGGATCCTTCGGGTCCTTGATGTCCGCCAGCGCCTTGCCGTTGATCTCCTTCAGCACTTCGGAGAGGTCGGGCGCGTAGGGGTTGGTGTAGCTCCAGTCGACGTTGAGCACCGGCTCGGGAAGAGCGCCGCCCTCCTTGCGGTAGAGCTCGCGCACCGCCATGAAGACGCGCGCCAGCACTTCCTGGTCGGTCTTGACCTCACCGGGCGGATCGAGCGCCTTCCACTTCCACTGGATCCAGCGCGCCGAGTTGATGAAGCTGCCGTCCTTCTCGGCGAAGCCGGCGCAGGGGAGCTGGAACACTTCCGTCTTGATCTGCGACGAGTCGGGCCCACCGAATGGCTTGGTCTTTTTCGAATCCCAGAAGGTGGCCGTCTCGATCTCGTAGTTCTCGCCCACCACCATCCACTTCAGCTTGGAGAGCGCGTTGATCATCTTCGAGCTGTTGGGCCCGATGCCGACCGGATTCATGCCGAAGGTGATGAACCCCTCGGGCCCCGGCTCGGTGGCGCCGGCGCGGTTGGGATTGTTGCCCCGGTACATGTCATCGAAGATGAACATCCACGAGTAGTTGCCGTCGGTCTTGGGCAGCCACTGGTAGCCCCACTCGTTCTCCCTGGTTGCCTTCTTGCCGTAGGCCGCCTTGAGCAGCGAGACCATGAACTTGGGGTAGTTCGACCAGTAGTTCATGCTCGACCAGGTCTGCTGGTTCAGGGTGGTGGGCGTCACCTTCTCCAGATAGGTCTTGAGATCGACCAGCTCGCTGCGCGGAGTCGCCAGGTAGCCGGGGAGAATCTCGAACGTGCCGGCAAGGTCGGTGGCGCCCTGGATGTTGGAGTGCCCGCGCATCGCGTTCACGCCGCCGCCGGGCCGGCCGACGTTGCCGAGCACGAGCTGCAGGGTGGCGGCGGCGCGGATGATCTGCACGCCCACCGAGTGCTGCGTCCAGCCGAGCGCGTAGGTGATGGTGCCCACCCTCGCCGCGTTGCCGGTGGAGGTGACCACGTCCGCTACTTTGAGGAAGACGTCCTTGGGCGTTCCGCAGATGCGCTCCACCATCTCCGGCGTGTATCGCGAGACGTGCTTCTTCAAGAGCTGGAAGGCGCAGCGCGGGTGCTGCATGGTCGGGTCGACCTTGTACGCCTTGGTCGTCTCGTCGGCCTCGTAGGCCCACTGGGTCTTGTCGTACTCGCCCTTGCCCTCGTCGAATCCGGAGAAGAGGCCTTCGTTGAAGCCGAACTTCTCGCCGATGATGTAGGGGCCGTTGGTGTGGATCTTGACGTAGTCCTCGTGGAACCTTCCGGTGGTGAGCGCGTGGCGGATGATCCCGTTGAGGAAGACGATGTCGGTCCCGGGGCGGATCTGCGCGTAGAGATCAGAGACCGCGGCGGTGCGCGTGTAGCGCGGGTCGACCACCACCAGTTTCGCGTTGCGGCTCTTCTTCGCCTCGATGGTCCACTTGAACCCGCAAGGATGGTTCTCCGCCGGATTGGCGCCCATGGCGAGGACGACGTCGGCGTTCTTGATGTCGACCCAGCCGTTGGTCATCGCCCCGCGGCCGAACGTGGCGGCCAGACTGGCCACCGTGGGACCGTGTCAAACCCTTGCCTGGGAGTCCCGGTAAGGGATGCCGAGCGCGGTGATGAACTTCCATTGCAGATAGTTGAACTCGTTGGTGTCGGTGCAGCCGCCGATCATCCCGATGCCCGGCGTGCGGTTCACCGTCTGGCCTCTGGCGTTCTTGGCCACGAAGGTGCGGTCGCGCGTGGTCTTGATGTGCCTGGCGATCTGCTGGATGGCGTCGTCCCAGGAGATCTCTTCCCAGTGGTCCGACCCGGCCCGCCGCACCTTGGGGAACATCAGGCGCCGGGGATTGGCGATGTCGTCCTTGAGGGTGGCGCCCTTGGGGCAGAGCGTGCCGCGGTTGATGGGGTGATCGGGATCGCCCTCGACGTGCACCACCGCCGGCATCACGTTCTTCGCTCGATCGCCCAGCGTGTGGACGATGACGCCGCAGGACACGGCGCAGTAAGGGCAGGTGCTTCTCGTTTCAGTAGTGCGCGAGATCTTCAGCTGCCGCATCTCGGCGCGCGCCTTGGAGAGATCGAATCCCAGCGCTACTGCTCCACCGACTGCCGCTGCGGACCCCTTGAGGAATGCACGGCGCTTCATCGGGAGCCTCCCGGTTGGTGGCGCGCAGCCTGTCATCCCGCGGTTCGTACTGTCAAGACTTGGGTCGCAGTCCTGCTCTGCGCAAAAAGCTTCAGTTACCGAAATGATACGTTCCTGACGGGATACGATTTGAGTCCTATACCGCCAGCTTCGGCCGCATCGGCGATCTGGTCGGCCGCAAGTACACCTTCATCATCACCATCGTGGTCATGGGCGGCGCGACGGCGGCGGTGGGGTTCCTGCCCAAGTACTCGACCATCGGCTTCCTGGCCCCGATCCTGCTCGTTTCGCTGCGCCTGGCGCAGGGGCTGGCCCTGGGCGGCGAGTACGGCGGCGCAGCCACCTACGTCGCCGAGCACGCGCCCGATGACCAGCGCGGCTCCGCCACCAGCTGGATCCAGACCACCGCTACCGTGGGCCTCTTCCTCGCGCTCGTGATCATCGGCGTCTGCCGCAAGACGATGACGCCGGAAGTGTTCTCCGACTGGGGCTGGCGCGTCCCCTTCATTCTCTCGCTCATCCTGCTCGCCGTCTCCGTCTACATCCGCCTCAAGCTGCAGGAGTCGCCGGTCTTCAACCGCATGAAGCACGCCGGCAAGCGGTCCAAGTCGCCGCTCATCGACAGCTTCTTCAAGTACCCGAACAACAAGTACGTGCTGCTCGCGCTCCTCGGCGCCACCGCCGGCCAGGGCGTGGTCTGGTACACGGGCCAGTTCTACGCGCTCTTCTTCCTCACCATCACCCTCAAGGTCGAAGTCTTCACCGCCTACACCTTGATCGCGCTCTCGCTGGTCATCGGCACGCCCTTCTTCATCGTCTTCGGCAAGCTCTCGGACAAGATCGGCCGCCTCAAGATCATCCTCGCCGGCTGCCTGATCGCGATGGTGTACGGGCCCATCGCGGCGTTCCTGGTAGAGCTGTTCCCCACCCGGATCCGCTACACCTCGATGTCGCTGCCGTACCACATCGGCAACGGCTGGTTCGGCGGCATGCTGCCTAAGAACGCAGCCGCTAACCCGCCTCTGGCGGGCGCGGCTGGCGCGGCTCTTGTTGTGACAGGCAGTGGAGCGTGCCGAGGCCCCAGACGAGGTCGCGGGCAGGAATGCCCACGACCTCGCGGTCATTGAAGAGCTCGGAGAGAATGCCCAGCGCGATGCGGTCCTTGGGATCGGCGAATACCGGCACCAGCACCGCGGCGTTGCAGATGTAGAAGTTGGCGTAGCTCGCGGGCAGCCGCTGGCCGTTGAAGATCACCGGCTGCGGCATCGGCAGGGCAATCACCTCGAAGCCGGTCCCCTGCAGGCGCTCTTTGTTCTCGCGCAAAGGCGCGTGGTTGGGATCCTGCGCGTTCTTCTCCTCGCAGAGCACGATGGCGCGGGCGCTTACGAAGCGCGCGATGTCATCGATGTGGCCGTGCGTATCATCGCCGGCGATTCCCCTGCCCAGCCAGATGGTCCTGGTAATGCCCAAAGTACTTGCAAACACTTTCTCATAGTCGCCGCGCGTGAAGCCAGGGTTGCGCACCTGCACTTTGGGGTCGAGCAGGCATTCTTCGGTGGCGAGCAGCGCGCCCTGGCCGTTCACGTCGATAGCGCCGCCCTCGAGGACGACGTCGCCAACCGGCAACAGCGGAACTCCGAGAGCTTTCGCGGCGCGCTCGGGAATGCGCGCATCGCGCTTGTAATCGGAATACTTTGCCCAGGCATTGAAGCGGAAGTGCGCGATCGCCTTCTTGCCGTCCTTGCGGACGAAGAGAGGCCCGGAATCGCGCGTCCAGACGCGGTCGGTGGGGATGCGCAGGAACTGCACGCGATCGAGGGGGACCGCGGACTTCTCCAGCACCTTGCGCGCCCCCGGGCGCGTGAGGACCCGCACCGTCTCGCCCTCGGCGATGCGCCGCACGATCTCCGCATAGATCCAGGGAATGGGCGCGAACTTGCCCGGCCAGTCGCTCGCGTTGTGCGGCCAGGCCAGCCAGGTCGCCTCATGCGGCTCCCACTCGGCCGGGAAGATCAAAATCTCACCGCGAAGTCGCGAAGACGCGAAGAAAATCTTTTGGTTTTGGTGCCGGATCGAGCACCCCTGCCCAATTTGGCACCAGATAAAATGATCTTCGCGTCTTCGCGCCTTCGCGGTGGGATTTGAAGAGGTGGAGCTTTTTTAGTCCAGATAGCGCTTCTCCAAGCCCGCGTAGGCGTCGATGCGGCGGTCGCGGAGGAAAGGCCAGTTGCGGCGGACTTCCTCGATGCGCCCCGGATCGATCTCGCCGATGAGGATCTCTTCCTTGTCGGTGGACGCCTCGGCCACCACCACGCCGAAGGGATCGCAGAGGAAGGACGTGCCCCAGAATTCCAGGCCGGGCTGGCCCTCGTGGCCGACCCGGTTCACCGCCGCGACGTAGACGCCGTTGGCGATGGCGTGGCTGCGCTGGATGGTCTTCCACGCATCCCGCTGCGCGGCGCCGTGCTGCGCTTTCTCATGCGGATGCCAGGCGATCGCCGTGGGATAGAAGATGACCGACGCCCCTTTCATGGCCGTGAGCCGCGCGCCCTCGGGATACCACTGGTCCCAGCAGATGAGCGCGCCGATGCGGCCAGCCCGCGTGTCCACCGCGCCGAAGCCCAGGTCGCCCGGCGCGAAGTAATACTTCTCGTAAAAGGCGGGATCGTCGGGAATGTGCATCTTCCGGTAAAGGCCGACCTGCTCGCCTCCGTCGAGAAACACCGCGCTGTTGTGGTAGAGCCCCGGCGCCCGCTTTTCGAAAATCGGCACGATGACCGAAACGCCCGCCTTGCGGGCGACGGCCGCGAGGCGCTCGGTGCTGGGCCCCGGCACGGTCTCGGCGAGATCGAACATCGCCGCATCCTCGCGCTGGCAGAAGTAATGCGACCGGTACAGCTCCGGCAGGCAGATGACCTGGGCGCCTTTGCGGGCTGCTTCCTCGACGCGCGCGGCGGCCTTCTCCAGATTGGCGGCCGGGTCGGCCGACATCGACATCTGCACCAGCCCGACGCGGAAGCTCTGCGGCATAAGAGCGCGGATTCTACACTGCGGGCTGGGCGACTGCTTCTGCTTTCGCGCCGCCCAGCCGCTCGCGCAGCGTCTCCATGTACGTGTAGAAAACGGGCGTCACGTAGAGAGTGAGCATCTGCGAGAAAACCAGCCCGCCCACAACCGCCAGGCCGAGCGGACGGCGCGACTCGGCGCCCGCGCCGTAGCCGAGCGCGATGGGCAAGGTTCCCATCAGCGCCGCGAAGGTCGTCATCATGATCGGCCGGAAGCGGACCACGCAGGCCTCGTAGATGGCGTCGGCCGGAGACTTGTGCGGATCGGCGCGCTGCACGTCGAGGGCGAAGTCGATCATCATGATCCCGTTCTTCTTCACCAGGCCCACCAGCATGATGATGCCGACGAAGGCGTAGATGGACATCTCGGTGCGGAAGACGAGCAGCGTGAGCAGCGCGCCGAACCCGGCGAAAGGCAGCGCGGAGAGAATGGTCAGGGGATGGATGAAGCTCTCGTAGAGAATGCCGAGCACCATGTAGATGACGAGGATGGCGAGGATCAGGAGAAGGCCCAGCCCCTGCAAGGAAGACTGGAAGGCCTGCGCCGTGCCCTGGAATTGCGTGGTCACCGTGGCCGGCAGCGTCTGCAGCGCGACGCGGTTCACCGCCGTCACCGCGTCGCCGATGGAGGTGCCGGGCTTGAGGTTGAACGACAGCGTCACCGAGGGGAGCTGCCCCGCGTGCTGGATGGTGAGCGGCCCCAGGTCCTGCGTCAGCGCCGCCACCGAGGGCAGCGGCACCAGCTTGCCGTTGAGCGATCGCACGTAGAGGAGCGAGAGCGCGGCCGGGTCGGATTGATATTGCGGCAACAGCTCCATGATCACCTGGTACTCGTTGGTGGGCGCGTAGATGGTGGAGATCTGCCGCGAGCCGTAGCTGGTGTAGAGCGCGGTCTCGATGGCCGTGGGCGTGACGCCCAGCGCGGCCGCCTTGTCGCGGTCGATGGTCACCTCGATCTGCGGGTTCTTGAGCTGCAGATCGCTGTTCACGTCCAGAAGGCCGGGGAGCGCGCGCAGCTTCTGCTCGAGGATGGGCGCCACCCTGTAGAGCTCGCGGGTATCGGGATCCTGCAGCGTGTACTGGTATTGCGCCTTGGTGAATTGCCCGCCGATGCGGATCGGCGGCGGGTTCTGCAGATAGGCGCGCATGCCCGGGACCTGCGCCAGCTTGGGACGCAGCTCCTGGATCACCTCGTCCGCGCTCAGCGCCCGCTGGTTGCGCGGCTTGAGGTGCATGAAGATGATGCCCTGGTTCGCGCCGGTCGCTCCGCGCGACCCCGCGCTGGACATGAACTCCTGCACGTTGGGGTCCTGCTGGATGATCTGCGCCATCTGCTTCTGGTGCTCGACGAGCGACTGGAAGGAGATGCCCTCCTGCGCCTCGGTGAAGGCGATGGCCATGCCCACGTCCTCGCTGGGGAGGAATCCCTTGGGCACCGCCATGAAGAGCGGGACCATGGCGATGAGCACCAGGCCCGAGAAGGCCATCACCAGAGCGCGGTGGCGCAGGGACCACTTCAGGCCGCGCTCGTAGAAGTGGAGCATTCCGTCGAAGGCGCGCTCGGAGATCTGGTACGCGCGCCCGTGCTGCACCTCGCCATGCGGCTTGAGGAACCGGCTGCAGAGCATGGGCGTGAGCGAGAGCGAGACGAATCCGGAGACGAGGATCGAGGCGCCGATGGCCACCGCGAACTCGTGGAAGAGCCGGCCGATGATCCCGCCCATGAAGAGCACGGGAATGAAGACCGCCGCGAGCGAGATGGTCATGGAGAGAATGGTGAAGCCGATCTCGCGCGAGCCCTTGAACGAGGCCTCGAGCACTCCTTCGCCATGCTCGATGTGGCGGACGATGTTCTCCAGCATGACGATGGCGTCGTCGACGACGAAGCCGACCGAGAGCGTCAACGCCATCAGCGAAAGGTTGTCGAGCGAATAGCCGAACTGGTAGAGCACGATGAAGGTGCCCATCAGCGACATGGGCAGCGCCAGGCTGGGGATGATGGTGGCGCGCACGTTGCGCAGGAAGAGGAAGATCACCAGCACCACCAGCATAAGCGTCAGGCCGAGGGTGAACTTCACGTCGGCGACCGAGGCCTTGATCGACTCGCTGCGGTCGTAGAGGATCTTCAGCGCCACCGAGGCGGGGAGCTGCAGGGAGAACTGCGGCATGATCCGCTTGATGGAATTGGCCACCTCCACCGTGTTGGTGCCGGGCTGGCGCTGGATGGCGAGGATCACCGAGCGCTGATCGATGAACCAGGCGGCCGTCTTGTCGTTCTCGACGCTGTCCACCACCCGGCCCAGCTCGTCGAGGCGCACGGGATTGCCGTTTCGATAAGCGACGATGACGTTTCGATAACCCTTCGCTTCGGTGAGCTGGCCGTTGGCCTGAACGGTGTACGCCTTGTGCGGGCCGTAGAGCGTGCCGGTGGGCAGGTTGACGTTCTGCGCGCTCACCGCGTTGGCCACTTCGTCGATGCCGATGTCGCGCGTGGCCAGGGCCTTGGGATCAACCTGTAATCGCACCGCGTATTTCTGCGAGCCGTACACCAGCACCTGCGCCACTCCCGAGATGGTGGAGATGCGCTGCGCCAGCATGGTCTCGCCGTATTCGTCCAGCTCGGAGAGCCGCAGCGTGGGCGAGGTGAGGGCGAGATAGAGGATGGGCTGGTCGGCGGGATTGACCTTTTGATAGCTCGGCGGCGTGGGCAGGTTTGGAGGAAGCTGCCGCGCCGCCGCGGCGATGGCCGCCTGCACGTCCTGCGCCGCCGCATCCAGCTGGCGGGAGAGGCTGAACTGCAGCGTGATCGCCGTGATCCCCTGCGCATTGGCGGAGGTCATCGAATCGAGGCCGGCGATGGTGGTGAACTGCCGCTCGAGCGGCGTCGCCACCGACGAGGCCATGGTCTCCGGGCTGGCGCCCGGGAGCGCTGCGCTCACCTGGATGGTGGGGAAGTCCACGTTGGGGAGATCGCTCACCGGCAGGCCGCGGTAGGCGACGATGCCGAAGAGGAACAGGCCGAGCATGACCAGCGTGGTCATGACCGGCCGGCGAATGAAGATGTCGCTCATGATCCGGCCTCTCCTTTGATCTGCACCTTGCTCCCCTGCTGCAGCCGCAGTTGTCCGTCGGTGACCACCGTCTCGCCTTCGCTCAGGCCCTTGTCGATCACCGCGTCGCGGGCGTCGCTGCGCGAGACCTTGACCGGCCGCGACTCCACCGTGTGGTCCGCCTTGACGACGAAGACGAAGTCGCCGTTCTGGCCGCGCTGCACGGCCTCGGCGGGCGCGACGATGGCGTCCTCGCGCTCGCCCAGCGTGAGCACCACGTCGACGTACTGCCCGGGCCAGAGCGCTTCGTCCTTGTTGTTGAAGGTCGCCTTCAGGCGGATGGTCCCGGTGGTCGTGTCCACCGCGTTATCGACGAAGGTGAGCACGCCCGCTGCCGGCGCCGGAGCGATGGCGCCGCTCGCTTTCTGCTCCACTCCCGACGGCGCCTGCTGCGGCGGGGTGGCCTCGACCCGCAGCCCGGCGCCGTTGCGGGCGCGGATCTGGGGCAGGATCTGCTCAGGCACGGCGAAGGCGACGTAGATGGGCTGGAGCTGATCGATCACCACCAGCTTGTCATCCTGCGCCTTGACGAGGTTGCCCCCGT
>WNEY01004549.1_pt1 | contig 10574 bp, 14 predicted proteins | sample 5400531 | NCBI WGS metagenome assembly WNEY01 (sample SAMN13153338, study PRJNA577476) | soil metagenome | isolation source: 200 cm saprolite under Douglas fir tree site 1 | place: USA:California | collected 2015-04-18
GCGCAGTGAGGTGACGATCAACCGCGAACTGGCGTTTCTCAAAAACCTGTTCACCATGGCGATGACGTGGGGGAAGGCCAGTGAGAATCCCGTGAAGCAGGTGCGCTTCTTTCGGGAAGACAATGGCCGGACCCGCTTCCTCACAGACGAGGAAGAGGCCCGCTTGCTGGCCTGTTGCAGTCCCTCCCTCCGGCCGCTAGTGATCACGGCGTTGCATACCGGCTTTCGGAAGTCGGAGTTACTGTCTCTCACGTGGCAGGATGTCGACTTTCAACGCCGTATGATCACGGTCCGGGCCTCCTATGCCAAAAATGGCGAGACGCGCAGTATCCCCATGACCGTCACGGTGACCACCACATTACGTGCGCTGAAGGGCGAAGGAGAGCCGTCTGTATCAGTGTTCCGAACTCACGAAGGGACTCCATACCGACACATTGCCAAAGTCTTTGGCGCAGCCTGCCGGCGAGCAGGGTTGACGGACGTGACATTTCACGACTTGCGCCACACCTTTGCCTCACGCCTGGTGATGGCCGGCGTCGACCTGCCCACAGTGCAAGCGCTCATGGGCCACAAGACCATTGCTATGACCATGCGCTACACGCATCTCGCGCCAGGCCACAAGCGAACTGCTATCGCCGTTTTAGACCGTGTGCAGGAAAAAGTCCCAGCAATTTTCACAACAGAGCGGGAAGAAACTGGTAGGAAGTCATCATAAGCCATTTAAACATGAGGGTGAGTGATGTGATTTGAACCTACGACCACTGGATCAGCATGCCAGTGGTCACCAAGATCAGCCCACTGTATTGCGGATGGCGCATGTAGCCATAGACAGAACTGGTGGTCAGATCACCTTGCGCCCGATGGATGTGTCGCCAGCCAACGCCCATGAGGATCAGCCCTCCAAGCATGGCCACGCTGCCAATCTGGCAATACGACCTGCTTCAACCAATCCGGTCCGCCGAACAGCGACACCCACAGATGCCCGTTGAGATGCCGGAAGGGATCGGTGAGGGGTAGGAGACCACCCAGCAGGGAAGTCAGCAGATAGATCGTCAAGGGAAAGCCATACATTTCGGTGAAGAGGGTCACGATAAAGGCCAGAAAGACCCCGAATGACCGCCACTCGTGACGCCGGGTGGGTGCCAGAAAACTCAGGACAAACCCACCAAAGAGGAGAATGTTGAGGATGGTAGCGCTCCACCATCCGTAATCGTACGAGACTTCTGGTGCCATCGTATTGGACTCCTTCTTCCTGTAGCTGCTGCGCCATCGTCACCTCATGCTGGTGGCAGTGGTGTCGGCGTGCTCGGCCCAAACGTGCTGTACTTCTGGTCGATCGCTGCTCGAATAGCGTGGAGTGGCTTACCTTCCGCCTGCATGGCCATCACGTCCCGCGTGATGTTGAGGCAAATGTCTCAAGTCGCGCCGTGGTTGGTGAAGGTGATGCGCCCGCCTGGCAGCCGCTCGGCAATATAGCAATTGGCGTTGTGGCGGTGGCCAATCTTCGTGCAGCCGCAAAAGCACGGGATGTATTGCAGGGTCTCCCCGTGGTCGACGGCGTAGCGGTAGACCTCCTGGACTTTCGGGCTCGCCTGCTGGGCAAACGAGGGCAGATGCCCCTGCGGCACCGTTTCCAGCAGGTCGCCGTTGGGTGCTCTACGCAATGGCGGGTCGGCAGGCGCAGAGGTTATCTGCACCAGGGCACTGCCAGCCACGGCGACGCCAGCACCTGCCGTCAGGTACCACAGGAACCTTCTCCGGTGCATACGATGAGCCATCATTCCTCCTGTTGCTCGCTTCTCCATGCTCCGGGCTCCTCAGGCGATGGTCACCAGGGCGATCATGCCCCCCTCCATGTGCATGGGCTTATGGCAGTGCAAGCACCAATCACCAGGATTGGCAGCCGTGAACTCGATCTCCACCGCGCCCATGTGGGCCTCGACATCGATGCTGTCTTTCATCAGCGGCTGCGCGAGCGGTTGCCCATTGATCGCCAGCACCTGGAATGACTAGCCATGGAGGTGCATGGGGTGCGCCTCCATACTGTGATTGCGCAATCAGAAACTCGCGGCGTGCGAGTGCGCGTTCTCTTCTTGTTGGCGTTACCATTCTATTCCTTCATACGTGCCCGTTCCGTAGCGCTCCCTCCTATGGGAGCCCCTCTGGCACGTCAGGGTTCCCGGAGCAGCGTGCGTACATCATGGCGCAGGCGACGCAGTGCAGCCACTTCATCACTGTGGTAATACCCGCGAATGCGTCCCCGCCGATCCACCAGGGCGAAACGTGCGCTATAGAGCAAGGGCGTATGCGCGGTCCCGTCATGCGCCAGCGCCACGTGCGGCGTGATCACCCACTGTACCAGCGCCGCCAGGGATGGGAGCAGTATCGTACGGCATGCGTCCTGAGAGCCTGGCTGGACGTCACTACGACGGGCTCCTGAACGCCCTTCCGGCGGCGGAGCGTCCGGTGCCCACGGCGGCGCTGTTGCGAGATCCAACACACTCAGATGGAACCCTTGCTGGGCCAGATGATAGATGGCTGCTTTGTCGCCGGTCAGGAAAAGCCAGCGTGCAGGGTCTGCGCCGAAGCGCTGCGCATAGTCCCGCAGCACTGTGGGAGTGTCATGCTCCGGATCTACGCTGATCGACGCCAGCCGCACCTCCCGGTCGTCAGCAAAGTCGCGTTGCAGACGGGCCAGCGTGGCACTCTGCAAAGGACAGGTGTCAGGGCAACTCGTATAGAAGAAATTGGCCACCCAGACCAGGCCCAGGAGATCGTTGCGCGTGACCCGCTGTCCGCTGCGCTCGATGAGGACAAACTCTGGCACTATGCCAAAGTTGCCCAGGTGCTCCAGGGGACTCTCACCTCCAGCACGGGGGCGCGACGCCTGCCAGAGCCGCACGGTCATTCCCCCAAGGACAGCGAGAACGAGGAGGACGCTACCCCAGACCAAGGGCCAGTACGGGCGCTGCGCAACGCGTGGCCTCTGCGCACCCATAGCGTCCTCCTCCTGGCGTCGCACACGCTGCATCAGTCGCTGGAATTGGCCCATTATGGGATTCCCCCTCATGCTTTATACTGCTACACAGTGTAGCAGTATAGGCTACACTGTATCGTATGTCAACGCGCTCCCTCCACCTTTTCCAGAGACAGGCTGCTTCCACAGTGCACCGCACAGGCCAGGAGGAATGCCCCCTGGCCCACGCTTCACCCTGTTGGTAACTGCCCCTGGCGCTGCCAGGTCGCCGCCCCATCGGTGCTGCGAAAGATTTGCCCACTGGCGCTGGCCGCGTACAGGTGCGTGGGCTGCGCCGGGTTGATCGCCACAGCCACGATTTGCGTATCACGCAACCCGGTATTCATGGTCTGCCAGCTGGCACCGGCATCTGGGCTTTTAAATACGCCGTCGCTGCTGCTGGCGTAAAGGATCTGGGGGTTAGCGAGATCATTGACTAACGCGGTAATGGTTTTCTTGGTGGGTAGACTACCCACGTGAGGCCAGCCTCAAAATCAATCGGGGCTGCGAAAGACGCCATCGGCGGTCCCGGCGTAGAGAAAAATGCCTCCCATCCCGGTAGGAATGTTCACCGAGGCCAGGGCACGCACCTCCGGATTGGGGGGGCCGTCATTGACGCGCTGCCAGGCATGCCCGCTGTCCTGCGATCGATAGAGCCCGTGGTCGACTACCCAGGCGTAGAGCTGCTGGGGTTTATGCGGGTCCACTGCCAGGGCGTGCACGTCGGCGCTGGGCAGGCCCTGGTTGGCACGTTGCCAGGTCTGGCCAAAATCCTCGCTGCGCAGGACACCAAGATCGTGTCCACCGGCATAGATCAGGTCATAGTTCTGCGGATGCAGCGCCAGCGTCATAAAATCACTGCCAGACACCTCACCCTTGGGCATGACCCGTTCCCAGGTCACTCCGGCATCAGGACTGCGGAACAGCCCATGATGCGTGCCAACGAGGAGGGTTTCGTGCGTGGGATGCACCACGAGCGCATGCACATGTTCAAAACCTTGCGGCACAGTCGAGGCAGCCACGACCACGGTCTGCCCTGCTACTGGGGGTAACCTCGCTGCCAGCAGCACCCCGGTGATCAATACCAGAACGCTCGTCCATCGTTGGATAGACATATGCAACCATCCTTTCTATCGCACGGATTGGGTGAGTAGCAGCACACTCAGGCCAAGCATGCCCAGGAGGAGGGACCACCGTCGGCGTCGTGATCGGTTCCGCATGGTTACCCCTGCTGTGCGGGCATAGAACAACCCATGCGCGGCGGGTGCGAGAGCAGTGGGGCGAGCGCCGCTGCTACGTCTGGCTGTCGAGGTACGAAGAGCAGCGCCAGCAGGCAGGTGGTCACCACGCCACTCACGACCCAGTCCCGCGCATGTCGCCGCCGCGTCCGGGGAGGAGCCACGTCCAACAGGCGTTCGACACGTGCGGTCACTCCCAGCTCCTCCCCAAGGGCAGGTACTGCAGACCAGTTCGGCAGGGCTTGGGCTTGCGCCGCCTTGACCAGCGCCGCCGCAAGATCCAGCGGTTGCTCAGTCAAGACAACCGCGACAGCATCGGCGGCCTCCTCCATCGCCCGGGCACTCTCCAGGGCTAAGACCCGCACAATGGGTAGAAACCATAATAGCTCGCTGCACCACCGCAGGAGTACCAGGCGCAATGGGTCACGGCGGCTGACGTGGCCCCATTCATGGCTCACCACGGCCCGGATTTCGGCCGGCGACAGCGCCGTGAGCAGGCCAGCCGAGAGGAGAATTTGGTGGCGCCAGAGACCCACTGTGCAGGCCACAGCACGCGAGGTAGCCACCGTCCGCAGCCGCTGTCGGCAGTGCGGGAGCGCTGTCAGAGCCATCTCGAGCGCCGGCCAGTGTTCCGGACGATACGGCACACTGCTGGCCACCAGGCGCCGCGTACGGCCCCATGCCAGGAGACGCCGCACCCCAGCCCAGGCTGCAGAGGCCAGCAGCACGAGGACAAAGAGGGTAGTGAAGGCCGGCGCCCTCCCCTGCCAATTGGCGAGACTCCTGCCCTGCTGCAGCAGCATCGCGCACGCGCCTCGCATAGCCATGGGCAGGTCGTGGCGGCTGCCGAGGAACCAGCCCAGGGATACCCCGCCCACGACCAGCAGGCTACTCCCCACCACACTCCAGAACAGACGTGCCGCTCGTTGTGCCGCAGGACTGCGGTTCGAAGATATTGCACGCATCTCGGTTCTTCCGCTCATGGACCCTACTGAGGTCCTCTGTTGGCAGCACGACGTGCCTCGATGAGGGCGTGTAAGCGGTCCAGGGTGCCCTGATCACACTGACGTACGGTCTCTTCCAGCAGGTGCGCGGCAATAACCTCGCCAAAATCGTTGAGCAAACCTGTGAAGATCGTCTCGCTCACCTGACGCAGCACGTCGTCCCGGCTCTGCGTCGGCGTGTATACGTACGCACGCCGACGACTATCGCTGTGCAGATAGCCCTTGTCGGCCAGGCGTTCCATGACCGTCTTTACCGTCGTATAGGCGATCCCCCGTTGCGTCGCCAACGCTTTATACACCTCACTGACCGTCGCCTGCCCACGGTCCCAGACGCATTCCATAATGGCCGTCTCCAGCTCACCGAACACTTTCCGCAGACCTTTCTCTTCAGGGCGAAACACCGGGGCGATTTTCTTGCTTGCTGCCATGTGTGCTCCTCGCTGCTACGCAGTATCGCAGTTACAAACATTATATGCTACACTCTGTAGCAGATCAAGGCCCTGTGCTCGGCGGATGATCGACGGCGCTCCTGAAACACGCAGGGTAAAGCATACTGCAAGACGAGAACGTGACGGAGGCAGGCCATGCACACCACACGCTGGTAGTCACACAGGCGCGGCATGACAGGGCTGCTGCTGGGCATCTGGGGATGCCTCACAGCGGCAGACGCCTTTCCTGTTGCCCTTAGACACAGCCGTTGCCGTCTCTCCCCCAGAACGCCTTCGCGTGAGGGCACGAGAGGAGTCCATTATGCCACACGCTTCCGAGAAGCTAGTGCCTGCTGCCCCTGCCAGGTGGCGCCAGTGGGGCATGACGCTGCTGTGGACAACGCCGGTGCTTTTCCTGATCCTGGCGCTCCTCTACGGGGTGCTGACGCGGCCGCCTACGGACTCCGATCATTCTGCCCCACGCCTTGGCCAACCACTGGCGGATTTTACGCTGCCGGATCTCCAGGGGAGACTGGTGCAACTCGCGGCGCTGCGAGGCAAGGTGGTATTCATCAATGTCTGGGCGACCTGGTGCCCCCCCTGTATCGAGGAAATGCCGACCATGCAGCGGCTGTACGAGCGGCTCCACAGCCGGGGTCTGGAAGTCCTGGCGATCAGTATTGATGCTCTGGGGGCCCAGGTCGTCGCCCCGTTCATGCAGCAGTACCAGTTGACCTTTCCGGCCTTGCTCGACCCGCAGGACAGGACTCCCCATCTCTACCACATCAAGGGCGTGCCAGAGAGCTTTATTGTCGATAAGCGTGGGCTACTCGTCGACAAAGTCATTGGGCCGTGCGATTGGTCGCATCCGCAGATACTTGCGCTGTTCGAGCGCCTGCTCGCAGCCTCGGTGCCTGACGCAGAGGCCAGGGACCACGCCAGCACAGCGCCAACCTCTACGGACGCTCAGCTAGGAGCGCCGTACCATGAGAAGGAGTGAAAACTATGACAGAGAACCCCCACGCACAGGAGACGACGCAGGTCCAAGCTACAGGCAACACGTCCCCGGGCGACCGCGCCCCGACTTCAGAGTGTCACAGCGGCATGATGGCGTGCAGTACGGGCCATAAGGGTCTGAAGGGCCTGCTGCTCATGGCCGCGTGTTGCGGTGCGCCGCTGCTCCTCTTCCTCGCCTTGCCGGTGCTGGGCTCCGCGCTGAGAGGCACAGGTACTGCGGTGGTCAATACACTGGCGGCGCTGGCCTGTCCCGTCGGCATGGTATTGATGATGTGGTTGATGATGCGGAGACAGCAGGCTGGGGCAGACCAACCAACCCAAACACAGCCCGTTGCACTGCCACCAGTCGCCACGACAGCATCTGCCGGGCCACAGGAAGCGGGAGAACTTCCGGACCCACTGCATACCATGGCAGTCACATTGACGCCACTACCCCTGGCTCAAGAAGAGGTCGTTACACCACCTCGGAGCGTCAACGGTCACCAGACGGCACGGCCAACGCTGACGGTCAACGGCCAGCAGGCGGCGGCACCGACACCGACGGCCAGCAGGACCCAGGCAGCGCCACCGCCTCAGGCGTAAGGCCCTGGCGCAGGGTGCTGTTTCGTCCTGTGCAAGGATGTGCAGGCCCTGCCACGTGCATAGGGCTTGCAGGAGGAGGATGCTATGCCTACACAAGCGGCCCAGCACGCTGAAACCCCCGTGACGCGCCGCCGGTTGCTGGCCTTTGTCGGCTGGGGGAGTTTTGCGGCTTTTTGGGGGAGTATTGTTCTCGCCACGGCACGGTTCTTCTTTCCCAGGATCCTGTACGAACCCTCGCCGCGGTTTCAAGCTGGGAAGCCAGAAGACTATCAGGTCGGTGAGGTCAGTACGCGCTTCAAGGCAGCGCAACGCGTGTGGATGATTCGGAACGCTGACGGCCTCTACGCGCTGATTGCCATCTGTACCCATCTGGGGTGCACCCCCAACTGGTTCGCCAGCGAGGAGCGCTTTAAGTGTCCCTGCCACGGCAGCAATTTTTTGCTGGATGGGACCAATGTCGCTGGTCCGGCCCCGGTGCCTTTGTATCGGGCCACGATTGCCCTGGAGTTGGGCGGAAACATCATCGTCGATAAGAGCCAGCGAGAGAACCGGCCGGGGCCGCGTGACAAGCCGCCGTTTTTCCTCCCGCTGTCGAGCACCGGTCAGGCAGCTGTCTCGTGACGGATGGCGAGGTATGGAAAAAAGCAGCTCGAGACCGACACGTCTCCATGGGCCTGGGGGGTGAATGCCGTGGCCGGCGTCCTGGGCTCAGTCACTGCGGTCGGGATCGCCGTCGTCTGGGGATTACAGGCCGTTCTGATCGTGAGTGCGCTGGTCTATGCATGCACCGGGTGGTGGGCACATCACCTCCTGGGAAAGATACCACAACCTGGAGGGCTCTAACTCTCGCACGTGTCTGGAGATCGCTATGCAATCTGCCCAACGGATCTCACTCCTCGTGGCTCTCGGGGCGGGAGCGCTGTCGTTTCTCTCGCCCTGCGTGTTACCGCTGTTTCCCTCCTACCTGTCGTTTATCACCGGCATGTCGTACACCGAACTCCACGATGTCGCCATGCTGCAGCAGCGACGACGTCGCATGATGCTGTACGCCGTGTGTTTCATCGCCGGTTTTTCGCTGATCTTTATTGCCCTGGGAGCGTCCTTTAGTCTCCTGGGTGGCATATTGAACACGCATCTCGCGCTCCTGCAGCGGATTGGCGGCGTGATTATTATCTTTTTTGGTTTGGTGCTGGTGGGGCTGTTCAAACTCCCGCTGCTTATGCGCACGGTGCACCTGCAGGTACGCCATACGCCCGTAGGGTATCTCGGTGCCTTCCTCGTGGGGGTCTCCTTTGCCGTCGGCTGGACGCCCTGCGTCGGACCGATCCTGGGGTCGATCTTACTCCTGGCCAGTACCGCCGCGCAGGTGCACCGTGGCATCGCCCTGTTGACGGCCTATTCCCTAGGGCTCGCCATACCCTTTTTCGTCAGTTCGCTGGCCGTCCACGTGTTCTTCCAGGCCTTTGGGCGGTGTGCGGCATATCTGCGTGCTGTGGAAGTCGGCGGTGGTGTGCTGATGATTCTCGTTGGTCTCCTGGTGTTTACGGGCAACTTCACCGTGCTCAACAGCTATGCTTTACGTCTAGTGCCAGCCTGGCTGTGGGACTTCTTCTAGGAGTCGGGCTGTCGTCTGTGACAGCGCGCTGGAGGGCCTTGTGAGCCACCTGTATGGGTGGTATACTGCCTCTCAACGTGTCATGAGAGCAAAAGTGACAAGGCTGGGAATGCTGGCTCGATGCGCCGTGTTAGTCAGTCCAGTACGTCTACCCAATTGCGTGCCCACTGTCTCCGGCGGTAGGGCGCAACGGTCATACCGAGAACGTCTATGCGTGCACGACGCCTGATCATCATGGTAGGGCTGACGATGTGGCTCCTGTGGGCTCCAGTGGCCATCGCTTTTGGTGGCTGTGTGGGCATGGGAGTGACGTGTCATGGCCCATGTCTGCTCATCTCCTATGAGATGCCGATCGTGCCTGGTCTCGCAGCGCTCCAGCCTGTCGAGCCTCTCCACGGGGATCCGTCAATGTCTCTCCCGAATCCTGACCTCAAGGTCCCGACGCCCCCTCCGCGCTCTGTTCTGTTCTCCTCCTGATTTTCCGTCATGTCGTAAATCGCTTATAGCTGTTTTTGCACCTGGAGTCTGCCCCGTCATAGGCTTGCGGGGATCGCCTACCATCGCCCAGGCGTATCTCCCATAGTGCCCTGCTGCACGGGCGCAACGCGATACGTATGTGTTGCTATAGCCGCTGGCGGCCTGCGAGCGCCTCCAGCAGGACCGTGCTGGGTGCGTGTCCCAGGAGAGTGGTGTGCGCTCTGCAGGTCAGGCGCGGGGATGGGACAGCCATCGACGATGGCACGGGAGCGTGTGTCTGGTCCTCTTTTTATGAAGGTACTGTCATGATTAACTGGCTCATTGCAGTCTCGCTGCGCAATCGGTTCCTGGTGATTGCCGGCTTCCTGCTGTTAGGGGGGTGGGGATACTGGGCCCTGCTCACGACCCCGATTGATGCTATTCCAGACCTGTCCGATAACCAGGTGATCGTGTTCACCGACTGGATGGGTCGTTCACCGCAGGAGGTCGAGGACCAGATCACCTATCCCTTGACGGTGAGCCTGCAGGGGTTACCGGGGGTCCGCGTCGTGCGCTCCTCTTCAGCGTTCGGCTTCTCGATGATTAACGTCATCTTCGAGGATGCCGTGGACCTCTACTTCGCGCGCACCCGAGTCCTGGAACGGCTCAACCTGCTCACCAAGGCGCTGCCGCAGGGCGTCGTGCCCACCCTCGGCCCGGACGCCACGGGCGTGGGACACGTCTTCTGGTACACCGTGGAAGGAAAAGGCCACTCATTGCAAGACCTGCGATCGCTGCAGGACTGGTTCATCCGCTATCAGCTCAACGCTGTGCCGGGCGTTGCTGAAGTGGCCAGCGTTGGCGGTGTGGTGCGGCAGTATCAGATCGATGTCGATCCCAACCGCCTGCGCGCCTTCCACATCCCGCTGTCCGCCGTGGTGGATGCGGTGATGCGCAGTAATCGTAACGTTGGTGGCAACGTCGTCGAGGCCAGCGGCACCTGGGCGGTGGTGCGTGGCCTGGGCCTCATTGAGCGCGTCAGCGACATCGAGCGTATCGTGGTGGGCGCCGAGAATGGCGTGCCGATCTTCGTGCGCCAGGTCGCCGAGGTCAAGATCGGCGACGCCTTCCGGGCTAGTGCCCTGGTCAAGGGCACCGAGGAAGCCGTGGGCGGGGTTATCGTGGCGCGCTATGGGGTGAGCACGGTCGACGTGATCG
>WNEY01008217.1_pt1 | contig 10574 bp, 7 predicted proteins | sample 5400531 | NCBI WGS metagenome assembly WNEY01 (sample SAMN13153338, study PRJNA577476) | soil metagenome | isolation source: 200 cm saprolite under Douglas fir tree site 1 | place: USA:California | collected 2015-04-18
TTCGCCACCGCGACCGCAAGGCGCTGCGCGACGGCTACAGCCCGGCGGTGCGCCGGTTCGAGATCGCCAGCATCGCCGTCTACTGCGGGGTGATGGCCTGGTTCCTCGGCGACCTCGTCCCCCTGGTGCGGACCTACCCCTGGCTGATGGCGAGCGCTTTCATGCTCGGTTTCGTGCTGGCGGACTTCGTCTCCGGGCTCGTGCACTGGCTGGCCGACACCTGGGGCTCTCCCGACCTGCCGGTCATCGGACAGGCGCTGATCCGGCCCTTCCGCGAGCACCACGTCGACCAGAAGGAGATCACGCGGCACGACTTCATCGAGACCAACGGCAACAACTGCTTCATCTCGATCGCGCCGGCGGTCGGCGGAGCGCTGGTCCCGCTCGACGACGCGCTGAACGTGTTCGCCGCGACCGCCATCTTCTCGGTCACCCTCTGGGTGCTGTTCACCAACCAGTTCCACAAGTGGGCGCACCTCGACGATCCCCCGCGCTGGGTCGCGCTGCTGCAGCGGATGAGCCTGGTCCTGCCGCGCGACCACCACGCCGTGCACCACTCGGCGCCGTACGCGAAGTACTACTGCATCACCGTCGGCTGGCTGAACGAGCCGCTGCACCGGCTGCGCTTCTTCCAGACGCTGGAGCGGATCGTCACCGTCATCACGGGCCTGGTGCCGCGCGAGGACGACATCGGCGCCGGCGCGGCGCGCGCCATCCTCGAGGAGGCGCCTCCCCCGCGCGCCGCCGAGCACGGCGCGCCGGAGCCCGAGATCTAGAAAGACGCTGTGTCTTTCGCCCAGGCAGCCAGCTCCGCCTTTCGCCGCGCGATCTCCGCCACGATGCGCGCCGGATCCACCGACACGACCACCAGGTTCGCCGCCGAGGTCACCCCGGGAGGGACCGGGATGCCGGCGCGCAGCGGGAGGTAGCCCGGGACGCGGGCGACGAGGAGCTGCTCGATCTCGCGCGAGGCGAGGCGCTCGGCGAGCTGCGCCGCCGCCTGGGGGTTGCGGGCGTCCTTCGGGCGCGAGAGCGCGGTCGGCCATACGAACGTCCCGATGGAGCGCTGGTTCGGGTACTCGAGCGACACGCGCGCGGCGCTGGCGGCCGCCTTGGCGGCCTCGTCGCTCGCCAGGAGCCCCACGGTGGCCTTGCCCGTCACCACCGCCTGCCGGACGGCGTCGTCGGAATCGAGGACCTGTACCTCATTCGTCTGGAGCTGCTTCATCCAGGCCTGCGTGCGCGCCTCGCCCCACGCCTGGTAGAGCGCGGCGAAGTGCGCCAGCGAGGCGCCGCCGGTTGGCGCGGGGAGCGCCACCCTTCCCTTGAGCCACGGCTGCGCCAGCGCGCCGTAGCTCGCCGGAGCGGGGTGGTCGCCCAGCAGGTCGGTCGCGACGAGCAGCACCACCGCGCGCCCGCCCACCGCGACCCAGGTGCCGCCCGGATCGCGCCACAGGGGAGGCACGTCGCTGGCGGTGGCGGGCATCGGCATCAGCTCGCCCCGCCGCGCCGCCCCGATGGCGCCGTACGGCTCCGAGTCCCAGCGCACGTCGCCGCCTTCGCTGGGCGCTCCGCCTCCGGCCAGCGCCTCGGCCCCGGCCGGGACGCCGGGAATGCGCTCGGCGCGCGGACCTCCGCTCCGTGCGATCAGCCGCAACGCCGTGTCGATCACCGGCGCGGGGAGATCGGTCGCCAGCCGGACCTCGGGCGGCGGCGGTGGTCCCGCTTGCTTGCTGCAGGCGGCGGCCAGGAGTAGCAGCGTGGTGACGCGCCCGAGCACCCGCGGGAGCTTGCTCTTCGGCGGAAACGTGTCAATCGCCCCGGTTGACCGCGGCGGCTGGCGCTTGCTAGAAGCACGCTCCCCTCAGGGCCGACATAGCTCAGTCGGTAGAGCAGCGGTTTCGTAAACCGCAGGTCGCCGGTTCAAGTCCGGCTGTCGGCTCCACCCCTCGGATCTCGCCTCCACCGTGGCTCGCTGAAAGGGTACCGCCGCCCGCACCTGCGCGCCGCACTCGAAATGCCCGCGCTCCCTCCCAAAAAAAAGTTACGTGCCGGCCCCGAATCGCCGCGAGACTTCGTGCCTCACAGGATCGGGGGCTGGCGCCGTGCCGGGCCCGCGAGCACGGACAGGGGAGGGCATGATCGGGATCGACAACGAGCCGCTGAGTGAAGTCGAGCTGCGAGAGCTGGAAGGAGTGCTGGAACAGCACAAGGGATTGCGAGGGATCGACCACAGGTACGGCATCTTCACGTCATTTTGCGTTCCTCGCCTTCTCGCCACCATCCGGCACCTGCAGCAAGAGATCGAGCAGGTCACGAAAGAGCGCGACGACGCGCGTGCGTTGCTGCACAACCTGTCCGGGTAGCGGCCGTGCTCGCCCGGAGAATCCTAGCGCGCAGCCGACGGCTAGCGCGCAGCCGACGGCGGGATGATAGCTACGAGTTTGTCTTGGTTTCAGGAGGGTCAGCGCTTCGCCGCGGTCGAGTCTGCAGGTAGTTCTTGCCCTCGCAGCCGCAACGCCCGTTGCGAACCTCTCGGCGCGGACCACCGGACCTTAGCGTGGCGAATTGCCATGACGACCACTTGAGCTCCTGGCCGCAATCGTCGCACCGTGGACCTCGCTCCACGCGTAGATCGTGGAGGCATCAGGCTGGTGGGCGCAAGTTGCCGTCGCGGCCACCCTCGCTCACTCGCGGCGCTCAAGATCCGCGAGCTCCAATCGATCCTGTAAGTGATGCAGATCAGAACGCCATGTGAGATTTGCGCCCACTGTGGCGGCGCCGTCGAATGGCAGCCTTGGTCGGCAGTCGACACCCAGCCCGAAACTCGATCGGATGCGTCGAGTTGGCAAAGGATCGGTCGGTGCAGCTGCGGGTCGCGTCTGCAATTCCGCAAGACCGCGCCGCCAACGCAGACCGGCTCGCTGAAAGCTGCGCTCGGCAGTTGACACGGCGCGCGGGGCCGGCTGCACGCGAAGTGCCCGCGCTCGACGCCGAGCCCCTGAGCGAGCTCGAGTTGCGAGAGCTGGAAGGAGTGCTCGAACAGCACCGGCGAAAATTGAACCGGATCGACCCCGGGTACGGCGTCTTCATGTCATTGTGCGTGCCTCGCCTCCTTGCCACCATCCGGCAGCTGCAGCGAGACCTTGGGGAGGTGAGGAACGAGCGCGACGACGCGCGTGCATTGCTGCACAACCTGACCGGGTAGCGCCGAGGAGCTCCACTTCCGCCGAGCGTGCCGGCGACCCGGTACGCATTGCGTGCCGGCCCGACTTGACCTTTCAGGTGCTCACGAGCTTTCAGAAGGGTAGCTGGGCACGCCATGTCCCTACGCGAGCCTGGAGGCGGAAGTATGAGAGGCAGAGAGAACGAGCCCCTCGGCGAGGCTGAGCTGAACGAACTGGAAGGAGTCGTGGAGCAGCACAAGACGTTGACCGAGGACAACCACGGGTACGGCGTCTTCGCTTCGTTCTGTGTCCCCCGACTCCTTGCCACGATCCGCAACCTGCAGCGCGACGTCGAGCTGGTCACGAAGGAGCGCGACGATGCACGGGCGCTCCTCCACAACATGACCGGTTAGGCGTCGGCCAGGCGGGTTACGTAGGAATGCCGTGATCCCGCGGTGATGAGCTGCCCCATGGCGGATGTAGTCAGCTCGGTCCCTTGAAAGCTACATCCGCTCTCGATCGAGACTGGCCTCAGCAGCTCTGTCCCTCGGACCCGCTCTTCTTCGCGAGCCAATGGCCGGAAACAAGCGATCGTACACGGTCGTCCTCGCGGAGCAGATGCCCGAGGTGCCGGCTGTCACGGTCCACGAGCTCCGACTCAGCTTGAAGGAGATCGGCGCAGCCTGCGAAGCGGTCCCCCCGGCCAGCCCTTTCTGGACGTCCGTGGCGCAAAGCGATCTGGTCCTCGACGTGGGCTCCTGGCGGTTCGTGTACTCGATCGATGGCCTCGCGAAGAGGATCACGGTGAAAGGCTGCAAGCCGTTGCGCTAGGAGGCGTTTTTGTCGAGGCGCTCCCGGGGCTCCGGTACAGTGACGAGCATGAGATGGCTCGCGCTGCTGTGCCTCGCGACGCTGCCCGCGCTCGCCGGGGAGCACAAGGTCGCGGTGGCGCCGATCGAGGGAGTGCTGGGCCGGGCCGACGCGGCGGCGCTGGAGGAAGCCGTGCGCGGCGAGGCGCGGGGGCTGGAGGTCGGCGTCGTGCAGGGTGCGCCGGCGAGCGTCGCGGCGGCGGCGGAGCTGGGCGCGACGCATGCGATCACCGGGAAGGCGGTGCGCCTCGAGGGGGCGCTGGCGGTCATGCTGACGCTGGTGAGGACGGAGGACGGGGCGAGGATGGGGATGGAGAGGCTGGTCGGGTTCACGCTGGCGGACTTGCAAAGGGAGGCGAGGAAGAAGGTGCCGCGGCTGTTGCGAGCGGGGCTGGGGATGGAGGCTGCATCGACGGCGACACCGACAGCGGCACCGACACCGACAGCGGCACCGACACCAACTGCGGCACCGGCACCGACAGCGGCCGCGAAACCGACAGCGACGAGGTCAGTGCCGACCGCGAGCTCCTCCTCGACGACGAGCTCGAGCTCCGCCGCGGCCGCGACTTCCAGCCCGCCGAAGCCCAAGCCTGGTCCGCGCTTCGTGCGGCCTCCCACGCAGATCAGCGGGGCGGACGAGGCGTCCCCGCTGGTCCGGACCATTCGCGAAGTGGTGGAGGACGTCGAGGACGTGCGCGGCCTGTGGCGCAAGACGAGCCTTCAGATCCTCCTGCTCGACGACGCGCTGTTCTCGAAGGCGCTGCGCGCCAAGGCGCAGAAGGAGCTGACGAAGGCGGCGGTGGCGGCGGAGCGCGCCCGGTGGGCGGCGTTCGGGCTCGCGCCGCCGGAAGCCGACCCGGCGAAGATCCTGCTCGGCGTCCTCGACGAGCAGGTGGCCGGGTTCTACGACCCGTCCACCAAGGCGCTCACCGTGCGGGAGAGGCCGCCGGCGTCGGCGGGCGGGTCGGGCGAGGCGTTCGAGCTGGTGCTCGCGCACGAGGTCGAGCACGCGCTGCAGGACCAGCACTTCGGGTTCCCGGACCTGGAGAAGCTGCCGGACGACGACGCGCGGCTGGCGCGCATGGCGCTCTACGAAGGCGACGCCATGGTCACCATGATCGCGGTGGGGGCGCACCGAGCGCGGCGGCCGGTGAAGCTCGCGCTGGCCACCGCGGCCGCGGCGTCGCGCGGCATGTCGCAGGAGCAGCTCGCCCGGTCGGGAGGGTACTCGCCCGAGCTGCTGCACGCTCCCCCGGTCGTGCGCGAGGAGCTGGCCCTGCCGTACGTCGCCGGGCTATCGCTGGTCGCGGAGGTGCACCGGCGCGGCGGGTTCGCGCTGGTCGACAAGATGTTCCAGCGCCCGCCGCTGACCACCCACCAAGTGCTGCACCCCGAGGCGTATCTTTCGGGCGAGCAGCCCGCGCGCGTGCCGTACCCGGCGGCGCCGCCGGGGATGCAGGCTCTCAGCAGCGGCCGGATGGGAGAGCTGGGCACGCGGCTCGCGCTGCAGGTCTGCGTGGACGAGCAGGTGGCGCGCGATTTCGCGCAGCACTGGGCGGGAGACGCGTACACGGTGGTGCGCGGGCCGCTCGACGGGGTTTCCCTGGTCTGGAGCACGGCCTGGTCCGGGGACGGCGCGCGCCAGTTCGGCACCCTGCTCGGAATGCAGTCGCCCTGCTGGCAGGAAGCGGCCGACGCCAACCGAGGGAAGCCTTACGCCATCTCGGCCGCGGCGGAAGCCCGCGTGGACGGCGCCAAGGTGGCGCTGGCGCGAGGGTTCCCGCAGGCCCTGCTCAGCGCCGCCGCCACGGCGGCGACCCGGTTCGATGCGAAGCCGCCGGCCGCGGCGCCACCCCTGGGGGAGCTTTCCGAAGGCCAGCAGGAAGAGCAGGCGCGCGTCGTCGACGGGCGGTTCGTGAGCCCGCGGCTTGGCCTCACGGCCGACGTCCCGCCGGGGTTCGAGGCGGACCTGGAGCAGCCGCCCGCCGAGCTCGTCCTGCGCAAGCCCCAGCCCGAGGCGCGCGCTTCGCTGGTCTTCGTGCCGGAGCCGGTTGCGCCCGATACTCTCGAGGGATTCTTCCAGACCGCCGCGACCGCGTTCGCGAATCAGGTGGGCGGCTCGTCCCTCAAGCTCCGCGGTGCCCAGCGGACCACGCTCCTGGGCGCCGTCGCGCAGGAGCGCGCCTGGGACGTGCAGGGCACGCAGGCGGTGCTGCGGGTGACGCTCGCTCCGGCGTGCGGCGGCAGGGGCTACTACGCGGTGCTGCGCGCCGCCGCGGACGAGGCCTCGCGCTCCGCCCTGGAGAAGTTCGTGGGGTCGCTGCGCGGCACCGATCTCGCGGACTCGCCGGCCTGCGCCGAGCTGCAATAGCTACGGCGCGGGATGGTTGAGGTAGTTCAGCGCGATCGCCAGCGCCTTGCGCGCGAGAAGCGGAGGAGCTGCCTGGACTGCATCTCAGCGCGGTTCTAACTCGACCAGGTCGACCCCGACGAGCCGAAGTCCGTACTTCTTCTGCAGGAGCTCCAGGTCGGACCGGGCGGGCCGGAGCTTGCGCCGGTCCGCCAGCTCGAGCAGCTGCACCGCGGGGTCGGCGCCCGCGCTGGCGAGGAGCTTCCCGTCGCGCGAGAAAGCGACCGCGTGCGCGAGGGCGCGCGGCAGGGTGGCCACCGGCAGCCGCGTGGCGGTGTCCCACAGGCGGACGGTGCCGTCGAGGCTGGCGGTGGCGATCGTCGCGCCGTCCGGCGAGAAGACGGCCGACCAGACGCGATCCTGGTGGCCACGCAACAGGCCCCGCTTGCGTCCCTCGGCGGTCCACAGCCCGGCCGTGCCGTTCTTGTAGCCGGAGACGAGCAGCGCGCCGTCCGGCGAGAAGGCCAGGGCCAGCGCGCTCTGCGATTTCTCGCCCAGCTCGCGCAGCAGCTTGCCGGTGCCACGGTCCCACATGCGGATCGGCTGGTCCTCGCCGGCGGTGGCCAGGACCTTTCCGTCCACCGAGACCGCGAGCGCAGCCACCGGGAACCCGGCGTCGATGACGTTGGGCGCGCCGCCGTGCGCCAGGTCCCAGACGCGGACGGTCCGGTCGGTGCTGGCCGAGGCGAGCGCGCGCCCGTCGCGCGCGAAGCCGAGGCCCGCGATGGTGGACTCGTGCCCGTCGAGCCGCGCGCGGATGCGACCTTCCTCCGCGCTCCAGACGAGCACGCCCCCGTCGTAGGCGCCGGAGGCGAACAGCTTCCCGTCGGGGCTGAAGGCCAGCGCGGTCACCGACGATGAGTGGCCCGGCAGGACCGAGACGAGCTGGCGGGTCTGCACGTCCCAGAGCCCGATGGGGCCGCTGGTCGACCCCGCCGCGAGCGTGCGCCGATCCGGCGAGAAGGCGACGGAGGCGCCGGTGAAGAACGGCGCCACCGTGGGCAGCTCGTAGCTCTGGCTGCCCGTCGCGACGTTCCAGACGCGCAGCGAGCCGTCGAGACCCGAGGCGGTGAGCAGCTTGCCGTCGGGCGAGAACCCCACCGCGGCGAAGGGGTGGCGGTCGGGGAGCCGCACCACCAGCGAACGCGTCTGCACGTCCCCGAGCGCGACGGGCCCGCGCAGCGAGCGGATCGCGAAGGTGCGGCCGTCGCCGGACAAAGCCAGGGCCACCAGGGGACCCATCTCCGGATCGGCGCGCGCCAGCAGCAGTCCGGACGCCGTGTCCCAGAACCCGACCGTGCCGTCGCGGCTCGCCGAGACCAGACGGGAGCCGTCGGTGGTGAACGCCGCGCCGGTCACCTCGGCCGTGTGGCCGCGCAGCTTGCCGAGCGCGCCGCCGGTGTGCGCGTCCCACAGGCCGACGGTCCCGTCGCCCGATGCAGTCGCGAGGTGCCGGCCGTCGGGCGAGAAGGAGACGGCGTTGATCTCGCCGTCGTGCGTTCCGATCTCGACGCCTCGCGCCTGCGCCGGCACGTCCCAGAGGCGCAGCGTGCCGTCGCTGCCGCCGGCCGCCAGCCGCTCGCCGTCGGGAGAGAACGCCACCGCGTGCTGCGGAGGGCCGACCTCGAGCCTCGCGACCTGCTCGCCGGAGTCGCCCGAGTACAGGCGCACCGTCCCGTCCTGGCCGGCGGACGCGAGCGTGGTGCCGTTCCAGCTCATCGAGATGACGGTGGACTCGTTCCCTTCCAGCCGCGCCAGCCGCTTGCCCCCCGGGACCTGCAGCACGTCGATGGTGCGGTCGCGGCGGGCGGCGGCCAGCATCCTGCCGTCGTGGGAGAAAGCCACCGCGTAGACGAGCCCGTTCTGCGGGAGCGCGAAGGAGGGCCACACCTCGCGCGGCGGTCCCTGCGCGATGCGGAAGTCCACCTCGGGCAGGTCCAACTCGCGCCTCGCGGCCGCGGCGAGCACCATCGCGCGGTCCCAGCGCAGGTCGCCTTCCGCCCGCGCCGAGCGCTCGCGGAAGGTGCGCGCCAGCTCGCGCGTCGCCTCGCGGTACTTGAGCGTGGCGACCACGGCCGCGGCGGTGACCAGCACCGCGGCCAGCGCGACCACGGCCGTGAGCTTCTTGTTGCGCGCCACCAGCCGCCGGAGCAGCTCCACCGACGAGTACGCGTAGGCCGACACGCGCGCGCCGGTCTGCCAGGCGAGCACCTCCGCCGCCAGCGCCCTGGCGTCGGCATAGCGTTCGTGCTTCTTCTTCTTGAGCGCCTTCTCGCAAACCGCCGAGAGCTCGCGGGGCGCCTCCTTGTTGAGCTCGCGCACCGGCACTACCGGCTCGGAGTTCACCTTGAGGATCACGTCCATCGCCGTCTTGCCGACGAAGGGCGGGCGGCCGGTGAGGACCTGGTAGAGCACCGCGCCCAGGCTCCAGACGTCGCTCTTCTCGTCGACGTCGGAGATGGCGCCGCAGGCCTGCTCCGGGCTCATGTACGCGGGAGTGCCCAGGACCATCCCCTCCTGCGTCTCCTGCACCTCCTCTTCCTGCATCTTGCGCAGGAGCGCGTGATCGGCGTGCCCCTTCGGCTTGGCCAGGCCCCAGTCCAGCACCACCGTCTCGCCGAACTCGCCCACCATGACGTTGTCCGGCTTGATGTCGCGGTGGATCACGCCGCGCCGGTGCGCGTAGGCGATGGCCTGGCACAGGTTGACGAAGTGGGGCAGGACGCGAAGCCTTTCCTGAGGCGTCGCGCAGTGCTTCAGCTCCTCGGTCAGGGTGCGGCCCCGGATGAGCTTCTGGGTGTAGTAGAGCGTGCCGTCGTCGCGCCGGCCGATCTCGTAGACGGGGACGATGCTCGGGTGCTCGAGCATCCCGGTGATGCGCGCCTCCCGCACGAACCGCGCCCAGGGCGCCGAGGTGTCGCCGCCGGAGACGTCGGCCATCTGCTCCATCGCCTCGGGCAAGAGCTGCTTGAGCGCCACATCGCGTCCGATGTGCGAGTCGTGGGCGAGGTAGACCACCGACATGCCGCCGCGGCCGAACTCGCGCCGCACCTGGTAGCGGCCCGGCGCCTCGGGAGTGAGGTTCTCGTCCGCGCGCTGCTCGGGCGGGAGCGCCTCCGGCGCCTCCTCGGAGAGGTGGCGGGCGCCCCCGGGAACGGTGGAGAGGAGCTGGCCCGAATCGGGGATGGTACGGGCAGGCGGGCGCGGGACCGCGGGCGGCGGCCGCCCCGGCACGCGCACGGACGGCCTGCGAGGATCCCCCGCCATCCCGAGGCTCGTCTTAGCGCCACGCTCCCCAGGTAGGCAAGGGTGGGCGCTCCCCGGGTAGGCAAGGGTGGGCGCGTCCCGCGTACGGAAGGTCCCCCCCCCGACTCCCCTGTTCATGTTCAGTGAAGTGCGACGCCCACCTTTCCCGGTGCCGCTCTCCAGCAGCGCAGCCGCCCCCCAGAGACGGCACAACCGTCGATAACCGACCCCGCGTGTGTCATTGCGCGGCGGAGCGTTCCCGGCTTCACTATCCGTGTTCACTGGAAAAGTGAGGGAGCCATGGAACGCCTGCGCAAGGGTCTATCCATCTTCGCGGCCGCCGCGCTACTCGCCCCCGCGGGTGGGGCGCTCGCCGGCCGTCCGGTCTTCCACCACCACCGCGCCGACCACGAGGGCGAGGAATCGGACCATCAGAGCGACCGCGGGGCCAAGCCGGCCAAGGCGCAGACCAGCGACCTGACGCTGCGCTCGCGCGCGCTCCTCGGCAAGGATGGGAACACCCAGCTCGAGATCAGCACCGCGGCGTTTGACGTCGGTGCGACTCCGGCGGGGAACATCTCCCACGTGCACCTCCGCGCCGTCGATCCCTCTCGCGCTGACGGGGACGACGACGACAAGGACGGGAAGGACGACAAGCGCGCGAAGGAGTTCCGCTTCCGCCAGGAGTACAACCACCTGCGCGACGGCGGCTACTTCACCCGCACCCATCCCGGCCTGCCGCACGGCCTGAACCTGCGCATCGAGGCGAAGGCCCGGGGCGCCACCCGCCGCGATGAAGTCGAGGCGAAGTGGGTCGACGTGGTCCGCTACCGTCCCGACCTCGTCGTCACGCAGATCAACGCGCCGTCCTCCGCGATCATC
>WNEY01004551.1_pt1 | contig 10573 bp, 6 predicted proteins | sample 5400531 | NCBI WGS metagenome assembly WNEY01 (sample SAMN13153338, study PRJNA577476) | soil metagenome | isolation source: 200 cm saprolite under Douglas fir tree site 1 | place: USA:California | collected 2015-04-18
TTTTCCAATAAGGGAATAGTCAGCCGTCCAATGGAAACTAACTAAGCAGTGAGGACACTTCATATCGTTTTCTCCGTGGTTGCCTTGCTACACAAGGAAGCAAACTGTGACTAAGTCCAATCAACTTTCGGATGCATCGTGTGCCACTTCGTCGCCTGTTCGAACGCCAGCGCAACGCGCAGCGGCGCGGCTTCGTCGTAAAGGCCGCCAGTGAACATGATCGCCCGCGGCAGGCTCGGCGTGCCCGTGAAGCCACACGGAACGCAAACGGCTGGATGACCTGTCAGGTTGGTGATGATCAAGCTGGCGCTGCCGGGCGCCGGCGAGACGAAGACGTCCCACTGCGACATCAGTTTATCCATTTCACGCATTAGCAGGACGCGCGCGCGCTGCGCTCGTAGATATTCAACTGCGGGAATGAAGCGCGAAGTGCGAAACGTGTTGGGCCAATCATTGGGCTCTTGTCCGGAAAGCTGATTCACTCGTCCATCGCGGGTGATGTCGTCAAACGCGGTCGCCGCTTCCGCGGTCAGGATGTAGCGGATGTTTTGCGTCGGAAACTTTGGCAATTCGATCGGAGTCATCTTCACTCCCGCCTTTTCCAAAGCGTCCAGTGCTTCCTTATACATCGCCGTGCGTTGCGCCAGTTGCTGTCGCTGCTGATCGTTCTGTGGCGTTATGCCGGCGCCTTCGAATTCAGTTTTCAAGTAACCGACGCGCAACTTATCCAGCGGAACATCAGCCGACCAGTTGAAGGGCGCATCGCCAACCGTCATGTCGCGACTGTCGGGCCCATAGATCGCATCGAGCGCGGCAGCGCAATCTTCGACTCCGCGACCAATCGTCCCAATCTTGTCCATCGTCCAGCTCAAACCCATCGCGCCGTAGCGACTGACGCGCCCGTACGTCGGGCGCAAACCGGTCACACCGCAAGTCGATGACGGAGAGACGATTGAACCAAGCGTTTCAGTGCCGATCGAAAATCCAACCAGGCCGGCCGACGTCGCCGAGGCTGGGCCGGCTGAGGATCCGCTCGATCCGGTGCGATCTTCATCCGGCGCCCAAGGGTTGCGCGTCACGCCGCCGAACCACTTCGGGCCTTGCGCCAGCGCGCCCATCGAAAGTTTGGCGACCAGCACCGCGCCTGCTTCGCGCAAGCGCTCGACGACGGTCGAATCGTAATCGATCATTTGATCGCGATAAGGCTCAGCGCCCCACGTCGTCTTAATTCCCTTCGTGGCAAACAAATCTTTCGCGCCCCACGGGATTCCGTGCAGCGGGCCGCGATACTTGCCGTGCTTGAGATCGTTGTCGGCATCCTGCGCTTGCTTCATCGCAAGATCTTCGGTGAGCGTCACGATGCAGAGGAGCTTTGGTCCGTAACGCTTCAAGCGACCGAGATACATCTTGGTAAGTTCGACCGACGAAACCTTTTTCGTTCTGATTAGCTCGGCGAGTTGAGGCACGGTCGCAAAGGCGAGGTCGTCGACTGACTTGAACTGCGCGGGCGCGTTCTTGCCAAACTTGAATTTGGTTTTCGCGCTGGCTCGCTTGACGTGAAACCCCGGCAGCGCCGGATGAAAGACAATCGCCGGCTCAGTATCGAGCGGCACATCGATCTTACGCACCACCTCGTAGCTATCCAGGGCGCGATTGACGCCGCCCAGCGCCATGTCTTCCTGCTTATCGTTCAACTCGATGCCGATCAGTTTCTCGGCATTGTGCATCATGTCTTTCGTGATGCGCCCGGGTGTCGGTGACGGCCGCGGCAAAGGCGACGGAGTTGGTGTCGGCGTTTGTGCGACCGCTCTCAACGGCAGATTCGCCACCGTCAATCCGGCGGCGCCGGCTGCGGGAAGAAGTTTGACGAACGTGCGACGATTGATTGAAGTGCGTCTTGATTTCTTCATAGGATCCTCGTTAGTAGATATACCCACCGCTACCGCAGGTGGTACTGACAAGAGCCCTCCCTAACGGTCGGGCTAGTGCCCCGTCCTGCTCACTGCCTTTACCCCGTGAGATAAACATCGAAGGTGAGCTCAGGTACCAAAGTACTATCTCACGGGGTGAACTGCTCACGGCGCTGGACTGCCGTATTTCATCTTCACGACCTTCGCTTTGCCGGTTCGATAGACGGTCACGATGTAGAGATTATCGTATTCGGTGTCAGGAATAGTCGGAAAAGTCGGACCACCGAGGGCCGCGATAATTTCCGGGACAGAGTTGTTGTGGCCGGCGATGAAAATTATTTCACCTCTGTGTTGGGCTCGAATCTGGCTCAACAATTCCGGGGTGCTCTTCGAATTAACCTGAGTGATCGGCAAACCCAATTTGTCAGCCAAAGGCTTCACCGTCTCCTGTGTGCGTTTGTACTGCGTCGCATAGATAGTATTGATTCCCGCGTCGCCGAACATGCGCGCCAGTTCCTGCGCGCGCGCTTGGCCGGCCGGACTGAGATCCGGATCGGAATTATTCGGTTCGATATTCTTCTCAGCGTGTCGAATCAGAATTACTGTCGTGACCGGGCGCGAGAAAGTTGCGTAGTAAGCAAAGACTACGACCGCGCCGAGCACCGCGAACAACATCGCGAAAACCAGCGCGGTCTTTAATCCAGCGCGTCTTTCCGGAACTTCATCTGTCATGCGGCGTTTTTCATTTCCTTTGCCGGCTCAGGTTCGAATGGCCGCATACAATATCACTGGAGGCGCGTTATTTCGAGCAAAATTTGCCACATGGATCGTAACGCTCGTGTCAGAAGCCCGCGCGTGAGCAAGGGCTCCCATCATGACGCACGTGTTGGGTTATGAAACATGCCCTCCCTAATGGTCGGGCTTCTGACACGCTGATGCAAAGCAAAGCCGAAAGGTGCTAACCTTATAGCTTAAAAGAAACCACCTGAGCTCATTCTCAATGGTCTATAAGATTGAGCGCGTCTTTTCAATACGCACGGTGACTTTCATTGGCTCAAGAACAAACAAAAACCGATCTCTCGGAAGTCATCGCTGAAAATTTCGGCGCGAACGCGACGTATGTCGAAACTCTGCTCGCGCGCTGGCGCAGCGACCCCGCGCTGGTTGATGAATCGTGGCGCGCGTATTTTGCGGAGTTAGTTGGCGAGCCCGTGGTTTCAGAATCTCTGAAATCTCGTGACATTGTGTCGCCGCAGGCAGACGGCGACGGAGCGGCGGCGGCAGCGAAACCTGCTCGCGCAAAGGCCAAAGTGTCAGAACCGCCTGCGGACCGGGGTCCCCAAGCGGGCAGCCCGCTTGGGGTGGTGGATGCGGGCGGGCCGGAACTTCGAAGAGAAACAGTTCCGATTCGCGGCGCCGCGCTCAAGATCGTCGAGAACATGGAAGCGAGCCTCGCGGTTCCGACCGCGACTTCGCAGCGACGCATTCCGGTTAAGCTGCTCGACGAGAATCGCCGCCTCATCAATCGTCATCTGAGCGATCAAGGCGGACGCAAAGCTTCCTACACGCACTTGATCGCCTGGGCAATTGTCCGCGCGCTGGCGGAATTTCCCCAGCTCAACGACGGCTTTGGCGTGGTTGACGAACAGCCGTCGCGACTCCGGCGTGGATCCGTGAACCTGGGTATCGCGATCGATCTGGAAAAGAAAGACGGCACACGCTCGCTGCTGGTTCCGAACATCAAGGGCGCAAATCAACTCACCTTCTCGGAGTTTCTCGCTGCTTACGACGACGTAGTCAAACGCGCGCGCGAAGGCAAACTGCAAATTGCGGACTTTCAAGGCACGACCATTTCGCTCACTAATCCCGGCACGATCGGCACCGTCGCGTCTATGCCGCGGCTGATGGCGGGTCAGTCGGTCATCATCGCCACCGGCGCGATTGAATATCCGGCGGAGTATCAGGCGATGGTCCCCGCGGTCCTTTCGCAGCTCGGGATTAGTAAGGCGATTACGATCAGCAGCACTTACGATCATCGCATCATTCAGGGCGCGGAGTCGGGAGCGTTTCTGGCGCGGGTGCATGAATTGCTGATCGGCGAACAGCGCTTTTACGATGACATCTTTGCCGATCTCGGCATTCCGCATCCGCCGCTGCGCTGGAACGTCGATCGCACGCCCTTCTTTGCGGGCGCCGATCAAATGCACGAGCAGTCGATGCGACAGGCGCGCGTGATGGAACTGATAAATGCTTATCGAGTCCGCGGCCACCTGATCGCAGACATCGATCCATTGCACGCGATGCCGCTTTTGTACCATCCCGAGCTGGACATCGAAACTTACAATCTAACGATTTGGGACCTCGATCGATTGTTCATCACCGGCGGGCTGGGCGGGACTGAGACGGCGACGCTGCGCGAGATTCTGGATATTTTGCAACGCGCGTACTGCGGCAAAGTCGGCATCGAGTATCGGCACATTCAAAGCAAGGAAGAAAAACTCTGGCTGCGCGAGCAAATTCGAGTTGAGTTCGTTCATCCGGAACCGATCGACGTCGAGATCAAGAAACGAATCCTCTGGAAGTTGGTCTCCGCTGAACAGTTCGAACGCTTTTTGAATACCAAGTTCCTCGGACAAAAGCGTTTTTCGATCGAAGGATGCGAAACGATCATTCCCTTGCTCGATCAGTTGATCGAGCGCGCCGGCGACCTCGGCGTCGAAGACATCACGATGGGCATGGCGCACCGCGGCCGTTTGAATGTGCTGGCGAACGTCATCGGACATTTCTGCGAGCGCATCTTTACCTCGTTCGAAGGTTCAATCCATCCAGAGTTTCCAGCCGACGAAGGCGACGTGAAATATCATCAGGGCGCGAAGGGCGAGCGCGAGACCGCGAGCGGCAAGTCAGTTCGTCTAACGCTCTCGCCGAATCCCAGTCACCTGGAAGCCGTCGATCCGGTGGTCGAAGGCATGACGCGCGCGACCCAGGAAGCGATGGCCGAGCGTTTGGATCTTAAACGCGAAGAGGCGATGAGGCGCGCGCTGCCTGTCTTGCTGCACGGCGATGCCGCGTTCGCCGGGCAAGGCATCGTGATGGAGACGCTGCAACTTGCGCAGCTCCGCGGCTATCGCACCGGCGGCACGATTCACATCATCATCAATAATCAGATCGGCTTCACTACCTCGCCCGAAGCCGGGCGCTCGTCAATCTATTCAACCGACGTCGCGCGCATGACGCAGATTCCGATTTTTCACATCAACGGCGACGATCCCGAAGCCGCCTATCGCGCGCTGCGCATCGCGCTGGATTATCGCCAAGCATACAAGAAAGATATCGTGCTGGACGTTGTGGGCTTTCGCAAACTCGGTCACAACGAAACTGATGAGCCGAGTTACACGCAGCCTCTGATGTACAGCCGCGTCAAGGAACATCCCGGCGTGCGCGCGAAGTATGCGCAGCAACTGATTCGCGAAGGCGTGATCGATGAAGCCGGCGTGAATCAATTGATCGAAGAACGCTTGCGTCGGTATGAAGACGCGCTGGCGCGCGCGAAAGAAATCGCGGCAAGTGCGAAGGCTTCCGAGGAGCCGGCCGCAGCAGTTGCCGAACTCGATGGCTCCGACACAGTCGAAACTGGGGTCGCTGCCGAGGTTATCAAAGGAATCACCCAGCAGATTGCCGTCGTGCCTGAAGGCTTCAATCTGAATCCGAAAATGGTGGGCCAACTCGCGCGCCGCGCAAAGATGGGCGAAGGCGTTGTGCCTGTCGATTGGGCCTTCGCGGAAGCGATGGCGTTCGGCTCGCTGGCGCTCGAAGGCGCGCGGGTCCGTCTGAGCGGACAGGATTCCGGCCGCGGCACTTTCAGTCAGCGCCACGCTGTGCTTTATGACACACAGACGGGTCAGGCCTGGTCGCCACTCTCTGAGCTTCGTTCGAAAGATTCTCCGCATGGACGCTTCGAAGTTTTCGACAGCTCGCTTTCCGAAGCCGGCGTGCTCGGATTCGAATACGGCTATTCAGTGGTCGCGCAGGACGCGCTGGTAATGTGGGAAGCGCAGTTCGGCGATTTCAACAACGTCGCCCAGTCGATCATCGATCAGTACATCGCGGCCAGCGAAGACAAGTGGAAACAAACGTCGCGTTTGACGCTTCTGCTGCCGCACGCGTATGAAGGTCAGGGGCCGGAACATTCGAGCGCGCGGCTGGAGCGGTTTCTGCAACTTTGCGCCGAAGATAATTTGAACGTTTGTTATCCGTCAACCTCAGCGCAATATTTTCATTTGCTGCGCAGACAAGTGCGGCCTGGATTCGAACGGCCGCTGGTCGTGATGACTCCGAAGAGTCTGCTGCGTCTGCCGGCCGCGGCTTCATCTTTGGAGCAGTTAACCTCAGGGGGTTTCGAACCAATCATCAACGATGCGGAAGTGAACGATCCTAAGCAAGTCGAACGTATCGTGCTGTGCAGCGGCAAGGTCTTCTACGATCTGAACGCAGCGCGAGTCGGAAACCCGACCGTCAGGGAGGGTGCATCTGCGGGCACTAGCCCGACCGTGTCAGAACCGGGAGCGGTAGCGACCGGGTCATTGCGCCACTCAGCAGATCGTCTCGCCATCATTCGCGTCGAACAATTCTATCCGTTCCCGCTGAAGGTTTTGACTGAAGCGATCGCTCTTTATCCGAACGCGAAAGAGCTGGTGTGGTGTCAGGAAGAACCGAGGAACATGGGCGGCTGGACGTTCATGGAATCGCGCCTCGAGAATCTTCTGCCGCGTTGCGAACGTCCGCGCTACATCGGCCGCGCTGCCTCAGCAAGTCCGGCTACCGGTTCTTACGCAATTCATTTGCATGAGCAAGAGCGTTTGGTGCAAGATGCGCTCGCTATTCCTTAGGCTGGAACGCTGAACCAACTCCACTCTACTTTCTCGAAAGGAAGACTCTAATGCGATCCAAGTTAACATTTCTGTTATCAACCGTGGTGCTGCTTGTCGGAAGCACGCTCTTGCCTTTCAGACAAGACAGCTCTGCGGCCACATCCGCGTTGGCGACTCAGGACAAAGAGGCTATCCTGACCGCGCACAACAATGCGAGGAAAAACGATGTTCCTGGCAACACTGGAGGTCCTCTGCCGAACCTCGAATGGGATGATGCGCTTGCCACCGCCTCGCAGACTTATGCCGACACTCTCGCCCGTACGAAATGCGGCGAGATTGGTCATGACTCAAACCGCGGTGATGTAGGTGAGAACCTTTACACGTCGGGAAACACGGACGCCAGCGCGCCTCCAGGGAGCGGTGCTGATGCCGTCGGCTCCTGGGTCGCAGAAAAAGCCGACTACACATATGCTACCAACACGTGCGCGCCGGGAACGGCATGCGGTCACTACACGCAAGTCGTGTGGCGGGACACTACGAAGGTTGGTTGCGGCAGAGCCACGTGCACCGCGGGGGACATGATTAATACGGTTTGGGTGTGTAGATACAGCCCCGCCGGCAATATGAACATTGATACGACAAAGCCCTACTGAGGAACGAAGGATCTTTCGTAGGGTGACAGCGCAATCTTCATCGTATTCCCTACATCTCAAAGGCTGAGAGCGGGCAAGATGACCGCTCTCAGCTCTCGAGTTCCTCGCGATCCCGCACCTTCATCATAATAAACTTTGACTGCAAACTTCGGATAGATTGGATCTGTCTTAGCCCCTATTATCGCCTCAACAAATCTGGCTGAGGTGGAGAACAATGTTACAGTTAACAACGAACATGGCGGCAATAATGAACAATCCCGAGCTTTGGAATGCGGTGCTCGCGCGCGATGCTTCGCGTGACGGCAGCTTTGTTTTCGCCGTGCGCTCGACCGGCATTTACTGTCGCCCGTCTTGTCCGGCGCGACGGCCGCGGCGGGAGCAAGTAAGCTTTTTTCAAATCCCAGAGGCCGCCGAGCAGGCCGGATTTCGCGCTTGCCGGCGTTGCCATCCGCGGCGCGCGCGCACCGACAATCCGCAAATCGAACTCGTGCGGCAAATCTGTCACGCGATTGACGAACATGATGAAGAACCGACGACGTTGAAAACGTTGAGCGCCGAAACCGGCGTGAGCGCCCCTCACTTGCAACGAACGTTCAAAGAAGTGATGGGGATCACGCCGCGCCAGTACGCTGAATCGCGTCGGCTGAAACAATTCAAATCGAAAGTAAGGAATGGCGCCTCGGTGACCGACGCGATGTACGATGCCGGCTACGGTTCCAGCCGCGGTCTTTACGAGAAATCATCCGCGCGCCTGGGAATGACACCCGCGACTTACGGGCGCGGCGGACGCGGAATGCGCATCATCTACACGATCGCGAAATGTTCACTGGGGCGGCTGCTGGTTGCGGCCACTGAGCGCGGCGTCTGCTCGGTGGCGCTCGGTGATTCCGACGCTGAACTCGAACGCTCGTTATTGGCTGAGTATCCCAACGCCGCGATCGATAAAAAGGACACGGTAATCAGTCCTTCGTTGAATCTATGGCTGAGCAAAGTGCTTGAGTATTTGAATGGCAAGACTCCGCGCGTCGATCTGCCGCTCGACCTGCAAGCAACGGCCTTTCAATGGCGAGTATGGGAAGAGCTGCGGCGGATTCCGCTGGGCGAGACGCGCTCTTATCAGGACATCGCGAAATCGATCGGGAAACCAAAAGCGGTGCGCGCTGTTGCCAGCGCCTGCGCCGGCAATCATGTCGCACTGGTAATTCCCTGCCATCGCGTGATTCAAAAAGACCGGAGCCTCGGTGGCTATCGCTGGGGATTGGAGCGGAAGCGAGAATTGCTGCAGCGCGAGCGGAACGGAAGAGCGCTGCCGGATGAACTATTCTGAGCGGGGCACCGTAGGATAATAGTTTCAAGTTGCGCCAGCGGTGTTCAGAGTACCAACTTTAGTTGGGTGTTTTCCGTAGTACAAAGCCCGACTGAAGTCGGTACTCTGAACACCGCTATTTGATCCACACAGTCTTTACGTTGACGAACTCACGAATTCCAAACTCGCCCAGCTCACGACCGTAGCCCGAATGCTTCACGCCGCCAAACGGCAGGCGCGGATCGGAAGCGACCATGCCGTTGATGAAAACGCAGCCGGCTTCAAGTTCATCAACAAACCGTCCGCGCTCGGCGTCGTCATTCGTCCAGGCGGCGGCGCCAAGCCCAAAAGGCGTGGCGTTGGCGAGCTCGATCGCTTCATCTATGTCGCCGACACGAAACAGCGAGGCCACGGGGCCAAAGATTTCATCCGCGTAGGCCGGCGAGTTTTTCGGAATGTCGACGAGCACCGTTGGTTCATAGAAATTGCCTCGCGCCAAGTTACCGCCTGCCTTAAACTTGTGGCCGCCGGTGAGGATTTTGGCACCGGCTGCGACAGATACCTGCACCTGTTCTTCCAGGTCTTTTAGAATCTGTTGAGTCGCGAGCGGGCCAATGTCTGTCGCTTCGTCCGACGGATCACCAACGCGCAGCGCTTTCATGATTTCGACAAATCGCTTTTCGAACTCTTCATAAATCTGGGTGTGCACGATGAAACGTTTCGCGGCGATGCACGACTGACCGTTGTTGATGGTCCGGGCTTTTACCGCGGTCGCGACGGCCGTTTCCAGATCAGCGGACGGCATGATGATGAAAGGATCGCTGCCGCCGAGTTCCAGCACCGTTTTCCTAATCTGTTTTCCGGCGATGCTCGCGACGCTGCGGCCGGCGGGTTCGCTGCCGGTGAGCGTCACCGCCGCCACGCGCGCATCTTCAATAACTCGCTGGACTGTTTCCGCGCCAATCAGCAGCGTCTGAAACGCGCCTTCGGGAAAACCAGCGCGGCGGAAAATATCTTCGATCGCCAGCGCGCACTGCGGCACGTTCGAAGCATGCTTCAACAAACCGACGTTCCCCGCCATCAACGCCGGCGCGGCAAAGCGAAATACCTGCCAGAAGGGAAAATTCCAGGGCATCACCGCGAGTACCACGCCGAGCGGTTGAAAATGGACGAAGCTCTTCGTGGCATTCGTTTCGACCATCTCATCGGCGAGATGTTTCTCGGCATTCTCGGCGTAATAGCGGCAAACCAACGCGCACTTTTCTGCTTCCTGCACCGCGGCCTTGATGGGCTTGCCCATCTCCATGGTCATCACCCGCGCGAATTCCTGCTTCTCATGCTCGAGAATTTCCGCCGCGTGCATCATCAGCTGCGCCCGCTCGGTGAAACTCGTGCGGCGAGAATTACGAAATGTCTCGGAAGCTCGTTGAAATTTTTCTTCGAGCTGCGGCTCTGTCAAAGACTCGAATGTCGCGATGGTCTCGCCGGTGGCCGGATTTATGGATGCGATAGGCATGAAGGGATTATAGCGACAGCCGTCAGGGTTTTGGTACCAGCTCGGGTTCCTCTTCACTCACCGACAAAGATTTGCGCCGCTTGCGCAGCACGATCAACGCGAGACCGGCAATTATGCAAGCGCCGCCGGCCAGCAGTCGCCAATTGAGTTTTTCGTGCAGCACAATCATGCCGAGCATGACGGCAACGACCGGGGTAACCAGCGCGATCAGCATCGTATGGGTGACGTCCATGTGACGCATCAGCCAGTAAAACAACGCGAACGCTAATACTGAGCCGACCACCACCAGATACAAGAGCGAGACGACGGCCATCGCG